>Ga0310690_10003083_pt1 | contig 25709 bp, 20 predicted proteins | sample AusTroGonzalo_MG_2_FD_207661 | JGI IMG/M metagenome (GOLD analysis project Ga0310690, IMG submission 207661) | Bovine rumen microbial communities from tropical cattle in Woodstock, Queensland, Australia - Gonzalo_04 (v2) (version 2) | ecosystem: Host-associated > Mammals > Digestive system >... | reverse complement strand
GGTAGAACAGAAGATAAAAGACCTTATTGCGGGCAAGGACGTTCCAGCATACGAAGAAGTACAGCCCCTTCCTCCAATACCTTTGTTTGTCTCCAAGAATGTTCCTGATCGCGAAGTCTTCAGCGATCCTATCCACGTGGATATCAACATTGTACACAATGACATTCTCGATACTCTTGCCTTCAGTCAGTGGCGCGACGACCTGAAAAACGCACTGTTCCTCTTTGAAAAAGACAAAGACGGCAACAACATTTATGTCTGCGGCTCTGAAATCGAAAAGATGTCGAAATCGAAATACAACGTGCAGAATCCCGACGACCTAGTGGAGAAATACGGTGCAGACACCCTACGCCTTTATGAAATGTTCCTCGGCCCTCTGGAGCAGTCGAAGCCCTGGGATGTGCAAGGTATCGAAGGCACCTACCGCTTCGTGCGTAAGTTCTGGAGATTGTTCCACAACGAGAACAACGAATTCTGTGTCAGCGACGAGCCCGCCACCGCTCCCGAACTGAAAAGTCTGCATACCCTCATCAAGAAGGAGGAAGACGGCATCGAAAGCATCTCCTTCAACACGGTGGTATCGGCTTTCATGATCTGTATCAACGAACTTTCTGACCTCAAATGTAACAAACGCGAAGTACTTGAACCGCTGACCGTTATGATTTCCCCATACGCTCCTCATATTGCCGAAGAGTTGTGGCATCTGTTGGGTAACGAAAGCTCGGTAGTCAACGCTTCTTTCCCCGTCTATGACGAAAGCAAGACGGTGGAGAACAGTTTCAACTACCCCATCAGCTTCAACGGCAAGATGCGTTTCAACCTGGAGCTGCCCGTCACGATGAGCGCCGAAGAAGTACAAGCCGCCGTATTGGCCACCCCCGAAGCACAGAAATGGATGGAAGGCAAGACTCCGAAAAAGGTTATTTTCGTGCCGAAGAAGATTGTGAATATCGTGATATAATTAGCAAATTAGTTAATTAGCAAATGAAACTCGGAATTCAAAATTCAAAATCCAAAACTCATAATCCCGTAATCCTGTAATCTTCTAACCCTCTCACCCTCTCACCCTCTCACCCTCTAACCTCTAACCCCTAATCCCTGACCCCTATCAACGCAATTTCATCATGAAAAAACTCGCAGCATCAATATTCCTCTGCCTAATCGCCATGGCGAGCTTTGGGCAATACCGTAGCGACAGCCTCCATGTGGCGCATTATGACATCAATTTGTTCATTGACCCCTACGGACAGACTATCAGCGGCACAACCACAGTGCAGGTGGTCCCCAAGATGGCCAACCTGAGTCATATCAATCTGGATTTGAGGAACATGACCATTGATTCCATCATGATGGAACAGACATCAGCAAGCTATACTTATGTTGGCGATTTGCTCAGTATTCCTGCTGGCGCTTACACGCTGGGGGACACCCTTGAGATCGCGGTGAGTTACCATGGCACACCTTATGGCAACTCATGGGGAGGTTTCACCTTCATCAACAATTACACCTTTAACATTGGGGTCAGCATGTACGAGCAGCCCCACTGCTTCGGTCGTGTATGGTATCCCTGCATCGACGAGTTCACCGACAAATCCACCTACAATTTCCATATCGCCACTTATCCCTATCACAAAGCAGTATGTGGAGGCTTGTACCAAGGTGAAAGCGATGGCGAGTATGGCACCAAAGTCTGGCACTGGCAGTTGGACCAGCCCATTCCCACCTATCTGGCATCCGTAGCCACTGGCTCATATCAGTTATATACCGACACTTTCCATGGCATGCAAGCGGACATTCCCATTACCATCTACTCACCGGCAACCTATTTTAACAACATACCGGCGACTTTCATCCATCTGAAAGAAATCGCCGCCAACTATGAGCATTACTACGGACCGCTTCAGTTTCCCCGCATAGGCTACGTGTTGGTCAATTTCAACAGCGGAGCCATGGAACACGCCACCAATATCGCCCTGCCTCAGGTGGCAGTCAATGGCACCACTAACTATGAGTCCACCATAGCCCATGAGCTGTCCCATTCCTGGTTCGGCAACCTCATCACCTGCGAAAGAGCCGAGGAAATGTGGATTAACGAAGGTTTTGCCAGCTATAGCGAGGCGATTACTGATGAAGGCGTATATTCCAAAGAAAAATATACTGAGACCATTAATAATCAGCATTTTGATGTCTTGAAAAACCTTTATTCCCGTGACCAAGGGTATTATGCGTTGAACAATATTCCCCAGAACCACACCTATGGCATGCACGCCTACGACAAAGGCTCCATTGTGGTTCACACCCTGCGCCATTACATGGGGGACTCCTTGTTTTTCGGTGGCATTCAGGCTATGCTGAACCAGTATGCTTTCCAGAACATGAATTCCGTGCAAGTATTTGATTTCCTCAGCAATTACAGTGGCATTAACCTGACTGGTTTCTATGATGGATGGATCAACCAGCCCGGTTTCCTGCATTTCTCTATTGACTCCATTGTCGCCGAAGGAAATAACCAATATGCGGTACATTTGCGCCAGCGACTATTCCATGCCGAACACTTCGCCAACGACAACCGGGTGAATCTTACTTTCTTCTCCGCTGACGGACAAAGTTTTGACTACCATCACGCCCATTTTTCGGGAGCGAACGGCATCGTTCATGTCAACATCCCCTTCACGCCTCTTTTCGGAGTGGCAGACTATAGCAATGAGATTTGTGATGCCATTATCGATTACAACCATTGCTTCACCTTCGCCAGCGGCAAAGTCTTCACAAATGCCAATGTCACGGCTACTATCACAGCTATGCAAGACTCATCCCTGATGCGAGTAGAGTACAATCTGGTGCATGCTGACCCGTTCAAGGTACAACCCAATCCGTCATATCGCCTGAACAATCGTTACTGGAGAATCGAATATACCGGCAGTCAGGTGCAGGGCTACTTGAAATTCACCTACAATGGCAACAACAACCAGCCCGAATATGAGTTACTGCAAGGACACACCCCTGATGAGCTGGTGCTGTTTTATCGCCGTGACTGTTCCGACGACTGGCATAGCATTCCTTTCACCCGTAGCGGACAGATGAGCGGCACCATCACGACCGAGAGCCTGATGCCCGGTGAATACACTTTCGGAGTTCCAGGCAGTGATGTTGGCATCCAACAGCGCAAAACCAACGACATTCTCATTTACCCCAATCCTGCACAGGATCGCTTGTCAATCAACAGCGTACAGGATATTGACAGCATCGTCATTTATGATCTCAGTGGCCGTGAAGTGATGTGGCAGAACCTCAACAATAACAACAGCAATCTGAATATCAAATCATTAAGTTCAGGCACCTATCTTGTTCAAATTTTCAACAAAGGAAAATTACTCAAAAGCGATAAACTCATTAAAAATTGAAAATTAACAACTATTCCCGGACGCAACTCATTGCGTCCCTACATTTTAAACCTTAAATTCTTAATTCTTCTAACCTCCTAACCTTCTAACCTCCTAACCTTCTAACCACTAATCCCTAAAACCTAACCCCTATGATCAGTTTTTGTATCGGAATCGTTGCCCTGGTATTAGGTTACTTTATCTACGGCAAGTTCGTTGAGAAAATATTTCGCATTGACACCAACCGCACCACTCCTGCTTATACCAAGCAAGACGGGGTGGACTACATTCCCCTGAAACCTTGGCGAATTTTCCTGATCCAGTTTTTGAACATTGCGGGTGTAGGACCCATTTGCGGAGCCATCATGGGGGCCAAATTCGGCACTGCCTCCTATCTATGGATTGTGTTGGGCTCCATTTTTGCCGGTGCCGTGCACGATTACCTGTCGGGGATGATGTCATTACGAAACGACGGGTGCAGTTTACCGGAAATACACGGCAAATACATGGGCACTTTCGTTAGACAGATTATGAGAGCCTTTATGATTTTCTTGATGATATTGGTGGGAGTAGTCTTTGTGAACACACCTGCCACCTTGCTCAACACGCACTTCACCCCCAACTGGAACGTTTACATCTGGGTAAGCATCATTTTAGCTTACTACCTGATTGCCACCCTGATGCCCATTGACAAGATCATCGGAAAGATTTACCCTGTCTTTGGTTTCCTGCTATTTGGCATGGCTTTGGCTATTGTCGCGGCTTTCGTCTATCACAGGCCTCACATTCCGGAATTATGGGAAGGTCTCAACAACCATGCTTATACAAGCACCAACCCTATCTTTCCAATGATGTTCATCTCCATCGCCTGTGGCGCCATTTCCGGTTTCCATGCTACACAGTCCCCTTTGATGGCCCGCTGCATGACCAATGAGAAACAGGGCCGTCCAATTTTCTATGGTGCCATGATTTCCGAGGGTATCGTTGCCCTGATCTGGGCTGCTGCCGCTTCCTACTTTTTCGGTCCAGACAGTCCTGTCCAGACAGCTGGACTCAGTGGTCCCGCCATGGTAGGCCTTATTGCCAACACTTGGTTTACCCCCGTCATCTGTGTCATCACCATTTTGGGAGTCATCAGCGCCTCAGTCACTTCTGGTGACACCGCCCTGCGTTCCGCCCGACTGATCGTTGCGGACTTTCTCCATATCGAACAGAAGAGCATCAGCAAAAGACTGATTATTGCCATACCACTCTTCATTGTAACTGGCGCGCTTCTGGTTTTCAGCCTCACCGACAAAGAAGGGTTCGAAATCATCTGGCGTTATTTCGGCTGGGCCAACCAATTACTTTCTGTTTTCACACTTTGGTCCATCACCTTTTACCTGGCTATTGAGAATAAAAAGAAATATCCATACAGCTATCTTTTGACACTGATTCCCGCACTGTTCATGACCATGGTTTGTTCCACCTTCATCATCATGGCTACCAACACCGGACTCCAAATATCCGCCAAATGGTCATACTTTATGGCTGGATTAGTAACCCTCTTCTGCCTGATGGCATTTATAAGCTGGTTACGGAGAGCCCCCAATAGTTCTTCTCTCAAAGAGTAAAATAAATCAAGAATTACAGAGTCAAATTACAAGTCCCAAGTATAATTAGCACATTAAAACATTTGCACATTTGCTAATTAACTAATTAACTAATTTGCTAATTGGTATACTGACTAATTACAGCCTTCCCTCCTGACGATAGCTATAATAGCTGTCGCGGGAGATGACAATGTGGTCGGTTACCTGGATATTCAGGAGCTGTGCCGCCTCGCTAAGTTGTCTTGTCAACTGATCGTCCATCCTGCTGGGATGCACATCGCCCGACGGATGATTGTGACACAGTATCAAGCCAGTGGCCGACAATTCCAGTGCTTGTTTCAGAACCAAGCGCACATCCACGGCAGTCATGGTCAGTCCACCCTGGCTCACTTTGTCCGCTTTAATCAACACTGCCGCCTGATTCAGGTATAAAACCCAGAACTCCTCATGTCCCAGATGACCGTTTCTCGGGAGCATATACTCATGCACCTCCATGGGGGACTGCATTTTGCGCTGTTCTCCGGCTTTCTCCGCCCGCACACGCCGTCCCAGCTCAAAGGCCACCAAGAGAGTAACTGCCTTGGTCTGTCCTATGCCATGAATCTGTTGCAAATCACGCAACGACCACTCCGATAAACGGTTGAGGCGGTTGTCACTCATCGATAGCACCCGCTTGGCCAGGTCTACGACGGTTTCCTGGCGGGTGCCGCTGCGTAACAAAATCGCTATCAGCTCCGCATCGGTCAGAGCGGACAAGCCCTGGGACACGCATTTTTCGCGAGGCCGGTCAGCTTCGCTCCAGTCTTTGAGATTTAGTTTTTCAGTTTGCATGTTAACGGTTAGACGGGAAAAAGGTGAGAGGGTGAGAAGGTGAGAAGGTTATACGGGAAGGTGGGAAGACATCATTCTAAAGACAACATAATGTGGACGCATGTGATGCGTCCCTAGATACGGCTGCCTCGATGTGACAGCCCTACCACCCCAATTTTTGCATACACATGTTGTGACTATTCCTCACACTTGTTCGGAAAAATAGATAGAAGAGGACTCACACTGTCTGTTCGCGTTTGAGCAGATAGGGAAGCATAATCTGGTCAAGGCCTTTGGTGATGTCCGCAGGAATCATATCAATCTGATACTGACCGCATTTCAGGTTCAACTCACGGAAGAAGTCCCCGATAGCCTGCTTGTAATATTCACGGATAGAATTAGAATGCAGCTTGAGTTCCGAGCCCGTCTCCATATCCACAAAGCGATACAGGCGGTTGTCGAAGCCAAAATCCTCCTCCATCTTCTTATGATAGGTATGAAACAGCATCACCTCATTCTTGTTGTGCTTCAGATGGCCTAATGCCAGCATCAACTCATCCAAATCGGCATCGGTCTCAAACATATCGCTGAAGATAATCACCATGGAACGTTTATTGATTTGCTCCGCAATGCGGTGCAAAGTCTCGGTCACCCTTGAGCGGCGTTGCACTTCGGAAGAAATCGGCTGGATAATTTTCTCCAACTCCCGATAAATCATTTTGAAATGGCTATCCCCTCCCCTCGCCGAAGTATGCAGTTCCAGTTTATCTGAAAACACACTCAACCCTACGGCATCACGCTGATTTTTGAAGATCTGCATCAAAGCAGCGGCAGCATACGCTGAAAACAGGATCTTGTTCGGCTCCGCCATGGTGTATTTCTCCTGCAAGGGAAAATACATGGAAGAGGAATTATCAATGATAATATGACAACGCAGATTAGTCTCCTCCTCATACCGTTTCACAAACAACTTGTCCGTTTTGGCATACAACTTCCAGTCGATGTGCTTGGTCGGCTCTCCTGGATTGTACTGACGATGTTCGGCAAACTCAACAGAGAAGCCGTGCAAGGGACTCTTGTGCAAACCAGTAATAAAACCCGTAACCACTTGCTTTGCAATCAGTTCAAGATTATCATATTGGGTAAATTGGGTATAATCTATCGTATAGGCCATCTTCCATAGTTTTAAGATGCAAAAATACAAAAAATTGCCATTTCCACACCCATTCCCGTTGCAGTCAAATCCATCGTCATCCGTCACACACCCCGCACAACTCAAACTGAATCAAACACCCTCATCCGCCTCAGCGCCGTTCCACAAATGTTTTTATTTCCCTCAAGAACTTTTCCGAGAATTCATATCGATCAAGATCCTCCGTAAAAATGGCAGAAGTATCGAATACTGCAACAACGCCCCATCCCTTTTGCCATAAAACGACCGATGGGTATGAGTGTTGCGAGTGCAAAAGGCCATACACTTCATCCTCCATTTCGAACAAAGGCTTCAGACGTCCTCCTCCTTGTTCGGTGAGTTGCGACAACTGCTGTCTTCGCTGCAAGTAACTGTCCACACGTCCCATCAGACAAGCCAGCCTTAGCTCGGAAGTGTCCAGAGTGGATAAATATTTCAAAAGATGTTGCTGACAGCCAGAGCATTGCGGCTGACGATTCACCATTACTATAACTTTCTCCTTACCCAAACTATCCAAAGTGTACAATCTGTTGTCAAAATCATAGAAACGCCATGGAGCACGCATCGACTGTACTCGCAACTTCAGTACCGGCATTTCCTGTTTAAAACATCTATCCTTATATTTTTTATAAGCGAAGGCCGACAGTCCCTCATAGTTCTCCTCTACTGGAGCCAACAGCAATTGCAACAACTGATTCCGATAAGGGCACAACACTATATTCTCGCCATTGGCATGGAAAACCGCCGGGAAGCGGCCATCAACATAACGCATGGACGTATCCGAAATGAACTGTGTGCCAAAATCCCGTCGCCAGCCATCTTTCGTTTTTTGGAGACGCATGACCGCCAACTGCCGACCGCGGCTTTCATCATCCAGATTCAACGACAAAAGCAGCAACGAATCGCTCAGGACATCCAGAGTCTTGGCAAAAGAATACTGCCGGTACTGGTTTCGCAGGGCGTGGTTGATACGCTCCACTCCGTATGGCAATTGATTGGACTGCCAGACAAAATCCATCGGAAAACGCTTCCAGCTCTCCACTTCAAAAACAACACTATCAAGCTGTTCCCCCTGCAAAGAAAACTTTTTTACTATATTTTCTCCCGGAGGCATATAGTATAACGCATCCTCTTTAACCTGCAGATAGCGATTCGGTTCAAACTGCAGCAAAAAAGCCATCGGCTGAAGCAATTTCCTCACCAACTCTGCCGTTTGGGCATTCTCCGACTCATATCTCATCCAACGATAGCAACGGTTTTCCTTATCATCCACCAAGGCATACACCTTATTCTGATGCAAATAGCCCGTACAAACGCCGAAACAGAACCAGCGGTGGGCGAACTCATATTGATTCCGCTGTCGTTGGTACAGCAACAGCTGATTGTCGCATACCAGGAGCAAATACGGTCCTTCCTTAGACAACGCATACACACAACAAGCCTCCGCCTCCCGCTTCCAGGAAGAGCTCAGCTGAGGATACGGCAGCAGCAAAGAATCCTGTTGACAAGTAATCAATTCCACACCCCGTACCACCGCTTGCATATCTTTTCCATGAGCAACAAAAGGGTTCCGAGGGCATAACCACAAGTTATTCTCACAAACTGTTGCCACCCAATTCTTTTGCATGATTTCACTAGTTGTTGTTTGAAGTGTCAAAGAAGTATCCAACGTCAGCCAATCCGAAAAATGACATTGCGGTTCTTGGGCGCACAGCCCCAACATTTGCCAGCAAAAAGTGGCAAACAAGACAAACTTTTTCATAAGCAATGAGTAAAATTTTCAAGAAAGGCATCGCCAAATGGCGATACCTTTCTACTCTCGACCAAAAAGAACAAACTACATGCCCAAGACGGAAGCATCAACTTCAAATAAAGACACATTCACTGTGCCCTCGCCTCGATCATTGTAATTCCAACGGGAAGAATACACATACATAGGACGGCGAGCAGTCCGACTGTCCACACTTCTGCGACTTGAGGTGTTCGTGGACATCACCTTCTTGGAATCCATTCCGTTTCTGACCCCTCTTTCCAGTTGCTGTTCACTCTTTTCGAGCATATCATTGATCACCGTAGCAAGACCTGTCGGAAGAACTCTTTGGGTATTATTGGTATAATTCCCAGCATCCGAAGGCACTCTGCAGCGGGTATAACCCTGACCATAGCAGGTCAAAGTGGCATTAATCGTATTGCACATATCATCCATCGTCTCACTGTAGGTGACATTGCCATAAAGGTTGATGAGGGAAAGGATACCCCCATTGTGCTTACTCACCGACAAAGTATAAAGCGGTTCACCTTCAGCTTTTGCTGCGCTATTGAAAGCCGGGCACAGCATAACGGCTAAAACAAATAATAAAGCAATCTTTTTCATAATTCAATTCATTTAAAATTAATATTGTAATGAATATGCACTTTCGCAGCATCGGGCATTTGACCCTCATCTCGTCATTTAAAATGATTTTAACAGCATCTTTCAAGCCAGCTTCTACATTTTTTAAATAACAAACTCCAAAAGTCGGATTCAATTTAGAAAAAAGGATTGCCAGCCCTTATTCCCTCTTGAATCGACACCGCAAAAGTATAAAAAATTTTCATATAATAATTATTTTTTCATCAATTTTTATCTTATTTTTATATTACTAAATTTAAGAGACTTAGAAAAGTTATTAACAGCTTGTTCATAAATATTTTGAGCAGAGACCATGATAAATTGGAATTTTCTCCTCACAAATTAAAGAAAATCGCATATTTTTACGTATGTTTGCATTGGTAAAAAAAAACGAAAGATTATAAATATAATATATTGAAAATCAGAACATTATAATATAAAACAAATCTTCAAACTATGAAAAAAATCATGTCATTATTTATTTTAAGCGGCATTCTGCTCATGAGCTGCGGCTCCAAGAAAGAGGTTAATGACCTCTCACAGAATCCTTTCATGCAAGAATGGGACACTCCGTATGGTGTTCCGCCATTCGACAAAATCTCCGAATCGGATTACCTGCCCGCCTTCGAGGAAGGCATGCGCCAGCAGATGGAAGAAGTAAATGCCATCATCAACAACAGCGAGGAACCGACGTTTGAGAACACCGTTTTGGCACTGGAAAACAGCGGAAAACTGCTGAACAACGTGTCTGCCGTCTTTTTCAACTTGGCCGAATGCATGAACAACGACCAAATGGAAGCCATCGCTGAGGAAATTTACCCCAAACTGTCCGTTCATAGCGACAGCATCAATATGAATCCTCAGTTATTTGCCAGAATCAAAGCGGTTTATGATAAAAGAGAAGACTGCAAATACACTCCCGAGGAATACCGTCTGATTGTGGAGACCTATAAGATGTTCGTCCGTGGCGGTGCCAACGTACCTGCCGACAAGCAAGACCGCTTCCGCGAGATCAACCAGCAGCTGTCCCTACTGACCCTGAAATTCGGCAACAACGTGCTGAAAGCCACCAACGACTATAAGCTTGTCGTTGACGACGTTGCCCGTCTGGAAGGCATGCCCGAAGACCAGCTGGCCGCCGCTCTGGAAGCTGGCAACGCCGATGAGGCCACCAAAGGCAAATACGTGTTCACTATCCATCTGCCCAGCATGGAACCATTCCTGATGAACTGCAAGGACCGCGAGCTGCGCCACGAGTTGTGGACCGCCTACTCCACCCGTTGCACTTCTGGTGAAACCAACAACTGCGACATCATCAACCAGATCATCAACCTCCGCCTCGAACGCGCCCAGATCTTAGGTTTCGACAGCCACGCCGCCTATACCCTCGACGATTGCATGGCCAAGACCCCCGAAGCCGTTTTCAACCTGTTATACCAAGTTTGGAATCCCGCTATCGCCAAAGCAAAAGCAGAAGCCGCTGAATACCAGAAGATGATCAAAGCTGAAGGCAACAATTTCAAGCTGGAACCTTGGGATTGGAGATACTACAGCGAGCAACTGCGCAAAGCCAAATATGACCTGAACGACGACATCATCCGTCCTTACCTTTCTTTAAACAATGTAAGAGAAGGCGTTTTCATGGTAGCCAACAAACTCTACGGCATCACCTTCGAGAAAAACGAAACCCTGCCCGTTTACCATCCTGATGTGGACGCTTACGAAGTAAAAGAGAACGGCGAAACCATCGCTATTCTGTACATGGACTACTTCCCACGCGAAAGCAAACGCAGCGGTGCCTGGATGACCAACTTCAGAGAACAATACATGGATGGCAACGGCAAGAATATCATTCCCGTGGTATCCTTGGTTTTCAACTTCACCAAACCCACTGCCGACAAGCCCTCCTTGCTGAACTTCGACGAAACCGAGACCTTCTTCCACGAATTCGGTCACGGCTTGCATAGCATCTTCTCCAAATGCCGTTTCCGCTCTTTGTCAGGCACCAACGTGTCACGCGACTTTGTGGAACTGCCCTCCCAGATCATGGAGAACTGGGCCAGCGAACCCGAAGTATTGCGCATGTATGCCAAACATTACCAGACCGGCGAAGTTATTCCCGAAGAGCTGATCAAGAAACTCGAAGACTGCGGTACTTACGGACAAGGCTTTATCAACACCGAACTGCTGGCCGCCTCCCTCTTAGACATGGATTATCATGTGATCACCGAGCCTACACAGGTGCAACTTCCCGAGTATGAAGACCAGCAGATGGCCAAGATCGGTCTGATTCCCGAAATCATCTCCAGATACAGAAGTCCCTACTTCCAGCACATCTTCGCTGGCGGTTACAGCGCCGGCTATTACAGCTACACCTGGGCTGCCGTATTGGACAGCGACGCTTTCGAGGCCTTCAAAGAGAACGGTCTGTTTGACCAGGAGACTGCCAAAGCTTTCAGAACCAACATTCTGGAAAGAGGCAACACCGACGATGCCATGAAACTGTATGTGGCATTCCGCGGCAAAGAACCCTCCATTGACCCCTTGCTCAAGAAAAGAGGACTTAAATAAGATACTACTTTGATCAAAGTAACACTTTTAGGAACTGGCACATCGCAGGGCGTCCCCATTGTGGGATGCACCTGCGACGTGTGCAATTCTGCTGACCCGAGGGACCATCGGCTACGCACCTCCGCCTTTGTGGAAGTGGACGGAGTGAAACTACTCATCGATGCCGGCCCCGACCTGCGGCAGCAGCTGCTGACCAACAAAATCACAGACATCGACGCCATTTTGCTCACCCACGAGCATACCGACCATGTGGGCGGCATTGACGATGTGAGACCCATCAACTTCCTCAACCACAAGACTATAGATATTTATGGTCTGCCCAGGACCATCGGCATTGTCAAGAAAAACTTTGATTACGCCTTTGCCGAACACAAATATCCTGGCGTGCCCATGCTGGGACTGAAAGCCGTCAAGGACGACCCTTTTACCATTAATGGCGTGGAAATTATCCCCATTCACGTACTGCATCTCGCCATGCCGATTTTAGGCTACCGCATCCAAAATTTCGCCTATATCACCGACGGCAGCTTCATTGCCCCGAAAGAGATGAATAAACTGAGAGGTTTAGACACCTTAGTAATCAACACATTGGGACACAAAGAACATTACTCCCATTTCAATTTGGCACAGGCCACCGCCATTATCAACGAGTTGCAGCCCCGCATGGCCTATCTGACCCACATTTCGCACAATTTGGGCAAATACGCGGATATCATCCAGACCTTACCCGAGCATATCCGTCCCGGCTACGACACCCTCAGCTTTGAAGTTGGGGTATGATTTTTTTACGGAATCAAAACCATTGACGCGCACTTTGCCACACAGCGCAAATAAAGAGAAGCCCATCACAAAACGATGATCATTGTGGGCGTCGAAAACAAAATCCACATCAGATTTCATGTCATTTGTAGAGACGCAAAATTTTGTGTCTTTGCTAGAATTCACGCCGTTGTTTGTTGTAGAGATGCGCTGCGGCACGTCTCCACAAGGATCAATAACCAATTGATTATCATCAACCCCACCATACGTGTTTACCTTGATATTGGCAAATGCAGACAATTGTTCCTGAATGATTTGCAATCGGTTGGATTCTTTATATCTCAGGTTCGCCACCCCATTGAAAATCATCTTTTTAGGCCATAAACAAGCCATACAAGCCAATACTGGCACAAGGTCCAGATTCTGACACATATCCAATTCAATTACCTCCTGTGGCTTAATTAAATTCTCTTTATAAGTGATAACCACGCCATCCTCTTCCTGACGGCCTTCAATACCCCAGTCCGTAAACCAACGGGCAATCACCGCATCAGACTGAATCGAAGACGAATCAAGCTGCAGTAATTTATAGGAAGCAGGCGCATCACCAAAAGCAGTGCCAGAGGATGAGTACGGCCTAGTTGAATTTTGCATCTGACCTTCCAATAGCAAGCGGGCATACCAATACACCGCAGCACTCCAGTCCGCCAAATGTCCATCTTCCAATTTTACACTTCCATTCACCACCGCTTTGGTCATTTCAATAAAAGATAATGAAGATGGATTTTCGGGAAGGACATGCAGTTTTTTCAGACCGATTTCTTCCGCAATCAGCCACAGAGCACTGGCAAACTGCCCCGAACGGCGGCAGTCGATGGTCAGGTCGGAAACGTGGAGGTTTTTGCCACGGATCAACCAGCCCTGTTTCGCATTTGTAGAGACGCAAAATTTTGCGTCTCTACTGGAAATAACATTATCCTCATCGGAGACGCGCCATGGCACGTCTCTACAGGAAACAACATTGTCGTTATCAGAAATCCATTGTATGTCTGCCCCCATGGATTGCAGGCACTGTACCAGTTCCTCTATCGGACGCTGCAGCAGACGCTCGGTGCCCGTCAACAGCCACTGTCCAGGGGTAACCGCCAGAAGCGCCATCAGAAAACGGTAAGCGGCGCCGCAATCATGCACATCAATCCGCGCCACCCCATTGTCCGTATTTCGTTCTTTTTCAACATTTTGAATTACACGAAGACCTTCATACACAATCCGCACATCCTCCGGAAAACCAGCCTCGATATCATCCAGTCGGTGATATTTCAGAAAATCATATATCAACTTTCTGATATACAAACTTTTAGAAACCGGAAGCAACACTTTTTTCATGCAGAGCAAAATCAATTCAAAAAATCAAAAAATAAGGCCATTTTTTTGGTGCAAAATTAGGATTTTTTTATTATCTTTGCACAGTCTTAAAAAATTAATATAGTATTGATTATGAGCGAATTAGAAAACAAACAACCCCAAGAGCACGAATACACCGCGGAGAATATTCAGGTGTTGGAAGGATTAGAGGCGGTTAGAAAACGTCCCGCCATGTACATTGGCGATGTCGGAGAGCGCGGTTTGCACCACCTGGTCTATGAGGTTGTGGACAACTCCATTGACGAAGCATTAGCGGGCCACTGCGACAAAATCGAAGTGACCATTCATGAAGATAACTCCATTTCAGTATTGGACAACGGACGTGGCATCCCCACCGACTGGCACGAGAAAGAGCAGAAATCGGCTCTGGAAGTCGTTTTGACCGTGCTGCACGCCGGCGGTAAGTTCAACAAGGACTCCTACAAGGTTTCCGGCGGTCTGCACGGCGTGGGTGTCTCCTGCGTCAACGCCCTGTCCAAACAGCTGCGCGCCGAAGTGTTCAGAGACGGCGTCCACTACATGCAAGAATACGAATATGGTCACCCGCTATACCCCGTGAAGGAAGTGGGCAAGGCTGACCGTCGCGGCACCCTGATCTGGTTCAAACCCGACGACAGCATCTTCATCATGCACGAGTACCACTACCAGACCTTGGCTACCCGTATGAAGGAATTGGCTTTCCTAAACAAGGGTATCACACTGACCATTACCGACTTACGTATTAAGGACAACAATGGGCAGCCCCTAAGCGAAACTTTCTATTCCAAGGAAGGATTGAAAGATTTCATCAAATACCTGGACGGCGGTCGTGAGAAAATCATGGAGCACCCCATGTACATGGAGGACGACGGTGCTGAAACCGGTGTTCCCGTAGAGATTGTGATGCAATACAACACCTCTTTCACCGAAAACATCCATTCGTACGTCAACAATATTAATACCATTGAAGGCGGTACCCACCTGACCGGTTTCAGAAGCGCGTTGACCCGTACTTTGAAAAAATATGCCGACGACAGCAAGATGCTGGAGAAACTGGCCAAACAAAAAATCGAGATTACCGGTGACGACTTCCGCGAAGGTTTGACTGCCATCATTTCAGTAAAAGTAGCTGAGCCTCAGTTCGAAGGACAGACTAAGACCAAGCTGGGCAACGACGAGGTGAAGGGTATTGTGGACCGTATTGTGGGCAAAATGCTGACTTATTATCTCGAAGAAAACCCGAAGGATGCCAAGGAGATTGTTGACAAGGTGATCTTGGCCGCCACCGCCCGTCAGGCTGCCCGCAAAGCCCGCGAGATGGTACAGCGCAAGAGCGTGTTCAGCGGCGGCGGACTGCCCGGCAAATTGTCGGACTGCTCCTCCAAAAACGCTGAGGAATGCGAGCTGTTCCTCGTCGAGGGTGACTCCGCAGGCGGCACCGCCAAGCAGGGCCGTGACAGCAAGCACCAGGCCATTTTGCCATTGAGAGGTAAAATTCTGAACGTAGAGAAAGCCATGCAGCACCGCGTGCTGGAAAGCGAGGAAATCAAGAATATCTACACCGCTTTGGGTGTGACTATCGGTACAGAAGAAGATAGCAAAGCACTGAATATCTCCAAGTTGCGTTACCACAAAGTCATCATCATGACCGATGCCGATGTGGATGGTAGCCACATTGCCACACTGATTCTGACCTTCTTCTTCCGCCACATGAAGGAACTGATTGAGGAGGGCCACGTCTATATCGCCACTCCCCCGCTCTATCTGGTCAAGAAAGGCACCAACGAGCAGTATGCCTGGTCCGACGAGGAACGTGTGGCACTGGTGGCCGAAATGACCAACAACGGCGCCAACGAAGCCGGCCTGCACGTACAGCGCTACAAAGGTTTGGGTGAGATGAACGAGGAACAGCTGTGGAGCACCACCATGGACCCGCACCGCCGTACTTTGCGCCAGGTGACCATCGAGAATGCCGCCGATGCCGACCGCGTGTTTGCCATGCTGATGGGTGACGAAGTACCCCCGCGCCGCGAGTTCATCGAGCAGAACGCCAAGTACGCCAACATCGACGAATAATTCGGATTTTCACAGATGGTGGCAACTGCATCTCGCAGATGCACACACATTGAGGAACATAAAAACATCCTGGTAGCAATGACGTCTTGCCATTGCACCTATAACAAAACAATTATGGATCAGAACGAAAACATACAGGACACTCTGACACAAGAGAATGTCGAGACAGCAAACAACGACATCACTCCGGTTCAGAAAGGCAATGAGGAACAGAAAACACAACTTGTGCCACAAAACAGCACAAGTTCTGAAGACAAACCCATCATTTCGCTGAAGAACATCAATATTTACCAACGTAATATCTTGGTATTGCCGCAGGTAAGCATGAGTGTCCGCAAAGGCGAATTCGTCTATCTGATTGGCAAAACCGGCAGCGGCAAATCCTCTATACTAAAGACCCTGATTGCCGAGGTTCCCTCCGAAGGTGAAGAAGCCTGTATCAACGGCTTCGACCTGTTGAAACTGAAGAGAAGAGACATCCCCAAACTGCGCAAAAGTCTGGGTATGGTGTTCCAGGACTATCAGTTGCTGTCGGATATGACCGTACTGGAAAACCTGATGTATGTGTTGCGCGCCACCCGCTGGAAAGACAAAGTGGCGATGGGCAACCGCTGTGAGGAAGTGCTGGACTTGGTTGGCCTGGCTACCAAGGACTTCCGCTATCCCCACCAGCTATCCGGTGGTGAGCAGCAACGTGTGTGCATCGCCCGCGCCCTGCTCAACAAGCCCGAAATTCTGCTGGCTGACGAGCCCACCGGCAACCTCGACCCCATCACCTCCGAGGAAATCTTCAAGATTTTCCACGACATCAACAAAAACAGCGGCACCACCGTTCTGATGGCCACCCACAATTTCGGCATGATCGACAAGTTCGCCTCCAGAACCATTTGTATCGAAAATGGCAAACTGATTGACTCAGTCCTATAATATGCTCTCTGTCCTGATACCCATCTACAACCACGATGTCAACCCATTAGTCACCGCGCTTGACCGTCAGTTGGCACAAACGGGTATTCTTTACGAAATTATTCTGGCAGATGACTGTTCCGACAATTCGGATATTAGAGCAAGAAATGCAAATCTGGCCCGGTTTGACTATATCCAATATATTCAGAATCAAGAGAATATGGGTCGCGCCAAAATCCGCAATCTATTGGCGGCAAAAGCACAATATCCCTATCTGCTGTTCATCGACTGTGATGCGATGGTCGGGAATCAAGACTTCATCAAGAAATATATGGATGCTATAGAAAAGATGCGTCCACAAGCTTGTTGTGTGATCAATGGAGGCATAGCCTATCGCAATGAAAAACCTGATAACCAATATTTTCTAAGATGGTATTACGGCAAGCGACGCGAAGAGGAAAGTGCAAAGCAACGCAACAAAAGACCCTACCATCATTTCACGCCTTTCAATGTCATCATCAGCAAATCTGTTTTTGAAGAAATACAATTTGACGAAAAGCTGACCACTTACGGCCATGAGGACACCCTTTTCGGCTACCAATTACAGCAGAAGCAAATCCCATACTTGCACATCGACAATCCCCTGTATCATGATGGTTTGGATACCAATGAGGAATATCTGAAAAAAATAAGACTATCCATTGATAATTTAATCTATATTTTTGAAAATCAGAATATTAATCATTCTTTTTTAAAAGAAAACAGATTACTGAAGACGTATCAGCAATGCAAAAAATTGGGGCTTGACAAGCTTGTGGGACGGCTCTATGAGCAGAAAGCGGAGAAGATGCAACAACATTTAAGCCAAAAACCATGCATGCCTCTGATAGATTGGTATAAACTCAGCTATCTGGCTTCTAAAAAACTGTAAACCATGAAATTCCAACACGTTCACATCGGCAATATCACCCTGGGCGAAGGACAGCCCGTGGTGGTACAATCCATGACCAATACCGACACGGCGGATGTAGAAGCGACCGTTGCCCAGTGCAAACGCATGATTGCCGCTGGTGCCGAGATGGTGCGCATCACGGTGCCCTCCATGAAAGAGGTAGAATCCCTCCGACAAATCAAGGAACAGCTTCGGGCAGAAGGCATTGAGACACCGCTGATTGCGGATGTGCATTTCAACCCCAAAGTGGCAGAAGCCGCCGCAGCCATCGTAGAGAAGGTGCGCGTCAACCCAGGCAATTACGTGGACAAACGCAATTTCAAGACCTTGGATCTGAGCGAGGAGGAATACCAATCCTCGCTAGACGCCATGGAGGCCAAGGCCAAACCGCTGTTTGAGACCTGCAAAGCCCATGGCACTGCCTTACGCATCGGCATCAACCATGGCTCGCTGGCCGACCGCATTGTCAGTCGCTACGGCAATACGCCCCACGCCATGGCCATGTCAGCTATTGAATGGTTGGACATTTGCGAGAAAAACGACTTCCGCAACATGGTTTTCTCCATGAAAGCCAGCAATGTCAACACCATGATGGCCGCCACCCTCGACCTGCACAAGATGCTGAGCGACAGGGGCACGCTCTATCCCATCCACTTGGGCGTCACCGAGGCAGGAAACGGTCTGGAAGGACGCGTGAAATCCGCTGCCGGCATCGGCGCTTTGCTAATGATGGGCATCGGCAACACCATCCGCGTTTCATTGACAGAGAAGCCAGAAAATGAAACACCATTTGCACACACATTAATCAAAGTCATTAAGGACCTTAAAGACACAGACTACCATATTGCTGACCAAACCCTCATTTACCACAAGCCCGAACCCGACTTCGACCGTTGGATTGCCGGAGCGGCGGCGGTGAGCGGCTATTTGAACTATCAGCAAAAAATCAAGGACATCCGCATCGAGAACCCGCATTTCAGCCAAGCGGAAAATGACAACCTTGCCGCCACCATCCTGCAGGCGTGCCGCCTGAAGATGAGCAAGACCGAGTTCATTTCCTGTCCCTCCTGCGGCCGAACGCAATACGACATTGAGTCGGTGCTGGCGCAGGTCAAAGAGCGCTTCGCCCACTATCCCGGGCTGAAAATTGCCGTGATGGGCTGTATTGTGAACGGTCCCGGCGAGATGGCCGATGCCGACTACGGTATTGTGGGAGCCACCAACGGCCTCGCCGCAGTCTATAAAGGCAAGGAACGCATTTCGGAGATTATTCCCGTGGAGGAAGCATTGAAACAGCTAGAAAAGCTGATAGAAAGAATTGCTCGCTAAAACCAAGTCTTAGTTTATTCTTCTGAGACAAAATGTAAATGATCCATTTCAACTTTTATATTGCGAGTTTCAGAAGCACCCTTCTTAACCACTTCTGCTTCTACCGTCGCACTCAACTCCCTTTTCTCTTTATCGTATTCATGAATGGTGACAGTGGCTGTTTTTCCAAGCCATTCGGGATAGGTCTGTCCATCGTAGTCTATGGTTAATTGTACAGAACCGATGACCTCGTTAGACCATTTTCCGCTGTTTTCATCATATACCCCAGAATAAGTTCCCGGTTTACTGGTTAACATTGTTAAGGTAATGGTTCTATAAGAGTTATCTATCTCTGTATGAAAGAAAACATGCCACAAGGCCAAATCACCCTCTTCTGTTTCTCCGAAAGCGGAATTGCAAGTCCAATCGCTCCACTGTGATTTTCCATCATAAATAGTAACGGATCCTTCCTTTTTATCAGACGAGCATGAAGAGAGTAAAAACGCAGCTAAAGAAAGCACGACAGTGAAAAGCAAATTTGACTTTTTCATAATTGTAAAAAATTTTATTGATGGTAATTAATATTCAAAAACGCCACTCTTTCAACATCCAATAGTATATTAATTTAATTTGCAAATATACAAAAAACTATTGGCACATTGAAAAAATTGTGTATCTTTGCAGTTTGGAATCTAAAATTAAAATGATCAAATAACTTTAAAAAAAATACATCATGAAAAAATTTTTCGTTTTAACTCTCGCTTTAGTACTTAGTGTATCATTCGCTTTTGCACAGCAAGTTAGCGAAGGTCAGGTCACCATTTTGAAGACCAATGTCAATGGCTTCACGATCAACATCCCCAATGTGGACGGCAAAGCCGCCAATGCGGCCGTCACCGAATTCCTGGCCGAAAAAGGCTTGGTGAAACCCAAAAACGAGGACAAATACAATTCCTATAAAGCCCAAAAGTGCTCCTACATTGGCGACGGCACTTACGACATTTACTTCAAGGCAGTTCAAAAAGGCAAAAAGAAAGACCTCTCCACCGATATCATCTTCATCTGCAGCTTGGGAAACCTGAACACCATCTCTTCTGTGAACAATCCTGAGGCAGCTGATAACATCAAAATCCTCATGGGAAAATTCACCAAGGCTGTGGAAAAATATCAGTTAAAACAGAAAATCGAAGACCTGAAAAAAGAAATTGAAAAGGCCAACAAAGAAAAAGCAAAAAACGACAAAGAAATAAAGAAATTGCAGGAGTTAATCAAGAAAGCCTCTGAAAAACACAACGGTCTGAATCAGCAGCTGGAAGACGCCAACAACCTGTTGAAAAACTTCACCATTGACTAATTTCCGGTTGCGCAACATGCAGACTTTCAACGCAAAAGAAGTAAAAGGACAAGTTATCCAATGGATCAGAGACTGGTTTGAGGAGAACGGTCCCGGCTGCAATGCCGTCATAGGCATTTCAGGTGGCAAAGACAGCAGCGTGGTGGCTGCTTTGTGTGCCGAGGCCTTGGGCAAGGATCGCGTAATTGGCGTGACCATGCCCAACAAGGTGCAACCCGACATCGACGACAGCATGAAGCTCATCAAACACTTGGGTATCCGCCATTGCTGCGTCAACATCGGCGACACTTTCAATGCCATTGAGGCAGCCGTGTCCGAGCAACTGAAGACCCTCGGTCAGGAGATTAGCACGCAGACCATCCAGAACCTGCCGCCACGCCTCCGCATGACCACCCTCTACGCCGTGTCACAGTCCATGAATGGCCGCGTGGCCAACACCTGCAACCTCTCCGAAGACTGGGTGGGCTATAGCACCCGCTACGGTGATGCCGCCGGTGATTTCTCACCCCTGGGCGGACTCACCGTACAGGAAGTGAAAGCCATTGGCAAAGAACTCGGCCTGCCTATCGAGCTGGTGGAGAAAACTCCGTCCGACGGACTTTGCGGCAAAAGTGACGAGGACAACCTCGGCTTTACTTACGCAGTCCTCGACCGCTACATCCGGACAGGCGAATGCGATGATCCCGCCACCAAAGCGCGTATCGACGACAAGCACCGGAAGAACCTGTTCAAGCTCCTGCCGATACCTCATTTCGAATACAGAAAGTAGAACGTAATATTAAAACGTGATTCTCGTCAGACCTGCTGGATATTCATGATTCAGCAGGTTTTTTATTTTCTGATAATCAGCGGGATTCTTTACAAAATCCAAGTCACGCGCCTCCACAATCAGTATCGGGAAGTTGGGATGCTGCTTCAGGTAGGTCATATAGCTATCCTGAATATTATTCAGATAATCCGCCGTTATATTCTGCTCATAACTGCGCCCGCGCTTGGCAATATTCTGCAACAACCTGTCGGCATTATTGTACAGATAGATCAGCAAATCGGGCTTGGGCAAATAGGTGGAAATGATATCGTATACTTTTGTGTAAAGATTGTACTCGTCAGGCTGTAAGTTATTCTTGGAAAAGATGATACACTTGTCAATAAAATAGTCGCTGATAACCAAGTCCTTGAACATGTCGCGCTGCGACAGCAACTGCTTCAGCTGCTGATAGCGGTCGGTCAGAAAGGTCATCTCCACCGGAAAGGCATAGTGCAAAGGATCTTTGTAGAACTTGGGCAGGAAACTGTTGTCGGCGAAGCGCTCCAGCACAATCTCGGCATTGAGATCCTCTGCAAGCATCTCCGTCAGAGTGGTCTTTCCCGCCCCTATACAACCTTCGATGACGATATATTGATACATTATTTAATTAGCAAATTAGTTAATTAGTTAATGAGCAAATGAATTAAATTATTAATGTGCCAATTTTCAATGTGCTAATGAAATTCAAAATCCAAAACTCATAATCCCGTAATCCTGTAATCTTCTAACCTTCTCACCCTCTCACCCTCTAACCTTTTCACCCCTAATCACTGATCCCATCCTCCTACTTAAGCTTGTCCAGCAGTTCCTGAATAAACGCTCGCTCTTGAATTCTCGGGTGCGGGATGGTCAGTTCCGGAGTATCCATTTCAACATCCTCATAATAAAGGATGTCGATGTCGATGGTGCGGTCGTGATAATCCTGCGTGCCAGGCTTGGTTTTGCTTTCTGCCGGCCGCCCCAACGCTATCTCTATCTCCTTCAACACCCGCAACAATTCCAACGGTTCCAATTCCGTGGAGCATTCCACCACCTGGTTCAGATAGTCGTGAGAATCGTAGCCCCACGACTTCGTTTCCATCACCTCCGACACACGGGTGAACTCTCCTACCCTTTGCTCCAGCATATTCCGTGCCGCCGCAAGATAGAAATCGCGGTCACCAAGGTTGCTACCCAATGACAATGTGACGGTGTTCATATTGTTTTTTTGGGTAGAGACGTTTCAGGAAACGTCTCTACATTGGAATTCGTTGTCGTTTTTTCGGTAGAGACGTTTCAGGAAACGTCTCTACATTGGGTTTATTGCAACAATTTTTTCCCCATCGCCACACCGAGGTCGAATGCCTTCTGGTAGTCGTCGGCAGAAACACCCTGCTTGTTATCCACGGGATTGGAAACCAACTCCCATTTCACGGCTTCGGCAAAAGCGGTCAACTTCTTCAACGCACCGCCAGCCCAGGTGCAACTGCCCATCAGTCCCAGAGAACGGTTGAGGATGCCACGCTGCTCGATTTTGTGCATCAGGCTGTCCATCAGCGGATAAATCTCGTTCATATAGGTCGGGGCAGCCAAAATCACGCCATTGTATCTGAAGATATCTGCCAAAATGTAAGAGGCATCAGTTTTCGACACATTATATACCACCACATTCTTCAATCCTGCAGACACTGCCCCTTCGGCAGCGGCCTCGGCCAACTGTTGGGTATTGCCGTACATGGAAGCGTAGGCAATTACCAAACCCTTTTCCTCTGCCTCATAGCGGCTCCACTTGTCGAACAAGCCCACCACCTTGGCAATATTTTGCTTTAGCACAGGACCATGGGTAGCACAAATCAAACGGATTTCCAAACCACCCAACTTCTTGATGGCCGCCTGGGTAGCCGTACCGAATTTGCCCACAATGCAAGCATAATAACGGCGCATGTCATCCCAGTACTTGTCTGTATTGATGTTCTCATCCAGATAGTCGCCGTCCAGCGTACCGAACGTACCGAAAGCATCGGCAGAGAACAGAATCTTGTCGGTATCCTCGTAAGCCACCATCACCTCTGGCCAGTGAACCATCGGTGCCATGTAGAAAGTCAGCTTGCGCTTTCCCAAAGAAAGCGTATCGCCTTCCTTGACCACAAGCTGCTGGCAAGCAGCCAACTGCGGATAATAGCCCTTCAACATGCCGAAAGTCTTGGCATTGCCGATAATGCACAGTTCGGGGTAAAGCTGTTTCAGCAAACCTATGGAGCCGGCATGGTCTGGTTCCATGTGATTCACCACCAAATAGTCAATCTTACGACCCTGTAATGCGGCTTCCAACTTGTTGACAAACAGTCCCGCCATTGACACATCCACCGTATCAATCAGCGTAACTTTCTCATCAATAATCAAATATGAATTATAAGCCACTCCATTGGGAATCGGAATATAATTCTCAAAAAGTTCCTTTTGCCGGTCATTCACACCGACGTAGTAAATATCCTTTACAATTTCGCGTTTGTTATACATTTTTCAGGTTACAGGTTACAGGTTTTAGGTTTTAGGGGTTAGAAGGTTAGAGGGTGAGAGGGTGAGAGAGTGAGAAGATTAGAAGATTAGATGATTACAGGATTACGGGATTACGGGATTATGAGTTTTGAATTTTGGATTTTGAATTTTGAATTCTAAATTTCATTAGCACATTGTTATTCTTGCGGTTCGAAGTCTTCTTTACCTACGCCACAGAGAGGGCATGACCAGTCGTCTGGAATGTCTTCGAAAGCAGTGCCGGGAGCGATACCGCTATCGGGATCGCCTTTTTCAGGATCATACACATAACCGCATACAGAGCAAACATATTTTTTCATAGCTGTTGGATTTTGATTATTATTTGAATTATTGGGTTGATTATCATTTGTCTGAGAAGAATTGCCATGGTTCGCCTCCACAACCTCCTGAGCCGTACTGGATGGTGTCGCACCATGGGGCGCATTGGCGGGAGCTACTCCCCTCTTCACCTCATGGTAATAAGCATAGGTCAGCGGTGACTCATTCAGGGTCAAGGTCTTGGCATCCAGCACCTCGCCGATGTACAAAATATGGCTACCGACATCCATTTTCTGGGACAGTTTGCACTCAAACCAGGCCAAACAGTCCTCCGTCACAATCGGTACACCCGTATTCTTGCCATAAATGCAGTCATATTTGGCGAATTTGTCAATATCCCTGCCACTTTGGAAGCCAAAATTGCCCAACAGAGCCGGAGCATATTCACGTTTCACCACTGACACCGAGAAATTTCCGTATTTTTCAATAAATTCGGCAGTATAATTATTCTTATTGCAAGCGATTGCCAGCTGTACAGGCTGAGAGGTCACCTGCACCGCCACCGTTGCGATAAAGGCGTTCTTCTCTTTTTCATTTCCGGAGGCAATGACATACACCCCGTAAGTTAGTTTGTTTAGTGCGTTGATATCCATTGGGTTGATTTGTTTGATGCCCCCCACACTACGCTTCGCTCGTGTGGGGTTATTGAAATTTAACCTCTTCGAGGTTATTTGTAATTATTAATTGTCAACTTTCAGTTTTCAGTTTTCAGTTTTCAACTCCTTCCCCCAACGACGACGACAATCTCCCCCTTCACCTCTTTATCTACGGGGAAGTGTGCAATAGCGTCGGCCAAGGTGCCCCGAAAGTTCTCTTCGTAGATCTTAGTCAACTCTCGGGAAATGGATATGGGAGTGTCCTCAGCGAAGAATGACTGCATCATCACCAAGGTTTTCGCCAAACGGTGCGGCGACTCATAAAAGACCACGGTCTCGTTCATTTCCGCCAAGCGACGCAGGGTGCTCTCCTTGCCTTTTTTATGAGGCAGGAAACCATTAAAATAGAAACTGTCGCATGGCAGTCCCGAGTTGACCACCGCCGGAATCACCGCCGTGGCGCCGGGAAGGCATTCCACCTCGATTCCCTCGGCGATGCATTCGCGCAGAAGCAAAAAGCCAGGATCCGAAATACCCGGCGTACCAGCATCGGAAACCAAAGCCACACTCTGCGAAGTCTTGATTTGGGCGATAATCTGCTTCAACTGCTGATGCTCATTATGAATATGGTAAGCCATGCATCGCTGGTCTATCTCATAATGTTTCAGCAGGTTCTTGGTGGTACGCGTGTCCTCACAGAGCACGAAATCCACCTCCCTCAGGACCCTTAGCGCCCTGAGGGTGATGTCT
>Ga0310690_10003082_pt1 | contig 25721 bp, 30 predicted proteins | sample AusTroGonzalo_MG_2_FD_207661 | JGI IMG/M metagenome (GOLD analysis project Ga0310690, IMG submission 207661) | Bovine rumen microbial communities from tropical cattle in Woodstock, Queensland, Australia - Gonzalo_04 (v2) (version 2) | ecosystem: Host-associated > Mammals > Digestive system >... | reverse complement strand
AACTCAACCTTTGCTTTCGGACAATCGCAGGCTTTGCGGATAAGGTCCCTCGCTTCTTCCGTCACTTCATCCCGTCCGTATCCGATGGTCTCCATCATATTGGTTTCCATCATCTTCTCCATGACGACAGGATGGGCACCCTTCATATAGTCACACGCAAAACCAAGTTTTTCTTTCATTACAAAATCCACCTTAAAGAACAAAAATTACATACCTATATATTTTATCATAAAACCAAAAAGCCCGACATTCCTGTCAGGCCCTAGTTAACCGCAAGCCACGAACCGACCGAGCCGGCAGGCGAGACCGGACACACATGTGTCCGAGGTCTCGCCAGTTCAATGAAAAAGCCCTCAGGTTTATCCTGAGGGCTTTTCGTTGAAGCAGGTGATGGGAATCGGATGTTTCACTCCATCACAAAATACTGAAGAATAGGAGGTTTGCGCGGTAGCCAATCTGCGTTCAACCAACTTTCAACCAGAAATCTCTCATTAACAATACATGTCTGAATAACCAATTCAAGAAGTATTTTAACACATATTCAACAGACCGAAAGGCCTGTTTTTTTGTGCGCTTTTTAAAGGAGTAAACATATGGCAGTATTAAAAAATAAAACCCAAGGAAACTTCACTATAGTATCCCAGAGCATCATGAGAGATAGAAATCTTTCCATAGCTGAAAGAGGAATGCTCATTACCCTTTTATCACTCCCGGACAACTGGCATCTGACCATCAAGGGGCTTTGCGAGATCCTTCCCGATGGTAAAGACAAGATAGGAAGCACACTCAACAGCCTCATCGACAAAGGTTACGTCACCAGGGAACAGAGCAGGGGTGAAAACGGAAAATTCGACTCCACGGATCTTGAGGTTCATGAAACACCCATCCCCAAAGATGATGACCCCCAAAATGGAGAAAAGGATCCTGAAGCACCTTCTACCACAGAGATCTCACCGTATCCTGAAAACCCGGATACGGCAAATCCGGATACGGAAAAACCGCATCCGGAGAATCCGCCACAATATAATATTAATATATATAACAATAATAGATTAAATACTGATAAAGTGTGTAGCGAAGGCACACTCTCCGACTCCGAATATGACGATCTTGTCTCCGAGTTCGGGAAAGAGAGTGTCGATTATCAGATCAACCGCATCAGGGAAAAAGGTTATAAGGGATGTCACAACTTTGAGACTATCAGAAAATGGTGCACTGAAAGACTTAACAGAGCTTTTCACCCCACTGATCCTAAACCAAAGAAAAACTCATTTTTTGATTTTCCACAGCGTGACATCGATTTCGATACCCTGGAACGCAGACTGGTAAAAAACTGAACATCGCCTTCAGCTCGTCCTTAAAACCGGGACGAGGCGATTTACCGGAAATGACATCGGTGCTCTCCCGGCACCGAAATCATTTCCTCCCGTCCGCCGATGACTGAACACTTCGAAGAGAGCATAACAGCCTCCCCAGGCTGCTATGCTCTTTCTCGTTTGCCGGCATGGCAGGTGTGAATATCACTTCCTGTCGGAACTGATATTCACACCTGCCATGCCGGCATCAGCCATCACCTCCCGGGCAAATCGCAAGACCACAAATCGCCAGAAGCCGACGCCTTCGCTCTCCGTGCCCGGCTCCTGGTGATTAGGCAAGTTTCGCATTGTGGCAAGCCACAACGCGCCGCTGCACCGAAAAAGCCTTTCGGCTTTTCCGCTTCCGCTAAACTTGCCGGTGGGCTTTGCCCCCTCGGGACCCCCAGCGAGGTCTCTCCGACCTCTGCACTCCGGAGCACGTCTTCCTGACTCGGACATCGAAAATCATCCACAGGATGTTTTTCTCAGCCCTCATCAGTAAGACTAAGGGTTCCACCCTTGCATCCCGCCAAAGGGAGCACCTCCCTTCGGAATCCCGCAACACATTTACACATTTGAAAGGAGTACACACCATGAATAAACCAAACCGCAAAAGAAACAAGATGGTCACCATCCGGATGAACGAATCCGAATACTCTGACCTTCAGGACAGGATACAGTCATCCGGGCTGACCAAACAGGCCTACATCATCAGTGCAACACTTAACGCCATGATAACCCCGTCTGCTGAGATCGCAGTCCTCAAGGATCTCAGCATCACCTTCGCGGACCTTGAAAAGCAGCTCCGGGGGCTGGCCACCAACATAAACCAGCTGGCTCATGTCGCTAACGGCAAGGGCGAGCTACCCACCAGGAACGAACTTGAGAACATATCGTCTTCCCTTGCGGATTACAGAAAGGAAAGCGAAAAGCTATGGCAATCAATAAGGTCGTCAATAAATCGACAGGCAGTCACGCCGCAATGAGGAATGTCCTTGAATATGTCCTTCGTGATGAAAAGATAAAGGATGGTCATGTCTGCGTCTCAGGACCATATCCGTGGGAAACGATAGGTTACGACGAAGTCTACCGGACCTGGCTTGAAGAAAAGAGGCTATGGGACAAGGATTCGGGACGCATGTACGCCCACAACATCATAAGTTTCCACAGAGATGAAAAGATAACAGAGGCAGAGGCCCTCGATCTTGCCAGGGTATTTGCCGAGAAGTATTTCTCCGGATTCCAGTACGTCATCTGCGTGCATCAGGACAAGGATCATATACACGCACATATAGTCACAAATTCCGTATCCTATCTCGACGGTCATAAGCTCCATCAGACAAGAAAGGATCTTGAAAGGCAGAAAGAGTTCACGAACAGCCTCTGCCGCGAACGAGGACTCACCATCGCAGAGAAAGGAAAACACTTTGACGGATCCCTCATAGAGGAAGGTGAGATCATAGCCTGGAGCAAGGACAAATACAACCTGCTCATCAATGATTCCAAAAAGAGCTTCCTTGCAGAATGCGGCATCTCTCTTCTGGAGGTTATTCCGGTATCATCCAGTCGTGAAGAATTCATATCCGGGATGAACGAAAGAGGATGGTCGGTACAGTGGGAAGATAACAGAAAGCACATCGTGTTCACAAACGATAACGGAGACAAGGTACGTGACAGCAACATAGAAAAGACATTTACGGGACTTAAGGTCAGCAAAGAGGCACTTACACATGAATTTGAAAGACAGAATGAGATCAGACAGGGAAACAGAGACACTGATGAAGCAGGATCCGCAGGGGCAGCCATCCTCTCAGGATCCGAATCTGACAGCTATGAAGGAAACGATAAGAGAACAATCCGGGATGATACAGAAGCTCTTATCAGAGAAGTCAGAACTGACATCTGCGATAGCAGAACTGCGAGCGGAATTATCATCCGTACAGAAAATAAATCAGTCTCTGACGATGAGCAATCAAAGATTCTCGAAAGAGAACGACGACTTGAGGAACAGCGCAGGGCTCGTGAGCAGGAAAGAGATGAAAGATCTCGAAGAAAGATGCACCGCTCTAGAGACCGGGAACGCTGAGCTTAAGAAAATGGTCAACATATCCAACGTCATGGCTGTCCGGTCCGCACAGGCCTCACAAAAAGCAGCAGAAAGCAAAGCAGAAAAGGATATATTCAATTCCAGGATATCAGCGAACAAAAAGATATCTGAAGCTATGGATGAAAAAAACGCTGCCATCAGAGAAGCAGACCGGAAAGTTGCCATCGCACAGAAAGAAAGACAGATCTCCCGGACTACCCTGTTCATCACCATATTGTTCTGTGTAGCCGCTTATCCTGATTTCCTGATCGATTCCTGGGATTTCGTAACTGGTTTAATCAAATGGTGCATAGACAAGATATATGGTTATTCACTATGGCTTGGCCATCCATATCACACTGAGTTCATTAACGGACTCGAAAAAGCCATACCCTATTCCACCGGTCCGGCATGGATACTGCGGGTATTATCGTTGATCTTTGTCCCTGCACTGTTTTTCGGGATATGCTACGGTCTATACCGGGTATGGCTTTATTACAAAAAACGCTGGTGCAATCTATCACTCAGGGTATTGCTCACATCCCTCGCAGTTGTCATTCTGTTCGGAGAAGGCATTCATACACACGTAAATATCAACTTGTGCATACTCTATATGCTGATCCAGGTAGTATACCTGTGCTGCCTTAATCACCTTGATGACTGTTATGAAAAACGTAACAAGGCTGACGAATGGAAACGGATACAGAATATGTGACCACGAAAAAACAGTAGCCAAAGTTGTTTGGGGTTGGATACCCAACAAAAAGCGCAGAAACTCCAACTAACTTTGAATGTCACAATTAACAACCTATAGTCAGGTGCCGGGCAGATCAAACTCTGCATACAGATCAAATTCTTTTTCCTGACCATCTACGTTCGCGGTCACTATTTTATGTATCCGATAATGTCCCTCTGAAAGTTCCCCATACATATCCGACCAATCGACATTCAGTTTGGTGGATCCGTAATTTTTCAGAAAATAGGTATTCTCACCCCATTCAGAACCGGTTTTTAGCTTGAGCTTCCTCCAGTTTCCCGAATCATCTAGTTGTTCCAGTTCCAGAAATATTCCGGTTTGAGGATCACGAGGATAGATCACCAATCCGTTTGAAAGCGTAAAATCTAGTGAACATCCTGTAGGTGTTGCATCAGAAATATCCATTGTCAGGCCGATGGCTTCTGATGGATCAAGCCCTTCAAGCCACTCTACAAATCCCCCTCCATACCGTGGCAATTGATCCGGAATCAAAGATCTAAGCAAAGTTTCAAATTCTTTATCTTGTTCTTGAGAAAGCTCCCAAAATTTAATTATCGGATTGCGCTCTGACGGATCGACATAGACATAACCAATTCTGTTATGACAAAGATAAATAAATATATTTCCATTTTCTGTTAAAAAAACAATCACCCATCGATATTCAGCAGGATTGCCTCCCCCTAACCGTTCCGGAGGAGTTACCGGTTTATAATAATCTTCTTCTGATATGACGTTCGATGATAGTCTCAATGATTGTAAATACTTTATTAGACATTGAATTTTCTCGGTGTCCGTATACGAAAAATGTTCTGCCGGTTGAGTATTCTTATATATTTGAATCTTGTTCACATCAATTGGTAAATCTATACCGATATCCTGTAAGCTGACATATGAAAAATATTTATAATCAACACGAGGGGCTCCATATAGTATTATCAGCAACAAAACAACCACAGACAAAAAGCATTTGATAATTTTATACGTTCTTATCTTCGCCTTTATTAGCACGATAAAAAACACATATATCGTAAACGCTATAGATATCCAAAAGAATATCGGATTATAAATATGCATAATAGAATAAATCATTATTCCATGAATTATTCCGTAAATTAGCCATCCAAATCCTGTGGATATCGGCAAAAAACTAATTCTATCCACTATATTATGTATTTTGGTGTTTTTCACAGATGAATTAAAGTATTTTTTTGTCACGCCATATAATCCTATCAATATGGCAAAACATCCATGAATAACAAAAAAACATATACAAAAAGTAAATGATATTTTTTCCATAACCGTTAAAATATTAATTTTATAACCCCATCCAAATAACGTTCAATACAGCTCAAACCATAGCTGTATTGAACGTTCAAAGAATACTTAATTACCAACTATGGCATATCCCAGCATTCAAAAGCATTTGTCCGCATTGTCCATACGAATACATAAAATAATTATGATAACCGGATCCATCATCATATGTACTCCATGGAGCCAAAACAGAACCTAACTTCGGATCCATCACATATATATACCCACCTGTATTACTAATCGCATATACAGTTCCAGCATGTCCCATATTTGAATTTGCTGTGTTAAAAAAGCACCCATAAACTGGAAAATTATTAGAAATATTATTTGTTATGGTCGTAAAGCCAGGTTGTGTTGCGGAATAGGTATAGCTCAAATTTAACATATATTGCATTTTATTAGCAGTATCTGAGGGGGAATTTGGAGTATCATTTACGTTAGTACTCGAATTAAACATCATTGCTATCTGCTCAACAGTATATGATGTTCCACTTAAATAGTTTTTTATACTAGCAACTGTTGCTGCCCAGCAAAGATATAAGTATGGATCTTGGGACACCCATGAAACAGCGCAATAATAGAAATCACGATTATATTGGTTTGTCTCATATTCAGAATAGCATAATGAATGTGTAGATGAAATATCTGTTAAAACTACGGGTAAAGTTTCGGTAACATCCAAATAACTTATTTTTTCTATTTCATCATTAACATTTCCGTAATCAAGAACCGAAAAGATTCCATACTTGCAATATAGATATACATGTAATGAATCATAAATAACCGAAATCTCATCACATCCGATTTTATCGATGGCATTTGCCATATATGTTTCTATGCAATATTTGTTATCTTCTCCAACTTTACCCGCTGTTGCAACTACTCGACCATTATAAACAATAGGATAGAACTCTCGGACTTTTTCAAGTGTATTCCCAGTATACTCATACACAGAAACCGGATTAGAAATATCTAAATAATCGAAATCAACATCTGATAATCCAAAAGAAGCCTTATCTAATTCGACAAAACTTAATGCCTCATTGATAGCGTCAAAAACAGAAGGATCAATGCAGTTATCCTGTTGTTCATGTGCATATACCGGTACTGACGGCAAAAGTAAAACAAACATACATATCATACACAACAGTTTAATACGCTTTCTCATACATTTACCTCCTTCGCATAAAATATCAATTATGTTCATCCTTCAAGCCTATACCTACCGCATTAACATGATCATCTGCGATAAACTTTCTACATCTTCCAAAAGACTATCAATTCATCAATTTATCCCTTTTCATAAAGTATCCAATATACGGTGAATCATCGCGATATAAAAGTAAAAAGCATGAATCCGAATATGAAAACACTGCCATCAGACAATATCCATTTTTTATTTCTAAATCAACGGCAGATAATTCCCCTTCGTCATTCAAGAGAAAAATAGTATTAGATCGTCTAATATAGAACAACGGACACTCACTAGATGCATCTGAAGATATACAAAAATCATTAGATCTATATATCTCCTGTAATACTTCTTCATTAATTCGCCCCAAAAACCCATTATTTGATGCATTGTTTATATATACATATTCCCCAAGAACCTGCATATCAGAAACAAGAGAGGTCAAAGCATAATCATGAATATCTTCGCTTATATATATGGATTTACAAATCTCGTAATCATAATTCAACACTTCAATATACGATCTGACACCTTTTATTGCATCACATACATCATGTAAGACATACAATTTTCCTCCATCTGAACAAAGTCCATATACAGCTTCACCTTCATTGCAATTGCAGTCATACTCGCATTTCATATATATGTTACGGGTATTCGTTTCGACATCAAAACTTTCTATGTATGTTTCTATTGTATTATCTCGTACCACATTTTTAATCGTGACTATTTTGTCATTAAATACATATGTTGGAATACCCAGCAGAGAATCATCCTCATATTTATATTCTATCTGTTCATGCGTTTGCAAATTCAATTGAACGAGTACATTCATTTCATCTTGAGGATCATTTATCCTTTCACCAACATAAAAATAAACATATGGGTAATCGAGGACGGATTGTTTCATGCTAATAACAAAATTGTTTATTTCCCCAACAATATTTCTTTCTCCGCTTGAATCAATATATATATATTTCATGGAATTAGTAGTATTTTCTGAAACAAGAATCCCATCATCTACCATACAGATTATGTTTTGTAATGTGTGATGATCAAGCGAAATCATGGCTGCTTCATCAAACGAAACTAACTCTTTTTCGGATAATGTATGCATCTGATTATCGTTATGATTAGGCGAACAACTTGAAAGGACCATGCAAATAATATAAACAGTTACTATCCAAGCCATGCAGTTATTTTTTTTAGTCATAAGTTGTTCCATTCCTATTCCTCGTACCAAAACATTTTCCTAACTATTTTGATATGTAAAAAATGGGGCGTGTTATTTTTAAGCACGCCCCATCTTCTATTGACTTTGATTAAGAGTATTTCTTAACCAATGCTAAACCGCTCCATAAAATTATACAAATAACCTTCTCAAGCTCTTCCACAAATACCATAATTCCATTCTTTAGATATGATAAATGCATTAATGGAATCATAAAAAATTCACCATGCTATTCTTATTACTAATACATCAATCCAAGATTAACTGTGCTATATGCTGTATACATCATATCAGTCGATACTGTATATAATTTCCCAGAGGATGAACTACTCACATATCCTCCCCATGGATCAGCAATTTTAACTGAAGATTGATCATCTTTAATCGAATAAACAACTACAAAATGCGCGTTTAAATCATATGGCCAACCTGTCAATGTACTTTCGTGAAGCCCAACTACAGGAGGTGCAACATAAAATACTATACCATTATAAAGGCACGTTTTCATAGTTGATTTAGTCGCACCATATTGAGCAGTATATATATTTGAACTTTGCATCGAATTAATATAATTCTTCATGTCATATAAATATGTGCCATTTGTCGTTGTATTACAACCGCTCGCAACAACTGATTCAGCAATAGCATTTCCGCTCAAATACTTAATCCCCATCTTTACACAGGCAGGCCCACATGTATAATATTGCAACTGTCCGTAATAAACAAAATTAGAAAGATTTGGAATTTGATACCATCCATCTCTAGTTGGGCTTATTGGTGTCATTTCAAACAATGGTTTTTTTGATTCCTGGAATAAGCTAGCAATAATATCCTGCTCGCGCGCTTCTAAAGCCCCACCATTGCTATATCCAAATTCCTGATTGCCGTAAACAATCTGCGAATATTCCGTTCCGTCGGTTATAACATCAAATCCAGACGCACATACGCTGTTAACATTCCCCAACATAACACACATGATAGTCACAAGTGTTGCAAACCATTTATGTTTCATATTCTCTACCTCCAAATTAACTGATACTGCCACTACTAGGATATAATCTTGGCGAAATTATTCACTTATATTTCTGCAAATTAACTAACTTCGCAACTATGCCCATTAATTACATATTTCACTCAAACTAAATATCAATTGACATTATATTACGAAGCTGTTCAGGCAATAGGAGATGCTTCAAGATACTTCCCTCCTATTGTACCCGTCATATAGAGTGTATTTGTCGTCTAGCTCTCAACATTCCAATCGCCACTAAGCGATAGCACGGAAGTTCCTGAGCAAAGCATAGATCCGATTACTGTAGAGTCTCTCTTCAAAGTTATAGTGGCATTAACTGACTGATTGGCACTTACTACTGATGCACTAACGTGAACCTGTCTCTCAGAAAAGTCAGTGACAGCATGAGACTATCACTCTTCCGGGGCCAGCTGTAAAAGCCTTTCCAAAAATCGCGATAACAATCAGCGTACACAGAACGAAAGTTATAGTTATTTTGATCAGTTTTTTATGTCTTTCCCATGGTTACCTCCTTTTAAATGAGTGCTTATTTACCTCTCTACTAATAACAACGTATCAAATAGGATAAATCGGACACTTTTGATAATATTATGAAGCTTTTAACCCGTATCTGATCTATCCGTTGATTCAGTTAGGATTGTGCGCGGTAAGATAATTTTGCCCAGATAATATTCTACTTGACGTTGGCAGTTGGGATATCTGTGCCGTTTCCGATATCCATATGGTTATTCTAGGGTATCCAAAGTTGTTTAGGGTCTGTCTTTTTTAGGGGCTTTTAGTAGGGGCATTCCGTGGGGGCAAACTTTAGGGTCTGGTTTTAGGGTCTGTCGTTAGGGTTTACAGCATATAACACACGTTTTCCGAAGAAGGACTCTTCATAGTCCTTCTTTTAGTACAAAAAAGGAAGGGCTTTGATTGCCCTTCCCGCACCTCTTTTCGTAAGATTTGTTTGCAGACATTTCTTCAACGAGAGGAGGTTACATGAACAGTATAACAGAACTCCTGGATCTGGAGGATTCCGATATTTTCATCTCGGAAACCCGGATCGAGGGAGATCAAAAGACCATCGTTCTGGAAACCCATCCGGAACCACGCTTCTGTCCATCATGCGGATTCCGCATGCATTCCAGAGGGATCAAATCAAGAAAGGTATCACACCCGATACTTCAGGACGGTTACAGGCTGACACTGCTGTTAAAGCAGAGACGCTGGAGGTGTACAAATCCGGAATGCATTTACGAAACCAATGAATCATTCCGTTTTGTGAACAGAAACAGAAGGACATCAAATGCCACCGACATGCTCATCGTACTGGCATTCAGGGATCTGAACGAATCTGCCGCATCCATTGCCAGAAAGTTCAAAACATCCGATACCCATGTACTGGATGTTTTTGACCGCTACGTGAAGATGGAAAGGCTGACCCTGACAGAGATCATATCCGTGGATGAAGTCTATATCGACATGGATAAGGATGGGAAGTATGCGCTGGTCATACAGGATTTCTTTACAGGTGATCCCATCGACATCCTGCGAAACAGGCGATCAGGAGTTACTGAGCCATACTTCGCATCCATCCCCCTTGAGGAACGCTGCAAGGTAAACTTCCTGCTGTCCGATATGTATAACCAGTACATAGCCTATGTCGATAAATATTTCCCTAATGCCGTGGCAGTGGTTGATTCATTTCATGTAGTCATGTGGATCGTGCATTCGATCGACATGTACATCCGACAGCTGGAAAAGCAGTTACGGAAACGCGACCGTGAAAAAGAGGAAAGACTGTCTGCTGAGCAGGGACGCCCCATATCACTCCCCATGTCAGATGAGCTTTATCTTCTGAAAAAGTACAGATGGATCGTCCTTTCCAACCAGGACAACATATCCTATCATACCGACCGCCGGATGGATCCTCACTTCCACCGGCTCATGAACACATATGATTATGAATACGCTCTGTTCCATGTTGATCCACGGCTTAAAGAACTCAGGGATCTTAAGGAAGTATACGTCCGGTTCAACAGTCGGAATGAAGGAAAGCCATTGCAAGCTACCGCAGATATCGAAGAGATAATCGATCAGTACTTTCACTGTGGTGATGCGATATTTGTAGACTTTGCCGGACTGCTCTGCAGATACAAAGAACAGATACTGAATTCTTTCATAATGGTGGAAAAGAACGGGCCCGGAGGACTTTACAGCAGCAGACTGTCAAACGGACCAATAGAATCCTTAAACCGCAAGGTTAAAGATATGAAGAGACTCGGGCGCGGCTTTAGGAATTTCGAACACCTGCGCAACCGCTTCCTCTACGCAACACGAAACAACCCTGTACTGTATGATTCAACGGAGCATTCTCAGGTACAGTATTATGAAGAGGAGGAAGTCTTATGAAACAAATCGATCATGACATCCTTCTTCAGCACAACAAAGCCATGCATGAACATATCCAGGATCTGGAGCAGGATCTTCAGAACATTGGACAGGAAGCTTCATATATGGATGCTTTTATAAGCCACATGAATCTTACCGACGAATATATATATTTTCGTGAGCATGCCAGGGAAGTATATGACGAAGACCATCCCTTCCCAACCATAACACTTTAAATAACGCAAGAAATGTCTGCAAATAATTCAGGGTCCGGTGAAAACCGAACCCTGATCATTTCTACATATGTCAGACCCTAATGACTGACCCTAAAGTCAGACCCTAAAACCAGCCCCTACTGAAAGCCCCTAAACAAGTCAACCGATTTTAGATACAAACCCTAATGTTAGACCCTAAAAAACTTTGGGAAACCCTAAACAACTTTGGATACCCGAAAAAGATACTAAGTGCGTAGAAAAAGAGCTCGACCGAATCGTCGAGCTCTAGAATATCGAAGAATACCTTTAGCTATGAAAATACATGATTATAAATCATTTTGTGTTCACTTGGATGTCCACGGTTGAAAAATCATTATGTAACACTGGCTCTATCTCATCCACGACATTTTCGTATCCTTCTAACACCGTTAGTATTACTGTTATTGAATAATCTTCCGTATCTTCATCATACTCAACATAACAATTCACGTCTTCAACGCCTTTAATCTCGAGTAAATATTCTTCATACTTGTCCGAAAGATAGTCACAAATTTTAACATCTTTTTGAATGTCACTAACACTCGTGTCCGCGTTTATCGAAACGTTTTGTATACCTCCAGATTGATTGGTGTTGGCATAGCAACTCGCCAGTAAAAAGCATGAAAAAACAGAAAGCAATCCAACTTTCATTATCTTGCGCATCTAGTATTTCTCCATCAATATGTGTCGATAGATAGTGTTTCATTCCATGGATTATATGCTCCCGAGAAAAACTGATAATACGTATTTGTTCCGTGATATATATCTAAAATACGCGTATGAACATACTGACCATCATATTGAGAAGGAGCAGGTTCCCATGAGCATGACCACCCCAGTCTAACATCACTATATGTGCCGCTCAGGCTTATCACAAAACCATCCATTCCGTCTGCATACCATTCGCATACCATTTCAACCGTGACTACGTGGTAGTTTATTCCAAATAATGAATTTGTAATATCAAAAACTCTTCTAGAAGTATTAATTCCCGATCTTGATTGTACATCCTCAGCTTCTATACAGGTTATTCGTAATATTCCATCTTCATTATCAGAGATCACATCAGAATCCCCTACTTGAAAATCTTTATACTCCCTTAACACACTTGAATGATCAATGACATCTGAAGTAATATCATCATATAGTATTGTCGATGCACTTTCGGCATACACAGAATTGTGATATGTCAGCATGATTGAGATACAAAAAAGTGAAAACAATATGGGGTTGATAATTTTTTTCATATAAGTTCCTTTCATTTATAATATCATATTTCAATTGCATCAATTTAATGGATTTCTTGAAGTTTGCTTAATGACATGAGATGCACCAAAGGGCACTCAGCAGATTACATCAGACAAACAGAGGATAAACTCAAAAAACCATCAAGGAGCTGTCCGAGTTACAGGAGATGCTTCAAAAGGGACTCCTCCTATAGTGCCAGACAAGTATAGCGTGTATGTTTTTCCACTCTCCACGCCCCAATCATCACTTAGTGATACCACAGATGTTCCAGAACCAGATACCGAGCCAATCACTGTAGATCCCCACTTTAAGGTTAATGTAGCATTAATCGACTGATTAGCACTTATCACCGATCCGCTACCATGAGCCTGTCCACCGGAAAATGTTAATGACAGATGTGTTACCGGTGCTCTTTTAGGTCCCGCTGCAAACGCTTTTCCGTTAATTGAAAAAACAAGCACTGAGCATAGAACGATAGACATGACTAGTTTAATCATCTTTTTATACGTTACTTTCATGGTGACCTCCTTTTGGATTTATTATTATTAGTTCCTCTTATTCATTACAACGTTTCAAACTATAAAAATCGGACATCTTTTTAAATATTATTATTTTTCTCTTTCAACACTCTTCACAATTTCCATCATGCTATCAAAATCGAAATCCGATGATAAGGTAAACAAAACAGTTTCCTCCGGATTCGTCCAAACTATAGTATTCTGTTCACCAGGGGTTACTGCTTCGAAATACTCATACGTTACCCCATCAATGATATTGACGATCCCAGGGTTTCCTGATACATAGACCTCTGTTTTCCCTTGTTCAGAAATTGACTCATATGAAAGAATCATAATACTCGAATCGTTTCCGTATAATCCAATCCCAATAACGCCATCAAAGGTTTCCGATAACTTCTCATATCCTTCTGGCAATGTTGATATCACATATTTATATGTAGATTCTGCCGATGATGAATCAAACTCATAAACTACTTCATCCCCCAAAAAGTATTTAAAAATTTTGGTTGCTTTAGCACGAACTTCCGGACTATACACAAAAGTCAACGCAAAAAATACAACAGCCGAAAAAATCCATGTTAGCAAACGTCTGCGCCTCTTTCTTTTATATATATTTGTGGAAGTTATAATGTCTCTTCTTATCTGATTCTCAAATCTCTCGGAAAAAACATGTTCTTTTTTTAATTCTTCATCTGCAGATATCGCGATCTCTTGCATTGCGATCTCCGCAGCTTTTTTTAATCTATTGTTTTCCATACCCCCCCCATTTTGCCTAAAAGGCATCTATCCAAAGGGTCTGAATTATATTTCATTTTCTTAAGACTCTTTATATATATTTTTTTCCTATGACAGGAATCCTCGTTTTCATGTTCTTTATACATCTCCATGTTAACTGTCCTCCTCTATCATTTTTCTCAGTTTCTTTTTGGTTCTAGATAATAATTTTCGGATTCCTTCATATGTTGCATTTTGCATTTTTGCTATTTCCGCAATAGAAAATCCATAATAGAAATGTAATATGATTATCTCCCTACATCGTTTTGGAAGTTTTACGATATACGAAGCCAATTCAGAAGGAGAAAGGGTGTCTTTTGCTAAAAGGTTTTCTAATAATTCATCATCCATCACTTCGCGTCTTGTCATCCTGGATCTGTATATATCGATTGCCTTACTTTCGCTTATTATGATCAAGAAACCCTTTGTTTTTGGATTTTCTATAGACTTGATTTTTTCAGGATGTTGGAATACATACATAAATGCATTCTGAACAGCATCCTCAGAATCCTGTTCATTCTGCAGAATCCTAAATGCCACTGAAAACATGACATTTCTGTATTTCATATACAGTTTTTCAAATTCTGATGGTTTTATCACCGATTCCCCCAATTATTAAACACCGACAGTTTTAATCTCCCTTTAATATATAACGAATGAAAATCTTAAAATCGGACAACATAAATTATAAAGATAAAGGAGACTTCGGATTCCGTTATATGCATACACAACAAAAATAAGGACAAAACTGTCCTTATTTTTCCTACAACGAACTATTCATTTTTACAGTTTTTTATCCCCCGATAAGACACGGATCATTTCTGCGTCTATTTCACCTATTTCCATGTATACGCTTTCTGAATCCATAATTTCGTTTATGGAATTATAAGTCTTTTTGGGATAGATATTCCTTCAGTTTAAATACACAGAAATAAGGAAACGTATATATATCATTAGCATGTCCAACATTAAAATCACCTAATTTAATACCATAGGATATATCACTATAGTTCTCGTTTTTTATTAGAATCGATAACGATTTTGATTGGTTACTATTAGATTTTACTTCCACCGGAATCAAATCATTTTGTGTTCTAACAAAAAAATCTTCTTCAAGGGTAGAATTCTCCTTTTTATAATAAAAGAGCCCCAGGCCTTGCTTTGTAAAGGCCTCTGCAACAAAATTCTCATACAGAGCACCTTTATATACTCCAAGATTTTTATTCGTTCTAAGATCCTCTTGTGCCTCCTCATCTAGCGCTGATACCAATAAACCCGTATCAGGATAGTATAGTTTATACTTGTTTTCCTCTATATTCCCTTTTAACGGAAGCTCTGGATACTGTAAACAATTGCATTCTATAACTACTCCGGCATCCTTTAACCACTCAATACAGCCGGTGTATTCTCTGGATCTCGCATTTTTATCAATCTTATTAAATTGGAATTTCTTATTCTCTTTGGCAAGCTGTGCCGGAATACTTCTGTATACACTTATAATCTTTGTCTGATCTAAGCCTTCAGCGTATTTCCTGACATCTTCCTCATAATCCAGCCTAATCTGCTCCTGTACTTCGAGCGTTCCGGAAAATGTACCGGTTTCTATGTACAATTTAACAACATCCGGCATTCCACCCAGAACACAATAATCCAAGAATAAACTTTTGAATATTGCCAATTCGTTATTGTTAAATGGCTTGGCCTCCAACATATGCACTAGAATAGAATCAATTTGTTCCTGGTTATAACCCTTTGCCCATAGAAATTCCTCAAAATCCATCGAGTACATCTCATAATCTGTTTTTGAGCCGACGCTGTTACTGTGAATCTTTTTATAGTTAATTCCAAGCATGGAACCGCTGCATATGACATCATAATTACCGTCTATCCGAAACGCCTTTAAAGTAGTGGCAACGTCCGGATTTTCCTGTATCTCGTCGAAAAGAATAATCGTCTTTTTAGGAATGAACTTTACAGAGGGATCCGCTAAAGATATATTCTTTATAACGCTCTTCACATCGTATCCATCAGAAAGTATCTGCATAAATTTCTTTTCCAGCGCAAAATTTATGTATACTACATTCTCATAATTATCTTTGGCAAAATGCAGGATTGACTCTGTCTTACCAATCTGCCTGGCGCCTTTTACTATGAGTGGCTTATGAAATGGATCCGCCTTCCAGTCATTAAGAAAAGCGTCGATTTTTCTTCTAAAATACATATTCTTCCGCCTCCAAGTCAATGGTATCACATTTTATGAGCCACTCCAAGCGAAGCTTTCACGTTTTATTTGGTATTTTGTAAGATTCTATCACATTATATGAAATTCTTGGAAATATCAAACCAAATCAGCCAACATAGCAGATAGATAAATATAATCAGAGAACACTACTCCCCCATTACTTCTCATATCAAGAAAATACATTTACTACTATATATAGAAAAACTGATGAACAACAGCAATCTGTAATCCTATTGATGTGACCATCTTTCTGAGTCTGACCTCAATATTCTTATACCACGCTCAAAAAAAGCCTCTCTCATACATACAAGAGAAATTTTTGTCGTTTCAATCATGAACCTTTAATTATCAGACTTATTCATTATTTATGAGTTCAGTTAATTTTTCTTCATTAAATCGAGGGATTGCTTCTATTGTCCCATCAAACAGCGCTTCATATACCTTTTTATCAGCACGGAGCTGGTATTTATCCAGGGATTTAATTATTGTAGAACCTTCTGGTGTCTTGAGCATAAAACTAATTTCGTCATTACGTAGTATATCTTCCTTCAAAAGCCTAGATTCATGAGTTGTGATAACAAGTTGAGTATCCCTGTCGTGTGCCAACTCTAGAAACAGTTTAATAATCTTTGCAGTCAGTGCAGGATGCAAACATCTATCAATCTCATCAATAACATAAATACGATCGCTAGATACTTTAAAAAGAATCTCAATCAGGTCAAGAAGACGAGCTGTACCATCTGATTCCTCTTGAAGACTGAAATAGATATTTTCTACTTCATGACTAAATTCTATGGTCCGAATAGAAATAACATCATTATCATCAATTTCAAAGGTGTAAAATTCTTTATATGCACGTGCAACAATAGAAGGATTGTCTCCGGAGCCTGTCTTTTTTATCTTCGCATTTTCTTTTTCCAAATTCGATATAATTTTATTGTAAAGTGATTCCGGAACTTTCCTTTTTACCACTTCTAATGGCACATCCACAATCTTTAAATCGTTAATTCCCGTACCAAGTGCATTTAGGAGTTTTGCTATTTCTTCCAAATTAGAATCTCTAAAATAGGGATACCCTGTCAAAATACCCTCTGGCACGCTGATGTTAAGTTTGAAAACAAACCAGATGAAGATATCACTCAAAATCCCCAATTCAGGATTATCAACAAACATCTTACCTTTGCTACGATTAATAATAGTCAAGAAAAGGTTCTCGTGATCAGCGGCGCTGTCCTCACCATATGACTCCAGTTTTGAAATGGCATCTTTATTTTTGAAATAGTTTCCAACCTCAAATATCTCATCTACAGTATTTCTTCTGTAGAGATATTTTGTCAGGCCAGACGGGGTTGATTCATATAACCATTCATCTGTGATGATACCACTGTTGAGAACAGCAGAAAAGCCAAAGCAAAACCTCTTATCTCTACAAATCAGTTCAATTTCAAAGTTGGAGGGTGATGTGCGATTTTCTTCTTTTAAGCGATAGTACTTATTTGAAAATCCTATAGGAAAGCCGTCCTCGACCATGTTCTGAACAAATCTCATTGCTTCAACAAGATTTGATTTTCCTGAAGCATTTGCCCCGAACATCGCCTCACATTTTACGAGTTTTAATCTTCGATTGTTATATAATCGATCGGATTTCTTTCGAGTCTTACCCGATTCGAGAGAAAGTTCTTCCATCTCATCAAAAGATAGGAAGTTAGATACGCCAAATCTGATCAGCATATGTCCCATCTCCTTTTCCTCATGATTCTTGTTGTAATATACCTTCCAAAAACGATTTTGTCAAATCAAACCTTTGATTTTTACACGCATTTCGCTGATTCCGTTGCGTAGAAAACGCCTTAGTCGTTTTTAGTGCAATATCGTCTTGACTTCACAGCATGGAAATGATACATTAATTATCAGATTAGCACACTTCCCTTCCGAGTGCTAAAACCATGATTGTAGAAAGGACCCAAAATGATCGGTATATTTGAAAGACAAGCTGATATTCTCAAACTGATTTCCCTGTTGGACATCTCTCCAACATTGTATAAAAATGCCAATGACAAGTATCAAGCCCTGGCAAAATTTCTCGAAGAATGTGACATTGAGGCGGATATGTATCCTCACGGATCATTTGCTCTTGGTACCGTAGTTCGCCCCTCTGCAAAAGATCCCGATGCAGCCTACGATCTCGATTTTATCTGCCAGCTTAGACAAACTCGAGATCAAATATCCCCTAGTGAACTCAGAAAGAAAATCGAAGATGCGCTCAAAAGCAGTGATCGATATTCCGGTAAACTTACCATATATGAAGAATGCTTTACAATAGAGTATGCCGACATAAACGGTATAAAGTTCACCATTGATATTGTTCCTGCCGCCGATGAAACTTCTCAGAAGAAACAGGATCTGATAGAAAAAAGTGATCGTCCTGATTTATTATACACAGCCATAGCAATTCCTAAACACAATGGAAATCGTAACTATAGCTGGCTAACAAATAATCCGAGAGGATTCCATCAATGGTTTGAAGAAATCAACAAGCCCTTCCTCTCATTCAATCGAGAATACCGTAGACGAGAAATCCTCAACTCAAACCGTATGGTTTTCGAATCAGTTGATGACATTCCAGAGGGATTAGAGCGCTCCTCTATGCAGCGAGTTATACAAATTTTAAAATTTCACCGAGATATGTTTTACCAGAATCTTCGTAGAGCAGACAGTGACGATTTAAAGCCGATTTCCGCAATTATCAACACACTTGTTGCAGCCATTTCAGCATCAGCCAATCCTCAGTCAAATGTATTTGAATTGCTTGCATATGTCCTTGATGAGTTAAACATATATGCCCAGCATCAGACACTACTCACTGAAGATTTTACAAGGAGATATGGTTCGAGATCTATCATCAGACGTTCTTCAAATGATCGAATATGGGTAATACCAAACCCTGCTGACCCTGAAGATAATCTTGCTGATAAGTGGAATAAGAATCCAGAAATCCCCAAATTGTTTTTCACTTGGGTAGCAGTCTGTTCAAAGGATTTGATCAATTCCTTATCCCTGCCAGATTCGCAATTTAGATCAACCATGGATAACGCCTTTGGTAAAACAACCATGCAAAAATACTGGGGTGAAAAATATCGTACTGCCATTCCGACTGCAAAGCCTATTGTAACGAAGCCAAAACCGTACAGAATATGATTATATTGAATCTGACTTCTGCAGCAGAGCAGATATCTGCACTATTGAAAACCTATCCCGGATTAAAAATCGAGAAGTCAGACCTCAATGAGGTTAGACTTCTCGGAAACATTCATATCTATCGAACAGCCCTAGACTTTACCTTAGACAATTATTATGACATCGAAATAAGAATACCCATTGATTCGTCCAGCCTTCCTATCGCGATAGACATCGGGAATGCCATTGAACCGAGTTACCCCCATCGTTATGTAAACGGGGAGCTATGCCTTGAAACGGATACTGCTGTTAAACTAAGGTTCATCGACGGTTTTAACTTGCTGAAATGGATGGATGAATATGTGGAACCATATTACTTCACATATGAATACTTCATGCGTTTTGGCTTCTTTCCTTTTGGTGAACGCCCTCATGGTCTAGAAGGTATCATCAACACATATCAAGAAATATTTAATGAGGTAGATATAGGAAAAACTCTTCGTTTAATGATGTACAGTGCATACGAATCATACCGAGGACATATAAACTGCCCTTGCGGCTGTAATAAAAGGCTGAGGATTTGTCACGGGAAATATATTTTCCCACTCATGACTAACTCTGACATAAAAGAATTAATACAAAAAGATGTTGAATCGATCAGAAAGGCAATCACAGAAAATGCTTCAAGAAACAATTGTTAAGAACCAAAATTCTAACAATATGCTCAAATGCCAGTTTTCCGCGCGACACTATTATAATTTAGCTGAGAATTACAACGTCGCCGCATTTATCGGTTCGTTAATTTCGCTATCATTCCTTCTCATTCCCGATAAGGCTTATGTAGCATATTCACCCATATTTCTTCTGACCCCATCAGTTTTTGATATCGCTTCCTTAGTATGCTATAAACTAATGGGGATATCTATATCTCGTGCAGCCCTATTACGAAACTACTTTGATGAAATCGTACTTAGGACAAAAATTTCCAATAATACCGATAGTGATATTCGTAAAATTAATTCACTTATTATCAACGTCGTTGATAAGTCAAAGGAAGAGTGTGAACTACAAATATCTCACACCGGAAGAGACAATCCACCTGGTGTAAAAAACTGGTATGAGTTTTCCAAACAATATGCGGATTCTGATGTCATATTTGAATGTCAGAGACAGAATCGGTGGTGGAATAACGAGCTAAGTCATCGACGTATTTTTTTGTATGGTTCTGTTGTGATATTGGTTATCATTTCAGGAATCTTACTCGTCTTTTTTTCGAATTTTTCTATTTTGCGAGTATTCGTATGTCTGCTTAGTGCTGCCATAACTTTCACAGATAGATTCATCGAAAACCTGAAATATATTCGACTCTCAATGAAAATCGATGACCGTTGTGAAGCGCTAGAAGTTTCAAAAAACAAAGCTCTTGTATCTTCTTTACAAGAGTTGATAGCTAAAAGACGTGAGCTTAAAATTGTTGAAATCAATCATATACACAAAAAGCATAGCAAAGAATTGTCAGAGCGATACGAACAGATTACTAAAGATTTCTGAGGACCTGTCTAGCTATATTCAGAGGGACTACCCACCATCTATTAACGAAATACCGCTGGCTAATACTCAAGAACCAATCAACGATCTTGTATCATAAAGACCTCCGGATGGACAGGCATCTGCATCTGATGATGAACACCTATGATTATGAAAGCGCACTGTTCAGGATAAATCCGACGCTCAAGGAACTTCGTGATCTAAAAGAAAAATACGTTCAGTTCAACGCTCACTATGCTGGAAATCCAATGGATGCAAGGATAGAGCTTGATGAACTCATTGACTTATATCTTCACTGTGGCAATGCAATCTTCGAAGACTTCGCCGACCTGCTGATACGCTATCACGACTATATCATCAACTCATTTGTCATGGTTGAGAAGCATGGTGCAGGAGGCATATATAATAGTCGTCTGTCGAATGGACCTATAGAAGCTCTTAACCGAAAGGCAAAGGATCTCAAAAGACTAGGTAGAGGATACAGGAATTTCGAACATTTCAGAACCCGGTTCCTATATGCCACAAGAGACAATCCGGTCATCAACGCAGTACCCGAATACAATCCGGTCACTTACTATGATATGGAAGATGAATGATTTCATTGCAAAACAGGGATAAGCGAAAGCTTATCCCTGAACCATTATGTAAACATTTTTGCCAGGCCCCAACGACAGACCCCAAAAAAATTGGCTATTATTTTCGTCAGACCCTAACGATTGACCCCAAAAAACTTTGAGAAACCCCAACTAACTTTGAAGGCCCAATAATTCCTAGGAGGGATAAACTCATGTCCGAACAAGACACATAATCATTCAAATTTTTTCACTAACATACTTCATATATTGCTCTTCTATTGACTTTAAATCATCCGGGTGAAGATCTCCTAACTTTACCAGAAAAGCATCTCTATCCAATATCATGGTTTTAGAAATTCTAGCCGTAGATGCAAACCTCAGTTTTGCCTGTTGCCAATATAAAATAGGCGTATCATATTTGTCATTTTCACGAGGTTTATGTTTCGTGACCTTAACAGATAATACACCTAATATTTGCTCATCGAGGACTATAACTGGACGATTTGTAAACTGATCCGGATCCTCTTCGAGTGGAAAGGCCACAAACCACACTTCACCTCGCTTATACCCCATACACCTAATTCTCCTTCAATTCATTATATAACTCTTCCCACTCCGTTTCCTCAAGCCATTCATCAGTTTTTGAAACAGCAGGATTGATGGGGGTATTCTCACATATTTTTTTGCTATTTTTTTCTAAAAATGCGTCAAAACTGATAATTTTGTCCATTACAACTACATTATCCATGCTAATACCTCCTTACGAATTATTTTGTAAACGATATTTTTGCTTAATTAACCCAAATAGTCAATGTGCATATTCGCCAAAAATATTGGGCAAACTTATTCATTTTATATATCGGATAATTTTCTTGAAACTTTAACTTCAATACACTCTACCGTAATTATTATAACACATCTTATGATTTTCTATAATAAATTGCTATCTATTCCGTCTTGACTGCAGAATATCAGATAATTTACTCACCCTGGATCTTACCATCCCGGATCCTTATGATCCTGTCTGCCTTAGCCGCGATTTCTTCGTTGTGCGTGATCATCACAAGGGTCTCCCATATCTACAGCAAGTCTCAAGGAAAAGCAATAGTACCTTTTCACTTATCTCAGAATCCAGATTACCCGTAGGTTCATCAGCAAGTATAATGGTCGGTTTATTTGCGAGAGCTCTTGCAATTGCAACTCTCTGCATCTGCCCACCTGAGATCTGTGAAGGAAGAAATAGAGTCCGACAGCTTAAACGGACTCTGATCACCGATACCGACAACCTCTTTTGTTTCATCCACAATGCCAATAATCGTTTTCCCACCGCTCGTATTGGCAAATGCAATGATATCCTTTAGGAACTTTTCATGTTTAGAAGGAAGGTTCTGCTTAAACTCTATATTTTTTCCTTCACCAAAATACTCTTTAGATATCATCAACCTATCTCCTATGGTAGCAAGGCTGTTTTTTCTTTGGAAAATCCCCATCATTTCCATCCGGGAATGCTCTTAATATCCTTTACTCTGTCAGCATCTCTGTGATTCTTCCTCTTCATGTTGAGGAACTGTATCACTTCCGATCTGGCTTCATCATCCAGCTGATAAAAATCTGTAAGCAGTTTATCTAATTCCGGCATTGCAGTAGGACCATAGAGTTTCATCAAAGGCATAAGAGATGATTCCAAATAACCTTTGACTCTCATGTTATCCAATCGTCCCTTTTGATCCTTTACAGTAGGATATACATCCTCTTTTTTCAATTCTCCTGAAAAAGGAGAATTAGAACAGATCTCTTCCGGCTCGATATTTAATATATTTGCTATTCTAAGTGCCCAGTCATATCTGAGATTAGAATCCCTGTTAACGATTGAATACAAGGTGGAAGCCGTAATTCCGGTAATTTTAGATATTTTTCGGATATTCATTCCTTTTTCTTCAAGAACTCTCTTAAGGTTCTGTCCATCTCCCATAATAGATGCTCCTTTCAGCAATCACAGCATTTTCATTTTATCACAATATACGAATATCGTAAAATTCCAATATTTAGTCTGAAAAAATAATTTACGCATATGCGTAAATTATCTATTTACATTTTAGAAATATAATGTTATGTTGTTTACGAAAAGTGGAAATTATCTATTTTTAAATTGGGCAAAAGGAGGAAAGCATGGATAAACAAGAATCATCAATATACAGCAGATTTTATCCGGAATATCCGGATGTGATCTCGGTAAAACAGATGGGCCATATCCTTGGCATAAGCAAAGTCAAAGCATATGAACTCATTAATACCGGACAGATACCTGCCAAAAAGATCGGCAGACAGCACCGAATAATGAAACAAGCAGTCTTCAATTATTTAGAAAACATATACGAACCGGTTCTATGAACCCTTCGTACCCGTAATCGGATGCCGTCGTAACCAAACAGGGTGTATTAAGGTCACCCGGAAAGGAGGTATAAATGCCAAGAAGCAGAGAACGTCAGAGAGCAAATCGAAGACGGAAGTATGAAGAAATGCTCAAGAGAAAAGATGAATGTGGAATCACCGATCTTACTCCTCATGATGCAGTAAGACACATCATCATGTCAGACAAAGCGAAAGCATATTTCTCGAATCACGGTACCAGATCGTAACATCAAAGCACGCCCGATAATCCCTATGTCAAGGAAGGAGGTATCATGAAAACTAAATACAGTGAAGATATCTCCACGATTGACTCGTTGACAGCGGTTCTCAGTTCATCTAACATAGATGAAGGCTACCGTGCACAATTAAGTGCAATGAGAAAATCGAACCTTGAAAACTTTATCAAAGAGGTCCATAAGTACAAGATCAGTACTTACGAAAAAAAGGGAATCACTCATTATGCTACACGAATAAGCAGCAGTGAAAAAGTGTACGCAAAGAGTCTTGACGAGCTGTATGAGAAACTATTTTGTCACTATTCCGGCAGATCACTAAAAGAAACCGCTACGATCAAATCCTTATTTGACGAAGCTCTTGACTGGCACATCGCTAAGAAAGGAAATACGGTCAAGACCAAAAAAAGAAACCGGTACACCTACAATTCATATATCAGAGGCACCGATTTCGAAAGAAAACCCATAAAGGACATCAAAGCATCTGACCTCGAGATGTTTTTTATTTCCTTCAAGGATAAACTCACCAAAAAGCGGATCTGTGATGTCAAAAGTATAGTCAACTGGGTATTTGAGTATGCAACCGTTCAGGATCTAATCCCCTATAATGTGTCGGTCGGAGTTACAGTCACATCTATCAAGGCAAAACCCGAAAACTGTGTAGGAGAGTTTGCCTATACCTATGAGGAATCAAAAGCCATTCTTGACCATCTGATAGACTCTAAAAGCACTTACGATGAAGCTATATGCTTTAACTGCTATCCCGGACTCAGATATAGCGAATTGGCTGATCTCGAATTTGATGATGTGGATGAAGATCACAAAGTTCTCATAATAAAGCATGCTTATACCGAAAGCGGAAATATCAAGAATGGTGATAAAGGCGTGAAAGTGATTCCACTCAATGATGAGGCGATAATGCTTATACGAAGATATCGAGCAGAACGTCCGAACTCAAAATTAATTTTTCCGAATGCTGCAGGTAACAGGATCTCGAACAACCATCTGAATGAGCACTTGAAGAAGGCCTGTGAAGAATTAGGCATCAAATACAGGTCAAATCAAAAACTCAGGGCATATTTCTTTACTCAGGTGGCATATTACAGTGATGCGAACAGGGCGCGCATCATGGGTGGACATTCCGATATCCGAACAACCCAGAGATATCTTAACAGGAGTATTACACCTAAAGACTATGAAACCGTTGATAAAGCCTTTAATTACGGCATTTCAACCAATTTCAACCAAGATTTAAGCAAAGAAAAAACCTCGTAATCCGCTTGATTACGAGGTTTCCGTGAGAGCAGGTGATGGGAATCGGACCCACATATCCAGCTTGGAAGGCTGGTGTTCTACCACTGAACTACACCTGCATTGCTATGAAATTTTCAACAGCAAA
>Ga0310690_10003080_pt1 | contig 25739 bp, 17 predicted proteins | sample AusTroGonzalo_MG_2_FD_207661 | JGI IMG/M metagenome (GOLD analysis project Ga0310690, IMG submission 207661) | Bovine rumen microbial communities from tropical cattle in Woodstock, Queensland, Australia - Gonzalo_04 (v2) (version 2) | ecosystem: Host-associated > Mammals > Digestive system >... | reverse complement strand
CCTCGGTACTGGTGTGAATATGCAGGAGCGGTTGCACCTGCTGATACACATGGATGCTCCGGACAGACCGATGGACTATACGCAGCGTAACGGACGTATTGAGCGACAGGGAAATCTCCATAAGGAATGGGGAAAAACCATCCGTATTGTCCGTTTCGGTGTAGAGGACTCTCTCGACGTGACTGCCTATCAGCGACTGAAGACCAAGAGTGGTTTCATCAACTCTATCATGGACGGTAAGGCAGCTTTGGCCAACAATCAGGTAGACCGTACCGTTGAGGAAGAGGAGGAAGGATTGTTCGACAATCCTGTAGCAGTCCTTTCCGGTTCGCAGTACGCCTTGAAGAAGAACCAGGCAGAGCGCGAGCTTCGTAAGTATCAGGGTAAGAAAGCCCAGTGGGAGGCTGACCAGGTGTATGTCGCCAACCAGCTACGCAGGAATAAGTCAGAGGTTGAGGCCACCGAAGCCAACATCAAGACCGAAGAGGAACAGCTGGCGCATATCCGCAAGCTATTCCCAGACGGTAAGGTAAAGACCATTACCGTTGAGGGTACCGTCATCGATATGACGAAGGATGATGGCGAGAAGAAGCTGAACGAGGCCATCAAGGAGAAGATCAACGAACCCGTGAACGCCATCGTGAAGCGTAACCGCGAAAATGCCATATATAATGACGAGACGCTGAACTACACCATCAAGCTCGACGGCCATGATGTAAACTTCAAGGTTCAGGTGATGCGTGAGTCCGTCTATGATCAGGGCAGGATGCGCACCGTCATCCATAAGTACATATCCTACGTCTCTCCTGATCTTCGCATTGAGTCTACCGCTGGCAGCAACAGCGTGAGGGAGAATGTGGAGGAAATTCTTGACCAGGTGATTACAGGCCGCGACTATGAAGATCGTATCGAGGCTTTCAAAAACAGAATCAGCCGCATCAATGCCGAATCCGAGCAGCTTCAGCAGCGTGTGGGTATGCAGTTCCAGTATGATAAGGAGCTGGAGCAGGCCCGTAAGAACGTGGATGAATACACCGAGCTGATGAAGAAGGAAATGGAAGAGAAAGAAGCCAAGTATGCCGCCCAGCAGCAGGAAGCCAAGGAGAATGGCGGTTTCGATCTCAACAAAGCCGAGGACAGCGAGGAAGAGGATGATGTGCGCTATAGTGCCGAAGAGGATTTGGAAGACGAACAGCCGAAGTTCAGAGGTGTGGATGAATTTGTGGAAGGCCAGCAGTTCCCCATCAGGAGAGTTGCAGCCGATAGCAGCTTTAATGTGCTTGGCAGGTCGTACCAGTATAGTAGCGACCTTCTGCCAGACGAGTTTGCTACGCCGCAGGCTTTGTTGGATGCCGTTCGTAACGCCTATCCTAACTATTACGCCACTATCGAGGCCGAGAGCGTCGTAATGAGAAGCTGGGACACCGTAATGGATGAGGCCCGCAATGCCCGTAACGCGAAAAACATCAAGGGTACGGAGAGTTACGTAGAGCGTAAGACCCGTCAGGCCATTGATGCCGTTACGGATATGGCCAACCGTATGCACTTGGACGTTGAGGTGCTGACAACCACCGAAGGACTCCAAGGCAAGAAGGCACGCAGTAAGGGATGGTTCAACCCCAGAACTCACAAAATAGTTATTGTTCTGCCAAACCACACCAACAAGGATGATGTGATAGGTACGCTGCTGCATGAAGGTGTGGCCCACTACGGACTACGTAAGATGTTCGGACGGAACTTTGACACATTCCTCGACAATGTATATAATAATGTGTCGCCGGAGATTAAGGCCCGTATCGATGCAGCCATCAAACGTAACGGCTGGAGCCGTCATGAGGCTACGGAGGAATACCTTGCAAGGCTTGCGGAGCATACCGACTTTGAGCATGCAACGGCAAACGGCTGGTGGCAGAAGATCAAGGATTTCTTCTTGGAGATGCTTTCGAAAGCAGGCTTCAACACTCAGCTCAGCGATAACGAGCTTCGTTATATCCTCTGGCGCAGCTACGACCATCTGCTTCATCCTGATGGCAGAAGAAATATCTTCGACACCGCCAAGGAGATCCAGATGCAAAGCCGTCTGAAAGTCGGTGACTATGCCGAGCAGATACGCATCCAGCGTACGGGCAGGGTAGACACTTCGCCAATGGTGGCAGCGGACGAACTCCTGGATCGTACCGACTACACCAGCGACGAGATAAACGATATCGTTGACAAGGCAAAGGCCGATGGTACGTATATGAAAGCTCCTAATGGTAAGCCTACAAACCTGAATGAATTGCAATGGGCACAAGTAAGGACGCAGTCTTTCAAGAATTGGTTTGGCGACTGGGAGAATGATCCTGAGAACGCATCTAAGGTTGTTGACGAGAACGGCGAGCCGCTGGTATTATATCATGGAACCAATCTGACGAAAGTTAATCATAGCGTTCCTTTCTGGGAATTTTATCCAGGCTCCCACTTTGGAACCCAAGGGCAGGCCAATAGCCGTCTAAAAGTGGAAACCTGGATGCCGGCCCTTGCGACTTCTCTGAGAAAAAGTGCACAAAGGCGGAGGATTGTCAAGACTTATGCTGTATTTCTGAATATTAGAAAACCTGACAGTACACAAGATGTGCCTAAATCATGGGAAGAAAGTCATTCAGAATGGTGGAATAAGCAGATTGAACTGGCTAAAAAGAACGGCTATGACGGCCTTGTGTATCTCAACAGATGGGAAGATAGGTCTAATCCTGCAGATAGTTGGATAGCTTTTGAGCCTAATCAGATCAAGAGCGCTACGGATAATAGTGGTGACTTCTCAACAGAAGATAACGATATCCGCTATTCCATCCGCACAAAGGAGCCACCAAAGAAAACAGGTAAGGGCTATAAGGTGTTTGTCTTGAAGGACGGCCAGCTCTATCCTCCGATGGTGGCCAATCCTAACGGTGAGGGGACACCTATTGGTGTATGGCTTGATGCAGATGCAGCTCCCGTTGCCGGCACAAGCAAGACAGGCAGGCCGCAAGTGAAAGCAGGCGGTAAGGGTACGCAGGGAGGCAGCGGGCAGTTAGCATATCGTCCTGGCTGGCACTTAGGTACTATCCCGTATGCACTACAGTTCGGGCGTAAGGATGAAAACGGCGAGCGCACCTTGTTCCCCAATAACTTTGTATGGGCAGAAGTGGAGTACGCAGATGATGTGGACTATCAGGATGAGGCCCACGATGAAGGTGTAAATGCTAACGGCAACTACCAGCACTCGCTGGCAGGGTTGAAACATGTTCCCACCGATGGCAGTTACAAGTACCGCACCAATCCCGACCCCAAGACCGACGAATGGATTATCACAGGCGCAATGCGTGTGAATAAGATCCTGACTCGTGAAGAGGTTGACGAGATTGTGAAGAAGGCTGGCCGTGAGCCGCAGAAGATTCAGGACGGTGATATTCTTACGCAGGATATCGTTGATGAGTTGAATGCAGAGATCAAGGCCACAAAGGAAGCCGACGAGATGGGATTACTCTATCGTGATGATGATGCGTGGACGGATGATGTTGCACAGGAGATGTACGAAAAGGCCGTTGCTCAGGAAGGTATCAAGGTAAAGGAAGCCTGGCAGGACTCAATGGTAGCCCTGAAGCTTATCCAGAACGCCATCGCAAAAGAGACGGGTAAGGTGGCCACCGGTGCCGAGGATGCCTACCGTTTCGAGAACCGTATGCACGGCAGGGCTAAGAATATGACCGAGCAGTACGACTGGAAATACTACCGTCCGATGCTGAAAGCGTTCAACGACTTCTGCAAAGCCAATGGTCTGACACATGAGCAGGGTATGGAATACCTGATATCGAAGTCGGGATTGGAGCGCAACGTGTACTATGCTTTCCGTGACGGTGCAAAGGCCAAGCTTGTCGATGATGTGAAAGCCGAGCGCGATCAGTTAGAGAGAGATTATGCAAGAGGCAGAATCTCCGAAGCTGACTATCGCACGAAGCTGGCAGATCTGAATATCAAAGAGCAGAATGGTGTCGACGACTTTATGCAGACCGTCCGCGATTCTTACGCCTACCAGCACGCCAAAGAGGAATATGATGCAGGGAATATAAGCTATACAGAATATCTTCGCATCATCGAGACCGTGATACGTGGTGAGCTGAAACGCAAGACTCCTAAAAAAGATGATCAAGGACATATTGTCTCTGATAATTACTATGACGACTACGCCAAGGATTACTCCGGACTCACAGAGACCTTTGCAAAGGATATGTATGATGTAGCGCAGACCATTAAGAAAGAGGCACAGAGGGCTATCGATCCAAAGGAGAAGCGCAGACTGTGGGGAGAGTATGACGAGGCTATGCGCCAGGCATATCAGACGGCAAGACAGGTAGCTGAGGATGCTGTGTTTGCTGGAGAGGATGGTGCTGCTGAACCACAGCAGCATACAGAACTGTGGGAGAAGATCAATGCCGCCACGAAGGAAACGCTGAAGCAGAGCTATGACAGCGGACTAATGGACCGTAATACATATAATAAGGTACGCGCGATGTTTGACTACTATATCCCGCTTCGCGGATGGGAAGAGGATAAGGCTTCGGATGTCTATACCTATATGGGCAGGGAAAATGTTTTCTCACCAGCTGTAAAGAAAGCTTGGGGACGTACCTCAAAGGCAGAGAATCCGCTGGCGTATATCGGTAATATCGCAGTCAGTACCATCCTGAGCGGACACCGTAACCAGATGAAGCAGCACTTCCTGAACTACGTGATGAACAATCCCACAAGCCTTGTGAGCATCAGCGAGTCATGGTATGAGAATATTGCTCCGGAAGGTGAGGCTCCCGTCTGGATCCTCCGCACCGCAGACACCGCAGGCAAAAGTCCTGACGAGATTGCGCAGATCGTGAATGACTTCAACGACGAGATGCATCAGAAACAGGCAGAGGGTAAGGCGATGCCGGTACGCGGCAGGCTGAGGCTCGATGTACACGCCACCAGCGGACAGAAGTCGGAGCATGTGGTGGAGGTGCAGCGTGCAGGCCACACCTATCAGCTCTATATCAACGGTAATCCCAAAGCCGCACAGGCACTCAACGGCAGCGCAGCAAGAGCCGTTAGCCGTATCAGTGACACATGGCTGGGAAAGAAGATTACCAAGATCAACCGCGATATGGCTATGTTCTTTACCTCGAAGAATCCCGCTTTCGTGGTCAGTAACCTTAGTCGAGACCTGAATATGGCTGGTGCGAGTGTGGCCGTCAACGAGGGTAAGAAGTATAACGCGAAATTCGTTGAGAATGTCGTAAAGGTGCTGGCACCTCGTTTGGACGAGAGTTCAAAGTGGGTGCCTGCATCGAAGCAGCCTACGGGACTGATGCCGAGTCTGATGCGTAAGTGGAAGAACGGCACACTGGATCTCAGCAACGAGACAGAGCGTTACTTTAAGGAGTTCATGGACGAAGGTGGTGAGACCGGTTTCGTGAATATGCTCAGTATAGACTCCTTCAAGGAGAAGATGAAGAAGGAGATTGCCGAGATGAACGGCAGCGCGCTGTTCGGTAAGGGCGTGAAAGAGACGTCTATCCATAAGGGCCTGCGACTGCTGGGCGAGACCTTCGAGTTCTATAACCGTTGTGCGGAGGATGCTACGCGCTTCATCGTCTACATGACCTCGCGCCAGATGGGTAAGACCCTCGAAGAGTCGATTGCCGATGCCAAGGACGTGACCCTGAACTTCAACCGCAAGGGAACGGGAGGTTTGGGTAATGCGGAGGTGCGCGACTTGTTTATCTTCGTGAATCCCGCCATCCAGGCACTTGCCAACATGTACCGTATGGCGAAAGGACACCCGCTGAAGTTCGGAGCCGTGACCGCAGCGTTCGTGGCCGGTGGCGCCCTGATGCCGGTTATCAACCAGTGGCTGCTGAATATGTTCGGCGACGATGATGATAAGCAGGCATATTGGAACTTGCCGCCTTGGGTGCGCAAGAATAACCTCGTATTCTGGTTACCGTTTACGAAGAACTTCCTCACTATTCCGCTGGCGCAGGAGTTCCGCGTATTCTACGGTGTTGGTGAAATGATGTCGAGTGCCATCATGGATCATCCGATGGATAAGTGGGGATTGGAGGTATTCTCTTCTGTAGCAGACCTCATTCCTATCAATCCTACCGGCAACGGTGGAAACCTGATGGTGGACTTTGCGCCTACGATGGTGCAGCCGCTGATGCAGGTGGGCGAGAATGTGGACTTTACGGGCAAGCCTATCTGGAGAGAGAACCAGGGCAACAAGCACGCACCGATGTATGAGAAGGCCTACGTGACTACGCCGCAATGGATGATCAAGTTCAGCGAGGCCATCAACGACGTGACTGGCGGTAACGAGGGTAAGAAGGGCGTCGTTGAGAGGTATGCGCCATTCTGGGGTGACTACATCAACAATCCGGCCGTGTGGAACCATCTGCTGCAGGGCTACTTCGGTGGTATGTACAACACCATCGCCAAGACCTTCGATGTGGGTGTGACCGCTGCGAAGGGAGAATTGCCGAAGATCTACCAGACACCGGTAATCAACCGATTCTTGAACCGTCCTGTGGAGCGCGACAATGCAGGCGCACTCGGCGAGGAATACTACAATCTCACGGAAGAGCGCGACGCCATCATGTATGAGCTTCGCACCTGGCAGAAGAAAGCCGCAGACGGAGAGGAGGGCGCACAGGAGCATGTAGACGAGATCTTAGAGAGTCCGGAATACAAACGGGCAGAGGTTGTTTCACATTATGAAACAATCATGAAGGATCTGAAAGCGGGCGAGCGTGCAGCCACCGAGAGCGCAGACAAGGCCAATATCAAGGAAAGCATCGGCATGTATAAGCAGCAGATGATGGAAGAGCTGGATGCCATTGATGAAGGTAAGGAGCCGCTTGATGCTGCCATCGAGGCGTTTGGGAAGGCCAAGACGTTTGCAGAAAAGAACCGATTAAGGATGCGTATCGAGAGGCTGATGCTTAGGTCAAATGGGTCGAATGGGTCTAATAGGCGCAAGAGCAAAGCAACGGAGGTTGAGAAGGCACTGAGCTATGTGAGCGACATCGAGAAGGAAAGCCGCGACACCAACGAGAAGTATCTGCTACTCGCTTCGGCTGAGGCAATCCGCGACGATGCACGCATCAAAGCCGCCAAAGCAAAGGTCAAGGCCATCAACGATGAGTATAAGAAGATCCAGGCAGAGCGCCCTGACCGTGCAGCAGAATTCTACCGTAAGCATGAGAAAGAGCTACAGGCCTACCGCATCCTCGACCAGCAGACCCGTCTGATGAACCAGAACAAGAAACTTCTTGGCAAGGGCAGCGACCAGAACATCATGAAGCTGATCTCCAACAACCGCAGGACGATGCTGGATGCCATCAGACAGATGGAATAATTTCTTTTTATACGATAATATAATGATTTTACTCTCTACCGGCAGATGTCCGTGACGGATAGCTGCCGGTTTTTGTAAACTTTTATATATTCTTAACTTTTCACGTCGATTATGTTCCTTACCTTTGCACCGAACATCAACAACTCTATTTATGACCAAACAGGAGAAACGGATCAGCTACCAGGCAGGCATCACACGCAGGCCAAGCGACTTCCTCTGTCAGGACGGTGAACTGGCAGAGTGCATCAACCTGACTACGGATAGCGAGGAACTGAAACCGATGGTACAGCCCGCAAGTTATATGAACGGCGCGCCAACCATCATCTTTATCCACAAGTTCAACGGTGAAAGCAGATATATCTCGCGCACGGGTGACAAGATAAACTGGGGTTCAAAGAACGGAAGCGGCTATTCAGGTGGAACGTTTATGCTGACTGCCAGCGGAGATGCAAAGATAACCGCAGTCGGGAAATGCCTGACAATCGCCGACGCAAACGGACTGCATTATTTCCTTTGGAAAACAGACGGATATACACCCTACGAAACGCTCCCTGTGCCTGACGTGGAATTCTTCTTGCTCGGAAGCGATACGGATGCCGTTCACTTTGACCAAGAGACAGACGTGGATCCACAAACAGAGCAGGAAGTGTTCAATGACCTTGTTGTAGGTATCTACACAAAGAATAAAAAGGCCATAGATCAGAAGAAAGCCTTTTGCCAGCCGTTCTTTATCAGGACTGCGCTCAAGCTTTATGACGGTACCTACACGCATGTGTCACAACCAATCCTGATGTTTCCTTCGATATCGGAGAATACACATGTAAGCCGATTTTGGTGGGAAGCCATTGACGACAACAACCCAAGAATAAAAAATGTCAGTGGTGATACCTATTACAGTAAACTGTATTTCAAAAACAACTCAAACATCAACTCTGACATCTGCAAAAGCATTGCGGTGTTTGTATCAGCCGGTATTGATATCTACGACCTTGCCGTTGACCAGAAGCTTAGGCAGACTACTGTCATTCATGATGGAGTCTATAGGGATACTCTGAATGGAAACAGTATCATACATTCCGCATCTATCGCACCGACCTCAGACAACAATTTTATCACGAAGCGAGAAGTAACGGATATAGAGAACGACATCAAGTCGACGTCTATCTTCTATAAGTTGTGCGAGTTGGATCTTGTAGGCGACCGGCAGGCACACGATATCGGCGAGAAGATTGAAATGCACACGCTTGAAAACCTGACGTCGCTTTCAAGACTTGATGCCGACGATTATTATTCCTTCTGTCCGCTGAAGGCCTCAATGATCTATTCGTACAATTCGAGACTCAACCTTGCCAATGTGGAACGTGGATTCTTCGAGGGATTCAGCAACTTTGTAAACTGGGACAACGTGAGTGATTCTGTATATGACATCTATGTCAATATCAAGACGGACAATGGCGATGTGGTCGTAAAACATACGACAGCATCCATTAAGACCAAGCAGGGTGTGTGGTTCTACTATCCGGATGCAAGGGCTGACTTTGTCCGCATTATGAATGGTCAAACCACAGTCTTAAACGCAAGGCTTACAGAACATCCAGGGCTGAATGGCGCATACTATTTCGCAGGGCTCCCGAGTGCAAACCTCCAACCGTACACGAACGGAGGATTTAGCGAGGGTGCTACTACGGGAGCAAAGGAGCTTTTGCCGAACTACATCATTCAGTCGGAGGTAAACAATCCGTTTGTATTCAAGTCGGCAGGCTATTTCAAGGTTGATACAGGAGAGATCTTCGCCATGTCTACTATCACGCAGGCATTGTCGCAGGGACAGTTCGGTACATACCCGTTGCTGGTGTTCTCCGAAAACGGTATCTGGGCATTGTCCGTAGCCAAGACCGGCTATTACGATGCAATCAATCCCATGAGCCGTGAAGTATGTATCAATCCCAATATGGTCGTACAGACAGACGGAGCCGTATTCTTTGTATCAAAGAAGGGCCTGATGGTAATTGTCGGCAATGATGTGAAATGTGTGAGCGAGGCGTTGAACGGAAAGACGTTCAACACCTACGGCAATGTAGCCGTTACCGGAAATGCAGCACCTTGGGCAGACATCATCACGGCCTGCCAGGGTGCGGCCTCATTCCTCGACTATATCCGCGATGCTGATTGCATGATGGCCTACGACTACATCGACTCGCGCCTGCTGATCATCAATAAGAAGCTTGACAGCAATGATGATCCGGTGTACGGTTTCGCCTACGTCTATAATATGGCCGACGGCACCATCAGTAAGACCGTTCTGCCAGCTGCCATGACGAGCGTGGTAAACAACTATCCCGACTATCTGCTGCAGAGTGGCGCACAGATCTACACCCTCTACGGTAAGCAGCGCGAGGAAGAAATCAATACCCGCCAGCGCGCTTTCCTATTGACACGTCCCATGAAGTTTGCAGGCCCGCTGACCGTTTCGAGTCTGCGCGAGCTTGTAAACGTGGGTATGTGGGACGAAGGTACGGAACAGACGCCGCTGAGTGTAGTAAAGACGGTGGTCTGGCTGAGCGACGATATGCGGACGTGGCATGAGATGCAGAGCCGCTTCGGTGCTGCTGCGAGGTACTTCCGCATAGGACTCTTTATCAATATGCTGCCGACGGAACGCCTGAGCGGCACGATCATCATGGAACAGGAGAGACGGACAGACAATCTACGCTCATGAAGGACCAGGCATACAGTAAGGAACGGATGAAGGACGACCTGATGAAGGTGTACCGCGAGATATCTGGCAGTCACACTTGCCGGTATCAGAACGACGCCTATGAGCAGACGGTGCTGCATCCCGCACCCCGTTTCTATATAGATCCCCGCAGGGCGCATCAGGTGATATCGCCCATGTGTCGCGGTGACTTCTCGAAGCTCAGGATGCTCTCGCCGTTGCGTCAGGAGATGTACCAGGCACTCTTCGAGACGGTGCAGCGCCTCTACCAGAGCAGCGCCTACTGGAAGAAGTCGCTCAACTACGTGCTGCAGTTCGCAGTGCTGGAGCCTGCACCCCGTTTCTACATCAGCGCCGACAGGATGAGGCTGATATGGAAGGAACGTACACGAAGGAAAAGAAAGGAGGTAGCGGATGAAAAGGATATTGATTGAGAAGATCGTGGTGACGGTGGTGCTGACTGCATGGTGGATATTTCTGCCGATGGTTGGCTACGATGCAAACGACTACCGCAATGCGGACGTGCTGGAGCACCTTGGCTACATGGTGAGTCATGCGAACGTCTGGCACTTGCTCGGCAATCTCTTCGTGCTGTGGCTCTTCCGCAACAACCTCTATCTGCTGCCGTCGTTGCTGATCGGGTTCCTTTGTTCCCTACTCCCTGCAACGGGTCTCTGGCCGATGGGTATGACAGTCGGATTCTCGGGCGTGCTCTTTGCCATTGCAGGCATCAAGTGGGGAGCCTATTGCAGGAGCTTCGTTCTTGCAGGGCGGTGGTTTGAGCGCGAGGCGCTGTGGGAATTCTCCATGAAGGCCGTGCCATTTGCCCTGATAGGCATCATCATCCCTCACATCAACTGGTGCCTGCACCTGTATTGCCTGTTAGCCGGTTTCGTGTATGGAAGATATAATAAATGAGATCGTACAGGAAAACATACGCCGTAACCGCGAGATCTTCGAGGGCTTCAATCCCGTTACGGGACGCGGAGCGCCGGGGCCTCGCGTCAGGGTGGAGATAAAGGACTCGCCCATCAAGGTGCAGTACATGCCGGAGAGGTGTGTAAGGCACAACGTACTTATCAAGCATCTTATCAAGCGTGGCACCATCCGTAAGTATATCACGGACGAGATGCACTGGGACTATACCGAGGAAAGGTATCAGGACGTGGTGTATGCCATGATGCTGGCAAGGAGCGAGGAGGATCCCGCTTTCTACTTCGCCATGATCTACAAGATCGTGGATAAGGATGAAGGTACGGTGATTCCCTATATCCTGAACTACGGCCAGCGGCTGCTGCTGGCTGCACAGGAGAAGCTGAGGCTGGCAGGCAAGCCCATCCGCATTGTCATGCCCAAGGCGCGACAGTTCGGAGGATCCACAGAGACGCAGCTCTACGGCAAGTGGATGCAGGACTGTCGGCACACCCGCTGGAACATGGCCATCATGGCGCATCAGACGGCAGCGTCCATCCGTATCCGTGCGATGTACGACCTCGCGCTGGAACATCAGCCCGGATGGAGCGTAGGCCACAAGGGAAAGCGGTTGAAGTCTGCACCCTTCAAGGGCAGTACCGCCGACTTCATCGTCCGCACCAATACCAACGAGATCGTGCGTGACAGCATTACCACCGTCGCCAGCTATGAGAACTACGACGCCAGCCGAAGCGCCAACCTGAAGATGGCGCATTTGTCGGAGGTAGCCTACTGGAAAGAGACGGAGCAGAAGAAGCCGGAAGGTGTGCTGTCCTCACTCAACGGTACCATCGGCAACCGTCCGGACACGATGATCGTCATGGAGTCGTCAGGGCGTGTGGTGGGCGACTTCTTCTATAACATGTATCATGAAGCCAAGGATCCTGAGATACCGAGCGCATGGCTCGCGCTGTTCGTGCCCTTCTTCTTCATCGAGCTATACCGCATGGAGTTCAACCAGAGGTATCAGGATATCTTCAAGAACAAGATACCCTGGCGCAAGGTTGAGGAAGACCCGAAATATATTGAGAATGCGGCTGAGTTCGCCAAGTGGCTCTACGACAACAAGGATAATCCCAACAACCCCGAGGGCTACCGCGAGAGCGGCAAGTTCTTCTGGTCGCTGTGGCAGAAGGGTGCATCGTTGGAGGCCATCAACTGGTACAGGGAGAAGCGTAACGAGTTCCGCACACACAGCTATTTCGCTACGGAGTTTCCAGTGGATGATGTGGAGTGCTTCATGGCTGCTGGCAACCTGATATTCGACAAGTATGCCGTCGATGCCATGCAGCAGAAGATGAAGAAGGCACCTATCTTCGTGGGTAACATCATCGGCGACGAGGATAAGGGTGCCAGGGCCATCAGGACGGCAAGGCTTATCGACAGGCTCGATGACGGCCAGGCACTGCGTATCTGGCAGATGCCCGACTGTCTGAAGGTGGAGCACCGCTACGTGGTGAGCGTGGATATCGGAGGACGTTCGCAGAAGTCGGACTTCACGGTGATGACGGTGATAGACCGTTTCCCCATGATGTTCGGAGGCAGGCCGAAGGTGGTGGCGCGCTGGCGGGGACACATCCGTCATGACCTCTTGGCATGGAAGGCCGCACAGCTAGCACACTTCTACGACGACGCGATGCTGGTGATAGAGAAGAATACCGCCGATACGAAGAAAGGCATGATCGATGAAGAGGGCGACCACTCAGGCACCATCATCGACGAGATCGCCGACTACTATCCCAACCTGTATATCGGCAGGACGGAGGTAGACAAGGTGACGCAGAAGGTGACCAACGTGTTCGGCTTCCATACCAACACCCTGACGAAGATCCAGGTAATCGATAACTACGTATCTTACGTGGAGGATGAGCTTTACGAGGAACCTGACGAGATGGCCTTCAAGGAGCTGCTTATCTATGAGCGGAAGGAGGACGGCACGATGGGTAACGTCGACGGAAAGAACAATCACGACGATATCGTCATGTCAACGGGTATCGGCCTGTGGGTAAGCCAGAAGATGCCGATGCCGGCATGGAAGGTGAAGGAAACAGGTGGCGGAGGTACGATGAAGTCGGGGACGGCAGCGGATATCTAACCCTCATCGTCCCATTTCGAAGCCATTCCAAGCAGAGCCTCGAAGTCTGACGCCTCAATGGTGGCGTCGATCTCTACGGGCTTGGGAACGACCATCTTGGTTAGCTCATTGCGGAGAGTGACGAAGAATTTGCGGTCTTCGACATTGTTGGCAGAGTTCCTGGCATAGTACATGAAAGCGTCGCGGTATTCCTCCTGCGACTCCCCCAGCAGGCCTTTGATGAATTCCTTTTCATCCTTGCCTACCTTGTTCTGTGCGCCTTTCGGTCGGCCTGCCTTCCTGTCTGCCATACGCTAACCAAGGAATGTGGGGTGAATGTGCATGGGGCCGATCCGTGCGTTAAGGGCGTTGCTGATGTCGTTGTAGAATGATGTGGCCTGTAGGTCGCAGACGGCAGCGGCCTTCTCGTCGGCAAAGGAGAGGAACAGCTGCAGGGCGCGCATGACGACGAAGCTGTGGACGGCATCGCGCAACGTGTCGATGCAGTGTGCAGGCCATCTGGGCGGCAGGGCGACGTAGATGCTCTTCTCTTCCCACTCGTTCACATGGTCTGCCGATATGCGGTGCACATACGGCGACGGCAGCATGAGATAGGCCTGGCAGCGCGACACGGCCTGGTTGACGGCTGTGTCTACATAGCGGCACAGCAGGTAGTCGTCGGCTCCACCGGCAGCAAGCAGCTTCGGCGCGTCGGCAGGGCGTGACTTCTCTATCTGATGGATTCCGGCCTCGATGTCGTGCATGATCTCAGGCTTCAGCAGGATGATCTCAACCACCTGACTGCCCTGACGCGGGATCGGGAGCTCGTCGGGCAGCAGGCGCTTATGATGAAGATGGCGGGGATAGGGCATATACCTTATTATATTATATAGTGACTAATGAGTGACGCGGACGGCGAAGGAGTTGAATACCTTGTCGTTGTGACGGGAGTAGAGCGTGACGACGGTGTAGCCGGGACAGGCACCGCGTAGGCACCAGCGGCCTTTCGGCGAGAGGAACGGCTGGCAGCAGTTGGTATCGACACGTACTATGATATCGTCGACTGGCATGCGCTCCTCATCCTCCCCTGAGATCACGTAGGATATCTCCATCTCGTCGCCGTGTCCGATGATCCAGGGATTGTCGTAGAGCTGTTCAGGACGCACCACTGCCGAGTTGTCGGGAGTGATGTAGCCCGGCACGTCGCCTCTCTGCGGGATGATGGGATAGCGTATCTCGATGGCTACGGGCCAGTCGTATGTCGGTGCAGCGGGTGCCGTCTTGGTAAAGCATTTCATGATGCCTGCGATATCCTCGTCAGCGGCATTACCGTAGATGGCAGCGAACTCCTTGCTCACGCTGAGCCACCAGAGGCAGACCATACGGTCCTCTACGAACTTCTGCGACAGACGGGCGATGGTCTTCACATAGCCGTTGTTGAAGCGGTCTGACACGCTAAGCAGGATATCCGTCACGCCGTTGGTCTCTGTGGAATCGATGGTGGCATCCTCGGCAATGTTACCGTCGCCGGTGAGATAGTCCACAAAGTAGGTCTTCAGAAGCTCTATCTGAGACAGCATCGAGCGTCCGAGCATCGCCTCATGGTACTGCTCGTTGCCAGCCTGCTCATGGAAGGCTGCGGTGATGAGCTTCGGATCGACGGCCTTGTCTACGACGCCCTTCTGGTAGGTCTCGTTCTTGGCCGAGTTCATGGCCAGCGAGTGGAAGATCTGTATCTTGATGGTCTTGCTCATATCTGTATCAATTTTGGGTTATCTCTCCTGTTACGCTACTGTAGTCCTCTTCCGGGTATTCAGGCGCCTTCTTCTCATGAATGAGACGTGTGACGGATGCCATCTGTCGCTTACAGTCCCCCAGATACTTTTCTGAGAGACGCGGTGCAGTGATGTTGAACCATGAGTAAAGCGCAAACGAGACGCAGTACGCCTCGCATGATTTCTGTATAAATCCGCAGAGGGCATCATTATGGTTTGAAGGAAGTTCCAGAATGACCACTTCTCCGGCACAGCATCCGTCGGGTACGACATTGTGCTTGCATTGCAAGTGCATCGACAACGGACATACGCATCCGCACCTTGTTGCGGCATCAGGCCAGTGCTCGGTGATAAAGGCCGACGTCTCTGTGGCTATGTCTATTGCGGCCTGACGGAAGTAGTCGCTGATGATCTCCTTCTCGTTTGTGCCAAGGGTGATATCCTTGAAGAGGAGATTGCCATGGTCGTCAATCATCCGCTTTCCGATGATTGACAGCGATCTTTCAACGGCTTCGTACAGACCTAAGTATGAAATGACTATCTTCATGGGCATGTCTGTTTACTGTTGTAGCATGAATGGCTGATCTGCGTCCTGACGGGTATAGAGCTGACCGGGACCGTGCAGCAGCTGTGTAGCCATTGCTGCCTGCTGCTGGTCGGCGCCGGGCACCTGTACGGGGTTTGCCGGCATCTGTCCCTGCATGAGCTGGTTCTGGTAGTTGTCGATATCCTGGAGGATCTTGTCGGAAAACGGCGCGTCGAGGTTCTTAAGATAGGTACGTACGTCGATGGCTTTGCCCTCCCAGAGCATATTCAGCACGTCGTTGCCCCACTGGTAGAACGCTGCCGATGCCGCTGAGTTCTTGATCGATATGTTCGTCTTGACGTTGCGGCAGGCGTTGGCTTTGTAGAAGATCTGCTTTTCGGACTTCTTCGGCGTGATGTCGCGGCCTTCCTCATAGTACTGCTGCATGGTGATGAGGGTCTTCATGGCCACACGCTCCTCGAAGCCGTTGAACTTCTTGATCAGCGGGTAGATGGTGGTGGTGGCGTTCTGCGCCTCCATCGCATAGCGCGAGGCAGCGGTGCCGCTGGTGGGCGTCTTACCCTGCAGGGCGCCAGATACGCCCGACACCTCATGGATCATGTTGAGCTGTAACTGCAGCATCTCGTTGGCGCCGGTATTGAATGCCGAGTGCGTATAGAACTCCGGCTTGGCACCCGTACGGCTCTTCGTGTCGTCGTAGATGAATACCGCATCGAAGCGTGACTTCTGCATGGCGTATTCCTCATCAGTCATGCCGTCCGGCTTCATAGAGCGTGGCAGGAAGGTCATACCCTTTGCGGCACTGCGGATGGCGTAGTCATTGATCATCACCATGCGGTTGATGTACTTCTGCTGGTCGATGAAGCTGCCCATGAAGCTGTGCACCTCGCCGTTGACATACGGGAAGAGCGATATCGTGAAAGGATGGCTGCGGTGGTCGTAGGGTGTCTCGCCCTCGCAGAGGATACGTCCGTCAGGTGCAAGGAAATAATACTGCCAGTATTTGTCGACGATCTCCTTGGCGGTAATGTAGGCCCGTTTCTCCTTGGGCACACCCTGTTCGTCGTACATCGCCTTGCGCTGCCTGTTGATCTCCAGAAGGTATTTCAGACCTTCCTTCTCACAGCGGTAGTACTTGTCTATCTGATCAGTAGCTAACGGGTCGAACACCTGATAGCGGGCCTTCACCTCCTGGCGCCACACCTCGATGACGCGCACCAGGCCGAGGTCTGAGGCACGGTAGAAGGAAAGGTTCTCGTAGCTGTTGCGCTCGTTGAGCTGCTGGGAGGTGGAGCGGTTGTGCTGGTCGACCACATCGCCGAGATGGAAGATCTCGTCAAGATCCTCAATGGAAAGTCCGTACTCAGGACGGGCAAAGCGGAAATAGAGGTCTTCGCGCGTGACATCGTGCAGGCATCCAATCATGTGAATATCGCGGTGTACTGGATCGTTGCCGCCCTCCCAGAACATATAGTCGGGATTCTCCGAGAAGTTGTAGGAGTCGTAGAGTTCATCCAGTTCCTCGTAGGAGTTGCGCATGAATGCCGACGACGATATGAGGTATTCGGCAAAGGCGCCGTCGAGTATCTCTGCCATGTACTGGTTCTGCCAGTTGGTCTGTATGGCTGCGGAGAGGTTGTCGGAGAGATCCTTCGCCGCCTGGTTGCGCGCGTAGCACACCGGCTCCGTCTCCTGCTTGGCATGGATGCCGAACACCGACATCCACAGCGATATCATGATATTGTTCTTCAGCGGTGCGAGTCCCTGACGCTGTATCCATTCGCTTTCGGTCATGTTGCCAAGGCCGTAGACATGTATCATCTCTCCCCACTGGTCGCCGAAGAGCATCTGCAGCACACGGTGGCGCTCCTTGCGGAACTCCTCCTTATTATTCCATGAGCGCGCGCACTCGGAGAGCAGGGCGACGTCGTACTTGCCATCGTTCAGGTTTCGCTCGCGGCGCTCCTTCACGGTGTCGTGCCGGTTGCCCTTTCTGAGAGGCTGCACATCATCAAGTGTCAGTAATGGCTTAACCATAAGTCTTTCTCATTTTCGCGCAAAGTTATGGAGAAAATACTCTTTTCTTTCACAGAATTTCGTTAGAGGGCAGAAACGGCGTCATTTCTCGGAGCAAAGCGAAATTCTGTGAAAAACGCATGACTATTACGTGTTAATTTTACGGCAAATTTTCAAAGCTATGGCAGAAAAGAAGGAGAAAAAGATCGTAAAGAAAGCCTACGCGGTGATGCAGGACGCCCTTTTCGAGAAGGATGGGACCGGTGCCTACAAGCCGAAGGAGATGGCCAAGGAGGGCATGACTACCCTGAAGAAGCACTCCACAAGCCTTGTAGTGGTGTGTACCGACAGCAGCGAGGAGGATATCAGGTCGCTCCTGACAAAGAACGACATCCCGTTTGACAAGGTGATCAGGCTCAGCGAGAACTTCGACTTCCTCATTACCGGCGACGACAACTGCGTGAAGGCATGGTCGTGGACGAGCGCCCTGAGCGATATAGGATGGAAGCTCACTCATGAGCCGGAGAGCAAGCCCAACACCCAGCAGCAGGCAGACAACTCGCTGGAGCAGTTCTTCAAGAAAGCGAAGGAAGGTTGTGTGTGTTGCGGAGATTAATCATCTAAACATATTATAATTTATGGCAGAAATTGAAACAACGAAAGTGGAGGTGCAGCCGTCGGCAAGGGACCGTTACCGCAGCCGCTACAGTGCAGCGCACCCCGACCTGAACCTCGACGACGAGGAGGCCTTCTACGGACAGGCCAACCAGAACCTCGACGAGTTAGAGGGATTCCGCGAGAGCAACCGCCAGTTAGGCGAGGCGTTCGACAGGACACCATTGCTGGCAGGCCTTGTGCTCGCAGCCAAGGAAGGTGAGGATCCGTTCAGCTATCTGGCGGAGAACATCGGTCCCGACATGGATATCCGCGAGCTGGCCAACAATCCCGAGTTCAGCAAGCGTATGGGCGACGCGCTGGCGAAGTTCCAAGAGAACCTTGCAGCCGGTGCCAAGTTCCAGAAGGAAGTCGGTGAGAACTACCTGAAGAGTATGGATGCCCTGAACGAGGTGGTGGCCGAGAAGGGACTCAGCGACGATGACCGCGTGGCACTCATCAAGAAGCTCTTCGGCGCCGTCGATCCCGAGACGAAGGAGGTGATCGAGGAAGGCATCATCGGAAATGCATCGAAGGGCATTGTACCAAAGGAAGTCTGGGAAGCCGTGCTGAAGGCACAGAACTACGACAACGACATTGCCGCAGCTACCGACAAGGCCCGTGCGACAGCCCTTAACGAGAAGGTGCAGAACGGACTGAAGAAGTTCGACCAGCCAGTTCCCAACCTCGGCGGCAACAGTGGCAGACGTCCCGCACCGAAGAAGGATGACGGTAGCCTGAAGTCGTTCGGCGAGAACCTTGTCATGTAGAGAGAACCATCAAGAGATAATTAACAACCCATTAAAAAGAAAGAAAAATGAAAAAGATCCAGAATTTTGTGACAAAGCACAGACTTCTTATCAGTCTGATGTTCGTAGTGATTGCCGTTCTGACCGGAGGAACCGGTATCTGCCTTGCAGCAGCCGAGGCCGGAGGAGATCCGCCCGTGGCCGATCCCGCCAACCCTTCAACTGACCCCGTTGATCCAGATGTAAACAACATGGGCGACCCAACAGGTAATGGCGCAGGCCAGAACCTTCCCGGAACCCAGGGCAGCGGTACGCAGATCCGCCGTGGCGGTCTTGCCGACGAGGAGTATGACCCCGACGTGGTAAAGTACAATGCCCCGAAGTATGTACTGTTGAACCTGGCACGTACCGTTGCCGTGCAGCGTAGTGTGAAGGGCTATGAGATCTCTCACCCGCGTATCGGAGAGGCCGAGCTGGTACTTCGTACCATTACCGACATCGCCGAGGGCGAGACCATCACGCTCACCGCAAACAACTGTATGGGCGACCTGAACGAGCTTGGCGTTACTTCCACCATCATCGTGAAGGGCGTAAAGGGCTATGTGAAGGGCAGTCAGACCGAGACCAAGGGCGACCTTGTGCTGTATGTGTCTGGCGTCGACGAGGACGGTGGTGAGGTGACTTGCCGCCCACTGAACGGTAAGGCAAAGATCGAGGGCAAGAAGACTGACTATCTGCGTGACTACAAGGTGCCTGCCATTCCCGCCAATACGGAGTTGTTTATTTCCAGCTATGCAGGCTCGGAGTCGCAGAAGATCGTGAATCCCGACAACTCACAGCCCCGCTTCGCTACCGTATATCTGCAGAAGCGCCCGATGAACATCGTCATCACCGACCACTTCCGCGAGATCCTGAAGAAGACTCCCTGGAGCTACGAGGATATCAAGGACCAGGCACTTGCCAACTTCTCAAAGAAGTTCGAGCGCGACCTGTGGGACGGCGTGCAGGCCCGTTTCCTCGTAAAGATCGACGGTCAGGAGGAGTATACCTATACCTCAGAAGGAATCCTTCGCCAGCTGACCAACACCCTCGGTATCGAAGGCAAGTTCAAGTACGCCCATATCACCGCCATCGGCAAGGTGATGTTCACCAAGTATGCAGAGACCACCGAGGCCTATCTGCTTTGCGGTAAGAACAAGGTGGCAGAGATCGCCAACATGGAGGAGATCATCAAGCACATGGAGGCTACCTACAGCCATCGCAAGACAGACTACGGAATCGTTGTGCGCGACCTCGTCTCGAACTTCGGTACGCTGCACATTGTCTATGCTCCTATGATGGATGAGATCGGCTACGAGAACTTCTGCGTGGCAGTGCCCTTGCAGATTGCACGCTACTACCACAAGATCAAGAAGGAAAGCAACATCGACCTCAACAAGGCCGGCAACGATGCACGCGAGGCACAGCGCTACACCTATATCGAGACCGCTGCCCTGGCACTGCGTGGCCAGAACTCCATGCTTATCGGCCCGTCTGACGAGATCGTCGACAAGAATATCTCCGACAATACCAAGCCTATCGAGGTAGTGGATGCCATCCCTGCAGATCCCAGCGATGGTATGATTATCTCCTTCGAGGGTCTGCTGAGCGAGGACGGCCCCGTGACGAAGGTGAGCACCCTGCCCGTCGACCCGACGGACGGCGACATCATCGCTCCTACTCAGGATATTGTCGTTGGCGAGGCTCCCGACCAGGTGACCTACGAGGAAGGTAAGTACTATATCTACGAGACCAATGCCTGGACCGAGTACACCGGCGTAGTCCTTGACGGTGACAAGGTATGGCAGTGGGATGAGGATCAGGACGAGTGGGTAGAGTACACCGGTACCATCTAAACAGAAATCCTCCTTTCAATGAAGGAGGCCAAGGTAAAGGCATACGTCCGGCCTTGGCCTCCATATTTTTAAACGAGAAAGATTCAAAGTTATGCTGAAGATTTATCAACTCAGAAAGAAACAGAACTCCTTCGAGATCACGCTTCAATACAAAGGTGTCGGCGTGAGGGTGTCATTCGTTGACGGCAACACGTATAACGATATCCCGGCCAAGTGCTACACGAATGACAAGTTCAAGCAGATGGCCATCGAGAACTCGCAGATGTTCAAGAACAAGGAAATCGTGCTGGAGCGTCAGGTAGAGGAAGAGAGTGACCGTAAGGCCGCTGCCAAGAAGGTAGCCATGCAGCAGAAGTCCGCATCAAAGCCCGTCCAACCCATCAAGCCCATCAAACCCATCCAACCCATCCAGCCGGAAGCTCCGCAATCCCCGGAACCTCCGAAGGACAATGACGGCTTGGAGAAGAAGACCTTCGACGGACTTGCTGAGGCCATCCAGTTCATCGCCACGAACTATCAGGTACAGGTGACGTCGGCCAACGAGGCACGCGCCTTCCTGAAGGAGAAGGGCATCAAGGCAACCATCAAGAACGGATAAGCCATAGCGTTATATGACAACGAGAGCGGTTTCGGATATTGTAACACACGTAAGATCGGCCATCGACGAGCTGATGGTGAACGACTCGAATTTCCTCAGTCAGAGCACTGACGAGGAAAACCTCACGAATGTCATCATCGACAAAATCGGATATGCCCTGCAGTACGTCATCGAGAACGCGCCGGTGGAGAAGCTCGACAGCAGCGTCTTCGAGACACTGACGCCTGCGGAGATAACAGACAGGTTCGACATTGATGCGATGCTTGTGGGGCACCTCAGACTTCCGTCAGACCTCCTTCACATCATCGAGGCGCGCCTTTCTTCGTGGTCACATTTCCCGATACCGCTGTCCGACGCCTCTCAGGAAGCACTCATGCAGCAGGATCAGTATGCACGCGGCTCATGGGACCGTCCTGTGAATATCCTCACCTACGACGGTTCAGAGCGAGTCCTGCTGATGTACAGCGCAAAGGATAGTACAGACACGCTCAGATTCACCTTCATCCGCAAACCGGCACTGACGCACTACACATCTGCCGACAGTGTCAGCGTGCCCGACCAGCTCGAAGCCTCACTCATCTACCAGATAGCAGGCATGGCCATGACGGCATTCAGGGAGGATGTGGCTAACAGTCTCTTTGCCATCGCACAGAGATACCTGGAAAGAGGCGACCTTAAAAACGAAATGAACATTCAGAGATAAGAACCGATGATTATCCCAGTTTTTGCATTTGACGAGGAGGCCAACGGCTATTTCAGCGAGCCTTTCACCATCGACGAACAGGCGAGGGTCAATATCGAACTGGCTGGCAAAGCCCCCGTGCTGATCCTGAAACAGGAAGCTGACGGCGGCTATGCCAACTACGGGCAGACGCCGAAGGAAAGTGACCGCTACGAGCTGAACATTACTTCGAACCAGGAAGAGACCGTCATGATAGCCACTCCCGTAGAAGTGACAAAGTGTTACATCATAAACTGACAGAACATGAAGCTATTCAATTTCGACATACACATTGGAAAGTGGCGGGTGCTGGTACAGACCCGCGATATTGCCGACAAGGCCGTGACCGGTGAGAAACTGGCAGACAGGATCATCAAGGCATGGCACATCGCAAAGAAAACTATCAAGAACGAGCACATCGACGATGCTGCCGTTGACTCCCGCACTATCAAGAAGGGAGCAGTGAAGAATGATCATATCGGCAAGTGTGAGATCCATGCCGACAAGTTCCACCCGTGTGTTGAGGAATGGATCAACGAGAAGATGGACTACAAATGCCGGCTGATGGAGAAGCAGATGCTTGAACTCCGCCAGCTGGTGACGTCATACACGCAGAACGGCATCGCCCTGAGCAACTCTCTCGGTGCCAATCAGGACATCGGTATCACCCAGTGGCGACTCACGCGAGAACTGGTCAACCTCAACAACCGTATCAATGACTTGGCAGGTCTGCCCGGCAAGGGTATCTGTGTCACCATCACTCCCGATGTATTTATTACTGAGTTGGATGGCGAGCTAGCTTTGACCGTCACATCTAGCGGTGAGGATGTTCTGGAGAAGGTTAAAATCTATGTCAATGATGATCTGATCATCGAAAGGGAATGGACGGAAGGTTTCATCGATCACTTCACACTCCACGACACATCAGTTGTAAAGACAGTAGTACAGATTATGGGAGTTGAATATACGGACATCAAGGTAGTAACCAAGCTGTTCCCGTTCTTCATAGGCTCCGGCCTTGTATGGCAGGATGCTGAGACGGTGGAGAATGCTCAGGTTTACAGAGGCCATCTTAATGGCAGCTATGACATGACGGTGAATAATGACGGTGACAAGATATATGTCATCATACCAAAGCGTCTGGCATACCAGATGATAAGGATTGACATGAATGGGTTTGAGGTTCCTGTGACTACCCATGAGGATGGCGAACTGCTTATCTATGAGTCAGTCAACCAGTATCAGGCAGGCAGATACAATCTCGACATCACCTGCAACTGCAACTGCCATCCGCAGGCGGAAGAGACAGAAGAGAATAACGGTTAATAGAAATAGATATGAACAATCAGAATAATCCCAATCCTGCACCCATGCCTCCTGTTGACATTGATATGCAGGTGCGTGACAGGAATATTGATGCCCTTCCTGCCTTGCAGGTATATACCACAAAGGTGTTGAAGCCGAATACACACAGTATGCAGTGTCAGCACAAGAATGTCCTTACTCAGGAGATGTTAGGCTGTGAGGACTGCAAGTATGTCATCAAGTGGAAATATGATCTCAATGGCCAGACAGTAGAGATTCCCGAGAACTGCATTTTAGAGTTTGATGGAGGTTCATTGACCAATGGCACTATTGTTCTCAACGGCTGTGCTGTATATCCATCCTTTGACCCTCTTCTAGATGAAGGTCTTACTATAGAAGATATGCCGAAGGCTGGTACTGTAAAGTGGGACACCACTAATGGTATGCCTCTCTGGAGCAATGGTGAGAACTGGGTGGATGCCACTGGTAATGTCGTTAATGAAGAGTAACTAAAAGAAATCAAGATATGAACAGCAATAACAATAATGGCTGTGGATGCCATACAGACGTGAATATGGATGTTTGTGAGAAGAACATCAATATGCTACCCATGTTACAGACCTACACTACAAAGCTTCTGCACCCAAACATGCACTGCTGTAAGAATGTCCTTACACAGCAGATGATGGCTTGCGAGAACCATAAGTATGTCATCTGCTGGGATTTTGACCTCAATGGTAAGACAATCACCGTTCCTAAGAATTGTATCTTGGAGTTTGATGGTGGTTCCTTGAAGAATGGTACTATCATTGGTCAGGATACAGTATTCATCAATGTAGGTGACGTTGACATCTGGGGTGAGAACCTTACAAGGGAAGGTACTTGGAGAGAACACTCTGGAGGTGGTGGGAGTCAGGTTCAGTCTGACTGGAATCAGGAAGATGATACACAGCCTAACTATATTAAAAACAAGCCTACTATTCCTGGAGAACAAGTACAAGCTGATTGGAATCAGACAAATAATCAAGCAAAGGATTTTATCAAGAATAAACCAATTATTCGTGAAACAAAGTATATTCCTGTAAATCTTGCAAATCAGTATGTATTTTATACCAATGCTGAATTAGCAGAACTATTAGGGTTGACTGCTGATCAATTTATATCACACGTTAATAACTACAACTATACCTTCAAAGTAACCAATAGTCAACAAGAAGTGTTTATTGTGCCTGCTGCATATAGTATTGACTACACTAACAGTCATCGTCTGATGGGTATTGATGGTCCACTTACCATAACTCTTACTTTTCAAATTAGCAATGGTGTTTATCTTAACGGTGTGCTTGAAAATGCTGAAACAACTGTATTTGGTGCAGTGTCTTACAATGAAGAGCAAGATCTTGATGATGCTCAGAAAGTACGGGCTTTAAGCAATATTGAGGGTAAGACATATAATGCTGCTCAGTTTAGTGGTCTTGGAAAGAAAATACTTTCTAAAAATATCCAGCAGGTTGGGGGTGTCGATAAGAATATACTTGAACAGTCAATGATGCCTGTTGCCACAGGTGGTAATACTGTATATGTTATCAATTATGACTACGACTTGAATGGCAGCACTCTGAATATTCCCGATGGATGTACTTTGGAATTTGACGGTGGCAGCATTAAGAATGGTACTATTAATGCCAGCTATGTATTGCTGAATGACTGGAAATTCGATAATGTAACATTCAGTAGTAGTACAGCGTTTGATTTTACCAGCCAGATTTATGTTCCTTTAAAGAATGCAAAGGAGTTCTGTGAGACTATCCTTGCTCATAAGAGTCTTACTTCAACAAAGCCTACAATCTTTGTGTTTGGTTCTACCAACACTTACGCATGGCAGGGAACGCTTAATATTAATAGGAAGAATGTCAAGCTGATTGGTGGTGGAACTATACAAGGTCATATACATATCGGCTATACCGCTGCTGAGTATAAGGAATTGCATTATGATAGTTATGCAAATACAGGGCATCATTGTATAGTTGTTGATGGTCTTACCTTTAACAAGTATAATATTATTGGAACAGATACTGATGCTAATACCATTGATGACTTTGTAAAAGCTGGAGATCCAGATAATGTAAATCATGTGTCTATCTCCCTTATCAATGTTGACCATGTTAAGATAACCAACTGCTTCTTTGATAATGTGCCTTATCCAATTGTATATAAGGCTAATGATACGGTTGTCAATCAAAATGTGCGCCGTTTGAATATCCATAACTGTGATTTTGAAAGATGTAAGGTGGCAGTATATGCACCAA
>Ga0310690_10003077_pt1 | contig 25752 bp, 15 predicted proteins | sample AusTroGonzalo_MG_2_FD_207661 | JGI IMG/M metagenome (GOLD analysis project Ga0310690, IMG submission 207661) | Bovine rumen microbial communities from tropical cattle in Woodstock, Queensland, Australia - Gonzalo_04 (v2) (version 2) | ecosystem: Host-associated > Mammals > Digestive system >... | reverse complement strand
AACGCAAGTCCCTCCCCGGGGAGGGTAGGAGGAAGGGAAAACTGCTATCCACTTCAATCAACCCCACGACCTTCACCTTTGACCAACTAAACAAAATCTAAAATTGCGTTCACTCTGGCAAAGCACACATCGGTAAGCCCGTCCTTGTTTCCTTTTGCAAATGGCAGTGACTTTTGGTATGATTTACGGCCATGGAGCGTCCAGGGGGGCACCCCGGACGGCAAGGAAGGCAAAGACAAGGGAAGGCAAGGCAATGGACATAAACAGAAGAGACTTCATATTTGGATCGGCGGCGGCGGTGTCCCTCGCTGGATGCGCGACGGGCAAGGTAGGAGCGAGGCAGCTCAAGCCCGGCGAGAGGCGCACGATGGCGCTGATTGGATGCGGAAAGCAGCAGCAGCACCTCGCAAACCAGTTCCTGAAGAACGACAAGGTCAAGATAGTCGCGGCCTGTGACTGCGACAGGGTGCGCGCCCAGGCGGAGGCGGACAGAATCAACCAGAAATGCGGCAACGACGGCTGCCGCGTCGTCCTCGACTTCCGCGAGATCATCAAGGACCCGGCCATCGACATGGTCTGCATCGCCACGCCCGACCACTGGCACGCCTACATGTGCGTCGAGGCGATGAAGCACGGCAAGGACGTCTTCTGCGAGAAGCCGCTCACATGGTCCGTCCAGGAGGCGCGCGAGGTCATGGCCGCCGAGAAGAAGTACGCCCGCGTGTTCCAGACGGGCTCCATGCAGCGCAGCTGGCGCGAGTTCCGCGACGCCGTCGCGCTTGTGCGCGGCGGATTCATCGGCGAGGTCGGGTACGTTGACGCGAACTTTGGCCCCGGCGGCAAGGGCGGCGCTCCGTCGCAGCCCGTCAGGTTCTGGGACAACCCCGAGAACGCGGAGAAGGAAGGCGCCCCGAACCCGGACGTCGACTGGGTTATGTGGCTCGGCCCGGCCGCGATGCGCCCGTACTCCGACAGGCACGCGCCTCGCGGCGTCCACGACTTCTACCCCTGCTTCTGGCGCTGCGACGACGACCTGGGGTCGGGCTACTGCGGCGACTGGGGCGCGCACCACCTCGATATCGCGCAGTGGGGGCTCGACATGGACCGCTCCGGCCCGTACAAGGTGATCTGCTCAGACGAGCCGCACTCGACGGACCTCCACCACGGCGGTCGCCGCCTCTTCGGCGTCAAGCTCGTGTTCAAGAAGCCCTACGGCGACGTCGTGCTGACGCACGGCTCCTTCGCCAACAAGTGGGGCACCGTGTTCTACGGGACAAAGGGCATTGTGGCCGTGAACCGCGGCAAGATCGCGGTTTGGTCCGGCATCGGGCCCGTCAAGCCCACGCCGGAGATCCGCAGGGAAGTGGCGGACTGCAAGTTCATGGAGGACAAGATCCTCGCCGAGGGGAGCGGGAAGGCGCTGGGCCCGGCGCTCGACACGATCGAGAAGAAGTGCCCCGAGTTCATCGCGAAGTCCGGCATCTACGTCAGCACGGACCACTACCGCAACTTCACCGACTGCGTCGAATCGCGCAAGCTGCCGGTCGCGGATGCGGAGACGGGATGCCGCTCGGCGATCCTCTGCCTCCTGTGCAACATGTCGTACAAGCACGACACCGGCTTCGACTGGGACCCGGTGAAGAACGAGTTCGCAAACGGCACCGGCCACGGCATCTCGCTCCGCCGCGACGGCGACTGCAACGGATGGGAGGTGGAGGCATGAGGCGCATCGCCCTCTCCCTCGCAGCCGCGCTCGCCCTCTCGGAGGGCGACGCGCAGCTCATCGTGCAGGTGCCCCGCGAGGACGTCGCGAAGATGGACGGCATCGCGTCCTCGTGGAAGCCCGCCGCGCCGAAGAAGCAGCGCAGGGCGCTCGTATTCTGCCGCTGCGAAGGATACCCGCACAACAACGCGATATCCTACGCGCTCAGGGCCTTCGACACCGTGTCGAAGAAGACCGGCGCGTTCGCGTTCGACACTACGACGGACTACCGGTACATGAACGCGAAGACGTTCGCGAATTACGACGCGGTGGTGCTGCTCAACTGCACCCATCCCGACACGGAGCGCCACAAGAACTTCGAGAAGGACCTTGTGGAGTACGTCAAGGGCGGCAAGGGGCTCTGCGTGATCCATGCCGGGTGCGACGGCTTCCTCAAGGCCCCGCAGGCCGCGGACATGATAGGCGGCCAGTTCGTCAGCCACCCGTGGGTGTTCGGCGGGACGTGGTCGTTCGCGAACGAGGAGCCGGGCCATCCCGTGAATCGCGCTTTCGCGGGCGAGGGCAATCCCTTCACGCGCGTCGAGGAGGTGTACCAGCACACGTCGCCGCCATTCGACAGGGCGAAGTCGCGTGTGCTGCTGTCGCTGGACATGAAGGACCCCGCGACGGCGAAGCGCTTCGAGGAGCACAACAAGGGCTACAAGCGCGCGGACGGCGACTTCGCCGTGTCGTGGGTCAAGCGCTACGGTGCGGGACGCGTGTTCTACACGACCTTCGGGCACGAGGCGAACACATTCGTCGACCCTGGCCGCCTGACGCACATCCTCGACGCGCTGCAGTACGCGCTCGGCGACCTCGAGGTTCCCGACGAGCCCCGCAAGCAGGACAGAGGCATTGGCGAGGCAAAGGAAGCTAAAGGGGCCAACGGGGCCGATTAGGGTCGGGATAGGGTCTGATAGGCGCGGCGTCCGCGCTTCTCTGGGTGCACCGAGTCCATGGAAAGTCAATGCGATGGGAGCGCTGGCGCGCGAACGGCGAAGCAGCCGCAGGGCCCGGGCGCAAATCGGATTTGCCGGCACATATGGAACCGTCCATGTGGAATCGCGGCGATGCCGGCATGTCGCGTTTTCGCGCATAAGAGTCTCGCTTCACAAGTTAAGGGAATCGGCTATGGACGATCTTGACGACTTTGGAATGATGGGCGCGGAGGATTCGCTTGTCGACGAGGTGAATCCGGACTGGCGCGACCTTGGTGACGACCCGTTCGGCCGGGACGATCTGTTCTGGCGGTGCAGTTGTTCGCCGGACTGCGTTCATCCAGGATCGCTTTCCGTCTGTCCGGTCTGCGGCCGCGAGCGAGATCTTTAGCCGGCCATCAGGAAAGGGCGACGGAGTCCCATCGCCAACCGCTCGCGGCGGCGCACGGGCATTGATGTCGACGCCGCGGCGGGGATGCGAGAAATTTGGTAGAATATCAACGGCGAAAGGAGTTCGAAATGGCAAGCAAATGCAGGCATTGCGGCAGCACGAGCTACGGACATAGCTGCATCTACAGTCCGAACAAGATCCACGAGCACCGCGACGACGAGAAGCGCTGCGAGTGGTGCGGCAGCACAAGCTACGGCCATAGCTGCATCTACTCCCCCGACAAGATACACCGGCACGGCCCCGGCGCGAACAAGTGCATCTGGTGCGGCTCGACGGCGAACGGCGCCAGCTGCATCTATTCGCCGACGCACCGCCACGAGAAGTGACGAGTCGCCGGAAAGGGGACATGAGCGGTTTCCTGCTGTCGCTCAAGGACGTGTCGCTCGCGTTCGGCGGACCGAGCGTCTTGGACCGCGTGTCGCTTTCCGTCTCGAAGGGGCTTCGCGCCGCGCTCACGGGGCGCAACGGCGAGGGCAAGTCGACGTTGCTGAAGGTGATCGCCGGGAAGCTCGAGCCGGACTCCGGCGAGATTGTCCGCGCGCCCGGGCTCAAGACCGTCTACGTCTCGCAGGAGGTCCCGGCGGACCGTCCGGACGATCCCGGCTTCAACGCGCTTTCCGGCGGACGCCGCCGCAGGAGCATGCTCGAGGCGGCGCTGCTGTCGCGCCCCGACCTTTTGCTTCTCGACGAGCCGACGAACCACCTCGACATGGAGACGATCGACTGGCTCGAGGCGATGCTGCGCCGGTCGCGCGACATGGCCGTTGTCGTCGTCACGCACGACAGGCGCTTTCTGCGGCGCGTCGCGACGAAGATCTTCGACCTCGACCGCGGCGAACTCTCCGGCTGGGAATGCGACTACCCGACTTTCCTCAAGCGCAAGGCGGAGCTTCTGGCGGACGAAGCGGTCTACTGGGAGCGGAAGTCCAAGAAGCTCGCGCAGGAGGAAGCGTGGATCAGGCGCGGCGTAAAGGCGCGGACGACGCGCAACGAAGGGCGGGTCGCCGCGCTCGTGAAGCTGCGCGAGGAGTTCGCGTCGCGGCGAGCCGCGGTGGGGTCCGCGACGCTCAGGCTCGACACCGCGGCGCCTGGCGGCATGGGCGTCCTCAAGGCAAAGAACGTCGCTTTCTCCTATCCCGGCTCGGAGCGCCCCGTGGTCTCCGATTTCACGGCGACCGTGCTGCGCGGCGAGAGGATCGGCATCCTCGGCGCGAACGGCGCCGGCAAGACGACGCTTCTAAACTTGCTCACGGGGCGGCTCGAGCCGACGTCCGGCGAGGTGGTGCGCGGCACGGGCGTGGAGCTTTCGTTCTTCGACCAGCTCCGCAGCGAGATTCGGCCCGAACTTACCGTGGGCGAGAACATCGCCTCGGACCGCGACGAAGTCGTGGTGGGCGGGGCAAGGAAGCATGTCTACTCCTATCTTGCGGACTTCCTCTTCGCCCCCGAGCGCGTGCGCACGCCGGTCAAGGCGCTTTCCGGCGGCGAGCGCGCGCGGCTGATGCTCGCGAAGCTCTTCCTGAAGCCGGCGAACCTGCTCGTCATGGACGAGCCGACGAACGACCTCGACGTGGAGACGCTGGAGCTTCTGGAGGAGCAGCTTCTCGCGTATTCCGGGACGCTGCTTCTGGTGAGCCACGACCGCGAGTTCCTGAACAACGTCGTGACGTCGACTTTCGCGCTCGAGGGCGACGGGACCGTCGGGCAGTTCCCGGGCGGATACGACGACTACGAGCGGCAGAGGGCGGCGAAGGTCGCCGCGCCGCCCGCGCGGCCGGCCAAGGCGAAGCTCGACATCCGCGTCCGCGTCAAGCCGCTTGCGGCCGCGAAGAAGAAGGAGTTCTCCTGCAACCCCTTCGCCGACCTTTAGGCAAGGCGCCGTGCTTTTGGTATAATGTACGCCATGAAAACCGACGAACGCTGCCTGCCGTACGCCGAGGAGATGAAGACCTGCGGCTACTGCGCCGAGGGCGAGTACCTCGCCGCATTCGGAATCAAGATCTGCGAGCTGGACGCCACGAAGCTCTACCTCTTCAAGGAGCAGAGCCACCGCGGACGCGTGATCGTCGCCTCGAAGCTGCACGTGAGCGAGATCACGGCGCTTTCAGACGACGAGCGCGACGCGTTCTTCGCGGACGTCAACCGCGTCGCGAAGGCGCTTCACGCCGCCTTCGGTCCGACGAAGGTCAACTACGGCGCCTACGGCGACACGGGGCACCACCTGCACTTCCACCTCGTGCCGAAGTATTCCGGCGACGCGTTCGAGTGGGGCGGCGTCTTCGCGATGAACCCCAGGCGCACGTTCCTTTCGGACGCCGAATACGCGGAGCTCGTCGCGGCGATAAAGTCCGCGCTCTGAGGGGCGTTGTCAACAGCGTACGCCGGCAGGGTTTTACAGGCAATGGCGCGTTTTCTCCGGTTCGATCGGGTGACGTTCTCCTACCCCGGGATGGCGGAGCCGCTCCTTGCCGACGTCACGGCGCATTTCCCCGAAGGGACGTGGACCGGCATCGTCGGCGCGAACGGCGCGGGCAAGACGACGCTCCTCAGGCTCGCGGCCGGGGAGCTCGCGCCGTCGGACGGGAGCGTCCGGCAGATCGGCTCGGCGCAGTACGCCGTGCAGCGAACCGACGCGCCGCCGGACGGGTGGGACGACTTCATGGACGCGTGGGATCCCGTCGCGGCGGACGTGCGCCAGCGGCTCGGCGTCGATCCGGAGTGGGCGGGGCGCTGGGAGACGCTGAGCCACGGCGAGCGCAAGCGCGTGCAGATCGCGATCGCGCTCTGGCACGGTCCCGACGTCCTTGCGCTCGACGAGCCGACGAACCACCTCGACGCGGAGGCGAAGCGCGTCCTTCTGGAGGCGCTCAAGTCGTTCCGCGGCGTCGGGCTCCTCGTCTCGCACGACCGCGACTTCCTCGACGCGCTCTGCTCGCAGTGCCTCTTCGTCTTCCCGCCGCGCGTCGCGATGCGTCCGGGCGGGGTCACGCAGGGGATGGAGCAGGACCGCCTGGAGCAGGCGCGCGCGCGGGACGAGCACGACGCGGACGCCGGGAAGGCGCGCCGCCTCAAGGCCGCCGCGCAGCGGCGGCGCGAGGCCGCGGAGCAGTCCGCCGCGCGCACGAACCGCCTGAAGGCGAAGAAGCTGCCGGCGAACGACCACGACGGGCGCGCCAAGCGCCAGCTCGCGAAGCTCACGAACAAGGACGGATGGGGCTTCTCGCAGTCCGCGGCGCTCAAGTCGCGCGCCGCGAAGCTGCTCGCGCCGGACAGGTCGATCCGCGTCGACTACGAGATGGGCTTCTGGCTCGAGGGCGCGGAGAAGTCGGCGCGCAACTACGTCGCGGAGCTGCCGGCGGGCGAGATCGACCTGGGCGACGGACGCCGCCTCGTCCATCCCTCGCTCGCGATACGCCCGGACGACCGCATCGCGGTCGTCGGCGCGAACGGACTCGGCAAGTCGACGCTCGTAAGGAAGGTCGTCGCGTGCGCGAACGTTCCGCCGGAGAAGCTGCTCGTCGTGCCGCAGGAGATCGGCGAGGAGGCGTCGCGCGCGATCCACGCGGACGTCAAGCGGCTCGAGCGCGGCCCGCTCGGGCGCGTCATGACGCTCGTCAGCCGGCTCGGCTCGCGTCCGGGGCGCCTCCTCGCGTCGTCGACGCCGAGTCCGGGCGAGATCCGCAAGATACTCCTCGCGCGCGGCGTGGAGAGGGGTCCGCACCTCGTCGTCATGGACGAGCCGACGAACCACCTCGACCTCCCGAGCATCGAGTGCCTCGAGAACGCGCTCGCCGAGGCGCCGTGCGCGCTTCTCCTCGTCTCGCACGACGAGCGGTTCCTCTCGCGCCTCGCGAAAATCCGCTGGACGCTGTCGCAGGAGGGCGACGCCGTGCGGCTCGCCGCGCTTGAGTTTTGATATAATAACCGGGCCGGGAAATCGGCGGAAAGGACGGAGTTCGGCAGATGAAGCGCAAAGGAATGTCTTTGGCCGCGGCGCTGGCCGCGACGGCGATTGCGGCGGCCTTCTGCTGGGGTTTGCCGGCCGGCTCGCCGCCGCCGCCGGCGGCGCCTGCGGCGACAAACGCCGTCGCGTCCGCGACGAACGCGGCGGCGCGCGTGCAGGTCGTCCGGGACGGCGAGTACACGAGCAAGGAGGACGTCGCGGCGTACGTCCGCCAGTTCAAGGGCGCGCTGCCGCGCAACTTCATCACGAAGGGCGCCGCGCGCGCGCTCGGCTGGCAGGGCGGTCCGCTCGAGCCGTACGCGCCGGGGAAGTCCATCGGCGGCGACCGCTTCGGCAACTACGAGCGGAGGCTTCCGAGGCTCGAAGGCGGATACTACAAGGAGTGCGACATCGACACGAAGGGGCGTCCGAGGGGCGCCAAGCGCCTCGTCTTCACGCAGAAGGGGCAGCGGATCTACTACACGGACGACCACTACGGGACTTTCAAGGAGGTCAAATGAAAAAGGGCAACACGCGCCGGCGGCGCTTCGTCGTCGATCTCGCAGGGGTGCGGAGCGCGGTCCGCCTTCACGCCGCGCTCGCGGAGCAGCTTCCGCTGCCGGAGCACTACGGACGCAACCTCGACGCCTTCCACGACGTCCTGACGGAGTTCGGCGGACGCTGGCGCGTCGTGTTCCGCAACGCGGGCGCCGCGGCGAAGGGGCTGCGCGCCGTCTGCGCGGACGCCATGGAGGAGACGCCCGGCCTCGACGTCGTGTTCGAGGACTGACCGCCGGCGGGGAGGGCTCTGCGTGCGCGCAACAGGGGAATGCGCTGGAGGTTCCCCGACTTTTCTCTTCGCTGTCGCGGCGTTGCGGCGGCCTGCGCGGTGTTGAGCCCAATTGGCAGGACAACGTGTTTATATGGGGCGCTCGCCGAAGCCCGACTTTGCCAAAGTAAACGCAAGTCCCTCCCCGGGGGCAGGAGGAGGGGAAATCTGCCATCCATTTCAAACAACCACTCAACTCCCTCCTTTGGCCAACTAATATAATTGCGTTCACTCTGGCAAAGCACCCTGGAAAAGCACAGTAGATATCCAGGCGGGAATTTGGTAGAATAGCCGTAGATGAAATAATTAGGCGCATATTTCGAAAGGACAGGAAATGACGCTAAAAGCATTCTGCCGCATTGTGTCGGCCAGGTCGTTTATTGTCGCCGCAGCCACGCTCGCCTCTCTGGCGCTTCAGGCCTTCGACACGCCGTACCTGACTTTCCGGAGCGCGTCGTCGTTCACGATTACTTCAAAAACTGTGATATGGGATGGTACTCTGGAGTATTCTATCGACACGGTGAACTGGACGGCAATTGCGGCATCTTCAACGATGACCGCAGTTGAGTCTAGCGGACAGTACTACATCTATATGCGAGGCAAGGGGAATTCGGTTCTCAACCCAGGTAAATACGAGTCTCTTTTCACTTTGGCCGCAACCGAGGACGTATATTGCGAAGGTGACATCGAGACGTTGCGCGCGTATGACAATGTTGATATGCCTACAATGGGTTCGCAATGCTACAAGTATATGTTTGGCGGCTGGACAAGACTGGCGTCATTGCCTACTTTCTCCGCCACTTCGTTGGCTAGCCAATGCTACATGCGGATGTTCCAAGACTGCACGTCCCTTAAGACTCTGCCGGAACTTCCGGCCACAACTGCTGCTGACGGTTGCTATTGGAGCATGTTTGAAGGATGTAGCGGAATTGAAATCAACAGCGATGATTCAGGTGACGATGTCACTTGGTCGGTCCCTTCCGGATTCGGGGAAGGCATAAGTATGTGGAACTACAACATGTTCAGCGGCACTGGCGGCGATTTCACGGGCAACCCCGTAGCCGGGAAGACATACTACATCGCAAGCGCATTGCCGCCGGGGCTGAGCGTGAAGACGGGCGCCGACCAGTTTGCGGCGTATGTAGGCGAAAGCGTCGACTTCAATCTTGCCGACACGATCAAAGGCGGTACTGGAGTCTATACGTTTGCGGGAGCGGTTCCGTCAGGTTTGACGCTGAATCCCAATGGAACTGTTTCCGGTTCTATTGCATCTGCCGACACATATAATTTTACGCTGCGAGTGACGGACACCACTTCTCCCGATCCTCTTGTGCTTGATGCTGCTTACACGTTGACAATCACGGCTCCCGATCCGCTTTCGGCGTCTACGGACCTCGGCACGGTGAAGGTTGGCAAGGCCAAGGAATTCAATCTTTCCGACACGATTTCGGGCGGCGTTCCGCCATACACGTTTGCCTCTACAGGTTCGCTTCCTTCTGGATTTTCTCTAACAGGCGACACTCTTTCGTTTTCCGCTGCCGTCGCCGGAGATTATGCATGCACGATTACCGTTACGGACAAGCTCGGGACAACGCTTTCTCCCTCGCCTGTCTATACGGTCGTTGCTGTCGAATCGGCCGGCTACACAGACGACGACCCGGATGAACCGGACAGCGGCGTGACGGTAGACTGCCTTACTCCGGACGGAGTTTTCCCGAGGACGTGCAACCAAGTAGCGAGTTCATCGACTGCCGTCACATGGAACAACAGCTGGTATTACGTGACAGGCGACGTGACTCTGAGCGCGGGCGTGACGGTTGTCGGCAAGGTCAGCCTCATTCTCGCAGACGGTGCCACGCTTACGGTTCAGGCTCCAATGTACAACGCCGGTATCAATGTAGCGGCAGGCAATTCGCTTACAGTCTATTCCCAGTCGGGTGGATCGGGTACGTTGACGGTAACGTCCGGCATGTATGGCGCCGGAATCGGCGGCAGTCAGAATGAAAGCGCAGGAACGATAAATATCTACGGTGGCGGGGTGACTGCCAACGCCAGCAGCAGGGGAGCCGGCATTGGAGGCGGACGCTATGGGAATGGCGGTACGGTGACGATCAACGGCGGCGTTGTCACGGCTACAGGAGGATTCTCCGGCGCTGGCATCGGCGGAGGAGAAAGCGGCAACGGAGGAACCGTGACCGTGAACAGGGGAACGGTCAGCGGAACAGGCGGTTATTATAGCGCAGGCATCGGTGCTGGGCAAAATGGAAACGGCGGCACGGTGACGATCAACGGCGGCACGGTGAATGCCACCGGCTATGATGCGAATACTCCTGGCATTGGTGCATACGGCTCTTACAGCCAGGGCACATTGACGGTTGGCGCGAATGTTGTTGTCAAGGCCGGGGCGAGTGAGAATCCGACAACGGAGCTCCCTCACGGTTCGGGCGGCGCCATCGCGCTGCAAAACAGCAACAGACGGTATTATGTTGTTACGACCACAGGTCCGGCCCCGCTGGCGCAGACGACGAGCGCGTTCAATGCTGTAGTTGGTACACCGTTCGAGATGGATTTGCTCGATACAATCAGCGGCGGCACGGCGGGCTTCACCTTCGAGCTTACGTCGGGCGAGCTCCCTGCCTGGCTGACGCGTTCAGGAACGACGCTTTCCGGCACGCCGACGGCGAAGGGAACTCACACCTTCACTTATTCCGTGCATGACTCCGGGTCGCCCAAGCAGTCGATTTCCGCCACCTACACGATTACGGTGACGACTCCGCCCCAGACGATCACCTACATGGACGGCGCGACCGAATTGACGGGCCTTACGCCGGCGACTTACATCGAAGGTACGGGCGCGACGCTCTCCACGTCGGCGACAAAGACCGGCTACACGTTCGCGGGCTGGTATGCAAATTCGGGTCTCACCGGCGATCCTGTGACTGCGATTGGCACGGAAGCAACGGGGCCGCAGACGTTCTGGGCGAATTGGACGCCTGTCGAATACACGATTACATATAGGGATGGATCTTCAGTTATGTTCGGACTTTTGCCGACGAAATATACGATCGAGAGCGGCGCGACGCTGCCTGCTACGGCGACGAAGGAAGGCTATGAGTTTGTCGCGTGGTACGCAAATTCGACGCATACCGGCTCGTCGGTGACATCAATTGCCGCAGGCACAACGGGCAACAGGACGTTCTACGCCAAGTGGATTGCCGTCAAGAGCAACGAGTCGTACATCGACGCGGACGGAAACCCGCAGACGGAACTGAGCTCGCCAATCGACTCATCGACAACTTCGCTCGAGTCCGGCTGGTATATTGTGAAGGGTAACGTTGCAATCAACTCGGCGGTGACCGTTTCTGGCGACGTTAAACTGATTCTCGCCGATGGCGCAAACCTAACGGTGACGCCTACCGATAGCGACAGCGCCGGCATCAACGTTGCCGCCGGCAATTCGCTCTCCATCTATGTCCAGTCGGGCGGCACAGGTTCGCTTGCGGCGACCGCCGTCCAGACCGGCAACGGCGCCGGCATCGGCGGCAAGAAGAGCGAGGCATGCGGCAGCGTGACAATCTACGGCGGCAATGTGACGGCGACAGGCGGCTTCTACGGCGCGGGCATCGGCGGCGGCAGGAACGGTGCCGGCGGAACGGTGGCCATTTACGGAGGAACCGTCACGGCGACTGGCGTTTCCTATGGCGCTGGCATAGGCGGCGGCTACTATGGTAGCGGCGGCACCATCATGATCGAGGGCGGAACGGTGACGGCTACGAGTTCCAATAGCGGCGCCGGCATAGGCGGCGGCAACTATGGCGCCGGCGGCACGGTAACGATTTCAGGCGGCACCGTGACAGCGACGGGCGGATCGAGCACCAGCAGCATTAGCGGCTACATCGCCTCCGGTATCGGCAAGGGATACGGCAGTTCCACTTCTTATACTGACGGCACTCTGACTGTTGATGCAAACATGAAGGCGTATGTTGGGTCGAGTGCGAATCCGACCGCCGAGCTTGGAAGCAACAGGTCTTATCGCTATTATGAGGTCAAGGCGGGTCCGCTCGCCCAGAGCGTGAGCGCGATTGAGGCCAACGCCGGAGAGCCTTGCGACATCAATCTTGCCGAGACGGTAGTCGGCGGGAGCGGAACTTACACATTTGCGCTCAAGGCAGGCTCTGAGTTGCCGCCGAATGTTGAGATTGTGGACAACACTACTCTCTCCGGCACTGTCGCGAACGTCGGCACATACACGTTTACTCTGGTTGTGACGGACACAACTACGCCGACTCCGCAGACGATTGATGCGGAATATACGCTTACCGTCAAGTTGCCTGGATACATCGAGGACGATCCGGCGGAGCCGGCAAGCGGCGTGGAGGTGGACTGCCGCACTGCCGACGGCAAGGTGAGGCGCAGAATGTGCAACCAGGTCGTGAGTTCCTCGGCTGCCGTGACGTGGGACAACAGCTGGTACTATGTGACAGGCGACGTGACGTTGAGCGCGGGCGTTACGGTCAACGGCAAGGTGAGTCTCGTTCTCGCCGACGACGCGACGCTGACTGTTTCTGGTGGGTCGAGTTCCGTGGCCGGTATCAATGTGGTCATAGCAAACTCCGTTACGAATTCGCTTACGATATACGGTCAGACCAAGGGGAATGGTTCTTTGACTGCGACAGCTGGCGGTGACAATGGCGCCGGCATCGGCGGCGGAAACGGCCAGAAGGGCGGAAAGGTAAATGTCTATGGCGGTTCGATAAAGGCGACCGGCGGCTACTACGGCTCCGGCATCGGCGGCGGCAGAAGCGGTGCTGGCGGCGTTGTGAGCGTCTATGGCGGCACGATCGAGGCTACCGCAGGAGATGTGTCTTCTGGTACCAAACCTGTCGGCATCGGAAGTGGCTACAGCAATAGCAGCAAGGGTGATTTCTACATATTCAGTGACGACATGACGGTAAAGGCGGGTTCAAGCGCTACAGGGTCGCTTACCAAGCTGACGCCCAACGCCACCACGCACAAGGTGACGGTCAGCACATACAAGTACTTCATTGTGACCGGGCCGCTGCCAATGTCACAGAAGACGAGTTCGCTTGGCACGGCGCTGACCGGGCAGCAGAAGAGCTGGAATCTTTCTACCTCGACGTACATCGTCGACGGCAAGGCGCCGTACACCTTCGATCCCGAGAACTCCACCATCCCCGAAGGGTTCTCGCTTACAACGGCTGGCGTCCTTTCGGGCCGTCCGTCGGCTGCCGGAAACTGCGCGTTCACCGTTTCCGTGTCCGACGCCATGTCGAGCACGAGCAACTTCGTGTTCACCCTCACGGTAAACGATCCGGCGCCAATCACCGTGGCTACGACCGACTATGGCAGCATCGCAAAGGGCACGAGCTTCTATCAGACGATTTCGCCGAGCGGCGGCGTCTCGCCCTACACGTTCAGTTCGGCAGGAGGAAGACCTGCAGGGATTAGCTTCTATACGGAGGCCGGCGTAGGCGTTCTTTCCGGCTCGTGCTCCACTCCGGGCGACTACAAGTTCACGATAACCATTACCGATTCGGCGGTGCCCGCGAACGTGAAGCCGATCGAGTTCTCTCTCTCCGTGAAGGACGTCTATGCCATTACCTACTATGACGAGGACGGCGAGACTCCGCTTTCGCTTTCTCCCGCAACCTACGTTCAGGATGCAGGCGTCGCGACGTTGCCGACGCCGCAGAAGGAAGGCTCCGCGTTCCTGAACTGGTACGACAACAAGGAGCTCTACGGACCGCCCGTGACGGAGATTCCGGCCACTTCGACGGGCCCTGTCAAACTGTATTCCAAGTGGTACACGCCGGTATCAGGAAATATCGAGGTGACATTCAACGGTGCCAATGGGGAGCAGACCGAGACTTGCACGGTGATCGAACCGAGCATGGCGGTTTCGGACACGACGGTTGTCTACAACAACACGTCAAGCATAATCACGCTTTCGAGCGGATGGTATGTTGTGGCCAATGTCGATACGCTCCCGGAAAGAACGTCGATAATGATCGATGGCGAGGTGAACATCGTCCTTATGGACGACAGGTCGTTGACCGTTGCCAAGCCCGCGAATCACAAATCCGGCAACTCGATGTCGGGCATAATCCTGACGTCTGGCAATACGCTCAACATCTACGGCCAGACGAAGGGAACTGGCACCTTGACCGCGAACGGATTCAACAACGGCGCCGGCATAGGTGGTTGGGAATATACCGTGAATGCAGCCTGCGGAACCATAAGAATCCATGGTGGCACGGTGAATGCAGTTGGCGGCAACGGCAATGCCGGCATCGGCGGCAGCGGCGGCGCCAATGGCGCCGGTGGAACGGTGGAGATCTACGGTGGCACGGTGAATGCGACCGGAGCCGGCGGCGGCGCAGGCATCGGCAGCGGCGCCTATACCCTTGAAAGCAGGATTGCCGCTGATGGCGGCACCGTGAAGATCTACGGTGGCACCGTGACGGCGACCGGCAGCGCGTTCTCCTATTCCGACGGCGCGCGAGTGGGCGCAGGCGCCGGTATTGGCGGCGGCGGTGCTACATCAAGAGGCGGCAACGGCGGTGTCGTCGAGATCTACGGCGGCAATGTGACGGCGATCGGCGGCGTAAACGAAAGCGCGTCGGCCGCGGGCATTGGCGGCGGAAACGGCGCCGAGAGCCAGGGCACGCTGAAGGTCAGCGGCGAGTATGCTGTCGTCTACGCGGGCGACGATGCAAGCTCGGCGACGGAACGTACGCCCGATGCGAACGACATGGTAGAACTGGACGGTTCGCCCTACTACGAGATCCAGGGCGAAGGCGCGGCGCCGGTCACCTACAACATCACCTACATGAGTGCGGGCGTTCCCCAGACGTGGCTTGAGCCGAACCAGTACACGCACGGTTTTGCGCAGACTCTCGCCACGCCCGATCCGCGCGAGGGCTACACGTTCGACGGCTGGTTTGTCGACGACCAATTCAACGGCGATCCCGTTGTCGAGGTGCCGGCGAGCGCCACGGGCGACAGGATATTCTACGCCAAGTGGACCGAGGTCGAGTACGCCATCAAGTACTACAGTCGCGTCGGCGATGAACAGGCCGAGATCACCGGTCTCGCGCCCGCCACCTACACGATCGGGAGCGGCGCGACGCTGCCGACGGAAATCGGCGTTGCGAGAGAGGGCTGGGTGTTCGACGGCTGGTGCACCTATCTGTCCGGACCCGCCGTTGCGGCGATTCCCGCCGGGACGACCGGCGACAAGACGTTCTACGTCAGGTGGGACGTCGCCGACTTCGGGCAGTTCGAGAGCGAAATCTACCTCGACGCCTGTGTGGAGGACAGCATTGACCTCTCGGAGACAATCCACAAGGGAACTTGGCCCTACGCCTTTTCCCTAAAGCAGGGCGAGAAACTGCCGGATGGACTTATACTTGACGAGGACGGCACGCTTCACGGCACGCCGACTGCGGCGGGAATATACGAAGTTGCAGTCACGGTAACGGATTCGTCCGAGCCGAAGAAGTCGATTGACGCAACCTACACAATCGAGGTCATGCTCTCGAAGGCCAATGGGTACGATGACCCGGATGCGACGGTTTCGATCGGATGGCCCGCAAGCATCAGCCTTTCGCCTGCGATAATGGGCGGAACGGCTCCATACACATTCGAACTGATGCCGGAATACGGCGCGCCTCCTTCGGGTCTCGTGCTGAACGGCACGAAACTGGAGGGCACGCCGACCGAGAAGGGCAACTTCAGCTTCTATCTGAAGGTGACTGACCACAAGGGCTTCTCGTCCGAACTGTACTACTGGATCTACTCGAAGTCCGACACGGCCCAGCAGCATTTCGAGATAAACGGCCTCGACTGGCACTGGGTGAGCACTTCGCCGTCCAAGGAGCAGGAGGAGGAGCCCGACCGCATAGCAATCTACAACGGCGGGGCGAGAGTGGTTCCAGCCAACACCGCGGGATGCGTGTATGTGCCTTCGCGCATCGGCAATCTGACGGATGCGATATCGTGCCTTGGCGTGGGCGCGTTCTCGAACTGCACTGCGATTACGCGCGTGACGCTGCCCGAGACGATCGTTGACATCGGCGCGAACGCGTTCTACGGCTGCACGGCGCTGACCGCGCTCGTGATTCGCCGCAATGTGGAGAACATCAACGCGGGTGCGTTCAACGGCTGCTCCGGCTTGGCGGTGGTCTATGTCGACGAAGGCGATGCGTCGCGCGTCAGAAATCTATTTGAGGCGTCCGGCTGCGACGTCAGCGGCATGGCCTTCGTCGAATGCACGTTCTACGACCTTGCGCTCGACGTCAACCTCGGAACGGAGCTCTGGATGCCCGTGCTGACGAAGCCCTATGTGGAATCGAACGTCTATCTGCCGAATGTCGGGAACCTGCCGGTGCCGGTGCGCAGCAACTACACCTTCGACGGATGGTACACGGAGAAGTTCGGCGGAATCCGCATCAACGAGGACGACACGCTCTCGGGCGGCGACTGGACGCTCTACGCGCACTGGACGACGGCCCTTGACGGGCCCGTGTTCTCCATCGACAACGACTACAACGGCGTTCCCGTTCTCCAGTACATCGCTCTCAACCGCAACACCGAGGTGACGCTCCCCGACGGCGTCGTGGCGATCGGCGGGTCTGCAAAGACGTCGAACGGCGGGCATGTCTTCACGAACAGCTTCGACAGGAGCATCATCCGGCGCGTGACGATGCCGTCGTCGGTGAAGAGGATCAGAAGCTCGGCGTTCAGCGATTGCGACAACCTCGTCGAGGTGTATCTCTCCAGTTCGCTCACGAACATCGGCCTCAGCGCCTTCTCGCGTTGCGGCAACCTGAAGTCCATCGAGATTCCGGGCACTGTCGACACGATCGACCAGTTCGCGTTCGGCTGGTGCTCCAACCTCGTGGGGCTCGCGATCGGGAACGGAGTGAGGGAGATCGGCTACAGCGCGTTCTACAACTGCACGTCGCTCGAGGGGGACGGCGAGGAAGGGCTGGTCATCCCCGACAGCGTGAAGGTCATCGGCGGCGGGGCGTTCCTGAACTCCGGCATCAGGAGGCTGACCATTCCGAAGGGCGCCGTAATCGGGGATTGGGCGTTTGCCATGTGCAAGAACCTCGAGTCCGTGAACATCGGAGGCGAGATCCTGCGCAGTTCGCCCAAGAAGCTCTTCGCCAGGGGCGGGCTTTTGGCCGCGGCGCTGTCGAACTCCGACGCGATAACGGTTGGCAAAAGCGCATTCTCCGGAAACAAGACGCTCGGGGCGATAACCATCGGCAGCACGGTGGAGGAGATTGGCGGCGGCGCGTTCGCGGGCTGTCGGAATCTGACCACTGTCACGCTGCAGGACAATGACAACTTCATCGCCGTTGACGGTCTGCTTCTCACGAAGGACGGTTCAAAGCTTGTCTCAGTGTATGGCAGCAACGCGAGTGTAATGGTTCCCAACGACGTGACGGCCATCCAAGATAGCGCGTTTGCAGGGGACGAGACGCTTACGACTGTGGTTCTGCCGAGTGGCGTGACGACGATCGGCGAGGCGGCGTTTTCGAACGCGACGCAGTTTGCGACGATTACGATTCCGCAGAGCGTGACGACGATTGGCGCAAATGCGTTTTACGGAACGAAGCTTGCTACGGTCTACGTCACGGAGGGCGACACTGCCCGAGTGAGGGAGCTCATCGCCGCGAGCGGATGCTCCACGGACGGAATGACTTTCCTCGAGACGCTTTCTCCTGCGCCGGAGGAGCCGAAGCCCTCCATCGCGGGCGATGACGACGCAACGGTCACGGGCAACGCCGAGGATGGCTACACGATTGCGCCGAGCGTAATAGCAGGAACGGTCGAGGTGACGATCCCTGATGGCCTGGCGGCGGACAAGGTCACGGTCGAAGTCCCGCCGACTGCCGAGGTCAAGCCGAACGGGGCGACCGTAAAGGTCGTGAACGGCGCGAACGACATCACGGCGTTCCTCGACCTCCCGGCCGCGAACGCAAGCGGAGTGATCAACCTCAACGACGCCACGGTGAAGGAGGCGATCGTCAAGGAGGCGCTCGATCCGACAAAGGAAGGCGTGCAGATCGACCTGACGCCGTCCGCGCCGTCCATCACCACTGCGCCGACTCGTGCTGGACTCACTTACACGTTCAGCGAGGGGGTGACGCTCGAAACGATGGAGCAGAAAGCCGTGAAGACCGGCGACGGCGAGTCCTGGACCCCGACCATCACCGTGAAGGGCGGCGCGAGCGGCTTCTACTCGATCGGGGTGGCGAAGTAGGGTCGGGACGGTTCGGGCCCGGCGCGTCAGTCGCATCCGGCGCAGGGTTCGCCGGAGGCGTCGCGCGCCTTTGCGCGGTCGGCGTCGAAGGGAAGGCGCCAGGCGTTGTCGCGAATGTCCGCGAGGCAGGGCTTGAGGCCTGCGCCGTCGCGCGGGGAGAGCTTCACGAGGTGCGTGGCGTGCCCGGGGACCGTCGCCGCGTAGCCTTCTTCGAAGACGCCTTCGTCCTTCTGCCGCCAGAGGTCGCGCACGGCCCACCTGCCCCGCAGCCCGAGCTTCCGGAAGGGGATCAGGACGGTCCTGTCCTCCTCGTCGGCGTTGAGCAGCGCGAACGCCATGGAGCCGTCGGCGAGCGGGCGCGCCCAGACCTCGGCGTCGCTGGACGGATCGTCGATCACGAGCGCGGCCGCGGCGCCGAGCTCGTCCTGGTCGATGGCGAGGACCTCGTCGTTCGTCAGGATCGACAGCGTGAAGTCGTCCATCAGCGACAGGTCGCAGCCGATCATCAGGGGCGAGGCGAGCATGCACCACATCGACATGTGGGTATAGCATTCGTTGTTGGTGAGCCGCCCCTTTGACCACACGGTGCGTCCCAGGACGAGCATGTCGGCGTCGTTCCACGCGCCGGGGCGCGAGTAGAACCAGTGCCGCGCCTGCGAGCGGATGCCGTTGTGCACGCTTGACCAGGTGTCGAAGATGTCGCCCGTCGTGCGCCAGAGCTGTCCGCCGGCCTGCTCGCCCCAGGCGGGCACGTTCTCGTTGCCGTACTGGCACAGCGAGAAGACGATGTCGCGCGGCTGCATCCGGAGGAAGCGCCCCATCAGGAAGTACGGCCGTGCGTGGTAGTCCCTGCCCGCGCCCTTCGCGACGTTCCCGTAGCTGCACCAGTCGTACTTCAGGTAGTCGTAGCCCCATTCCGCGTAGGTCCTCGCGTCCTGCAGCTCGTGGAGCCACGAGCCAGTGCAGCCGCCGCACGTGGAGGGTCCGGGCGAGGAGTAGAGCCCGGCCTTGAGCCCCTTGGAGTGGATGTAGTCGGCGAGGCCCTTCATGTCGGGGAAGCGCGCGTTCGGCCAGATCGTGCCGTCCCCGCGGCGCTCGGGCCCGGCAAGCGTGGGGTCGTCCTTCGCCCTGCCCGGGTTCCTCTGCCAGAAGTCGTCGACGTTGCAGTAGGCGTAGCCGTGTTCGTCGAGGCCGAGCTCGGTCATCCTGTCGGCGGCGATGCGCATCTTCCTGTCGTCGACCCCGGAGGAGAAGGCGTTCCAGGAGTTGTAGCCCATGGGCGGCGTGAGGCAGAGCCTGTCGCCGACGACGAGGGTCATCTTCCTCTCGGCGCGGCCGTGCGCGTTCCTTGCCGTGAAGGTGACGGGGTACTCCCCCCTTTCCGCGACCGAGCCCGTCAGCGTGCGGGTGGCCTCGTCGAGGCGCAGGCCGGCCGCCTTCCCGCCGCCGACCGAGAACCCGATTTCCACGGGCTTCTCCCCGGTGACGGGAATCTTGAAGATGATGGGGCGGCCCGGCCGCGCGCCATAGCGCGCGGGGGCGTTGATGCGCGGCGCCTTCGGCGCGGGAGGGGTGAGGATGCCGAGCTGGCGCGCGACGGGCTGGGACGGGAGGGGCCCTGTGCCGCTCTTGAACGTGAACACGGCGTCCAGCCAGTCCGCGTGGTCGCAGTCGATTCCATCGCCCGCGTCCGCCACTTCGAGCGTGACATGCTGCGCGCCGGCGAGGTCGGCCTCGACGGGCTTGGCCGCCTCTCCGCCCCTTGCCGCGACTTCGGCGACGACGGCTCCGTCCGCCCGCACGCGGAAGACGACCGTCCCGTTCGCGCCGCTTTCGTCGTCCACGCCGACTTTCGCCGAGAAGGAGAGGGCGTTGCCGCCGACGTGAAGGCGGTATCTGCTCGCCGCATGGGTTCCGACGCCGTGCTCGTACCTGACGCCGCCGACGCTGAGCGGGTTGCCCTCTATGGACTTCCCGCGCTGCGGCGTCTTCCAGCCGGACCCCATGCGGGAGACGTCGGTCTCCTCGAGTCGGATTTCGTCTGCCCGGACTCCGTCCGCCGCGAGCAGGGTCGCCGCGAGCGCCGCGGCGAGCGGCCATCTGCTTTCTTTCATGGGAAGCTCCCTTCCTGTCTGGACGGCGCTATTATACCATCTTGGACGGCGGCGTTTCAATCGACGCCGCGCCTGTCCGCCGGCCTGGGCGCTGTTGAGGGCGCGGGGCGGCTTTTGGTATAATATCGCCATGAAAATTGCTGTGATCGGAGATGGCGGGTGGGGCACGGCCAACGCGATTCTGCTGTGCGGGTACGGACACGACGTGACGGTGTGGGGCGCGTTCCCCGACTACATCGAGGAGCAGCGCCGCACGAGGAGGAACGAGAAGTTCCTGAAGGGCGTCGAGCTTCCCGCCGCGCTCGGGCTCACGGCCGACCGCGAGGAGGCGGTGAAGGGCGCGGAGATCGTCGTCCTCGCGCCGCCGAGCAAGTTCTTCGCGTCCGTCATGGAGGGTTTCAGGGGGCTTGTCACGGACGACCAGCTCGTCGTCTCCCTCACCAAGGGGCTCTGCGAGGCGTCCAACCGGCGCATGACCGAGCTTGCGAAGGAGATCCTCGGGCTGAAGAGCGTCGTCGCGCTCGCCGGCCCCACCCACGCCGAGGAGGTGAGCCGCGGCATCCCGACGACCATCGTCGCGGCGTGCGAGGACGAGGAGAAGGCGAGGAAGGTCCAGCGCGTCTGGTCGGGGCCGCTCTTCCGCGTCTACACGTCGCCCGACCCCGTCGGCGTCGAGATCGGCGGCGCGGTCAAGAACGTGATCGCGATCGCCGTGGGCTGCTCGGACGGCATGGGCTTCGGCGACAACACGAGGGCCGCGCTCATCACGCGCGGCCTCGCGGAGATGAAGCGCTTCGTCCTCGCCTACGGCGGGAGGCCCGAGACGCTTTCGGGGCTTGCGGGAATCGGCGACCTCATCGTCACCTGCACGTCCGTCCACTCCCGCAACCACTCCGTCGGCGAACGGCTCGGGAGGGGCGAGAAGATCAAGGACATCCTCGGCTCGATGCAGATGGTCGCGGAGGGCGTCTGGAACTCGAAGGTCGTCCACGAGCTTGCCGCGAAGCTCGGCGTCGAGATGCCGATCTGCGACCTCGTCTACGCGCTTTGCCACGAGGGCTTCGACGCCAAGAGGGCCGTCGAGGCCATGATGAGCCGCGAGCTCAAGAGCGAGTAGGGGCGGGGGTTCCGGGGCGGAGGAGGGGCGCGTCGGCGATGAGAGGCGGCTGTGGATTTGGCGCGAGGGCCTACCTCCTGGACGTGACGGACCGGTGTCCGAACCGGCGCACGATGCAGGAGCTCGTCGACGTGCTCGCGCGCTTCGGCTACAACGAGTTCTACCTCTACGACGCGGCGAAGGGGCGGGAGGAGCCTCTGGAGACGGCGAAGACGGACGCCTACTGCCGCATGCAGGGGATCGACTTCAGGGTCGTCGGCGAGGACTTCCGCCGCGCGATGGAGTCCGACCCGAAGACCGTCGCCGCGCCGACGTTCGCCGCGCGGTCGCTGTGCGGGCGCATCGAGGAGATGCGCGAGGCGATGGGGCGCGCGGAGGCCGCGGGCCGCGCGCGCGGCGCGGCGCGGTTCGTCGTGACCGACTTCTCCGACGGCTACGCGTGGCATCCGCCCTGCGTCTCGCTCCCCGGCATCGTCCTCGGCGGCAACCTCATGACCGCCGGCCCCGTCGCCGCGAAGATGGACCTCGAGAAGGACCTCTGCTCGGTGATGGACCTCCCCGTGGGCGGGCTCCTCCAGAAGCTCGGCACGCTCTATCTCCGCGGCGGCGCGACGCGGGCCGACGCGTCCGAGTACTTCAACATCCTCTCGGGCGACGTCGGCTACTCGCGCCACCCGGGGATCACCCAGTTCGTCCTCGACGACGTCTCGGGCGTCGCGCGCGGCGTGCGGATCGCGCTCGAGCGCTGGACGGAGCGCAGCGACTGGGCGAAGGAGATCGCCTACGCCGCGCTCCTCCTCGAATGCGCCTGCCGCCGGCGCGACGAGCGGCTCCTCCGGGAGGCGCGCGACGCGCACGGACACGTCTGGCGCCTGCGCTTCGAGCCCGAGGGCAGGGCGGAGTCGCTTGCCAGGCTGCCGCGTTTCTGACGCCCATCCCCCACCGATGGTGGTTGTCCACCGGACTGCACACAACCTGTTGATAAGATTTGATAACTTTGGGCTTGTTTCGGCACAACATTTGGTGTATCATACCAACTGTAGGCCACCATAGATGGTAAACGGGGGCTTCCGCCCGACAAGAGGGTTTCACACAACCAAGGAAAGAACGTGACCGAGATGAAAAAGCAGATGAAAATCACGAAGCGCAGCGGCCAGGAAGTGCCGTTCGACATCGCGAAGATCGAGAACGCGATCCGCAAGGCGTCGCAGGCGGTCGACTACAAGGACGCGCTTTCCGAGGGCCGCATCAAGCTCATCGCGGAGGAGGTCGCCGGCGTGTGCGCGGCGCGCGACCGCGCGATGCACGTCGAGGAGATCCAGGACGTCGTCGAGACGAAGCTGATGGAGTTCGGCGCGCGGGAGATCGCGAAGAAGTACATCGTCTACCGCTACAAGCAGCAGCTCCTCCGGCAGGCGAACACGACGGACAAGCAGATCCTCTCGCTCATCGAGTGCAACAACGAGGACGTCAAGCAGGAGAACTCGAACAAGAACCCGACGATCAACTCGGTGCAGCGCGACTACATGGCGGGCGAGGTGTCGAAGGACGTCTCGGCGCGGCTTCTCCTCCCGGCGGACGTGGTGCAGGCCCACAAGGAGGGCGTCATCCACTTCCACGACATGGACTACTACGCGCAGCACATGCACAACTGCGACCTCGTCAACCTCGAGGACATGCTCCAGAACGGCACGGTCATCTCCGGCACGATGATCGAGACGCCCAAGTCGTTCTCGACGGCGTGCAACATCGCCACGCAGATCATCGCGCAGGTCGCGTCGAACCAGTACGGCGGGCAGTCCATCTCGCTCACCCACCTCGCCCCGTTCGTCGAGGTCTCGCGCAAGGCCATCCAGAACGAGCTCAGGGAGGAATGCGAGAGCGCGGGCGTCAAGATGGCGAAGAAGGACTTCGACCGCATCGTCGAGAAGCGCGTCAGGAAGGAGATCGAGAAGGGCGTGCAGACGATCCAGTACCAGGTCGTCACGCTCATGACCACGAACGGCCAGGCCCCGTTCGTGACGGTCTACATGTACCTCGGCGAGGCGAGGAGCGACAGGGAGCGCGCGGACCTCGCGATGATCATCGAGGAGGTCCTCAAGGAGCGCATCAAGGGCGTCAAGAACGAGAAGGGCGTCTACATCACGCCCGCGTTCCCGAAGCTCATCTACGTCCTCGAGAAGCAGAACGTCACGGAGAAGTCGAAGTACTGGTACCTCACGGAGCTCGCGGCGAAGTGCACGGCGAAGCGCATGGTGCCCGACTACATCTCCGAGAAGAAGATGCTCGAGTACAAGGTCGACAGGAACGGCAACGGCAACGTCTACACGTGCATGGGCTGCCGCTCGTTCCTCACGCCCTACGTCGACGAGAACGGCAAGCCCAAGTACTACGGGCGCTTCAACCAGGGCGTCGTCACGCTCAACCTCGTCGACGTCGCGCTCTCGGCGCACGGCGACATGAAGAAGTTCTGGGAGATCTTCGGCGAGCGCTGCGAGCTCTGCCACAAGGCGCTCCAGTGCCGCCACGAGCGCCTTACCGGCACGCTCTCCGACGCGGCCCCGATCCTCTGGCAGTACGGCGCGCTCACCCGCCTCAAGAAGGGCGAGAAGATCGACAGGTACCTGCACGGCGGCTACTCGACGATCTCGCTCGGCTACGCGGGCCTGTGGGAGTGCGTCTTCGCGCTCAACGGCAAGAAGCTCACCGAGCCCGAGGGCGAGAAGCTCGGCCTCGAGATCATGAAGAAGCTCAACGAGTACACCGCGAAGTGGAAGAAGGCCGAGAACATCGACTACTCCCTCTACGGCACGCCGCTCGAGTCCACGACCTACAAGTTCGCGAAGTGCCTCCAGGCGCGGTTCGGCGTCGTCAAGGGCGTGACGGACAGGAACTACATCACGAACTCCTACCACGTCCACGTGACGGAGCCGATCGACGCGTTCAAGAAGCTCGAGCTCGAGGCGAAGTTCCAGAAGCTCTCGCCCGGCGGCGCGATCTCGTACGTCGAGGTGCCGAACATGCAGAACAACATCAAGGCCGTCCTCGCGATCATGAAGTTCATCTACGACCACATCATGTACGCGGAGCTCAACACCAAGAGCGACTACTGCCAGGTGTGCGGCTTCGACGGCGAGATCGAGATCGTCAAGGACGAGGCCGGCAAGCTCGTCTGGAAGTGCCCGAAGTGCGGCAACACCGACGAGTCCAAGCTCAACGTCGCCCGCCGCACCTGCGGCTACATCGGCTCCCAGTTCTGGAACCAGGGCCGCACGCAGGAAATCAAGGAGCGCGTCCTGCACGTGTCGTGAACTACGCGTCGGTAAGGACCTGCGACATCGCGAACGGGGAGGGGGTGCGGGTCTCCCTCTTCGTCTCCGGCTGCACGCACCACTGCAAGGGGTGCTTCAACCAGGAGGCGTGGGACTTCGCCTACGGCGAGCCCTTCACGCGAAAGGTCGAGGACGAGATCCTCGCCGCGCTGGAGCCGGACTTCATCGACGGGCTCACGATCCTCGGCGGCGAGCCGATGGAGCCCGAGAACCAGCGCGCGCTCGTGCCGTTCCTCCGCCGCGTGCGCGACCGCTTCGGGCTCTCGAAGACGGTCTGGATCTACACCGGATGCGTCCTCGAGACCGAACTCAAGGCCCAGACGCGCTGGCGCACCGAGGTGACGGACGAGATGCTGTCGCTCGCCGACGTCCTCGTCGACGGCCCGTTCCTCGAAGCCAAGAAGGACATCTCCCTCCAGTTCCGCGGCAGCTCCAACCAGCGCATCATCCGCCTGCGCTGATTTTTTGGTATAATATCGTCCTGCCGTGTTTTGCGGCATCCAAACGGGGCGTTGCACAGCCTGGTAGTGCGTCTGCTTTGGGAGCAGAATGTCGGAGGTTCAAATCCTCTCGCCCCGACCAATTGAACGGTAGGAATTCGCGTCCCTTTTGTTGCGCCCGATGGAGAGGGAGGGACAGACCCTTGTGATACGGTCGATGTGATACGGTCGGGGGAGTTGTGGTATAATATCCGACATGAGGAAGCTGCGCGAGAACAGGCACAACAGGGTGTATCACCTGATAAGCCGGATCGCCCACAGGGCGTTTTACCTGGATGCCGACGGACCAGGGAGGGACAGACCCTTGGGAGAGGGAGCGTATCACAAGGGTCTGGTACGCCAAGACAAGCTTGGCTGAACTATCATGATGAAAGGAACATGAATCACAAACAAACCGAGATGTGATTAGGACGGCAGGCCGTGCGAGGGGCGACCCGAGTGCGGGAGTCCTGCCGGACAAAGAGGTGAGTCG
>Ga0310690_10003072_pt1 | contig 25761 bp, 23 predicted proteins | sample AusTroGonzalo_MG_2_FD_207661 | JGI IMG/M metagenome (GOLD analysis project Ga0310690, IMG submission 207661) | Bovine rumen microbial communities from tropical cattle in Woodstock, Queensland, Australia - Gonzalo_04 (v2) (version 2) | ecosystem: Host-associated > Mammals > Digestive system >... | reverse complement strand
ACTGGGGTTTCCATCTTTTCAGGAGGCATCACCTTTTGTTTCGTCATATCTGTTTTATATGTAAATCGTTTATGGGAAGCCGTTAGTCGAGGGACATGAAGATGATTTGGTGTTTTCGCAACCTGCTTGCAAGATATAAGTTGTATTTTTGTGGCATCAAAAAGAGAAGTATGCAAATAGAGATAATGGATCGGATTGCGTTTAGTGTGGTGAGCAAAACCTGCGTGAAAGAACTGTTAAAAGCACATCCTGAATGGGATGGACGAATCATCAAGCGCAATGCAAAACCGAGATTCAAGAAGATGCTGCAAGAAACACCCTCTATTGGCTCACACCACCAGAATTGTATGAAGATGAATCTGACTGGCGGTGCCGTATGGTTTGCCCTTTATGAAGCCGTGGAGGAATTGTATGGTCGTATGACGGATGAGCTCTACAGCCAGATGTGTAACGCCACATACGCCATCCCATTGATGGTCAGAAAGTTTCGGAACATGCCATTCTTCAGCCCGGAGTTCCAAGAGAAATATGCAAGAAGGATTGACAAGGCAAACAGGTTCAAGTCGGAATACAACTGGACTTCCGACTATGGGAAAGGTGCGCCCGATTTCAGCACGATGCGTTTCACCAGCTGCGGTCTGTGCGCCCTCGCCAAAAGAACCGGGCACATGGACATCCTCCCCATCATGTGCCGTACGGACTACACCGTTGCGAACATGATTGGCGCCAACCTGCACCGAAACAAGACCTTGGCTACCGGCGACCCCGTCTGCGATTATCTCTATACCCGACCAGGGTCGGAGATTGAAAATCACTGGCAGGCGGAGCATCCGAAAGGAACGTTCAATTCCAAATAACAATGATATACAATCTCGGAAACAGAGTCGTCAACAACTATCTCGTCAGTTTGGGCGAGAAGGATGGTTATGTGCTAACCCACGGCAAAGTACATCATTTTTGTCAAATATTCTAAACTTTTGCCAAAACAGAGGAAGCCGCCGTTGTGATGGTCGCCGCCATTATCGAACCCGAACCCATCAACATTTTTTAGAAAGGAGGCGCATTTTGGATTTGACAATTGTACTATCAGAGAAAAGCCAACTGCCAAAGTAAAAAAAAGCCCGCCAGCATACGCTAACAGGCTTGTGTGATAAAAGTCTTCTATATGTTTTATTGTAAAGGTTGCTCCTCTTTTCTTTCCGCTTCAGGCACATTTGCAGTTAAGCCCACAAAGAGCCGTCCATTCCCTATCCAATAATTTCCCATTCGCCTGAAGCACCGCCTTTGCGTCTGATTTTCTTGTCTCGTAAAACATCTATGGCCTTTCTCACCTGACGTTCACTGGTTCCTAGCGCTTTAGCCAGTGCTGCCCGAGATATAGAATGGTTTTCATTTATCAAATCATAGACAGCCTGCACCAACTTTGGATCACTCTGGACCACCTCTGGATCGCTCTGGATCAGATTTGGATCAGTCTGGGCCATACCTGGATTACTTCTCTTGAAAACAATCCTCACAAATCCCCCCGACACCTCATATTCCGGTTCAGGCACTCCCTGCTCATGGCAAGCATCCACCATTCTCCCTACACCTGAGCCCCAGTTTTCCAAGAAAGAAGATTTAAACAGCACCTCAGCAATCAGTGGATTATACGGATACGATGCATGAGCCTGTTTGATAGTCTCGGGCGTTAGGTCAAACGGCAAACGCCCCGGATTCTCTATCTCCAGACGGTCGTCATACACGGCAATACTTGGTGTCAGATTATACTTCTCCAATTGTCTATGACAAAGAGCATTCGTTAGAGCTTCGCGCAGTGCCTCAGCCGGAATCTCCAATCGCTCCTCTTTTTGGAATCCAACTATCTTGCCACTCTGCGAAAGATGCTTAAACAAGAATGACATACCCGCATCCAGCAAGTCGAAGAAATTGCCATCTGCCCGACCGCTATCCAAAAACTCATTCTTATCCGTGCCGCGAAAACGAGCCAGCCTCAGAGACATCTGCGTATATCCACTCAAGTTCCTACCAAACAGAGCGACAGCACCGTTCAGCACCTTCCCATCACGCATCAGATTCCACTTATTCAGAAGCGACTCCAAACTTTCCGTTTCAGCTGTTGCAGGCATACGACCACGTTCTACACCAAGACGAACCGCACCTTGAATACGTTTTTCATCCAAATCAGCCAACGATATCCCATCAGCCGCCTGTCTCTCCCATGCAAACTTCTCTGGTTTTGCAGCACGCAGGCGCTCCTCGTACATTTCCTGCGGCATTATCTGCGTAGTGCTCTCATTCTTGTAATAAGGACATCCACGATATGTGTAAGGCATCTGCCCCCACTTCCACCCATTGAAATGCATGACGATTAGCTGGTCACCCGGTCTTCCAGGCACATCAATATATTCAGGCTTCACCTCAACCGCAGGATAGAGACCGGCCAAAGCCTGAGCGATCTCCCGTTGTGTATTGTCCGTCACCTGTTGACCTAGTATCTTCAGCGATGTCGGAGCAACGCCAAAAATCAGCCATCCACCATCCGTGTTCAAAAACGCACAAGCGGAGTGCATACCATCTTGCAACTCACCCGTCGTTTTCTTCAATTCCAAACAGCGGTGTTCATCCTTCGCTATAAGTTCTTGTATATTTTCAAATGTCATAATCATTAATCATTAACAACAAGTTCCAACGCACCAAGTACAATTGCAGTGCAAACACTCGCAAAAAATCCTTCTGCTCACCATACGCATCATGCAGTTGCAAAAGCATCAGCACTACGCACTTTTGCCACACGCTTCTAAACTGTAATTATTTGTCTTCTCCTTTTTTCTCAAATTCCACCGGTGGCAGATATTTCATCCAACCTTTCATATTGGAGAGATTCCTCATTCTCTCATCAATATTAGCAATTTCAATTCTTCTGTTAGGCAAATATCGTGCATGTTCCAAAGAATCGCCTAAAGCCCATACCCTGTTAGCCAAAAAATCTTCATCATCTGCATGTTGTTCTAATTCGTCCACGAGCAGAAATACATTGCGTTCGAAATCCGCACGTGTTGTGGGTGGCGGCATACCATATTTACTCTTTTGTCTCATGATTCTTCCAAGGATTTGCCACTAAGATATGGAAATTCGCACGCACCATTTCATCAACAGTATCAAGATTCAGCCGTCCGTTGGGCAGCATCCTTACACGAGCAATAGAATCTACAAGACGTGCATTGGAAGGAAAAAAAATCCGACGATTCTCAATACACTCTTTCAGCAGATTTGCCCCTCTTTCAAAATCACTTCTTCGGGGGTATGATGAACCTGTTTCTTTGGGCATAAGATTCAACTGTTTATAGCATAATAGACGTGATCCGACCTCTTGTTATCAACCTTCCCATAAAGCGCACTGTCTAGCAAGCCTATCATGGTTCTGCTGTAACGCCCGTCTTGCCATACTGTCATATAGTAGCTTCTGGCAGTATAACGGTCTGCTTTCATCAGCAACTTCATTCTCTCTTCCCCTCCCAATTCTTTCAATGCTTCCAGATAGGGCTTGGCAAATTCCCGGCCTCCAGTTACCTTCAAATCATTGAGTTTGTCTATCTTATGCTCAATAAACATCATTTGTTTGTTTTCCAGCATCACATCACCTCTGTCAGGCAAAGAATCAGGTAAGATAGCCTTCATATCATTTAAAAAGGCACTATAGCCACATCTATCGTTGAACAGTCGGGCTATCTCAAACAGGTTTCGCGACACCGAAAAATTTGCGATTCTTTCAAGTTTCTTATGAAGTACAGCATCTTCCATATGATGTAACACCACCTCTGGTATTTCCTTAGTAATTTCAAGCAAAACCGAAGAAGCGGAAGTAGCCAGTCCTATTTCTGAAGGCCTCACAATCTCTTCAACCAGACAGTCTATAACACATGGTTCTAACTTAACCAACCACATCAGTGAATTTTCCGCCCTTATCACCACCTTCCTCTCTGGATGCAACAAGAACCAAATAAGAAAATGAATCATTTGTTTGTCTGAATCTTCTTCTTCATGCTTCCCAACGAACCAACTAAACTTCTCAAACTGCTCTTTAGAAGGTCTGACATTGACATCAAAATGTGCGGTAATCACATCAAGCAACTTACTTCTGTCAAAATCCTGCTTTTTTGTCAGAGGAATCAAGAACTTATTAAGAGAATACCAATAGCTTCCAAGCGGTGAAACAATCTCTTTTCTCAGCTCATTCATTAATGCTTTGCAGGTAGGGATTCTCTCTGATTTTTCCCTTTCGTTATCTGTGTGCTCCGTCTTTTCTGGCCGTTTTGCTTTTCGCTCCCAATTGTAACCGTTTGTCTGTAATTCAGACTGAAGACTCTTCAGAACGTCATCAGAGGCATAAGTTTCTTCAAGGTCATTCAAGTAATTGCCTTTTTTTTCTGCATAATACTCATGCACAATGTAATCTGCCATCCTTGGAATTAGAATCTCTTGCGACTTCTGCTCACCAAGCACGTTGAATAAACCCGCGTGCAACTTGGCATAGTTCCAATCATTATGCATCTTATCCCAGTTCTCCCAGAACAATTCGCTTACAGCATATCTGATATAGGGTGATACTTGTTCACTTTGGCGTAACAGATAGCAGATGGCACTTGATTCTATCAGATGATTAGCACCCAGGTCATAACCGTTACCCATTTTTGGCATATCCACCTTCCATTCCTCAGCATTTTGCACAATCCGTTCTACTGGAGGCAGCGTTTCAAATTTGTAATAGGTTATTGCATCAGCAAGAGATGAACAGTTAACGAGGGTTCCTGTAAATTGATTTTTACTTTGCTGTACATATCGCTGGAAAGTCATTTCACCAGATGCTTCTTCGAAAATGGCCGCCAGGTGCGCGGCCTGTTTTCCATTAAAGTTTATATTTGTATCCTTTATGGCATTTATTAACTCAAGTTGTCCTTCTTTGTACCATTCAGGCCCCATAGAACTGTTTAATACTTCCTGATATACCGCATTTGCCTTATCTATTTCATTTAGCAGGGCATATTCCAGACACACATGTAACAGGTATGTACACCGTTCACTCCTGTTCTGTACCGCATACAAGATATACTTTACTGTCTTTTCTAGCAGTGATAGAACAAAATCACACATTCTCCCGTTCAAACGGAAGGTACCAATCATATTAATAAGGGCTGAACAATATCCTTCTCTATACAAACACAACTGGTCTGGCATTCTACGATTTAGATGCTCTTTGAAATCATCTATCTTGTCTTCAAAAAAATCACTGTAGATGCTCGCCATCTTATCATAGACAAAAGGAATCAAGTTCTCCGGCAAAAGATAGCTTCTTTTCCAAATAGACCGCGTTTCAAATGAGAAATCAATTTTGTCAAGAGTCTCTTTAACAAGAGTATACACATCGATGTAATCCATCTTTGCCGCACGCTTTCTGTAAAGTGTCCCTAAGAGATAAGCAACTCGTGACACCAACGACTCTATATATTGTTCCCATGCAGTATCGTTATGATAGTAGTTCTTTATTGATGGGCAATTCATCGATTCGTCTGAATATGCCTGATACAGATTCTCTTGAAAGAAGTCAAAAACTGATTCCATATCAATATCAACCCCATTCTCATTTCGGAAGGTAAAGGTCACTAATTTATGGCCATATTTCGTTAGTAGATTCTTGACAATTTTAGGATTGATGGGTTTGTCAACTAGTTCTGTCAGTAGCATATGCAAATCATCATCCGTAAACTCAAACGAATTATCCAACAGAACACCCTCCAACTGCTGCAGACAGTCCAGATATGCTTCATTATGCCCGATACTACGCAATCCGGCATCCTTGTCATCGTATAGGGCCAACACCTGAATGAATAGCACTACCAATTGTTCATCCCAATTGATATTAAAATTCTTAAGGGTTTTTGCAATGTCAATCCTCTTTCCTTTGCGAAGCCTGTTTGACAATTGATAGGCAACAATTGTATTCATCACCAGACCTATTATCTCAACGGAATTTTCATCACAGTCTTCTCTTAATCGCGAAAGGGTACCAAAATAATGTTCAAGGTCATGAACATCTTCCACTCCAGCTGTAATCCTCTCAACAATCAAAAATCCCTTGGCCACAAACACATACGGATTCGTTCCTTTTGTTGAAATATCGCTGAGAGCTTTCCTGATTTCAGCTTCAATAGAATCTACAAGGGTAAATGCCTGCTCTTTATATCCCAACTCTAACAAAAGACGAAGATACTTCATGGCTTCTCGCAAGTCCACTAGAAGTATATTGTCTCTTACAATATATTTTAAAGCCACATCAGGCTTCCCAAGCACAATGTTCAAGTCAACAAAACTACTCACATTATCTACCATGATAGAATCGCAGCGGTTCTCAATACGCTGAGCCAGCAACATCAGTCTAATCACTTCAATGGGTAGGCCCAAGTCAACGGCGTACGATAGACATTCTTTAATATCGTGCATCACCAAGTCGGGCGAAATGTCAAACATCGCACATTGGTCTGCCCAATCCTGATTGCATAACGACAATCCTCTCTTGGTATCTTGACCATTCACCACGTGGTGCAGGTAATTCTCGCTTGCATATATGCTATCCTTGTGTGCCTCACAAAACGCAGCAATCTGGTCATTCGTATACTTGATGATAGTGTGTAGCTTCTCTGTAATGAAGAGCCTGAACGAACTGTGGTATATCTCATACCTGTCGGTTTCTTGCTCTTTCATCAGATGGTGGAATTCTTTAGTCGCTGCCTTGAACTTGTATGGATTCGGAGATCTCATCATCTCTATGAGTTGCGACTCCTCAACAGCTCCTCGAGTTTGAGACAAGAGTGCCAATATCTCAATTGTGCATCCCTTAGGGTCAGCCTTTTTCCATACAGATTCATAATAGGAACGAATGTCTCCTCCTATTGATGGTAAACCACCGACCCATTCATTCAATCGTTCCTCTTTGGTTGTCGAATCAAATGAATCAACAATATACCGGCACAAGTAGTTCATATATAGCGGGTGTCCTTCTGTTTTTTGAGCTACAGACTGTATAAATGAATAGGGCTTGTTCCAGTCCCCGCTGTTTTCTTGTATGAATGATTCACAGGCCGCGATGTCCAGAGCCGTCACCTCTATTTTACCATCCGACTGCAACTCACCAATGATACTGGCTGGCAGAATGTCTTCTGTGATACAAGAAAGAACCACATGGATATTGTCGGGAAGGGAATCAGGGATTAAAGACAGAATTTCATCTACCCGATTACCTGCGTCCGTTGCCAATTCATCCAGTCCATCAATGAGCAGTAATCCTTGCCTCTTATCATCAGAAAGGCAATCACTTATATACCGAAACCATTGTGGAATACGCTTTCTTTTTTCTTCAGGAGACAATGTTTCAATGTCCGCACCCGTAATTGAAATAAACAATGACTCCAGCCAATCCACAAAACAACCTTCGGAGCAGCGAATAGCACGACTCAGATGGTCGTTAGGCACTTTAAAGAAAAATCGCCCCAGTACTGTAATGGATGAATCCTCTGGCTTATACCCTGCCGTCAAGGTTGTCTTACCACAGCCTGGCGTACCGTACAGCAAAATCCATTTGTTTTGGCTTTTGGCCAAGCTATCGTCTATGGCACCAAAGACAGAATAGTTCGGATGAGCTGATTCTACGTTCTTGGCAATAGATTCAGGCAAATCTATAGGATTAGCTTCCTTCCCAAGCGTTATCACATCATCCTTCAACAGTTCTGCAAACTTACAGACACTTACTATGTTCAAGCTACCGCCATCTTGTTCTATGACAAATGCCACCACATCGTCAGCTCGGATGACGGGGGCACCTGACATTCCCTGATAATCAAAGGAGTCATCAACATCTTCTGTGCGTAGTTTAAAGTCTCCTGTCGTGTTTATTAACCGCTGGGTGATTTTTCCCGTAATTCTCAAGCCACCATTTGTGGTAATATCGGGGTATCCAAAGGAAACAAACTCTTCGCCTATCCTGATATGGTGATTCAAAAGCTGCAGGTAGCCTGATGATTTTCGTCCTACTACTTTCAAGACGGCCATATCAATATCTTCATAGAAACTGGCTATCTCAAACTTCAAATCACCTTCACAACCATCCTTAACAATATTGATCCCTGTTGCCTTGAAGGAAGCCACAGTATGATATGCAGTCAACAATCGGTCGGGAGCCACATAGAATGCGGTCCCAACTTCCTTGTCACAGATAACCTGTAATATCAGATTTTCCTTCATAATATCAATTTGCTATAAATATACCTTCTTCTTTTTCAGGTGAAATAACTTCAAAGTCATATTTCTCGTGATACACTGCCTTCTCAAGTTCATAACACACGGGCAACATGTAATTGAAGAACAGTTGACATCCATTATTATGAGCTATGATGTGTGCAAGTGTTGGCAGGTCTGGATGATTATACTTGTCACCACTCGTAGAGATTAACCATTGATTACACGAAATCATGCTTAATAACTTTGGTGAGTTATTATTATAACTACCATGGTGGGACAGTTTTACCGTATCAAATTTGAAAGGCGCATTCTCCGACCCGTATAGTGTGACCAATGATTTCTCAATGGTTTCGGCATGGGCATCACCCAAGAACAAAACTCGTTTCCCTTCCGTTTCTACCACAAAAGCAATGGAGCTGCCATTGGAAGCAGAATCATCCGGTTCGTAAGGTGCTTCCATTATCTTGTCAAAGTCATAGTTTTTTGAAACCTTATTCTCATGAAAACGAAAACCTGGTTTATCCTTACTTAAACAGTACTCAAAAGCATCATCCCAAAACTCCTCGCTATGCTCTTTGTTGAGCAATCCGTCTTTTATAAGTCTTTTCCGCCAAAATTCACCAAGATTCTCAATATCCGACTCGTTTGGTGCGAGAATATGGATAGCTGCTTCTTCCAATTGTATCGTCATGGGGGCTTTGAAAGCACCTCCACCTACTGGCTCGTTCCAAACCAAGCCCTTCTGAGCTATCAGTGCAGAAAGCGTGCAACCTTGCTTTGCGCTTATGGGTTTACAATCAACTTTGTTTTCCTTGATGATACTTTTATGTACAAACGTCTCTTGTCTCCCGCTTACTTTAACTATGGGTTGCACATGCCTGTAGCCATTATACCAAATAGCTTTTACTTCTATGGGCAGTTCGTCTTCTTCCAAAAGCTTGATGATTCCCGAAATATGGTCTCCATCAATATGAGTCACCACGATAAGGTCAACAACTCCACCCCCTGCTGCAATTTCTCTCAGCCTTGGTAACAGGTACTTCTGGTAAGTGTCAACATACCCGCCATCTATCAAGATGAAGTGTTGCGATATATATTCAGCCAAAATGCAATCACCATTCATGGCTGGTAACAATTCTATTCTCATGTATTAGTACGGGCTTATAATAAATATTCCACAAATGTTCCCTCCATTCCATTCGTAAAAAGAGGAATCACTTTATTATCATTCATATTGTTTATTTACGTCTGTATTGTTCACTTAACACCAACAATTCTTTGAATTTCCAAAGCCTCTATTTTTTTAACTCTCCTGCAATCATAAACTTCCTGTTAGACTTAACCCTGTTGAACATATCATGTTCTTCAAAATGAAGATGTGAGAGATTCCTATGTTTTTTCTCCATAAAATCCATCATCTCTTTACGCTTGGCTATCCATCGTTCATCTTGAGTCATATCTCGTTCGACACTTTTATTGATAGTTATTAACACAATTCGAGAACCTACCCACAACCCTAATATCGTCAGTAAAATGCCAGAATAGTTTGTTCTCTCTTTCGGAAGCGGCGAGAATTCTGTTTAGATGCTTGAAGTTATTTAATTGCTGCTCCGTGAACTGATTAATCTTATCTTTGTAATCATCGGCATCAACAAAATAAAGGTATCGAGCAACAAGGCTTGCTGCAACATCCGACATTTGTATCCATGGAACATCTTTCGAATCCACAAAACTATAGTTAACCTTCTTTCCGTTGACTTCCACAGGCCAATCATTTAAACCAGCCTTCATGTCCACTTCATTGTCCAGTACAATGTCGGAATTGGCGAATTTATACATGGGCTCTTGATAGAATGGCAAAAAGTCCTTTATATAAATATTTTGAGTTTCTTCTTGTATAAACATAAGTTCCTTTCTGCCCTTATTTTCTTTTATAGTGTAAAGAAGCACTTGTTTACCAATCGCATCTGAAATAGTTGTTGAATTGATTATGGTTTCTAAATCATTAAGGAATCCATCAATATCTTTAACATCAGGGTAGGTGTAATCACGAAACAGATTCACAAAAGAATCAGGGTTCTGCTGAGCCACTTGATAAAGAACACTCTTCAGTCCATGTGCATAAGTTAAGTCAAACTTCAGCGAATCAATTATATCAACCAAGGCGAAATAGAACAGATTCACGGAACTGAAATGAATCAAAACTCTCTTTTCATCCAGCAGATTGAGAAATTTCGTCAGCCGTCGGCTTTTAAGGACAGGCGCAAAATCACACCAATTTGCATGCCCGTATATCTGATCAAACTTGAGTTCATTAGTGTTTTTTTGAAGTGCTAATGCCCCATTAAGTTCTTCCTGTGACAGATCATTGTCACATACTATACCTCCAAGCACAAATCTTACACCAACAGGCACATTCAATCGGTTGTTGTCTTTCAGGTGAAACTTCTTGGTATTATTGGTTTCGTCAAAAAACAACTTGTAATGCCTGTTTAGTATTTCAGGTGTTAAGCCTGGAACAATAGACAACAAGAAATCATGTATATAAGTAAAATCCATAATCTCTTTAGAGTTTAATTCTTCATCCTCCCCATTGCGGCACAAACACACTCTCTCAAGAAGCCACAAAGCCCTTTCAGAAACTCTTTCTTCTCTGCGTCACATCCATTATTTCAGCCTCCTCCAACGGCTTACACGCCCCGTCTTTTGCTTCCATGCAGCACTGTCCCACACGCTAGACACCTCATGCTATTTCACTGCCCAGCTTCTTTTCATATAAGCTCGTTCCATTCATGGGCATCCATTAGCATTCTCGCGGAAGCTGTTTCATGTCTTCAGGGATAAAACCAACTATTCCTCCATGTTGTAAACATGGAGGCAAATAGGGAACAGCGTTTTACAATCGCCTGAAATCCAAAGCCTTCCGAATCCGGAGGGCTGTTTTTGGATTTCCCCTTGTTTTGCCGACATTTATCGCTGCAAAGCTACAGAAAATTTTAATTACCTTCAGCCAAATAATCTTAAATAACTTGGCGTTGGCTTCCAATCGAGTAGGTGGTGAACACTAATCGGAGGTGTTAAACTCTTTTCGATTCGCCCGAAATGGAGAAAACGTTGCATTATTTTCTCCATTTTCTTTTTTATCCGACGTTTCATGGTGAACCTGCTTGACTAAAGCATTAATCGTAAGGAAGACCCTTATTTCATTGTTGAATAAAATGTATATGTTTGTAATAGTGTATTTTTTGTACTTTTGCAACGTCAAACGTCCGAAGTCCGTTGACGGGTTTGCGGACGGGCGACAGACATAAAAGGCGTTGAGTCAACGTCTTATCTGCGGCTTGTAGAATCTCGCAAATTCAACATTCTCCCGCACGGTAAGGCAATGTTCAATGCCCATTGGATTGTATATTCCCGGTATGGCCACGTTGACAGTGTCCAACCAAACGGATTCTCCTTAATATCCGTTCAATATACAACAGCGTGGGCTTCGACATTGCTTATCCTCGGGAGATGGGCAATGCGAGAGCCTTACAAGCGGGATGAGCGATGGTTCAGATTCCCGCGCTTTTTTATGTGGTTTAGTTGAGTAATTGTTTTGTTCGGAATTGGGAATCGCCGGAGGATGAAGATACTTGACTATTTTCACAAGTGATATAACGTTTTATGACTGAACTATCCAAAGGAACGAAAGTAACATTATCGAACGGCGGTTTTGTGACCATCAAGAAAGAACTTGGGCGTGGTGGTCAGGGAATTGTTTATTTGGTGGATTACAATGGCAAGGATATGGCGTTGAAATGGTATATAAACGCTCCAGATAACTGTTTTTATACCAATCTCAACAACAATATTCTGAATGGAGCACCGAGTAATGCTTTCCTTTGGCCAAAGGCACTTGCCGAACGCCAGCACGGTAGTTTTGGATACCTTATGGATTTGCGGCCTGGCAACTATTTCGAATTTGGAAACTTCCTGATGGCCAAGAAAAATTTCGCCAGTTTTGATGCGATGTTGTCTGCTGCAATGAAAATTTGTAACGGTTTTATGATGCTGCACCGTTTTGGTTATAGTTATCAGGACTTGAACGATGGTAACTTCTTTATAGATCCTAAAACAGGAGATGTGCTTATATGCGATAATGACAATGTGATGCCCCAAGGTGAGAAATCCGGCATCATGGGGAAAGCTCGCTACATGGCTCCCGAAGTGGTGGCAGGAGGCATTCCAGACAAATACAGTGACCGATACTCTCTTGCTGTCATCTTGTTCATGCTCTTCTATGCCAACCATCCGCTCGAAGGGGCAAAAGTTGTGGCTTGTCCTTGCATGACAGAGGCATACGAGAAAAAGTTTTATGGCAGTGAAGCAGTGTTTGTGTATAACCAGTCAGACAAAAGCAACCTTCCAGTGCGTGGAATCCATCAAAATGTCATTCGCCGCTGGCCGGTATTGCCGGCAATTCTGCGGGATACATTCACTCGGGAGTTTAGCGAAGAGATGCTCCGCAATCCACAGAAACGCATGCTTGAGCAAAACTGGGAGAAACTGATTGCCTCGCTGCGTGACAGTCTTGTAATATGTCCTCATTGCCACGAGGAAACATTCATTGAAGAAGGTAAGAGCATGTGTATGAACTGTGGGCAGAATATAGAAGTCCCTCTATTGCTTAAAATAGGCAATCGAAATGTCTTTCTGACAGAAGGCACCAAACTCTATATTGACCACGACAACAACGCCGATGTATTGGTGTTAAAGGATTCTAAAGTGGGTGTATTACTACTTAAGAATCTTTCATCAGATACCACTTGGACGGCAGAGACCCCTAGTGGGAAACTGAAAACCGTCGCACCTGGAGAATGTGCGCCTGTGAAAGAGGGGATCAAAATCTCTTTCAATCAAATGACCAAAGGAGAAATAGTATCAAGATAGCTATGCCTGATATCACACCTTTAAGCGAAGCTGCGTTTGTCACACTAGCGATGTGTGAAAAGACAAAAAAGCCCTATGGGATTACCGTAGATAAGGGAGAATATGGCTTGTATAAGATGGTGTGGTCTTTCAAAATAGATTATGAAAAGGCTCAAAGAGAAGGGTATGATCGCGTCAAAGTGTCTGGAGGGATTATCGAAGATGCAAACTTCCCAGGGTGTCCTTATTGTGAATCTAAACACTGGTATAGTTGTAGTAATTGCCATACAATTATATGTTATCATGGTCAAGGTCACGTTATTTGTCCAAGATGTGGTTTTGAAGGGGAAATAACCCAAGTCGAAAAGATTAGTATTGAAGGAAGCGCATATTAGTAGCGTTAAAACTATTAAGAAAGAAGAGTTTTTAATAATAACGAAATACAAAGCATTATGTCACTTTTAGACGAAACCGTAGAAATCCCGCGTCGCACAATGACGCTATTCTTCATGATTGACACCTCCGGCAGTATGGCCGGCAGCAAGATTGGCGCAGTAAACGATGCCGTAGCCAATGTTCTTCCTATGCTGGAAGAGATTTCCGCAGAAAACCCCGATGCAGAAATCAAAGTTGCTGCATTGGAATTCTCCACCACCTGCCATTGGCTCTATAACGAGCCCAAACCAGCTAGTGAATTTGTTTGGCAGGATGTGCAGGCCAATGCACTCACCTCTCTTGGAGAAGCATGTAAAGAACTGTCCTCCAAACTCTCACGTAGCGGGTTTATGAAATCCGCCAGCGGCTCTTTCGCACCTGCCATCATCCTGCTTTCCGATGGTGCACCGACAGACGATTTTGCCTCAGGTCTCGCCATGTTGAAGCAGAACAACTGGTTCAAAGCCGCCATTAAGGTGGCAGTGGCAATAGGCGATGATGCGGATAAAGAGGTGTTAGCCCAATTCACAGGAACCAATGAAGCGGTTTTCACCGTTCACAACATTGAAGCTTTGAAGCAAGTGATTCGTATTGTGGCAGTGACTTCTTCACAAATTGGCAGCAAGAGTAGCACGGCGGGTGATACCACAAAACAGGAACAGGTGATTGCCGAAGTGAAATCGGCGGTTGACAATATCGGTGGTGCCGAAGTGGCCTCCGCTCCATCTTCAACCGTTTCCTACGATGATTGGGATTAAGTGCTTTAACAGCCATTGTCAGGGAGAAAGCCACAAGACAACGGGCAAACCTTGTCAAGACTTTTCGTTCAGTATCAAAGCGGAAGGTTATACTATTGCTATTGTCAGTGATGGCCATGGTGGAGAGCGTTATTTTCGGAGCGATGTGGGATCGAAGATAGCGGTGGAAGTGGCTCACCGCTGTTTAGTGAAGTTTGCAGAGGGTATATCCTCATCTTTGTTCGTCGAATTACCAAACACACCAGTTGGTATTGGCGACACGTTTCATCAAGAAATACAGCAGTTGACAGGTGCCATTGTAGTAGGTTGGCGGAATGCCGTTTTGGAGCACGCAACGGCAAATCCCTTAAACGAGACGGAACAACTTATAGCAAATCCGAATGATGATCACGAATGGGAGAAAACGTATGGTTGTACGCTCATTGCGACAATCCTAACACCTCAATATTGGCTGGCATTACAGATAGGCGATGGAAAATGTGTGGCTATCAGTGAAGAAGGAAAACCGTTTGAACCGATTCCTTGGGATGACCGTTGTTTTCTGAACCGTACCACCTCTATTTGTGACACGGATGCAGCAAGTGAGTTCCGATATTGCATTGGAGGCAAAGAGTCTTTCCCCATTGCAGTGTTTATGGGCAGTGATGGCATTGACGACTCGTTTGGCGAGGAAGAAAACCTATACAATTTCTATATCCAATTGGCCAAAGGTTTTGCCAAGGATGGATATGATGCCACTATTGCCGATTTGACAGCAACGTTGCCGATCCTTAGCAAGAGGGGGAGTCAGGACGACATGTCTGTAGCGGGGTGGTATAATGAAAGGGTAGATGGCATGATGACGCAATTCATAAGTTGGCAGGAGCAACGGTTGAGAGACAAATCGGACCGTTTATCAGAAAAAATTGCCACACTTTGGAATAAAATCATTTTTGGAACTTCTTCTGAAATTGAAAGGACTTCAATTTATTCTGATTTGATGAGGAATACGAAGGAGAGAATTGAACTGATAAAACGGTCAACTAAGTTGCAAAAGTAATAGATGACAACCATACCCTTACATATTGCCCAAAGAAAGAGGTTGACGACCTCGGAATGGATATACTGAAGTCGCCAATGTTGGTCAATATATTGACCGATTATCGCGCTTTTGATGTGCACGGCCCCATGCTAAAAAGCTGGTTGACAGCCATTTACAATACCCAAGTAAATAATTGACGAATGACCAAAGAGGACTTGTTGAGAAAAGGTAAGGCTTTAGCGCGCCAAGGAAAATATTCTGCTGCAACAGAGTATTTTCAGGAAATTGTTTGTGGCGATGAATCAAACCTTGATGCATGGAACGGGCTTGAAGAATCTTATCGTAAACTCGGAAAATTCGACAAAGCTCAAGAATGTGCAGAAAAGATACGTCAATTAACGACTGTTTTGCCTAAAAAGGTTCAGAATCCGGCACAATCAAACAAGACAGCAACCAATGGAAGAACTTTCTCACAACCACCAAAGACTGGTGATGTCCAAAAGAACAAACGGTGGGCGACGGCTTTGATTGTAGCCAACGTATTCTATTTCGTGTCAAGCATCATCAGTGTTTTTGCATGCATCTTTGCGGATTGGTATGCGGATTGGTTTCCCATTGGGTTTATAATATTGATTGTTGTTTTTGAAATATTATTCTTTGTTATTATACCAAGTGCTTATCCCGACTCGCTCAAGGGATTTGAGGACAGTGATTCAAAAGTATATTACACTGTTGCCACATTGGCGTGTACTATTGTTTTCGCTTGTTTCGCCATAAAACTTGTTGCTGGATTATCAAGAGAGATAAAAGAAAAAAATAGGGTGCAATATTATCGGGAAAAAGTACAGCAAGAGAAAGAGGAAATGATGCAGGCTATTGAGGGAGCTAAGCACTCTGAACAAAAACAAAAAAAGCTGTTTTGTGGACTCTGTTTCGGAATGACACAGAAGGAGGTAGATTCCGTGCTAAACAGCGAGCTTCCGCTCTATATTTATATCTCAACAACTGATTCAGAACGAGTGTCTGTAGATACAGCCTTCTTTCATGGGGAATTGTACAAAGTCGAACTTTCATCGAGCGCATCTCTTGACAATTTGCTCCTCCAAGACGTGGGTTATCAAAAATATCGTATGGATTTTTTCGACCGTTTCCACCCAAGCGACAGTGTGTTCGTCAAAGACAACTTGATAGTGGAGTCACGCCATGGTGGTTATCACAACACGTTATCTTACATTAACGCCCCCATTCTTCTCGCAATCGAGGAAGAATGGGAACAAGAAAGGGAACAAGAAAGAATCGCTGATTCAATTCGGCGAGACAGCATCAGACAAGAAACGTTAAGGCAGCAAAGAATCGAAATTCGGGACAAATTGCGACTTGACTCTATTAACAAAGCAAGATTTAAACGGACGAGGTAGTAGATTGCGATAAGTAAAAACGAAAAAGAATATAAAGACAGAAGAACATCAAAATTAATAGTCATGGAAAAAACGAATCAGGGCCAATATTTCAAAACTGGGCTGAACCTTTACAATCAAGGGGATTATCTCACCGCCATTGAGTTTTTCCAGGCGGAAATCGATAACTTTTCCCATAATGAGACAGCATATTTGTATTTATCCAAGTGTTATAAGAGCATAGGAAAAGAACTGGAACATAGGAAAACTTTGTTTAGACTACTCTCTATCAACCCAGATAATCAAGAAGCTATGAAAGAACTATCCGTAAACTTTGGAAGTGAGAATATGGTGTTCAATAAAGGAGCGTCTCTCAACACACCGATTTATTACGGATACATTGATGATAAAAAACAGCCCCATAAATATGGAACATTTATCAGACCCGATGGCACATTTTACAGCGGCCGTCTAAAACATGGTACAATGTATGGTGAGGGTGTTATGAAAAGTTCAAATGGAGCCGTTATTATCTCACATTTTAACGATGATGTTGTTGAGAACGGGCTAATACTTTTGCCAGGCGGCACAAAAATAGAGGGATATTTGAAAAACTCATTGCCTTGCGGGCAGTGTACGATTACTTTATCCAATGGAATAATAATAGATGGAACGTTTCATGGATCAGAATTAGATTCCAATGAGGAATGTACCGTAACAGATAATACTGGAAAAACTATAACGGGGCATTTTATAAATAAGGTATTTGTCCCGGCTAACAAAGATGCCGACAGAATTGATGCCGAACTTGTGGCAAACATTATCAAATGCTGGCCAAATATAAAATTCTAACTATGTTGTATCTTTTGTAGATCCATCAATGAGTTCCACACCCTTACATATTGCCCTAAAGAAAGCGGTTGAAGATCTCGGAACGGATGTTCTGAAGTCGCCAATGTTAGTCAATGTTTTGGCGGATTATCACGCTTTTGATGTGCATGACCGCGATTTGCAGAAGCGCAAGAGAATAATTGCGGAATTTGTGGAGAAAAGGTTTCCTGACAACCTGCTTCGTTGGAAACGCTATCGTTTAACCTATAAGGATAAGTGTGTAGGATGGATAAACGAAAAATTTAATGAATACATGTTGGATGCAACAACTGCGACTTTAGTCAAAGATATCGCTTGTGCATTTTTGTTTTCATTAGGACTTGATACTAACTTGTCATTCGACACCCAGCATAATGTAGATAAATCAACTCGTCCAAACTCACCGACCAAACCGACACATAAATCCAAGCCAAGTGCTACTACGCTATCAACTACTCCTGACGATTCAGCAGACGCTTTGGTTCAACAACTAATTAAAGAACATCAAAAATACAAAGATTTGTGCCAATCTTTCATACATGTCGAGGTTGATGAATACGGATTGAAGTTGGCGTCGGTTAGCGGTAGTTATCCGAAAAACATACTAACACACTGGAACAATATCCGGTATTTGGAAAAAAAATTGGGTCTCCCGAGTTCTGATTTTTCTGCAATAAGACAAGAGTTGATAAATGAATACTCTTCAAGCAAAGACGAAATAAGAGTAGTCTATGATAAGCTGTTGGACAAGTATAAGTCGATATGTGATCATAAGGTGGCTGTCCTCGGAATGAAAAAAAATGGAATACCTGATTATGGATATAAACCCAAAACAATTCGGCAATTAGACAAATTACAGAAAAAGCTTCTCCAATTAGCTCCATATTTAGGCGTTTCTAATAATGATTTGAATGATACGCTAAAGCAATGGCAGGAAAAAGCAATGGCTGAAGCACAAGTGAAAATTGCTGCATCCCCAGATCCAGATACTGGAAATTTGTGGTGCGACAATGAAATGAATAAACGAACTACTGAGACAAAACAACATTTCAACGAACGCGCTCAAGCACGAAAAAGGTCTTCTGATGGAACGGAAGGATCAAGAATGGAGGTGATTATATTAGTCATCGTGGTGGCAGTTGTTGTATTAATTGCATTGGTAATCGCATTTCCTGATTTTTTTGGAGGTATTCTCTTTATTTTGGGATTGATAGGTTGGGAAGCACTTACTGGTAAAAAGAAGTAATATTGTATGGAGTTTCGTTTTGAAATAAAGGCTGATTCTATGATAATAAAACAAGAAACGAGTAAATTTCAAATGGCTATTTCAAAAAGAATGTATGACGAATACAACTAAAGATTATTTCACAATTGGTGTTGAAAAATTCAACATTGGGGATTTCAAGCAAGCAATGGAATATCTCCAAGCCGCTATCGAACAAAATCCATATTTAGAGCAAGGCTACCTGAAGCTTGCCGAAGTCTATTTTTCTCTTAACGATGAAAGGAACGCAAAGAAAACACTATATAGGTTGTTGAGCATAAATCCAGAAAATAGTCATGCTCAAAAACTGTTAAAATCATCTCCCCAAAGCTCAAGTCTCAGTATAGACAAAGAAGATACCGTTAATTCAGAAGTCATCCCAACCAAAAGTAAAGCTCATTATTCAGTAGCGACAACTGAGCTTAGCTATCCGTCTGGAACACAGTTTGATATTGATAAATCATATTCCATTGATCTCCCCGATGGAAATAGAATATATCTGAATCATTTTACTTCATATCATAATAACAACAATCGTTATTATGCTAGAATTGCAGCTTCTCCAAATAATCAAAGACCCAAAGGAAAATTGAACATACCTTCTTCGGTCGTCATTAAGGGTAACCACGTAACCATTACTCAAATCAGCTCATATTCTTTTAGTTTCTGTAACGAACTAACAAGTGTTGTGATTCCCTCGACCGTAACGATAATCGAAAATTATGCTTTTCCAGATTCTGCACTCCAAAAGGTTACTTTTTTGGGTGAATGGCCGCCAAAAATTGAACTATTTACATTTGGTGGCCACCAAACTAATATTCAATTCTTCGTTCCCAAACAGTATATCAAAAATTACAAAAAATATCTTCCTCGTTATACGTTAATCCCTTTTAATTATGAGCACCTGTAAATATTGCGGACAAAAAGCCGGACTCTTTTCCGATTGTCATCAAGAATGCGAAGCGAAACATACCCAAGGGCTTGTGCAGTTACGTACTCTAATGGACGATTATTTCCAAAACCCAAATGGTGTCGCAACCTTGCTCCAAGAATATCAACGGTTGGTTAAGGAACACTATTTGAACAGAGAGGATATTGCGAATATTGCGGGAGCGGCTATCGACCATCACGCTGATTCTTTGCATAGACCGTTCTCCGCTTCTATCTTGCAAATAGTCTCGCAATTCCTAATCCAGTTCAAAGTGTCTTATTCCGATGCGAACCAATCAGGGGTGATGACGCGGTTGTCGCAGAAAATCATCAAGGGACATATCGCCGACTATTTCACTGGAGCTATGGACATCGCCCAAATGCAAGGACGTATTCACAAAGTCATCACTTCACTTCCCATTTTGCCTGATGACATCAACGAGACCTATCAGTATATGCTCAACAAGGCTGCCGACAACTTTTTGAAAGATGGTCAACTAACTGGGCAAGAGGAACATCTTTTGAACCAATACATGGCTGCGCTGAATATACAAGTCCAAAATCTGCCGGTTAAGTATCAGAACGGTAGCATCACCAAGATTGCACAAACCGCTATCCTGAACAATGTTCAAGTAGGCAACTTACCCAGCCAACCTGTCATGTTGCCCATTGTTCTTGGAAAAGATGAAGCATTGTTGTGGACATATCCTGATGTTACTTTTTATCAAGAGAAAGTCGAAAAAGAGTTTGTGGGCCGTCATAATGGGGTCAACATTCGTGTGATCAAAGGAGTGACTTTGCGTACAGGAAAAAGCAAAGGGAAACCAGTAGAACATAGTTACATGAACAACATGGGGACAGGAGATCTTTATGTGACCAACAAACATCTGATTTTCCAATCTCCAACAAAAGCTGTCAAAGTGCCTTTCGCAAAACTGATCGGCATCACCCCCTATACAGATGGGATTGAGGTTCACAAAGAAGGCGATGCAAAACGGTTGGTATTGCAAGGCTTCGACAGTTGGTTTGTGATGTGTCTGCTCCAAATTGTCAACCAATAGGCTTATGAACACTGAGGGTTCTTTTTGTGAAACACTGATAATCATCAAAAAGAGCAGCTACATTCTGTTGTTGCTTGCGGTGATATTTTCCTCATGTGCATCACCTAATCAGCAGCACCTGTCAACCGATTCGCAAAAACAACAAGAGAAAAATAGTGAAAAACGACAACGCTCAACTATTATCCACTATACCAGTTTCACCGTCTCCTATAACCCTGTAACGCGCCAACCCGATTGGGTCTCCTATACCTTGACGGCAGAGCAGGTTGAGCAGACAAAACATACACCCAAGATTCCACGGTGTTTCATGCCAGACCCGAACCTGAATCTTCCCCAAGCCTCTAACGAAGATTACAGTGGCTCGGGTTGGGTGAGAGGGCATATGGCAAGACGGCAAGACATGAAATGGTCGGAACAGGCAGTGAAAGAGAGCGATTATTTCACCAACATTTGTCCTCAAAACAAGGAGATGAACAACGGTGTATGGCATCAGATTGAGAATTTGGCACGACAACTGGCCGTCAGATACGATTCGGTACAGATTGTGTGTGGTCCAATATTCGTTTCTAAAACATCAGGAACCATAGGACCGAACCGAGTTCGGATTCCCGATAGTTTCTTTAAGGCCTTTCTCATCAAACACCAAAACACATATCATACGATAGCTTTCATCTGCCCTAACAATCCCGATTCAGTAACCGTCGTTGGAACTGCCCAATCAGTGAACACAGTCGAATCTTTCACGGGTTACGATTTCTTTGGTTTCTTGGATGATAGCGAGGAAGAAGGTGTTGAAGATGAGATTGAAGTCGGGCTTTGGGTGCATTGATGGTCGTGCCGATTTCGAGACCATGGATGATTGTTTGACATTCCACTTATTATCCTTACAGATTCCAACTGTGAAAATAGGATTCGAACAGCTTCCGTCCTTATTTCTGTGAACACATATTGCAGCGCAGGGCTCTTTCAGACAGACGTGACCACATTAATGTAAAACACCCCTGATTAGAGAAATATGGGCAGGGATTATTTCGTTTATTGGAGGTTTTCAATCTGGGGTAGGCCTCCGAGTTTGTTGTTTAGGTATGCCCGTTGTAATGATCTCATCTTATTGACACCATTTTTGGAGATAAGCGGGTAGAGTACTGAATTTCCATCCTCACGCTTATCCATCAACCAGAAACTATCCTTGCGAAGATATTCATCAGCAGCCGCGAATAACGGGTCATAATGAGTGGTTAAAAGCAACTGGCTTCTGGAAGGTGTTTTCAGAAAGCTCTGAATCATGTATTTCAAGAGCAATGGGTGCATGGACGTTTCAATCTCGTCGATAGGAAGCAGTTTGTTGTTTTGTTCTGCCACATATAGGGCGGTCTCAACACCCATTGATCTTAACGTTCCGTCACTTTGGCTGGATTTGGGCAAAGTATAGGTCTCCTTGCCTCTTTGGTTGTTAACTGCCACCAAGAAGTCTGTCTTGAAACCGGTTTGCATTTTGGGGTCTTTATTCAGTTTGCTTTCACCTTCTTCAGAAAGTTGACCTGTTGATCTCATAAACTGGATCATTTCCGGGGTGACCGGCATGTAATCCTTTTCTACGGCCATATCTTCTATGTTGAGGCCGATATTATGGCTGAATTCTAACAGGTGTTGTTTGGCGTTGGGGTCTTCCAACATTTTCTTTTCTGCGTATGAGAACATCTTCTGCCCTAAGTCAATGACGGGCAGTGTGTGGTTAATCATCCAATCCCTAACATCATCAATTTCACCTAAATTGCAATTAACCGATTTGCGGGCTGCAAAAAGCGACATGTTGTTGAGGCATTTTGCAGTCAATTCATCTTTTACCGCTGCTGATACTTTAATGAGGGCCGGGTTGAATTTCAGAGCCGTGTTGCCGTTCACCAATTCACGATGAAGGATCAATGAGGGTTGGTTGCTGTTGTAAACATATAATTTCTCGGATAACACAACTTTGGGAGTTAGGCTAAGCTGATAGACGTATTTTTTTTCGTTAACATAGAGTTTGAGGTCAAACTCTGAAGGCTGAGTAGGCGTATCGCTGTCAAGGGCGAAAGGTTCTGCGCCAGTAGGGGTGTCTTGGTCGTCGGTTTTGCGCTTCCAGAACCAGAAGAGATATTCGAAGGCTCCCAAAAGGTTGGACTTGCCGCTGGCGTTGGCACCGTAAACAATCGCTATGCGCGAGAGGCGGGTGCCATCTGGCATGGTGACGAGCAAAGACTCTTCCTTAAAGTTGTCCTTGGATGCCTCAAAACTTATAGTGGTTTCTTCTTTGAACGAGAGGAAGTTCTTAATTCGTAATTCGATAACCATAATATGTATAATAAGAATTCGGGTGCAAAGGTAGTAAAATTTTCCAAAATGGAGATTGCTTCAGGTGCGAATTTGGATTTCATTCGCCAAATTCGGACATAATGTGACAAAATGACATAGAAACTGGCAGTCGTGTCAGCCCGTGTAAGTGTTACCTGTCAGACAAAGTCAAATTGGTCTCGGGTGATATTTTGGCCTTATTTTATCGGAATCATTGGGATGATATGCACCAATTTGGATATTAAAATTGTATAGAAAACTTATTTCTTTCTTGTTTTTGGCACGTCGATTGCTATTTCAGTGAATGAAATTATAAATTTAAAGCGAATGAGTAAAATTAAAAGTTTTTCAGTTGGTAACGGTGACATGTTTTACATCAAACACAATTCAGACAACTTCACAACAATTGACTGCTGTCTGACTGATGATGTCAAAGAAGAGATTTTGGATGAGATTGAATCGGAATCTTCTAACAAGGGGATTAAGCGTTTTATCTCTACTCATCCTGATGAAGACCACCTTAAGGGGTTAGTTGACTACGATGACAGGCTCAGAATATTGAATTTCTACCGTGTTGATAATGCAACAATCAAGAAAAGTGTTGAAACGAATGACTTCATAAGGTATAGAAAACTTCGCGATGATAGCCAAAAGAGTTTTGCTTTGGAAAAGGGATGCAAGCGCAAATGGATGAATATATCTGATGATGAGCGTAAAACCTCAGGCCTTACATGCTTGTGGCCAATCACGGATAATGAATTGTATCAAGATGCTCTGGATACTGCTGCTGAGGGGAGCAGTCCCAATAACATATCACCAGCTATTAGATATGTGACCGAAGGCTTTTCTTTCCTTTGGATGGGTGATATGGAAACCAATATGCAGGAGGAGTTTGACAGTAAAGTAACAAACGAGCACGCAACCATCGTTTTCGCGCCGCATCACGGTAGAAAGAGCGGACACATTCCTTCTTCACTGATGGATAAGTTGACTCCGAAATTGGTCGTTGTAGGGGAGGCTCCTAGCTGTGAGCTAGATTACTATAGTGACCAGAATACCATAACCCAGAACTCTGCTGGAGACATTTTGTTCGAGACCAACGGCGACTACCTTGATATATTCGTGTCGGAGTCTGGTTACAATAAGAAGGATGGGATGGTGAACAATAGTAAGCACGGATATCATACAGGAATGACGTATTTAGGCAGTATTAAGGAGAATTAAGCTTATGATGGACAAATACATTAGAATAGCAAGGGTGTATCCGGCTATCTTGGGAATGCTCCCCACGTGCATATTGCTAGCCATGTGTATGGGGGAGTGGCTCCCTCAGTATCAGGCTATGGTAGGAAACGTAAATTGGGTATTGTGCATGATTGGAGGAACTGCGTTGGTTAGTTTGGCTGTAGGTTATCTTGTAAGGGAAATTTTCAAAGAGACATCGAAGTGGTTATTCCAGTATTCTCTGTTCAAGAAAGATGAAACCGAGATGCCTACAACGAAGATGCTGCTATGGAAGAATGACGCTATCTCTCCTGCATATCACAAAGAGATAGCGCGTAAGGTGAAGGAAACTTTCAATATCAAATTGCCCTCCGAAGTGGAGGAACAGAAAAACCTCAGCATGGCCAAGAAAACTATAGTGGATGCCGTGGCGCAGATAAGACAAAACTGCCGTGGTGATGAAATTATTAGGCAGTATAACATAGAGTTTGGCTTTTGCCGTAACTATCTTGGAGCATGTGTATGGAGCGTTATTCTTATAATAGGTATGGGCATAGCTAACATCTTCTATGGCTGGTTACCGTGGTGTGCGTTGGTTGTTTCTCTGGTGCTACAGGTGTTGTTGATGGTAGGAAGCTATCTGTTGTTGGAAGCCAGGGGCTGGACTTATGCTAAATATCTATTTGCCACATTTACAGGCAAAAAGCAGGGATAGAAACACCAAGACGCATATCATACGTTAGCGCTTTCATCTGCATTCTCATCGCAAGCAAAGAATATCCTTTGGAAAGCATTGGTTGGACAACAGTGGGACATTGGAGAAAACGACGTGAACAACGTTCCTAATGTTTTGCGTGATGAGATCTTTGAACAAGAATTACTCACGTAAAAAAACGTTTTTTTGAATTTGTCGCAAAAATATTGTATTTTTGCGACAAATTTTTAAGGTATAATAATATGCAATCTATTGATGATAAGATACTTGAATCTGTTAGAAAATGCGGAAGAGGGGCTGTGTTCACCCCTTCGCGTTTTTCGCAGTATGGTACAGCTGTCGCGGTGCAAAAAGCACTTGAAAGACTGACAGATGAGGGCCGCATCATTCGCGTGGCAAGGGGTATCTATTGCTACCCAAAAACAGACACGGACTTGGGACTGGGTGTCATCTATCCCGGTTTTGATGAGATTGCCCAAGCTATTGCCAAACGTGACAAGGCTCAGATTGTTCCTGCGGGCGCATACGCCGTGAACAAATTGGGAC
>Ga0310690_10003071_pt1 | contig 25762 bp, 38 predicted proteins | sample AusTroGonzalo_MG_2_FD_207661 | JGI IMG/M metagenome (GOLD analysis project Ga0310690, IMG submission 207661) | Bovine rumen microbial communities from tropical cattle in Woodstock, Queensland, Australia - Gonzalo_04 (v2) (version 2) | ecosystem: Host-associated > Mammals > Digestive system >... | reverse complement strand
CAAAACAATGCGAGTTGACCCCTATATTAATGTTTTTCCGCAAGTTGGAAATAATACATAAATTGTTGAAATTTAGTGCTTTAATATAGATTTTTGGCTCAAAAACCGCCTAAAAACACCGCCCTCCCCTGACAAAGGTCAGTTTCAATGGCCAATTTAGCCCGCTGCGGATGCGATTTCGGCTCCATCGCTCCCCCCTGCAAGCAATGCCTCGACCTTTTCTTCCAGAAGGTCGATAATCTTCTGCTGGTCGGCCACTTTTTCGCGCAACAGACGGACAACCTCGTCGCGATCCGGCGGAGGAGCCTCGTTCATCACGCCAGGTGTTCGGTACATGGAACCTTCACCAAGAATCAGCCAATACAGGTCAATTTCGGGAAAAATGGCGATAAATTTCGCCAAAATATCCTCGGTTATACCCGTGTTTGACTCTAAAGTACCCCTCGAAACACCGATTTTTGTATAAAATTCTCTCTTGCTAATACCCAAAGTATCAGCAAAATACAAAATTCTTTGTTTTATTGGCGAAATTTTTTGTTCTTTTTTGTCCATTGTGGCGAAATCTTTTGTAATATTGCAGCGTGTTTCAATCATTGAAGCACGCGACAAAAATAGCAAAAAGAAATGACAAAGCAACTTCACACGAAAAAAGGCACCGGCAAAGCGATAGCGAGACTGCTCGGAGTGAGCGAGCACACGGTGAGCGATGCCATCCGTGGAAAGATCGACACGGACACGGCAAGGAAGATCCGCACGATGGCCATCCGCAACTACGGCGCAATCGAGATCGAAATCTAAACACTAAATAAATAAGGAGGAAAGAAAATGAGACACAACCTGACTTACACTATCGACAGAATCGAGGCCTGCGCATTCGCGGCGCTGGCCGCACTGTGCATCTACGGCGCAATCGCCAAGGGCGCTTGGTGGCACATCGGGACGGCGGTCATCTGCGCAGTGATGGCCGTGGCTTTATGGAAGAGCGCAATCGTGGACGAGGGCGAGGTGGACCTGGAATGACCTTTAATAACCTATTTAATAACCATTAAAAACAACAAAGAAATGGCAAACTTCAATTTCAACGAGAAGATGCAGGACTTTACCTGCGAAAAGAAGAGAATCCAAAATGAGGCTGAAATTGCGTGCAAGCGCATACAACTGGAGGCTGACATGAAAAAGCAAACCGTAGCCGACCAAGCGAGGCGAGACCTTGCGAAGTTGAATCGACAGATGGACGAATTCCATCAAAAGTACCGCGAGTGGAGAAAGGAGCAGTGGGAACTGTCACATGCAGAGGCGGTGCCGTGCATCACAGAGGAAAAATAAACCGATTGGGCTTGGGATGAAAGAGTCCCAAGTGGCAGCGCGGATAGGCTGATAAACGGATAGGCAGCCCGTAAAACTCTTGCATTAGCGGGGTTCGAGTCCCCGCCCGCGCGCAAAACTAACCAACTAATAATAAGAGATATGAAAGCACTAAAAGACAAACTGCTCGAAGGCATCCAAGAAATGATCGGGATGTGCGAACAATGCAAGGCCATGGTCGAAGCCGGAAAGATTGACTACGACGTGACGGACATTCTTGCGGAGGATCTTCCGAAGAAATCAGAAGCCCTATACAAGGAGATTATGCGTGTGAAGCGTCCTGAATTGGTTCCATAGAGCACGACATGGTGGCTTTGCCCAAAAATAACTGATAACTCAAGATGCAATTCAACGATTCCCGAAATATGATGACCTGGTGTGAAGAGCCTTTCTGGTATATCATGATTTCCCGTCTTGTGACGGGTTTGGCCCTGGTTGCTTTACGCTCGTCATATCTGACATTATTAAACGACCAGGCATCGCACAGTTTGGTAACGAGCCGGGAAATGGTCAGGCAATCATCGTGGTCATCGCCATCGACAATCACATCAATAAATGACTTGTATTGAACATTGTTCATAGTAACACCGATTAAACAGGCCGCAAAGGTAGCGAAAAGATGGAATACTTCAACAACATACTGGCAGTAGAAGTTGGATGGATGATTAGGGAAGGCATCATGAAGGATTACGACTATAAGCATCTTGCCTATAGAAGTCACGACATCCAGGTTATCCGTCCAGCCTGCCGCAACACTCCTGCGCTGGTGGCCTACGACTCGATGCCCGACCGCTATAAGAAGGCCATCGTGGAGCGCGTGGGCGACCCTCGCAAGCAAGCCAGGCAGAATGTGCTGGAGGGCCTGATTGAGCACTCGGCCACGGCCACCACCTTTTTCGAGGACTACATGATTGACGACGACCGTCACCTGCCCGCCGACAAACGGAGGGAATACTACACCAACGCCATCGTGCTCGACGGCGTGAAGCGACTGATTGAAGGCCGCAACTCGAAACGCAAGGCCCTGGGCAACCGTGCCACGCGCTTCTGGGACGAGATCAGCCAGACGGTGCAGGAACTCGACCTGACGAAGTGGCCCCACACGCTGCCCGCCAACGCCCGCAGCCTGGAGCGCAAATACCAGCGTTATCTGGCCGAGGGCTACGGCAGCCTCGTCCACAAAGCCTACCAGAACGGCTCGAAGAATGCGGCGAAGGTGGCCGACGAGAACCAGAAGGCGATGCTCGTCACCTTCATGAGCGACCCGCGCAACCTCGACAACGAGCAGGTTGCCCGCCTCTATAACATGGTGGCACAACAGATGGACTGGAAGAAAATCACGGCTTCGGCGGTGGCGGTGTGGCGCGACAAGTGCGACGACCTCATCTTTGCCCGCCGCCACGGAGCGGAGAAATACCGTGCCGGACGCGAGATGCAGGTGAGGCGCAGCGCACCCACCCGCCCGCTGCTCTTCTGGACGATGGACGGTTGGGATGTGGAACTGCTCTACCAGCACAAGCCGGACAAAGGTGCCACGACCTACCACAACCGCCTGACGATGGTGGTGGTGCTTGACGGCTGCTGCCGTTACCCGATAGGCTTCGCCGTCGGAAAGAACGAAAGCCCCGCCCTCATCCGCGAGGCCCTGCGCGACGCTGAGCGCGAGACGCAGCGGTTGTTCGGACGCATGTACCGCGTCGGCCAGCTCCAGAGCGACCACTTCGCCATGAAGAACCTCACGCCCACCTATCAGGCCGTGGCCGACAAGGTGACACCGGCCCGCGTGAAGAATGCGAAGGCCAAGCCCATCGAGGCGTGGTTCAACTACTTCAATAAGAAATATTGCCAGATGCAGACCAACTGGAGCGGCTTCGGCATCACCAGCCGCAAGGAGCTGCAACCCAACACGGAATACATCACCAGATACAAGCACCAGTTCCCCGACTTCGAGGGCTGCGTGAGACAGATCGTCAGCTTCATACAGGCGGAGCGTGCCGAACTGGAGACCGCGTATGTGGCCCAGTTTGAGGCCGAGGGCCTGATAGAGCTGAAGACGGGACAATACCTGATGGCCTTCGGGGAGAGCACCGGCGAACGCCGCTACCTGCTGCAAGGCTGCGGCATCCGCTGCACCATCGGCACCCGCAAGATGGACTACGACTGCTTCGACACCCATTTCCGCAAGTACCCGTCGACGCGCTGGCAGCTGCGCTACGACCCCGAAGACCCGCACTATGCCGTGGCCGTCAACGAGGACGAGAGCCTTCAGTTCACCCTTGAGGAGAAATACATACAGCCGATGGCCTTGGCCGACCGCAAGGAAGGCGACGCACGGGAGCTTCAGCGCGTGATGGACTTCAACCGCCGCAAGGAGCAGGAACTGATGGACGAGCTTGCCCCGATGGAAGACCGCGCCCGCGAGCTGCTGGAGCAGACCACCCTGAGCAAGCTGCTCATCACCGACAGCCGAGGCCAGCACAAGCTGCCCAAGGCCAAGGCAAGGCTGGCGGCTGCCAACGCCGAACTGGTGGAGGCCGTGGAGACCGGCGACAATTTCTACGACATGTACTAATCAATTCAAAATACAAGAGATATGGAAGACATCAAGAAACAACAAATCGTGAACGCGCTGCGCAACTACTGCGAGCGTTACGAAAGCCAGGCGAAGGCGGCCAACTCGTTGAAGAATGTGAGCGCGGCCACCCTGAGCCAGATGCTGAACGGCAAATGGGAACTCATCAAGGACGACATGTGGCGCAATGTGGCGGCGCAGATCGGCTGGAAGGAGGAGAAATGGAACGCCGTGGCCACCCGCGACTTCACCACCCTGACGCGCATCCTCGGAGATGTGCAGGAAAACGCCCTTGTCATGGCCGTGACGGGCGACGCGGGCAGCGGCAAGACCTTTGCCCTAAAGCAATACACAAACGCCCACAAACAGGTTTATTTGCTGTGCTGCAACGAATACTGGAACCGTAAGGCCTTCCTGAACGAGCTGATGCAGACGATGGGCCGCGACGCAGCCGGATTGAGCGTGAACGAGCTGATGCTTGAGGCGGTGCGCTACCTGAAAATGCAGGAAGCCCCGCTGCTCATCCTCGACGAGGCCGACAAACTGAGCGACAAGGTACTCTATTTCTTCATATCTCTTTATAATGCCCTTGAGGGCGAATGCGGTCTGCTCATGGTGGCCACGAGCCACCTTGAGCTCCGCATCCGAAAGGGAGTGAAGGCCAACAGGAAAGGCTACAACGAGATCTGGAGCCGCGTCGGTAGGAAGTGCGTCGCCCTGAAGGGCGTGAGCGCAGCCGATATTACGGCGGTGTGCGAGGCCAACGGCGTGACCGACCCAATGGACATCGACATCGTGATCAACGACTCGGAGAGTGACCTGCGCCGTGTGCGTCGCAAGATCCACGCGATACTGAAGGGAAAGGGGGCCGCGAAATGAGAACCACCCCGACGAAACGGCAGGCCGACGACAAGCGCACCCTCAACCAGAACCGCAGGCTGTATTGGCTCCTCAACGAGCTCGGCCTGAAGGACAGCGTGGCCGACCTGGTGAGCGACGAGACCAACGGGCGCACCACCCACACCAGCGAACTGACCTTCATCGAGTGCATGAACCTCATCCGCAGGCTGGAGCAATACACCCGCAAGGCGCAGGAGAAACCCGCAAGCCGCAGCACCTCCGACCGCATGGATAAGAAGCGCAAGGGAGTCATCAAGGCCATTTGCGCCTACGGCGAGCTGAACGGCGTGAAATATACGGTGGACTATGCCAAGAGCATGGCCTGCCGTGCCGCAAGCCGTGACAAATTCAACGAGATAACTGAAGGCGAGCTGACCCGCATTTACAATGAATTCTGCCGCAAGCAGACGGCTGCAAGGGCAAGGACAGATTTACCCATAATAAAACACAACTTTTCCTTGAACTGATGAAACGCGCCCTTACCATAACCGACATTCGGAACTACAAGACGAAGACCTACCTGCTCGACGGTGGCCTTGACTTGGCCCTTGGCGAAGTGGAACTCACCGGCAGTTGGATCGTGTGGGGAGGGTCGGCAAACGGTAAGACGCGTTTCGCCTTGCAGCTGGCCAAGGCACTGGCCAAGCACGTGCGGGTGGCCTACGACAGCCTTGAGGAAGGCATGAGCCTATCGATGCAACACGCCATCGAGGAGGTGGGCTTCGCTGATGTGAAGCGGAACTTCATCCTCCTTGACGGCGAGGGCATCGACGAGCTGAAGGAGCGTCTGCGCAAGCAGCGCAGCCCCAAGGTGGTCATCATCGACTCGCTCCAATACACCGGCCTCACCTATCCGGGATACAAGAAGTTCCGCGACGAGTTCCGCAACAAGCTCTTCATCTGGATAAGCCATGCCGAGGGGCACAATCCCAAGGGCGCGGTGGCCGACGCGGTGAAGTTCGACGCTTTCGTGAAGGTGTATGTGGAGGGTTACAGGGCCTATCCGCAGAGCCGTTACGGAGGCAACGAGCCATACACCGTTTGGCCAGAAGGCGCGGCGAAATACGGACACACACCAATAAACACTAATCAATAATCAATTAAACACAGTTCAAAATGAAAGTACAGATTGAAATTTCAAAGAAGGGTCTCAATATGGCGACCTTGTTACTCTCCCAATCGGTTGATGACGAAAAAGATGAGAAAACTCTTGAACAAGCCTTGCAACGATGCAATGATGAAGTTACGGAGGTCTATCTTGATGAAGAATCGCTTGGGGAAACTAAAATCCAACTTGAGGTCTGCCTTGCCTCTTTAGCTATCGGCATCCGAGCAAAAGAAATTGAGGAGGGCGAGCAATGAAAACACCGGGGCATTTCATCAAGTGCGTGATATGCGGCGAAACGAAGGAGGAATTTGGCAACAATGCAATGCCTGTGGCCAAAGGTATATGCTGCGATTCATGCAATAGAGAAGTTCTATTGGCGAGGCTCGACGCGGTATTCAATGCAGAAATTTTTGGATAAATGGACGGCACATTGTTCAACATAGAAGACTACACCGACGAGCGGGTGCGCCGTATCATGCAGGGCAAAACATGCAGAACCTGCGACAACCGTGTGCGGCACTACTACAACAAAAGCACCTACTACTGCAAAGCGCATGAAAGCGGGCGCACCGCCAACGGCCTCTTAAAAGTGAAAGCCAACCAACCGGCTTGCATACGATACACCAATCAAGACAACCAATAACAATCACTTAAACATCATTCAAAATGGCAACAAGACAGAAAAAGACCCTGATTCAGGGCATCACGGCTGAACAGGCCAACGACGCTTTCGCCAGCTATGCGAAAGCCGACGCACAAATCCAGAAAATCAACGCGGACATCGAACTGCAATGCGCCAAGATCCGCGAGAAACGCGCCGACGAACTGACGCGCCTCGGCGAGGAGAGGGAGAAAGCCTTCGACACGCTGCAAGCCTACGCAGTGGAGAATCAGGCAGAACTTTTCACCAAGAAAAAGAGCCTCGAAATGGCCCACGGCACCATCGGGTTCCGCACCGGCACACCGAAGCTGAAGACCTTGAAGGGATTCACTTGGGCATCGGCCTTGAACCTTGTGCGTGAGTTCCTGCCCTCATTCATCCGCACGACGGAGGAGATTGCCAAGGACAAGCTGCTGGCCGACCGCGACACCAGATACTACGAGGGCGCGGACGACACCGTCGGCGTTCCTATGGCCGAGCAAATGGCCAAGTGCGGCATCATGGTGACGCAGGACGAGACCTTCTTTGTTGAACCCAAGAAAGAGGAGGCCGTCTGATGGCTAACAAGAACCTCAACCACGAAATCTGGGCGGTGTGCCCTGTTTGTGGTTTTGAGTATGACCGGCGCATTTGGGGCGACACCTGCCCCGAATGCGCACGGGAAACGATGAAACGAATCAAGGAAGGCGTAATGCGGGAGGCTTTATGACAATCGATGAAATATACAACGCGGCTTATCTGCTGACCAAAAAGGAGAAACTCCAACTGGTGAACAGAATACTGGCGAGCATCGGAGAAGCGGGAAAACTGCGCGACACGCTCGACCAAACCGAGGAAGACCACCGCAAAAACAACGTGGTGCTGAAGGGCATGAGAGCCTTCGAGGAGGTGTATCAGGCAAAGAAGCACACGGCCTACATCAGCACAAAGGCCGATTGGGCACCCATGAAGGCATTGCTGGGTAAGCTGAGCGAGAAAATCTTGGAGACGACACCCAAGAATGATGCAGGGCCGATGATTGTGGACGACCGTTTGCGCATAGATGCCTTGAAACAGTTCCTTGAGGCCGTGAGCCAAATGAAGAACGACTGGTATTTCAAGTCCGCCTTCACTCCGATGATGCTGAACTCGAAGTTCAACCAAATCTATTCCGAACTATTAAACAACAGCGACCATGCCAGAAGAAAAGCAGCTTTCGACTGCCTCTAACCAAGCCGTGGCAGTACCGACGCGAGAACGGTTACAGCACTGCCCTGTGGCGCAGCGGCTCTACGACAGGACAGGCGACGGCCTTCCGCTGGCGGCTGTTGCTGTGGTGGCCACAGCCGACCGCAGCATCACCACGGCCACGGAATCGGTAAGGAGCACGGGGCAGGTGAGTGTGAAGCGTTTCGCCAAGGATTTCGACGAGCGGACGCTGGCGGCCTTGATCCTGACGCACCTGTCCATCGTGGAGGACATGGTGAACGTGGCCCGCCCGATGAAGCCGGAAGCGATGGCCATGATTTCAAAAGAGGTTGCCCGGATGCTGGTGGAGGATGACATGACATGGAACCTGGCAGACATCCAAATCGTGGCCGACCGGCTGGCTAACGGCGAGGTCGGGCAGGTGTATGGCGGCCTGAACAGGCAGATTGTCATGAAGGCCTTCACGGACTACATGAGGGAGAAATGCGACGCTTTCGTTGAGTTGCGCGAGGAACAGGCAAGGGAGCACGGCTTCGGCGACTTCGGGGCCGAGAGAGGCGGCACGGCACAACTGAGGGAAAGGATGAAGAACATTGCTGCACTTGCGGCATACAACGAAGGAAATTTCAAAAAGGACATCAAACAATAACCACAATGGAAAAAGAACGACAATACCAATTCACGAAGATAGAGATTTGCCGCAACTGCGGAGGAACAGGCAAGAAAAAGTCCATCATGTCACTCATCAAAAGTGACTGTCCCGTATGCTGTGGCAGCGGGCGCGTGGAGAAACACACGGAAATCACAATCACGGTGAAACCTTATGGGACAGAAAAGAAGCAATAGGAACTACATCAGGCGCATGAAGCTGGTGTGCAACATCGTGCAGGAACACTACGAGCCGGGCGATCAGTCGAAGTGCTACCGCCAAGTGTGGAAGCTGTACGTGAACCCGATTTATCCCATGTGCTACCGCACCATGCTCCGCTACATTGCGACACCGCTCCCCAACGAGGAGGAAACCGAAAAAGAAGATCCAAACCAACTTTCATTATTCTAACTATGAAAAAATCAACCATCATCAAAGACCTTCAGGACATGCTGGCCGAGGCCCTGCCAGGTGTGAAGTACATCGACAAGGACTGGGGCCAGCTTGGAATGGAGCAGCCACCCGTCGGGTGGCCATGCATCCTGATTGACATCGAGCAGGTGGAGATCCGCATGCTGAACGGCGGAGACGAGAATGTCAAGGCGACCGTAGTGCTTACCGTGGCCAACAAGCGCACCAACAGCAGCAGCGCACACGCGCCGAGGGTGGCCAAGAAAAAGAGCATGGAGACCATCGACCTGACCGATGACATCCACAACCTTGTGCAGGACTATGCCGCCGTCGGCGCGGAATACTCGCCGTTTCAGGTGGCATCGTTCTACAAGCTGAACGACCTGCCGGGCGCGGAGGTGTACGCTATGCGGTACACGACACGCTACTACAACACCAAAGACACACCATTAACCGAACAACAAACAAACAACACCTAAACTACAAAACAATGAGCAACCTACATGTAAAGGAAATCAACCAAAGCCTTGCCAGTGGATACACTTCGGTAGGTTTACGGAAGGTAGGGAGAAACATGACCATAGTGGCCATGTTCTCCGGCATCACAGGCGGCGAGACCGTCAAACTACAGCAGTCAGTCGATGGCCGCGTATTCCAGGACATCCCCAATTCGGAGGTCGCGCTTGAGGCCAACCAAGGCGAGCAGATGTGGAACGAAAACATCCTGCCAGAGGGGACATTCGTGCGTATCTTGGTCAGCCAATCGGCTGGCGAATTGACAACCATCAAAACCCTATCGTGACATGGCAGAAGCGATTAATCTGAACGGAATGGATTACGGATGTAATCCTGGCGGCGGTGGCGGAACCGCCAATAATACTGGCGGGAAGCTTAGGATACTGTTCATAGGCAACAGCAACATGATCGACAGCGTGTCGTATTTGCCATTCGTCCTGAAAAACATCGCGCCAAACCTCAAGACCGTAATCGGCACGGCATATATCGGTGGGAGCAACATTGCGCAGCACATGGCCTACTTCACAGGAGCCGACGCAAACCACAAGGTCACACTTACCATACCTCAGACGGGCTATACAGGTTCTTATGCCACAGGCGACTTCGAGTTCTGGGTGGATCCGTCAGACAACTTGAAGCCATACAAAGAGACTTTGAATGGTGTTGCCGGAGACGGGCACAGAGGCTACAAGTTCCAAAAGAGCGTCAACGGAGGGGCTTGGGGGCCACAGTCATCTTACATCCCGCCTGCCGACGTGCTTGCAGCCGAGCCGTGGGACTTGATAGTGCTTCAAGACGCTGCGAACAATGTCGCCTGGTCAAACGTTGGGCCTTTCGTTTACGGGTTGCAGAGGTACATCGGCAAGCACATCGGGAAATCCGTCAAGTTCGGCTGGATGATGACCCATGCGGCCTCCAACACAGATGCGTTGATGAAGGCGCAATGGAAAGACTTGGCCAAGATTGCCAAGAAGGTGATGCAGGAGACAGGAAACGCGATACTGCTCACACCAGGCACGGCCGTACAGAGCTTGCGCGTCATTCCCGCCATTGCGGGACTTGGGATAGGGGGAAATCTTTGTGCGGACAACGTCCACATGCAGGAAGGCCTTGGCTGCCTCTGCGCGGCATACGCTGTTGCCGGTTGCATCCTTAACGAGATGAATATCGATTTCAGAGGCATCATCGGCGAGGGGACGCGTCCGGATCCTGATTGGTGCCTGGAAAAGAAAATACCTGGCATGAACCCAGGCGTGGACGAAAACAACCCGCCCGTTGTCATAGGCATCACCGAGGACAACTGCATGTTGGCGCAGGTGGCCGCCGTGAATGCCGTCAAATACCCCTTCAAGGTAATCAGCCCGTCGCAGGAAAGCAATGCCACTGGACGCGAGGTGTTGTCGGTGGACGAGTTTGTGAAAGCCCCGGACGAGGACGGCACCACAGGCCAGACCTTGCAGATCAACGCACAAGGCAAGCCAGAATGGGTGACCCCTTCCGCTGGCACCACACCTGACAGCGAATTAAGCGAAAACTCGACCAACGCCGTGCAGAACAAAGTCGTTACAGCTGCCTTGAACCAAAAGGCGAACGCCAAAGGTACCTACGAGGATTTTGTTGCCGGTGACATCGTGTCGCTGAACGACCGCGTGACGGTGGCCGACAAGTTCGTGGTGAGAACCACAGCCGGTGACGAGAGCATCGACAGCAGCCGTGACGCGCTTCTGCTTGAACTGATAGGCGGCTGCGGCGACACGGAGGCGGCTGCCTTCAAGATTAACGCCATGCGCTGGAACAAGGCCAACGCCCTCGACCCGTCGGCATGGGCAGCCGGAAAAACGAGCGGCTACATCACCGGCGCGGTGAGCAACGGTGCCATCGGTTCCGGCAGCCACAAGCTGTGCATCATCCGCTGCCCGAAATGCGAGGCCGGGGAATATGGCACGGCAGCGGCCAACAACGGCTACCTGCTGACGGATTCGGAAGGCAACAACCTGAAGGTGGGCGACGGCACCATTATCGGCGTGTGGTATTCCGAGACGCTCCCCGCCGTTGGCAGCGAGGTGGCCGCCGTGACGGAACACACCTTCGCGGGCCATACGGAACGCTTTTATCTGCCAGACGAGGGCTATATGGTGGTGGAGGTGGCCGGTGATGCCAACCTTTCGGGGATTTGCGCCCATATCGCTTGGAGCAAAGACTATGACAAGTTCACCGCCTATGTGTCGCCCGCCGAGTTGGTTGTGGCCGTGAGTGCCTTGACGAGCAAGTTCCAGACGGCCACGGTGAACGGAAAGACCTGCATCGTGCTGCGCGGCATCGAGCAGGGCAACGGCGGCATCTTCGACCGTGTGGTCATCTACCCTGAAGGCGGCGGCACCTACGAGCGCAACATTGCGGCCCAACTGCTGACCGGCCTGACATGGACGGAAACCGAGATTGAAGGCGAGGTGGTGGAAGGCGAAGGTGAAGCCACAAGCGGATACCGCTACACAGCAAGTCTGCCCACCACTGGCACCTACGCGGCCATGCGTGACGGCCTGATGCGTTCCGACATCGAGGGCATGACCCTTGACGGCTTCACCCTGCAATATGAGAGCGCGGAGCAAATCACACCTGCCACGGCCTTTGCAGGGCTGTATGTGGACTACCAGATTGCCACACCTGTCACGGGTACGCACTCCATCAACCCGACGGGGAAACTGCCCAACGACATGGGCACGGAGGAAGTGGTCGGCGGCGAATGGGCCACCGGCACGATTGTCATTTCCTACATGCGCGGCTTCAAGGACTCGATGAGGGCCTTGCTTAACGACTTCAACGTGGCTGCGGCTGAACTGGCCGAGTTGAAATATACAAAGCCGCTGTATTGCGTGGGCGCATGGCTGGGCAACGCCAACACCGCCAGCCCGACGGATCTGGACAACCCGGATGCCTTGGCCGTGTTCGGAAACAAGGAGTGGGCCTTGGACTGGAGGCCGTTCCTCGTCGACATGACCGCCATCGAGGGCGAGACCAAGAAACGCCCGGTTATGGAACTGAAAAGAAGCAACTGGCTGCGCGACATATACGGCAACTGGGCACCCGTTGTGGGCATCACGACGGCGATGCGCGACGAGTGCATGGCCAACGCGCTCTATACTGACAACGCGGGACAGAACCAGTATTGCGCCGCCGGTGCCTTCGACCCTGAAGCGTTCCTTGCACTGTGCCAGATTGAAGTCGTGGACGGCGTGAAGAAACTCACCCACCCGACACTCTACAAAGCCGTGACCGAAAACGAGGAGACTACCTATGTGGAGGTGACACACTACCTGATGCCTTGGGAAACGACCGAGACGAAATACTCTATCTTCATTGGCCGCAAGGATACGATATATTTGCTTGACAACCTCGTTGGCGCATCGGGAAAGGAATGGAACGGCATCCTTGGCGCGAAGGCGAATGTGTGGGACGGCGTGGATGTGGAGACTTTCGCCCTGAAGCCGACGGGCATCTGCCCCAGCCCTGTGACATCCATCGTTGAGAACCAGGTGTCGAAGTTGCGCTCCTTCTTCTTCAATTACAACGCCACCGACAGTTACTCCAAAGGCAATGCCGGGGCCTCAGGGAGTGCATTGTTCCGAAACAATGGCCACTACCGCACCAACAACATCTCGCAAATCGGGACAAAGACAAGGGCCCGTGCAAACAACCATGTCGCCACGGCTCCGTTCCCGGTCGCAGAGGGCGGCTTCCATGCCCGAAACACCTTCCTGCGCTGCATCGAGACCGCAATGGGGACAAAGATGCTTTGCAACTCCGCCCGTTTCAGCAGCGGTGTGAGTTCCGTTGACTCATGCGGCAACGAGACGCAGTGGCTTGCCAACGGCGGCCTCCGTTACAAGGCCGACGGAGCGGCCAACTGGTCTTATTGCAGATTAGACGGCAATCCGGCCATGTATTACGGCTCAGGCGAGACGAAATCGACCACAAACGCCAGCAACTGGCTCAGTGGCTACGGCCCATTGAGCAAGACTATGGAGGCACAGATTGCCTTGTCGTTCGCCGTGGAGTTCGGCATTGCCGCCGGTGAGAAGTTTGAGTTCAACGGCTGCACGATGTGGTACGCCGACCCGACAACATCGACTTTCGCGCCGCCCACCGTGGCCGAGGGCTACATGAACGCCCGTGTCTATAAGATTGTCCGTGGCACCTTCACAGGCTATGCCAGCGCAAGTGCCACCGAGACCACGACATTCGACCTTGAGGTGTGTGTCCGCACCGGCCTGATGCTTGGCTGTGACATGTCGGGCGATGGCGGCCCGTATTGGGGTGGCGGCTGTGAGGTTGTAGGCCAATGCGTCACAACACCGGGCAGCGGAAGTTACGGCCACACCCTGAAGACCTACATCGAGCCAGACCAAGAAAAGTGGGTCAATGAAAGTTCGGTGGAGGTCAACATCGGCTCCAAGTTTGCCTCAGGCTTCGAGGATAAATACCGCTATGCCGGGAGCATCGTCACCAGAAGCAACGGCTACATGCGCCGCCGTCTGGCCAACACCCCCGTTCCCGCTTCGATGGGAGGCGGATATTCTGCTGGCGAGTGCGCCTATGGCTACATGGCCAACTACTGGGGCACGGCTGGCAAGAAAACCCGCGTAGGTGTCCGTTTCGGCAACAGCGCCAGCCACACGAATCTGTCGGCGCGGTATCTGAATGCGAACAACACGGCAGGCAGCACGAACAACTCCTCTTGCGCTTCTGCTCAAGTGCTTTTGGATGTGCAATGATGTGCAACATGGCGCAGCCACTGCAAGGGCCATGCAATGGCCCGACCTCCTCCCCCAGCCCCTCCTCCGAGGAGGGGCGCCCGGGGGCGGCGGGAACAAAAAACAAAAAAAGTTCTTTGATTTCTGAAAAAAGACGTATTTTTGCCGCCGAACTACATTTTACAATCGGGGCAAAATAACACGACTTTTTTATTTGAACCGATAAACGGAAGCCCGCTACGGTGGTGCTGTTGGGAAACCGCAGCCTGCTCATACGCCCGTCGTAAAGTGTAGTTCACACCTACGGCGGGCTTCTTTTTATCACAAATTCTTATGAAATGAACTATAGTAAGAATTCGACGGCGGGAGAGACCGCAATGGAGACCTTCACCTTCAACGCGACCGACACGGCCATCCGCGTGAAGACGGTGGAAGGTGAGCCTTGGTTTGCGGCCAAGGATGTAGCCAAGGCACTGAATATCTCATGGAGCAGTGCTACCTTGGCACAAATTCCAGATGAATGGAAAGGGATGATGAAATTCATCACCCCCGGAGGAGAGCAGGAACTGACGTGCATCACGGAGGCGGGGATGTACAAACTGGCCTTCAGATGCCAGAGTTCGGAGGTGGCCGACAAGTTCACGAACTGGGTGGCCTCGGAGGTGCTGCCGTCGATCAGGAAGACGGGGCGCTACGAGATGAGGAGGCGCGGTGGCTTCATGGGCCCGCGCCAAGGCGAGTATCTCGACCTGCGTTGCGAGCCTTACGACACGAAATGGCTGGGCACGACGACGGTGCGCGTGGTGGAGCACGACGACGTGGAGTGGTACAGCGTGGCGGACATCAACCGCGCCATGCAGGTGGGCACCGACGCGATGCAGAGCGTCCACAACCTGCGCGAGGCCAACCCGAACATCGTGCGGAAGATCTTCATCTTCGGCAACACGCACCCGGCGTGGTTCACGACGATAACGGGGCTGCGGCTGCTGGTGAGCGGGAGCCGCAAACTGAAGTCGCGCAGCCAGATGCTGCAACTGCAGGAAGGAGGTGCGAGATGAAACTGCAACTGAAAGTCGACGAGTTCAGCATCATCGGCGTCGGCAAAGGCAACAGAAAAGCCAAGCTTGAAATTCTGGCGAATAAGGAGGACTTGTTCGAGATGCTGGACGAGATTTCGCCCAAGGTGCTGGCCGACTACATGGCCAAGCGCATGAAGCCCGAGGAACACTACGAGGCAAGACTGGTGAACATAATAGCAGGGGAAGGAGGGGAACTATGAGTAGGAAGCAACCAGATATGACGGCCTTAACACAGTTGCTGACCGTTGAGATTGATGCAGAGGCTCTGGCGAAGTGTGTCGACGAAGTGGCCTTCGACTATGCCGACAGCCTTATCTGTCAAGCCAATGAAATCATTCCGGGAAAGGGACAGGCAGCCAACCTGTATTACCTGAAGATGATTCGCGACGCGATATGGAAGGCGGAGCACCCCGACCCCGCCCAATGAGCGCAAAGCCCCGGCGATTGAGTTCGTCGGGGCTTTGTCTATTGTTTCAGTTTGCGGATGAGGTCTTGGGCGGCTCGCTGAAGGTTGCGCTGGATGACATTGTCGGCAACCTTGCGCATTTCAGGGTGGTCACCTATGAACTGACGGCGCGGCATCTTGTAACTGTACCCTTTCACCTGCTGGCGGATGGCCTTGCCATTGCGGTGGATGGTACGGTGATGCGGCTTTACATAGACGATGCCGCCGTAGTTGTGGACAGCGGCGTATGGCTCGGAGGTTTCCCAGGTAACGGAGTCGTTGCCCACGGTGCAGCGAATGGATCGGCGGAGCTTGCCGGTCACCATCAGCAGCGTACCCTTACGATTGATATGCTTTCGTGGCGGCCATTTGCGTGTAAAAAAGGCTTTGCGCTGGAAGTTTTTGTCAAACTCATCTGAAAGGTCGATGGCAAGGTCTTTCAGGATTTTCTTCTTGAGGTCCATTTTTTCAGTAGTTTTGCGGGATTGTTTAATAATTAAATACGTTTGCAAATATGATTACACCTTCAATTAAAGACAAAGTGCTGTACAAACTGGTGGAAGGCGACACCTTGGAAAAAGAGTTTGACATTTACACCCTGTCGGAAGAACTTAAAATGACTCCCGAAGTGCTGGATGCGATACTGAAGCATTTCGAGAAGTTAGGGTTGTGCCACATCAGACGATATTTGGGAGGCGGTTTCCATGTGATGCTCTATGTAGAGGCACACGACATGGCGCTTCACGGCGGGTTCGTGGCTCAGGAGGAGCATCTTAGAGACAGCTTGAAGAAGCTTGAGCTTGAACTTGAGAGCCTTCGACCTTCCTTTCCCGAGCGGGCGGAACGGATTGCTGGCATTGCTGCTGACATAGGTGCGGTTTTGGGCCTCTTTTGGCCTTTCAAGTAGTTCCATCTGAGCGGCGATTTGCTCGATGTCGGCCAGTTCGCTGTCGGCCATTGGGTCTTGCGTGTATTCGGCGATGGGTCTTCCATCGATGTAGAGTGCGCGTGTTACTGTTTTTAGCATTTTTCTATGTTTTTTGTTGCATTATCCAAAAGTTTTGTATTTTTGCGGTCGAAAGTCAAGGAGAGCCCGTCATCTGGAGGCGGATACTTAAACCTTGGCTTTTGTTTTTATAGGAACTTGATGAAGTAGAATTCCAGTTCTCCACTCGATTTCACTGCAAATTGCAGTTCCAAGTCCTTTTCCTTGAATTTTTCCAAGCCTCCTTTGTATTTAGTTTTAGTTGTATAAAAACCAAGATTGGGTCCGTGTGTAATCTTGTCAGTGTACTCGAACTTTAAATCAGGTTTCAAATAACTCTCAATGTGACGCAGCACGTCAATCTTGGCATCAAGCAAATCACCGCCTCCAACGAGATTATGAGTTATAGAATCTTTTGTGAATTGGGCGACCTTTCCTCCAAAGTCAGGATGTGAGAAAGTATATTTGCCAATCAAATTCTCACGGCTCCACTCCAAAACAGATTCTCTGGATTCGTGGAATGGGCTTTTGCTTTCAGGTGCCGTTATCAAGGTAGCCACAATCGCGTTGACCTTTTTTTTGGCCTCGGCGGGTGCCTTGAAATAGGGATGCTTGGGCGGGAATACCTTCCCGGCCTTGCCCGGATTGAAGCGGAACATTGCGGCCTTATTCTCGCCGTTCTTTCCTATCTGCGTGGTGGCGCGTTCACCAGCTGCGCATGCCTGGTCTGAATCGCTGGTCGGGTACTTGTCTTTCAGCACTTGCACGGCGGTGCATCGGCAGTTCCAGCCATTGGGCGGGTAGTACTCGTTCCAGAACTTGTCGGAGGGCGGGAGTGTTATGCCCTCAAGAGCGGCGTGTTCGGGGCGCACAAGGCCATCAAGGGCGGTTCTGTATTGCAGGTCGTATTCGTCGCCGTCTCGCTCTATATCGGCCCATTTCGCGGCCATTTGGGTGCTTGCCGTGGCGAAGTTGTACTCGGCGTAGAGCCAGTTCTGGTTGTAGGAGGCATCAATGGCCTGAACATCCTGAAGGAAACGGTCGAAAGACTTGAAGCCGCCGTCCTCGTCCTTGAGGAGCCGCGAGGCATCATTCATTTCGTGGTAGGTCTTGAAGCCGGAAAAGAGGAATATGTTCTCGTCGAGGGCGCGGGCCATTTCATCGGGGATGCTACGCTCCAACCGTCCGAGTTCCTCGGCCAAGACATCATGGGTGGCGTTCATCAGCGCGAGGGGTTCGGGCTCGGAGAGCATGTCGGGCGTGAAGGCTTTCTTCGAGTGGAGCCATTTGGCGGCATCGTTGAAGGCGTTTGATACCTTTTCAAAAGGCTTTTTATCGTCGTTTGAAAGAGTGATGGAATCAGTGCCGTAGAGGTCACGGATGGCGCGATGCAGCCCCTCGTAGAAGGGGCTCAGGCGAAAAAATTGAAGTTCCCTGATTTTAGTGCGCCGTTGCCGTCGTCAGAGCCGGACGAATTCATGCGCGGGCCGGTGATCTCCATTCCGAAGGTCTGCTTGAGCCACTCAATATCGAATTCGTAATAAGATAAAGCCTGATAGACCATATCCCAAAGTTTCTCCGTGTCGGTGGCCTTGACAAACCCGAAGCGGAGGCCGGTCGGAATAATGCCGAGGCTCTCCATCGCGGGAATGGCATCCTTGTTGATGTAATAGGCAATCTTGCGCTTGTCGGCCTCGACGATGATTTCCATGAGGTCGGTTGAGGCTTCCTCCTTGGATCGGTTGCCGTTGATGGTATCTTGACCCAAGACGGCACCGAGATTCAGCAAAGAGATTTGCTCGTCGCAGGTTGCAATGAAATTCTTATAGACATCACCATTGGTGCTGCTTGCCTGGGCAAACTCGAATTCCTCTTCGGTGTCGATGATGAAATAGGCGGCTGCACCGATTTCCCTCATCATGGCTTCCGCCCGATTAAGCATTTCCGTGTCCTGCGTGTTGGTCTTCAGGACGCGGGGCGGTATGCCGTAGATTTCGCAAAGCTCGCTCCAGCATGACAAGGCGAACTTCTTCATCAATACATAAGGAACAGCTTTGTTGAGGATGCCCAAGTCGATGCGGTCTGGGCAAAACTCAAGGATCCACTTGCCAAAGTCGGGACGGTCGCGATATAGTTCGCACTCGTTGCCATAGACATCAGGATAGAATTTGCCAGTGACGGGTGACACGTTGGTACGGGGAAGCAGTTCAATGTCAGGGTTGCCTTTTTGGTCAAATAGAAACTGGACGAGACTTTGGCTGTAGAACTGCGATTCGACAATAAATTTGACCAATTTGTCGAAAAGACCATTGTCGGTCAGCACCTTCATTGCATCCTCGTCTATGGTGTCTCCCTTCTTGAGAAACCAATCGGCGGATTGCGACTTGCCGATGCGAAGACCAGTCTGTGAGGTCATCTTGGCATCAAGCATGACTTCGTCATAAAGCACCTGAAGGAGATGTTGCTTGGGTTCATCAGCGCGTGTGGCCTCAAGGCGGGCCGTGCGCCATGATGCAATATCGCGTCGGACTATGGACTCCTGACGGCGAATGACGCGGAGAACTGTTCGCTTTTCCTCGCGGCTCAATGTGTTCCCCTGAGTTTTATCCTGAGCCTGTTTCTTTCTGAATAAGTCAAATATAGCCATGATGATTAGTAATTATGTTGGAACTTGGGGTTGGAGCCGAAACGTGACTTGATGATAGGGTTGCCTTGTTCATCGGTTGCGATGGGCAGGGTTGGTGTGATGCTGCCCTCTGCGACCTGCTTCAAAAAATCGATGACGCGGTCATAGCGTTCACGCCATTGCTCGTATATGAGTTCGGAATTGGAAAGCCGGATAAGGTTCCACACCGCAATGACCTTGGTGTCCTCAAGGATGAGCGGGTCGCGGTCGTTGCCCTCGGCCCTGAATATCCTTTCCACATCATAGCGGCTGGCGAGGTAGGATTTCATTTCGCTGACGGCGGCCTCGATGCACTGGGCAACTGTGGCGTCGTCGTTTTCCGATATGTCGTCCATGACATGGTCATAGATGACAGTTTTCATTTCTTGTACAGTGATAAACATATCAGTATTTCCAATTTTTGCGACGGCCTACCACATAGCGGCTGTCGCTGATTCGTACTCTGTTGCTTAGTTTATAAATGGCTGATTCAAGCGCGTCGGGCAAATCGTCATGCACTTTGGAGCCTTTCTCAAAGCCCAATAACTGGTTTTCCAGCACCTCAAATCCTTGGTCGCCTTCATAATCCTCGTTGAAAATCACGTCGCCGCGCTGGAACAAGGGCTGCATGGCCTCGATGCGCCCGAACTTGTCCGGCTTGCTGCGGTTGTCACCCGTTATAGGTATCTGGACACCGACCTCTTCACCGACACGCCGGAACTCATCAAGCAACATGTCCTGCATGAAATTGGCCTCCATATAATATTTAATAGGTGTGTCGCCCACATAGTCGCGTATCTCGTAATGCCAGCCGACCATGACCGACACTTTCGTCTGATCGCCGAAGGCACGCAACACATGGTATTTGCCGGTTTTGGTGAGTCCGACCAGGACGGTGCCCTTGTAGTCGTTCTTCGTTGATGATTTCCATGACGGGTCTGTATAGGCGACGATGGCGCGGTACTGGCGCAGGGGGAGCATCTTGCCGTAGCGGATGTCCTTTTTCTCGAAGATGGTTCCCTCCTCGATGGGGTTGTTCATATACTCCTTTTGGAAAAGGCGTTCACCTATTTCTGCACGGATTTCGGCAACCTCCTTTTTTGTGAAGTTTTCCTTCCAAGAGGGATTACCGTTTTTGTCGAGCATATTGACAACAGTGCGGTGGAAACCGGGACGCTTGGCGATATTGCCGAGCACGGAGTTCTTCCCGATGCGGTTGCCCACCAACACAAAACGGCCACGGCCCGCGTCCATCGTTCCGTACAGTGCGGAGAGGCACCAATCGGTGACCTTTTGTACACGGGCGGGATTCAGCACAAGTTCGTCATCGTCGATGTCATCAATGACAATGTAATTGACACGGCGACCTGACTTTTTGATACCACGGGGCGATTGGCCACGACCAAGGGCGATGAACATGGAACCGTCGGAGGTGGTGAAGCGTCCATCGCTCCAGATGCCTTCTCCCTTGCCGATGCCAAAGTCGGCCTTGTAGAGTTCGTTTGACTCCAATTCTGCCTGAAGGTCGCCGAGCAGCTGCTTAGCTGCGTCCTGCGATTTGGAGACCAGAACCATTGTCAGTGGAGTGTGATTCTTCTGTGCCAAAATCCACATGGGTTCAATCAACGAGATGTGTGTGGATTTGGCGTGACCACGCGCCCACTCGAACACGGCACGGGCGCGGTCGTCGTTCAGGACATAGTTTGCGGCTTCCTTTTGGAACTTGGCAGTGGGCTTGGTGGCAAGGTGTGGAAAATAGGTCTCGACAAACGCGGCATAGTCCTTCCTCGTTTTAGCCACACGCTTTTCCCTGTCAACGGATGAGGTGTTGACCAGCGAGGAAGTTGCGGCCTGTATGCGGGCGCATAGGTCTTGCCATTCGGCCTCCTGTTGTTTACGGCGGGCTGCGTTTGCCATAATCAGTTGCGATTGTTGATATGGTTGATGTACTCCTGATGGAGCCTGTTGATGGTGGCAAGGATTTCGGGCGTGATGCTCTTGTCGGTTTTGGAACGCTCAAGGAGCCAGCGGTCAAACGAGGTGAAGACATCGATGACGGTGGCACGGTTGACGGTGTTGGCCACGCGCTCGGCACTGGCCATGATTTTGACCACATTGTCCGATAGTTTGGTGACGGAGTCGATGTTGTAGTCCGGCTTGCCGATTTCCGCTATGATGGCCTCCGTGATTTTCTTTGCGGACAGCATCAGCGAATTGGCAAGTTCGACGCTTGAGGTTTTTTCTTCGGCAAGGCGATCTTTCCACCCTTCAGCATTGACCCACCGCGAGACGGTCGCCTCGGTGATACCGTATTGGTCGGCGATTTCCTTTTGTGTATAGCCTGCCATGAAAAGTCGGTAGGCTTGGGCCTTTTTTGCGGCCATTTCAGTTCGGTTGCTCATGGTGAAAAAATGAATTTGGTGCGGCAAAATTCCGCACGTGCGGGCGTATAAAAAAATAATGTGTACACCGTGTACACTCTTTTTGCCGGTATGTGTGAAAGGCGGCACTTTTGCACCGTGAAAAACGGCGAAAGAACGATGAAACGCATTGTAATCAACGACGAGAGCCTGAATAGTTACGGCTTCTGGGTGAAGACGGACGGCATCGACCTGTCGGCCTTCCTGAAGAACCCCATTATGCTATGGAACCACAACCGCGATTGGAACGGCACTATCAACACCCAACTCCCAATAGGGTACTGGAAAGACCTTCGCATCGAGAACGGTGTATTGACCGGCGAACCTGTGTTTGACGAAAAAGACGAGTTTGCCGTAAGAATCAAACAGAAATACGAGGATGGTATCTTGAATGCCTGCTCAATTGGCTTCACCGCGATAGAATGGAGCGACGCGCCGGAGATGCTGAAACCCGGCCAGAGTGTGTCCACTGTGACGCGCTGCCGCCTGAAAGAAATATCTATCTGCGACATCCCGTCGAACGCGAACGCGACGGTGGTACTGTACGACGACGACAACAAAGTCATTAACCTGTCCGACTTGCCGAACACGGCAATAGGGCCTAAAATCAACTATAACATGCCAAAAGAAATCGCACTTAAATTGGGCTTGGACGAGAACGCAAGCCCTCAGGCCTGCGTGGATGCCATCCAAAGGAAGGATGACGAGATTGCCTCGCTGAAGGCCCAAAAAGCGACGCTGGAGGCCAAGGAGAAGGCGCGTGAGTTAGCCGAGGCCGAGGCCAGAAAGCAGGAAGCGGTGACGCTGCTCGACGATGCCGTGAAGAAAGGCCGCATCGACGCGACTGTGAGACCGCAATTCGAGAAGCTCTTTGAGCTTGACCATGAGGCAGCGAAGACCGCACTGGCCGCGCTGCCGGAAAGGAATCCTTTGGAAGCCAAGCCCGCTGGGACGGACGACGGCGACCTGTGCAAGATGAGTTGGGACGAGCTTGACAAGTCCGACCGTCTCTATGAGCTGAAGACGAAGTACCCCGAAATCTATCAGCAGAAATTCGACGAGAAGTTTCACCAAAAACACTAAAGACGATGGCACTACAAAAAGAAATCTGGCTCAATGATATTGTTGAGCTATTATTTGCAGACAACACGTTTGCAAAAAGAAGCATCGACCATTCGGAATTTGTGGAAAACAAGACCGTCCACGTACCGAACGCTGGAAGTGCGCCCAATGTCGTGGTAGACCGTAACCAATTTCCTGCCGATGTCGTGAAACGCACGGACTCCGACCTGACCTACGGCCTTCACGAGTATTCGACGGATCCCGTGCACCTCCAGTACTCGGAGGCCATTGAGCTTTCGTACAACAAGCGCAACAGCATCTTGAAACAGACGAAAGATGTCATTGCGGACAAGGTGCATCTGGATTTGGCGAGACTGTGGGTGCCTTCTGGCTACGCCAAGGTTGGCACCACTGGTGCAGCCGTACCAGCCCACACACCCTCTTCGACGGGCAACCGCCAAGCCATGACCAAGGCCGACGTGCTGGCCGTGAAGAACCTCTTCGACTTGGACGACGTTCCGCAGACGGGCCGTTGCATGCTGCTTGACGCGGTCATGTACAACCAACTTCTGGGCAGTATCACCGAGAGCGAGGCGATGGCCTTCCTCAAATCAGCCGATGCACAGCTTGGCATTGTGGGCAAGCTCTATGGCTTCGACTTCTACATGCGTTCGAAGGTGTTCCGCGTGTCGGCCAACGGCTCATCAATCAACGCATCGGCGGGTGCAACAACATCGGCAGGCGGCCTTGCCTGGCAGGAGGACTGCGTGAGCCGCGCAATGGGCAACCACGAGCTGTTTGAGAACGAAAAAGATGCTACCTATTATGGCACAGTGATAAGCGCTCTGGTGCGTGCCGGCGGCAGCTGCATCCGCAACGACAAGAAGGGCGTGGCCGTGATTTATCAGACAACGCCTTAACAACAATCAACCCTTTTATTAACCTTCAAACACACAAAAAGATGAAAAGAATTTTCGGAATTCTCGCACTGCTCTCTGTTGTGGCACTGACCGCAACGGCAACCGGCTACGCCTCAGAAGCCACAGTCGTCAACGCGCCCCCGATTGTTATCCAGACGGTGGAGGCTGACATGCCCGCCGTCCAGGAATACGCTTTTTTGGGATGGGACGCTGGTCTGGCCGTCACCTACGCCAACCAGCAAGGCTGCTCAAATGTCGGCCTCCAGGCCGTAGTCGGCAAAACCCTGAACGACCTGTGGGAATGGCGTTGTACCGCTTCCGTCAATGGATTGATTCCCCAAGACGGATTCGACCGATACGTTACCGCATTGACAGGCCCCGTGTTCAAACTCAAACCGTTTTATGTATTCGTGCAGGTGGGAGCGGCCTACAATCCCTCAACCGAATACAAGATAGGCATTGCGGCCAACACAGGTGCTGGGGTGGCTTTCGACATTGGCAAGCGATCAAGGATTTTCGTCGAAGCCGACATTGACGCGGTGCCGACTGGCGGAGTGTTGTGTTCCACCTTCAGCGCAGGTGTAGGCTACGCCGTGCGACTGTAGCAAACGAATAGAAACTGTTTGACCTAACCGATAGAACCATGAAGACCCGTATAGAACGACTTGTTATCCACTGCACCGCCACGCCGGAAGGTCGGGAGGTGACAGCCGCCGACATCCGGCATTGGCATTGCACAGCCCCGCCCATCGGAAGGGGATGGAAGCAAGTCGGCTATACGGACATGGTGCATCTTGACGGCAGGGTGGAACGCCTTGTCGGAAACAACGAGGATGCGTTTGTGGACGGCTGGGAGGTCACCAATGGGGCAAAAGGCTACAACGGTACGAGCCGGCACATTGTGTATGTTGGCGGGAAGCGCAACGGACACCCAGCCGACACGCGCACGGTGGCGCAGAAGGCGGCACTGAAAGCCTATGTGGAGGACTTCAAGAAGCGTTTCCCTTGGGCCGATGTGTGCGGACACCGCGACCTGCCGGGCGTGGCAAAAGACTGCCCATGCTTTGATGTAAGAAAGGAGTATGGGATATGAGAACGGAGTGGTACAGCATCATCCCAAGCATCATCGCCCTGTTGACGGCCTGTGGCTGGGTAGTGGACGGACGGCTCCACCGCAAGAAGGTGAAGGAGCAGGACATCCTCAACCAGAAGGCCGAAATGGAATTGTCGAAGACGTATGTGGATGAGTTCAAGGAGAACATAGCGAAGCCGCTTCAGGCTGAAATCAAAGGACTACGAAGAGATGTCAAGAACCTACAGAAAGCCATCAAGCAGGCTAACAGTTGCGATTATCACGACAATTGCCCTGTGCTTGACGAGTTGCAGAAGCAACAGCGTGACGACGGCGAAGGAAAGGACTGAAGCTCGGACGGAGACAATGCTGAAGGAGACGCACACGGTTGATTCGGTGTTCATCCATGACAGTATATTCATCCGCGAGGGCGGCGACACGGTGGTGCTTGAGCGATGGCACACCTATTATCGTGACCGCATCGTGCACGACACGGTGTTTGAACATACGACCGACACCATCATCAAGACCGAAACGGTGGAGAAGGTGGTGGAGGTGCAGAAAAAGGGGAGCAATGCCGGATGGATGGTGGCCCTGACGCTCTTTGCCGTGATTGTGATTTACACACTGATTAAACAGATATTCAATAAACATTAAACACAGACAAAAGGCATGGAAAAGTGGAAACGCTTGAAACAGGAACTGGTCGGCGTTACGGTGGCGGCACTGGTGACGCTGTCAGTGCTTGCCTTCGCGTTGTGGATTATTGACACATTAGAAAATGACAACCTAAACACACAATACTATGAGTGGATACAGACAAGGCGTTGACCTGATTATGGGTGTCGTCCAAAGTAGCACCTTCAAACCTTTGGGCTACTCTACGGGTTGCAAAATCAGCGACTCGACGGAAACAGGAGAACGCGTCACCAAAGAAACTGGCGCAAGCCAATGGAAGGAAAAATATGTCAAGAGCCTCGCGGAACAGATTAC
>Ga0310690_10003069_pt1 | contig 25780 bp, 22 predicted proteins | sample AusTroGonzalo_MG_2_FD_207661 | JGI IMG/M metagenome (GOLD analysis project Ga0310690, IMG submission 207661) | Bovine rumen microbial communities from tropical cattle in Woodstock, Queensland, Australia - Gonzalo_04 (v2) (version 2) | ecosystem: Host-associated > Mammals > Digestive system >... | reverse complement strand
ATCATCTGCACCTGTGCAAGTTTTTCTTATATTATTTTGCTGTATTTCAGCATATTTCTTATATCGAACTCACGTTATTTTATATTGTCGCGTTAGTAGCGATGAGCAAAAAAATAACACCAGTTTGGATTTTCAAGAAGAACAACTACGTAATTATTGTTCTAGAATGGAATACAACATTATCGCTGTGTATAAGGAAGATTATTCAGCCAAAGACGCAGAGTTAAAACGTCCTGAAATGCGGGCAATTTTTCAATATTACAAAACGCATAAGGGATACGTGGACAAATTGTTATTTTATCGTTGGGATAGATACGCACGTAATGTAGAATTTGCACTAATCTATAAACAAAAGTTTATGGAAGAACTTGGTGTGGAGATCAATGCCATAGAATCTCCGATAGATTTTTCAAGCACAGAATGGCCTATGATGTTATCCATGTATTGTGGTGTCGCACACATAGAAGATAATAAGATTAGTAGAAGGACAAAAGATGGTATCCGTGCCACTCTCAAAGCCGGACGTTATCCTCAAAAGGCTCCTATAGGGTATCTGAATAACGGATAAGCAATCATGAAACACACATTGAAAAAGACGAAGAATATGCGCCCATAGTAGAAGAAGTGTTCAGAGAATTGGCAAAAGGAATAGAATCAGTGGAGTCGTTAAGAAAGAGATACGCACCAAAATTACTTCGACGCAACGGTATGCATAAAGACAAAAGGGGCATATCGCGAGATACAACTAACAGACCGATTTCTAAAGGAGCCTTTTATCGAATGGTGCGTAACCCTATCTATTGCGGTGAAATTATTATTCCTGCTTATGGTGAAGAACCGGAACAAATCATTCAAGGAGAACATGACCCTATTATTGACAAAGCTACATTTCAAGCTGCACAAGATGCTTTAAGCGGAAGAACAAGGGGCAAACCGAAAACAAGAAAGACTGACAAACCTGAATTGTATTTGAGGCGTTACCTCGTTTGCCCACATTGTGGACACAGCATAACGGGTGGGTTCTCTACGTGACATGGAGGAAAATACCCCTATTATAATTGTTGTTACTGCAAAAAAGTTAAATCACGTGCTGAAAAAGCAAATGAAGCATTTGCGGAATTTCTTGGCACACTAAAACCGAATCCCGCTTCAAGAAAAGCATTTGAACTTATACTCAAAGATTTGTCTGAACGAAGTAACGAATCACGCAGAGCCGAATGCGAGAACATTAAGACGCAAATTAGTACCATCAACAACAAGATTGCCAATGCTGATGATAAGTATCTTGAGGAAACACTTAATAATGAGCAATATCAACGTATTTGTGACAGATTCAAGAGAGAGAGACTACAATTAGAAGAAAGACTTCATTTATTGCAAAATCCAAAAAATTCAAAACTCGAACCTAAATTGAGATATACTTATTCGCTGATAAACAATATGATGGACTACATTCGTGAAGCCCCTGTGGAGTTACGATGCCACCTCATAGGTTCGATATTTTCAGAAAAAATCGAATTTGACGGAATAAAATATCGAACCTCAAAATTGAATGAAGCTGCGGCACTTATCTTTCAGTATAACAGCGAGTTGAAAAATAAAAAAGGGACGCGAATTGCTCAACGTCCCATTCGGTACCGCGGGCGGGACTTGAACCCGCACAGCCATCACTGGCCAAAGGATTTTAAGTCCTTCGTGTCTACCGATTCCACCACCGCGGCCAGACTCCGCATAAACTAATGTGCCCCTCTAAGAAGAAGGAGAAAGCATAGTTAACTTGCGGAATTACGGCTGCAAAGGTACAGCAAAAAAATGAGGTTCGCAAACAAAAATAAAGATTTTGCATCTTTTGACACAAAAAATTTGCAGGAATGAGAAAAATACCTTACCTTTGCAGCCGAAAAATAAATTTTCATAGTTAAGGTTTAGGTTATAGGGCAACAGGTGGCTGTGAAGTCCCCTGTTGTTTTTCCGAAGCAGCGGTAAATGCCAAGACACAGGCAAAGGCCGCAGAAGACACGGCGCATAGTTATGACGGAAAAAGAAGGAATGGCACAGATGTCTGAGCAGCAGCGTGCTGCATGGCAGATGGATTGGACGGACCTTAATGAGGTGCGCAAAGCCATTATCCTGTCCGAGATACTGAACCGGAAATACTGAACGGTCCTTTCCCGAAGGAGGTTCGTACCCGCCCGCGTACTGCGTGAGGCGGGTTGTGTGACAAAGAAAATAAAATACAATCATAATAATGGCAACAACTTACATGACTGCAGACGGACTGCAGAAACTAAAAGACGAACTCCAGTTCCTCGAAGGGACAGAGCGGCCGCGTGTCATAGCCGCGATAGCCGAGGCACGCGACAAGGGAGACCTGTCGGAAAACGCGGAATATGACGCCGCCAAAGAAGAACAGGGACACCTCGAAAGCCGCATAGCCATGCTGAAAAGCAAGATTATGGATGCCCGCATCATCGACGAGAAAAGCATCAAGACCGACGAAGTGCAGATACTTACAAAGGTACGCGTGCGCGTGAAGAACACCGGCGCAGAGAAAGTGTACCAGCTCGTCACAGAGGGCGAAGCCAACATCCTCGAAGGCAAAATAGCCGTGACCACCCCCATCGCCAAAGGACTGATGGGCAAGAAAGTGGGCGAGACGGCACAAGTGCATGTGCCTGCCGGCGTCATGGAGTTCGAGGTACTTGAAATAGGTATCTGACCAATGTCCGACTCTCAAAAACACACACGGCAATGACTATCTTCACAAGGATAATAAACGGAGAAATCCCGAGTTACAAGGTTGCGGAAGACGACCGCTACTACGCTTTTCTGGACATCCATCCGCTCGTCAAAGGGCATACACTGGTGATTCCGAAACTGCCCGAACCGGAGGCTGACTATATCTTCGACCTTGACGACGACCTGCTGGCAGGCATGACAGTGTTTGCCAAACAGGTGGCGCGCGGCATCAAGGCGGCAACAGGCTGCAAGCGCGTGGGCGTGGCGGTACTCGGCATGGAGGTGAACCACGTACACATACACCTCGTCCCCCTCAACAAGGAGACCGACATGCTGTTCACCAACCCCAAACTGGAACTGCCATCGGAGGAGATGTGCGAGATAGCCAACTCCATAGCCGAGGCAATAGAAAAAGAGGCATAAACAAACCCAATAAAATATCCCTATTATGGAAAAATTTTCCGGAAAGACTCGCACTGAAAGCGATTTGATCGGCGAGTTGCAGATTCCCGTAGAGGCTCTGTATGGTGTGCAAACACAACGCGGTATTGAGAACTTCCCAATATCCAAGTTCAAGTTAAAGGACTATCCGGCATTCATCAACGGCCTGGCTTACACCAAGCTGGGTGCCGCCATGGCAAACCACGAACTCGGTCTGCTGACGGACGACCAGTTCCGCGGCATCAAGCAGGCATGTGAGGAGATTCTGGCAGGCAAGCACCACGACCAGTTCCCCGTGGACATGATACAGGGCGGCGCAGGCACCACCACCAACATGAACGCTAACGAGGTCATAGCCAACCGCGCACTGCAGATTATGGGTCATGAGGCAGGCGAATACCAGTACTGCTCGCCCAACGACCATGTGAACTGCTCTCAATCGACCAACGACGCCTATCCGGCAGCCATCCACATGGGGCTGTACGCCACTCACCTTGAGTACATGAAGCACTACGAACTGCTGATTGACGCTTTCCGGAAAAAGGCAGAGGAGTTCAAGAACGTGCTGAAGATGGGCCGCACACAGCTGGAAGACGCAGTGCCGATGACCCTCGGTCAGACCTTCGGCGCATTCGCAAGCATCCTGCAGGACGAGGTGAAGCACCTAAATGACGCGGCAGAGGAGTTCCTGACCGTGAACATGGGCGCAACCGCCATCGGCACCGGCATCTGCTCCGAGCCGGGTTACAGCGAGAAGTGCGTGAAAGCTATGGCACAGGTGACAGGCTGGAAGGTGGTTCTCGCCGAAGACCTCGTGGCTGCAACAAGCGACACCAGCTGCATGGTAGGCTACAGCAGCGTTCTGCGCCGCATCGCCACCAAGATGAACAAGATAAGCAACGACCTGCGTCTGCTCGGCAGCGGCCCGAAGTGCGGTCTGCACGAAATTGACCTGCCCGCACGCCAGCCCGGCAGCAGCATCATGCCCGGCAAGGTGAACCCCGTCATCCCCGAGGTGATGAACCAGATATGCTACAAGGTGATAGGCAACGACCTCTGCGTCGCCATGTGCAACGAGGCGGCACAGATGGAACTTAACGCCATGGAGCCGACGATGGCACAATGCTGCTTCGAAAGCGCGGAAATTATGATGAACGGATTTGACGTGATGCGCAAGTACTGCATCGACGGAATCAAGGCCAACGAGGAACGCTGCCGCAACTATATCACGGGCAGTATCGGAATCGTCACCGCCCTCAACCCGATTATCGGCTACAAGAACAGCACCAAAATCGCCAAAGAGGCGATGGCTACTGGCAAGGGCGTGTATGAACTCGTTCTCGAACACGGCATCCTCACCAAAGAGGAACTGGATACCATCCTCAGCCCCGAGAACATGATACGCCCCGTGAAACTGAACATCAAGCCCCGCCGCTAAACGGCAGGACATAGGGGTCGGAACCTGTTTCAGACTGACAACAAAACATGAAACTCGTCTTTGCGACCAACAACCGTCATAAACTGGAGGAAGTACGCCAAATGCTTCCGTCGGTTTATGATGTTTTGTCACTCTGTGACATCGGTTGCACGGAGGAAGTGGAGGAGACGGGCGTCACACTGGAAGAGAATTCGCTGCTAAAGGCGCAGCATGCAGCTGCCTGGATGGCGGCGCATGGCCTAACGGACGTGTCGGGGGTTTTTGCCGACGACACGGGGCTGGAGGTGGAAGCCCTGGATGGACGGCCGGGAGTGCACACCGCCCGTTATGCGGGTGAGCCGGCCGATGATGCCGCCAACCGCCGCAAACTTCTGGAGGAACTGGCCCGCACGGGCGACAAGGCACGCCGCGCATGTTTCCGAACCGTTGTCACCCTGCTTTTCCGCAACCGTGTCATCCGTCTCGAAGGACAGGTGGACGGAATCATCGCCTCTGCCGAACGCGGCACAGGAGGTTTCGGGTACGATTCCCTCTTTATCCCGGCCGAAGGTGACGGACTCCATTTCGCCGAGATGAGTGCTGCGGAAAAGAACCTGCTCAGTCATCGCGGCCGTGCCATGACACAACTCAAACAGACCCTTCAATCCCTCACAGCCGAACCATGAAACAACGACATATCCTTACAACAATTCTTCTGCTGACAGCCGTGGTGTTATGCCGCGCCGGACAAATCGGGGAATGGACTCTTCATCTCGCCTACAATAACGTGACGGAACTGGTCCGTCAGCACGGGCGTGTCTATGCCCTCGCCGGAGGAGCGGTATTCTCGGTGGATATAGCCGACGGCAGCACGGCTTACTATAACAAGCAGACCGGCCTCCATGGTTCGACGGTGAGCCGTATCGCGGGTAACGAGGCGGTGGGCCGAGTGGTCTTCTTCTATGAGGACGGACTTATAGATTTGCTGGATGCGGAGGGAAACGCCTTTGCCATCACGGATCTGCTGTTGAAGGACATGAGCGAGAACAAGACGCTGAACAACGTGGTCATGTACGGCGATTATGCCTACTGTTCCATGAGTTTCGGCATCATGGTGCTTAATCTGCGCAAGCGCGAGATTGCCGACTCTTATTATATAGGGGAAGGAGGCCGAGCGGAGTCTGTCGTGCAGACCGCCATTTTCGGTGACAGTATTTACGCCGTTTCCGCTACGCGCTGGTATGCCGCCTCCGTGCGGGACAATCTGTCGGATTACAACCGATGGCATTCGCGGGACAATCTGCCCGGCAAAGGGGATATGCAGGATTTGGCGGCAACTGACGGAGGTCTGTGTCTTTTGCGCGGCGGACAGTTGTGGCTCTGCGAGGCGCAGGGCGGCTGGCAGCAGGTGGCTTCGGATACGGAATGGACAAGGCTCCGCCAGAAAGGAGAGACTCTGTATTGTATCAGCCGAAATGCGGTCAGCCGTCTGGAGAACGGTGTGCTGAAGCATGTCCCGCTTTCCGTTGGTGTCTATGATGCGGTGGCTGCTGACGGCGGTCTGTGGCTGGCAGCCGGAGATTATGGTGTGGCCTTCCAGTCAGACGAAGGGACTGATTTCTATCGTCCGGACGGTCCGGCCGTAAACAGCCCGTACAGGATGATGGTGGATGACGGACGGCTCTTCGTGGTGCCAGGAGGACGCTGGTCTTCGCAGAACCAGACTCCCGGCTGCGTGATGATATACGACGGACATCACTGGACCAACATCAGCAATGACTATATTACCGGACGGACACAATATCCCGCTTATGACTTCATGAACGTGGCGGTCGATCCTGCCGACCGGCAGCATTTTTATGTCACCAGTTACGGTATGGGACTCTATGAGTTCCACGGCACGGAACTCGTGCGAAACTACACATGCGGCAATAGTCCGCTTGCTTCCGCCGCACCCGGCAGTAATGCACCTTTGTATGTCCGTACCGACGGTGCGCTGTTTGACCGTGGAGGCAACCTCTGGCTGCTGAATACCAGCGCGTATGCTGACAATGTGCATGTACTCACTCCCCAACACCGGCAGACGGCTCCCGCCATGGATTCCGCGGTGTGGACGACCATGAATCTGACGAACCGTTCCGGTGAACGGACAGTGCTCCAAACGCCGCTTGAAATGCTGGAGGACAACCAGCAGGACGGTTGGCTGTGGATTCCGTTCGCACGTTCGGAGACAGGGCTCGGCCTGCTGGACAACAATGGTACTCCCACGGACATATCAGACGACCGTTTCGTATTCCGCTTTATTTTTACCGACCAGGACCATAACAGTATCCGTCCGGAGAATATTTATTGTGTGACCCAGGATCGCGAAGGGACTCTCTGGATAGGGCATAAGACAGGGCTGTTCATCATTCCTTCGCCGGCTGATTATTTCACTTCCGATGCCTGCGAACGCATCAAGATTCCGCGCAACGACGGCACCAATCTGGCTGACTATCTACTGAACGGTGAACAGGTCAATGTCATCGCGGTGGACGGCTCGAACCGCAAATGGATCGGCACGGAGAGCAGCGGACTGTATCTCATGTCGGACGACGGGGTGACTACGGTGGAGCATTTCACAACCGACAATTCGCCCCTCCTTTCCGACAAGATTATGTCATTAGCCATTGACCCTGTTTCCGGACTGGTTTATGTCGGAACGGAGCGAGGACTGATGGCCTACCAGAGCGATGCCGCCGACCCAATGCCAGACTATTCCTCCGCTTACGCCTATCCCAATCCTGTGCGTGAGGACTATGATGGCGTTATAACAATAGCAGGGCTTATGGATGAGACGACAGTGCATATACTCGACAGCGGTGGAAATCTGGTCTGTGAAACGTACAGCAATGGAGGAATTGCCGTGTGGGATGGCAGAAATGGCGCAAAAAAACGGGTAAGTTCTGGAGTATATACTGCATTATGCAATACTGCTGATGGCAATAATCATACAGTAGTCAAAATCATGATTGTTCATCAATCCGCTATGGATTGACACCGTTTATGAAAGATATTGTCAGGTATAGTGCATTCGTACTGTTCACGACTGTTTAGGCAGTTTTCTGTTTTATCCTACCAGATTTTATTGACAATCCTGGCTATCAATGACAAACAACATTGACCATTTGCATATATATCATTGCTCTTGGTATTAGCACATTCTTCTTGCTTTATTTGATATTGCTGTGGGCAACAGATAGCGCTTGTCGCCATCCCATTGTTTGTATTGATAGGTGCTGTCAGTTTGCCCGACACAGTTGAAGTCGTGGTTGTGTTAGGTGAGGCAATGCGTGCTGACCATTTGAGTTTGAACGGGTATGAACGTAATACATGTCCTCTGCTTGCACAAAGGAAAAATATTCGCTCCCTGTCCATTTATAGTCCGCACACATATACTGCTGCCAGTCTTTCTTATCTGCTCACTCCTGCCGATAGCCAACCTCCCAGATGGACAGAAACACATTTGTCATAGTTCTTTGGATTGCGACATACTACACTTGCGTTCCCTCGGCAACAAGTGGATGGATGCTCAACGGCACATTACGTCCGTTTTCCGGCTTTCATTCGGTGATTATGCCTCACCAGGCAGCATCATTCGGCAGGTGATTCGTAGGTTCATCTGCGGATTTCACCATATTTTCAGCGGCCCTTCATCCTGTTCAGGCCGTTTCTGTGGCGCGCTGCCTGCGACGGCAACAGACTAAAAAAATCACACAATTTCATATCCTGCTCTTGCATAATCCGGAAGATTGTTGTACTTTTGCAGTCACAAGCTCATCATGAATTAAACATTATTTCCTCGGTATATGAAAAAAATCTCCTCTATTCCGTACAGATTGCTCCGCGCCGTGCTTGTCTGCATATCGGGCATCGGAGTCTTGCTGCCTGCAGCGGCCCAACGGACGCCGGCATATTCTTTTGATGACGACTACATTTTCTGGGGCTATCCGAATACTTACCTGAACTATCAGGCAAAGATAGCATATCCTCTCATTGACAGGATGCTGCGGGACAATCCTCCGGCGGTTGAACCGGACAGAGACCGGTGGATGGCACTCGTCACGCTCGACCAGTTTCTGCACGATGCCGAATATCAGAGAAGGGAGGCTTTCTATACATTTATCAATTCCCGCATGGCAGGGATGCTCGAAGGAATAGACCGGCCTGTACTTTCCGGCGTGCGCATATACAAACTTTATAACAGCGGTTTTATACTCAAGACGCTGAAGACGACCGTTGCCATCGACCTTGTTCCGGGCGGCACGACCTCCAAGCCGTTCCTCACTGATTCGGTCATCTTCGAGATTGTCAGCCGCTGTGACGCGCTGCTCGTCACCAACTCCGGCAACATGCACGCCAGCCGCAACGTAGTCAAGGAGTTTGTTGCATCGGGCAAGAAAGTGATTGTGCCCCAAGGGCTGTGGACCAACTTGGGAGAAGATATCCAACCCGTCGGAGCGGACACCGTCCAGACCGTTGACCTCGGCGCAATGACGCTTCATGTAATGCCGGGACATGCAAGCAGCGCCAGGAACAACATCTACGTGATGGACTTTCAGGGGCGCGGAGTCGTGGCGCATACCGGGGCACAGGACAACGAGGCCGATTGGGGTTGGATTGACAAGGTGCACGACAAATATAACATTGACGTCCTTCTGACCAAAAGCCGGAACATCAGCCTGGAGTCCATGCTCAAGGGCTTCAAGCCGCGTATGCTGATCACCTCCCACGAGAACGAGATGGAAAGCACCGTGGACAATCGCGAGTCCTATTGGACCACGCAGAAAAGAATGAAGAGCCTTGCCGACCTCGCTATCCCGCATGTCCTTATGACATGGGGGGAGGCATACGAATATGCCGACACGGAATCGGAGAACATCTCTTCGTCCGCCAACAAGGTGATGATGGACGGAATCATGTACATAGAACGCAAGGGCGCAATCTATACCCCGACCGGTATAAAAGTGAAATAAGAAATCCCTAACTAACACTTCAACACCTCACCATCAGTATGAAAAAACATATATTCACCTCTCTGCTGTTTTTGGGCATTGTTGCCTCTGCCGCAGCACAAGCATCCGGCGAAAAACCATACACGGACAATTATATCTATTCGGGCTATCTGGCTGACTACAAGCTGGATCAGGCTACCACGGCATTCAGCGCCATTGACGACATGCTCCAGGCCTATCTGCCGGAAAAAGAGATTCCTCTGCCCCGTGAACTGGCGCTCGTCAGCCTCGACCAGTTGCTGCACGACACCGACAATGACGGCACCGAACCCTTCTATAATTTTATCAACACCCGCATGCTGCGTGTTCTCAAGGATTTAGAAAAACCGGTCACGAAAGGCCTGCGCATATACAAGCTCTACAACGACGGTTTTATTGTCAAATCCCCGAAGGCGACAGTTGCCATTGACCTGATTCCGGGCGGCTCGGATGCCAAGCCGTTCATCGCGGATTCGGTTATCTACGGCATAGCCGGCAAATGCGACGCGCTCTTCATCTCCCATTTCCACGCCGACCACGCCAACCTCAATGTCGCCAAGTCGTTTGCGGCGCGCGGCAAACTCGTCATCGCTCCTAAAGACCTCTGGGTGGGGGTTGATCCGCTTATACAACCGTTGGAAAAGGCGAATGAGGAATTTGAAGTGGAGTTTAAGGAACTGGATCTGACGCTCCACGTCCTTCCCGGACACCAGGGCGATGTCTATAACAACATCAACGTCGTGGAGTTTCATGGCGAAGGCACGGTGGCGCAGACTGGCGACCAATGGGGCAATTCCGCCGACCTCAAATGGATTGACCGTGTGCATGAAAAATACGACATTGATGTCCTGATGCCCAACTGTTGGATTGACGAGATGGAGCGTGTCATCCGTGGTTTCGGGCCGAAACTCATCATCACCGGCCACGAGAACGAACTGGGCGAGCATTCCATCGACCACCGAGAGGCCTATTGGATTACCATCAAGAAGATGGAAAAGATTGAGGACATCAACATCCCCTATGTCCTCATGACCTGGGGCGAATGGTACGACTACCAAAGATAACCTTTTCCTGGAGGGGATGCACCATACTCACTCGTGGGCGTAAAGCGATGGCTTCTCTCATGCGGCGGATGACAGCTATATCCTTTCACAGAGGGATGACCGGGAGAAGAATATGTGAAAAAATAGTAAGCCGCCGGAATAAAAACCATGACGCAAGCGAAAAAAACACTTGTAGAGACGGTATGCATACCAATAGTATCCGGTAGGAAAATTGAGCATAGTCTGCAATGTGACAAAATGTAAATTGTTGAGCTGTGAATTGCTATCCGACATGGTGGAACGACTGATCTCACTGCCAAATCCGAGATTGTAGAATTTTGACCGGTGTCCTTTCAGAGAATCAACAATATCCCGAGACTCTCCCTGCGCGACAATTGTGCCCAGAGCATTACTAGCAGATGATTACAGTATGAAAAGAACGATGGTCTTTCGACACCTCGTATTTGTCCAAAAGATCATCGAAATAGTGTGGGCAGAAAAGAACATAACTGCCTGAATTTAAATTCCTTTGTATATTTTAACAAAATGGCATAAAATTGTAACATTTTGATAGTTGGCACAAAGATACAAAAGTTGAAATGTACGGACAATACAAATTGCTGCATCTACTCAAAATATCAATTGATTACAACAACCTGTCACGAAAAATACCGGACACTAGTGATGCGTGCATCATCTCTACGTGTGGGCATGTGTGGGGTTGGTGCGAGGGCTTCCAACTGGAATAGGGTAATAGGCCTTCGGCTACTCTCATGCATGCCGCAGACTTTGTGCCGGTTAGGAAGAAAAATGCATTTTTTTTGAAAAAAAGTGGCGTTTCAGGTGATAGATTTTGGCTGTTTTTTTGCTATATTATGGAGGGGTATATATATTCTTCCGGAAACTGCCAAAGCGGGACGCAGGGGGGAATTATTGTGCATTATTGAGAAGCAGTGGGAAGCAACGGGAAAATTCAAATCCCCGCTATCGTACCTTTGCACAAGAAAACGGGAGAAACAGAAAAATGCAGAGAAAACTGAAAAATCCTGCAACTTTTCGGAGAAAACTGCAAAAAACTGAAACGGTCAATCCCCCGTATCGTATCTTTGCACCCGGAAACGAAAAGACATGGCGGATGGCAAGATGTGTCGAACGGAACTATGATGGTCTTCCGTTGTGTACAATTACCGACACAAGAAACACAATCCTTCACAAAAAGCCGGCTCTTACATTTTTTCCTGCAAAAAAGCGGGGGAAATTTGGAAAAGACGTTTTTTTGTTGTATCTTTGCATGCTCATTATGCACATGCCGGTTCTCCTTGCACGTCCGGCATGCCGCCAAATAAAGACCTGAAATGAAGATATTGCAGCATATCGGCGAATACCTCTTCCTGATGGGGAAGGTTTTCCGTCTGCCGGATTGCCAGCGGATGTTCTGGCGGCAGTATTCGCGCGAACTGGAGAAGCAGGGGCTGCAGTCGCTCCCGATAGTGATTGTGATTTCCATTTTCATCGGCGCGATTCTGACTATCCAGGCAAAGATAAACACCGAGAACCCCCTGCTGCCGACTTACACGACCGGCCTGCTGACCCGCGAGACACTGCTGCTCGAGTTCTCAAGTACAATCCTGTGCCTTATACTGGCGGGCAAGGTGGGGAGCAACATCGCCTCCGAAATAGGCACGATGCGCATCACGGAACAGATTGACGCCATGGAGATTATGGGCGTCAATTCGGCCAACTACCTGATTCTGCCGAAGATAATGGCGCTAGTGACGATGATGCCTTTCCTCGTCATCGTGTCCATCGCCGTGGGACTGGTGGGCGGCTGGGGCGTCGGAGCATTCACGGACGTCATTACGGTGGCGGACTATCTGGTGGGAATCCAGTATGCGTTCAATCCGTATTTCGTGTGGTACGGTATCATCAAGTCGCTGGTGTTTGCCTTCATCATCACGAGCCTGAGCAGTTATTACGGCTATTATGCGCACGGCGGGGCATTGGACGTGGGCCGTGCCAGCACCAGTGCCGTGGTCAACTCAAACATCATCATCCTGTTCAGCGACCTGCTGCTGACCAAACTGCTGCTGTGACAGCATTCCGCAAACTGAGAGAGACATGATTGAAATAGAGGACATAGTCAAGAGTTTCGACGGCATGGCGGTGCTGGATCACGTGAGCGCCACGCTGTATGACGGGCAGGTGAATATGATTATCGGCCAGTCGGGCAGCGGCAAGACGGTGCTGATGAAGTCGCTTATCGGCCTGCACAAACCCGACAGCGGGCGCATTATGTACGACGGACGCGACATCACTGTGATGGGCGAGAGCCAGTTGCGCGCCCTGCACCGCGAGGTGGGGATGCTGTTCCAAGGGTCGGCGCTGTTCGACAGTATGACCGTGCTGGAGAATGTGCTGTATCCGCTGGAGATGTTCTCCGCCTCATCCGACGACGAAATGCAGCAGCGGGCGCGCTATTGTCTTCAGCATGTGGATATTCCGGAGCGCGCCTACGGCCTGATGCCCGCGGAAATAAGCGGTGGCATGCAGAAGCGTGTGGCGATTGCGCGCGCCATAGTCATGGAGCCGCGCTACCTCTTCTGCGACGAACCCAACTCCGGCCTGGACCCCAAGACGAGCCTCGTCATCGACCGGCTGATTCACGACTTGACGGAGGAACTGGGCATCTGCACCATCATCAACAGCCATGACATGAACTCCATCATGGAAATCGGCGACAACATACTGTTCCTGCGTAACGGCCGCAAGGAGTGGCAGGGCAGCCGTGACAACATATTTAATGCCGGCAACGAAGCCCTTGACGACTTCGTGTTTGCCAGCCAACTGTACAAACGAGTGAAAAAAGCGATGCTATGAAACACCATGTCCTGATTACACTTGCCTTTGCCTTGCTGTCGCTGTCAGCGGCGGCACAGTCACCGAAGCGTGTCCCCGCTTTCCGCGGTGTGATAGAGCGTGTGCAGCCTTCGGGTGACACCATCCATATCTACCTGCGCGGCGACGAGCGCAGTCACTTCTCCATGACCACCGACGGCTGGCAGATAATGGAAAACAAGAAAGGCGTTCTCTGCTACGCTGTCCTTAAGCGCGGCATGCCCGCTGTGAGCCGCCGTGTGGCGCATGACGCGGAGAAACGCAGCAAGTGTGAGAACCGTTTCCTGCGCCGCAAAGGGATACCGAAAACCGTACACCCATGAGAAAGATATTCGTCATACTGCTTCTGTCAGCGGCGACGTTGCATTTGTACGCCGTCCCCGCACGCCGCGGGCCGCGCGATGTGACGCAGCCCGATGGCACGGTGATTACCGTCTATGCGCATGGCGACGAGCATTTCCACTGGCTGACGGACAGGGACGGGCATTGGCTGGAGCGCGCCGAGGACGGGTTTTACCGCCGGACGGAGGCTCTGACCCCTGTGCAGATTCAGGAGCAGCGCCGCTTGAGTCCTTACCGGACTCCCGAACAGGTGCAGTCGCCTATTCCTCTGAATATCGCGCCGCGCGGACTGGTCATTCTGGTGCAGTTCCAGGATGTGAAGTTCACAACCGACAAGGCGGTGATGGACACCATGCTGAACGGGAATGTCTTTACCCGCGAGTACGACTTTACTTATAAGGAGAAGGACTATCACATCTTCAGCAGCGGTTCGGCACGGCAGTATTTCTTTGACAGCAGTTTTGGGCAGTATAATCCGCATTTTGATGTGATGGGGCCGGTCACGCTGGCTAAGGAGATGGCTCATTACGGCTCCAACACAGGCGGACGTGACAAGAATGTGCAGGAAATGATTCGTGATGCCTGTAAACTGGCGGCTGCTGAAGGTACCGACTTCAGTCTTTATGACAACGACAAGGACAATTACGTGGACTTTGTATATGTCATCTACGCCGGTTACGGCGAGGCGGACGGCGGCGGCGATAACACCATTTGGCCGCACAAGCACAAACTTGGTACGACAATAAAACTCAACGGCAAAACGGTCAGTGTCTATGCCTGCGGCTGCGAGATGGACTACTACAGCAAGCGTTTTTACGGCATCGGCCTCTTCTGCCATGAGTTCGGGCATGTGCTCGGTCTGCCCGACATGTACGAGACTTCCGGCAAAGAGAACTGGAAGACACTCGGCGAGTGGGACATCATGGACTATGGTCCTTATTGCGAAGATGCCAACACCCCGCCCGCCTATTCGGGCTACGAGCGTTTCTTCCTCGGCTGGGCAACTCCACGCCTGCTCAAGGAGCCGGAGAATGTGGAGCTGCACGACATCGCCTCCACCAACGAGGTGCTTATAATCTCGCCTGACGGCACACACAACATGGTGGGCAACAACCCTTACCCGCAGACTTTCTATGTTTTGGAAAACAGACAGCGGCATGGATGGAATGCCTGTAACAGGGGCGAGGGGCTGCTCATCACGCGCATTGCCTATAATTATTCCTCGTGGAAGAACAATTACGTGAACGATGTGGAGACTTCCATGGGCATCAACATCATGGAAGCGGACGGACTGGCACCTGAATATCCCGACGAGGGCTGGTACGGCCGTCCCGAAGATGTTTTTCCTACCGGTGCCACGGAGTACAAGGCAATCACCGGCTACCCGATTGAGGACATCAAGGAAAAGGACGGTGTCATCACCTTCAAGTTCATGGGCGGAGCGGCCTCGCCGGTTACGCAGGTGAACAGCATCACGGACATCCCTGACGGCAGCAAGTGGCTCTGGAAGGGACGTATCTACCTGAATAACAACGGACATATATACGACATTCTGGGCAATGAAAATCATCTCCTACAACGTTAACGGCATTCGTGCCGCAGTATCAAAAGGACTGCTTGACTGGCTCCGCGCCGAGCAGCCGGACATCTTCTGCATACAGGAGAGCAAGGCGCAGCCTGAGCAGATTGACACTCTCACCATGCGCGAACTGGGCTACTGCAGTTACATCCATTCTGCCGAGAAGAAAGGCTACTCCGGCGTGTGCATCTTCTCCAAAAAAGAGGCTGACCGCGTTGTCGCTGGCATGGGCAATCCCCGTTATGACAGCGAAGGGCGCGTGCTGCGTACTGACTTCGGCGACCTTACTGTCGTCTGTGTCTATGTCCCCAGCGGCACGACCGGCGATGTGCGGCAGGACTTTAAGATGGAGTTCCTTGAGGCGTTCCTCCCATGGATGGAGAGTCTGCGCGCCGAGCGTCCCAACCTCGTTGTCTGCGGCGACTACAATATATGCCACCACCCCATTGACATCAACCACCCCGAGAGGCAGACCGGCGTCAGCGGCTTCCTGCCCGAAGAAAGGGAGTGGATGGACCGCTGGGAGGCATCGGGCATGATTGACTCTTTCCGCGTGTTCGACTCCTCGCCCGAGAGATACTCATGGTGGTCGTATATGGCAAGGTCGCGTGAGCGCAATGTAGGCTGGCGTATTGATTATCATTGGGTCAGCGCGCCGCTCAAGGACCGCCTCACCAACGCGCGCATTCTCACGGAGGCTGTCCACAGCGACCATTGCCCTGTCTCCGTTGAACTTCAATAACAGCAACATGGACAAACTGCGAACTGAACATCTTGTCAAGCGTTACGGCAAACGCACTGTCGTCAACGACGTGTCCATTTATCTTGAGCAGGGGGAGATTGTAGGCTTGCTCGGTCCCAACGGCGCGGGCAAGACCACCACATTCTATATGACCACCGGACTTGTGGCAGCCAATCAGGGGAGAATCTTCCTCAACGACACTGACATAACCGGTTTCCCAATGTACAAGCGTGCCAAACTCGGCATCGGCTATCTGCCGCAGGAGGCGAGTGTCTTCCGCAAGATGACTGTGGAGGATAATATCCGCTCCGTCCTTGAAATGACCGACTTCTCCCGCGAATATCAGGAAGAGAAGGTGGAGCAGCTTATTCAGGAGTTCAACCTCAGCCATGTCCGCCGTAACATAGGCGACCGGCTCAGCGGAGGTGAACGCCGCCGCACGGAGATTGCCCGCTGCTTGGCCATAGAGCCGAAGTTCGTCATGCTCGACGAGCCTTTTGCCGGCGTTGACCCTATTGCCGTGCAGGAGATTCAGGACGTGGTCTGGAGGCTCAAGGACAAGAACATCGGCATACTCATCACCGACCACAATGTGGACGAGACCCTGATGATTACCGACCGCGCCTATCTCCTTTTCGAGGGGCGCATCCTTTTCCACGGCACGCCAGAGGAGCTTGCCGCCAACCCCACTGTCCGCAAGAACTACCTCGGACGCGATTTTGAACTCAAACGGAAAACCAAGCCTGTCCCCGAGGAAAATGTCCCAGGACCTGTCGAATCTGTCTAAATATGTTGTAATATGACTTTTGCTGAAACCTGCAATCAGATTTTCTCCCGCTCGGTTTGTGATTATCATCTTACCGACAATGTGGATGCTCCCATGCATAACCCGTATCCCGACCATACCATCGAAAGCGACCTCTATTGCAAGAACTGGATTGATGTCGTGCAGTGGCATCTGGAGGATATAATCCGTGACCCGCAGATTGACCCTGTCGAGGCGCTCGCGTTGAAGCGTCGTATCGACCGCAGCAATCAGGACCGCACTGATCTGGTGGAGCGTATCGACTCCTATTTCTGGGATAGATACCATGCAGTGGTGCCTCTTGCCGGAGCGCGTATCAATACCGAGTCGCCGGCATGGGCCATCGACCGCCTCTCTATTCTCCATGTAAAGATTTATCACATGCGCATTGAGGTTGCGCGCACGGATGTCACGCCGGAGCAGCACGGGCGTTGTGCCGCTAAACTGGCCGTGTTGGAGGAGCAGCTGGGCGATATGACTCTCTCCATCACGCAACTTCTTGACGACTATGAGGCGGGGCGGCGTGTCATGAAGGTCTATCGTCAGATGAAGATGTACAACGACCCGACCCTCAATCCGGTCCTCTACGCAAAGAAGTGACGCGCCTGCTCGTCATACGGTTTTCCGCATTGGGCGATGTGGCGGTGGCGGTGCCGGTGGTCCGGTCGCTGGCGCAGCGCTATCCCGAAGTGGAGATTACGGTCTTATCCCGCCGTCAGACGGAGCCGTTGTGGCGTTCCATGCCCCCTAATGTCGCCTTTTTTGGTGTGGATACGAAGGGGGTTCATCATGGAATACGGGGATTGGAACGACTCCTCAAGGAGTTGGATTACAGGCGGTTTGATGCGGTGGCGGACCTTCATAATGTCCTTCGCTCGCGCTGGTTGGATTTGCGTTTCCGTCTGGCGGGGAAGCGGGTCGCGGTGTTGTGCAAGGGGCGTTGGGGGAAGTGGCGGCTGGTACACCATGTTAGTGCCGGATTGCCGGTTCTTCCGTCCGCCGCGGAGAGGTATGAACAGGTCTTTTTCCGCTTGGGTTTTCCGCTTTCTTCTCTGGCGTGTCACCGGAGTATCACCGGAGTATCACCGGAGTATCACCGGATGACAGAAGACTTTGACGTGCCGTTTTGTGCAGACTCACAGAGTGTTGGAAAAAATATAGGAATTGCGCCTTTTGCGGCGCACAAGGGAAAAATCTACCCTCTGGACAGAATGGAGGAGGTGGTCCGTCTTCTTGCACGGAACATGCAGCAGCGTGGGGAGTGCGTGTTCCTTTTCGGCGCGGGACGGAAGGAGAAGGAGGTCCTTGAGGATTGGGAGCGCCGTTATCCGGCGGTGGTTTCTCTGGCGGGGAAATATACGATGGACGAGGAGATTCGCCGGATGGCGGGTCTGCGGCTGATGCTTACGATGGATTCCGCCAATATGCACTTGGCTTCGTTGGCAGAAACACGTGTCCTCAGTATCTGGGGCGCCACGCATCCGGCAGCAGGTTTCCTTGGTTTCGGCCAGCGGTTGGACGATTGTATCCAGCGCGACCTCCCGTGCCGGCCGTGTTCGGTCTATGGCAGCCGTTCCTGTAGATACCGGGACTATCGTTGTCTGGATATTCCTCCGCAGCAGGTCGTTTCCCGTATCCTGGAGGTCTTGGAGGGGGAGGGTGCGACGGATAATGCGGCTTCTGTTCCTAGTGATATGTGAATGTAGATTGATTGTCAGGAAATTTCATGTTGGTTGTCAATCCGCAATATAAGAGTTTGCGTCCGTGGTTGGAGACGTTACCGGAAATCTTTGACAGTTCCGGAGAAATCATTTATGATGCTCGCAATCAGATTCGTCGCATGTCGGCGCCGGATGGTACGCTTCTCTGTGTCAAGCGTTTCCGCCGTCCTGCGTGGCCGAACCGTATCATCTACACGTTCCTGCGTCCTTCCAAAGCGCAGCGTGCGTATGACAATGCGTTCACGCTCTTGCAGCATCAGATTCCGACACCGGCGCCGGTGGCGTACCTGCTGTTTCGGACCAACGGACTCTTGTCTGATACTTATCTTGTCACTTCATTCTGTCCTTTCCGCCGTTCTTTCTATGAGTTAGGGGAGGGAGAACTGGACGGAAGGGAAGATTTGGTGCGTGCTTTTGCTGTTTTCTCGGCGAGGCTTCATCAGGAAGGGATTCTTCACCTTGATTATTCGCCTGGCAATATCCTTTTCGACGGTCAGGACGGCCGTTGGTCATTCTGTTTGGTGGATATTAACAGGCTTCGTATCGGAAGTTCTGTCTCTTGGTGTCGTGGATGCCGCGGTTTTGGGCGGCTCTGGGGGACTCCGGCTATGATGCGTCTGCTGGCAGATTCGTATGCGGAGGCGCGGGGGGTGGATCCGGTCCGGTGCGAACGTCTTGTGTTGCGGGCGTGGCGTCGTTTCTGGCGCTTCCGTCATCCGGCTTTTCCTTTGTATGACTGATTGATTGTGCGGAAATGAGAATCGCTTTTGATGCAAAACGGGCTTATCATAATTGCCGCGGACTCGGCAACTACAGTCGCGATTATATCCGTCTGCTGTCTCAGTATGAACCGGATGGCGAATATTTCCTTTTTAATCCGCGTCATCCGTCTGCTGTCAGGATGCCTGATTATGAGTCGTGCCGGGAGGTTCTTCCGACGCCTCTTTGGAGGCATTTTCCTGCATTGTGGCGGTCGTATGGTTGCCTATCGCAAGTGCGGAATCTGCAGGTTGAGTGGTATCATGGGTTGAGTGGCGAACTGCCTTTCGGCATCCATCGTCTGCCTGTGCGGACGGTAGTCACGGTTCACGATGCCATTTTTGAACGTTATCCCGAACTCTATTCTCCTACATATAGGCTCCTCTTCCGCCGCAAATGCCGGTATGCCTGCAAGGTCGCCGATGTCGTGGTGGCTGTCAGCGAACAGACGAAGCGGGATTGTGTTCGCTTCTTCGGGGCGGACGAACGTAAAATCAAAGTCGTATATCAGGGCTGTGATGCCCGTTTCCGGCAGAAGGTGTCGGAGCAGGAAAAGGATCGTGTGAGACAGAAATATGCCCTTCCCGATGTGTTTCTGCTGGATGTCGGGGCGGTTGAACCGCGGAAGAATCTCTCGAATCTTTTGTCTGCGCTGCAGTTGAGTGCGCTTGATATTCCGCTGGTCGTTGTCGGGGGGAGAAGCCGCTATGCGGAACTGATGAAGCGGAAAGCCGCTCGGTTGCATCTGCCTGTTCTTTTCCTCCAGGATGTCAACTTTGCCGATTTGCCGGCGGTATGTCAGATGGCGCACGGGTCGGTTTATCCTTCCCTTTTCGAGGGATTTGGCATTCCTATTCTGGAGGCTCTTTGTTCGGGGGTTCCGGTCTTGACTTCGACGGGAAGTTGTTTCCGGGAAACGGGTGGCGAAGCCGCGCTTTATGCTGATCCGGAAAATCCTGCGCAGATGGCGGAGCAGCTCCGGTGTCTGGTTTTGGACAATCAGATGCGTAGCCGTCTGAAGGAAGAGGCGGTGCGTCAGGCGGCTCGGTTTGATGATGAGCATGTGGCACAAAATATATTGTCGGTCTATGAATAATACGAATTCTTCTCTGCCGAAGGTCCTTCTTGACTTGTCTATTCTCAAGCATCCGTATTGTGGACTGGGGCAGATTGCGCTCAATTATGTCCGTTTCATCAGCACGGCGGATATGTCTGTTTTGCCGTTCCGCATGGTGTTGCTGGTCCCGAAGAAATTCTACGGTTGTTGTGGCGACAAGGTGGATTATGTCCCGCGCGGTTCTGTCTTTCGGCATTTTCCGTGGCTGTATCCGAAGGTGGAGATTTGGCATGCCATGCACCAGTTGAGTTCATATCGTCCTTACTCCCGCGATACGAAGTATCTGCTCACTATTCATGATTTCAATTTTGAGTATGAGAAGACCTCTCGGAAACTGGAGAGGGACCGGCGTTCGATGCAGCGCAAAATCGACCGTGCTGACTGTATCACCTGCATTTCGCATTTTACCGAATCCGAACTCTCGCGTTGGATGCGCCGCCCTGAAAACACGCCGGTTCAGGTCATCTACAACGGGGTTGAATGGGCCGCTGCCGGAAGTCCGGACCGTTGTCCGGCCGGAGTGGATACCGGGAAGCCTTTCTTCTTCTCGATAGGTGAAATCAAGGAGAAGAAGAATTTCATGGCGGCGGTCAGGATGATGGAGTTCTTTCCGGACTACAACCTTTATATTGCCGGCAAGGACAGCACTCCGTATGCCGACGAGATACGTTCTTATGTCCGCTCAAACCGTCTTTCCAATGTCTTCCTGCTGGGGATTGTCGAGGATGCGGAACGGCAGTGGCTGTATAGTCATTGTGAGGCGTTCCTTTTCCCCTCGTTGTTTGAAGGTTTCGGCCTGCCGGTCATTGAGGCGATGTCGTTTGGGAAACCGGTCTTCAGTTCGGCGGCCACCAGTCTTGCCGAGATTGGTGCGGGGCATGCCTGCTTCTGGACGGATTTTGCGCCGGAGGCGATGGCAGAGGTTGTGAAGGGGAATTTGCCGCGCTTGTTGCAGGATGAAAGTTTGAGGGAGAAGCGGATTGAATATGCACATACGTTTTCTTATGAAAAACACATGCAGCAGTATTTTGAGTTGTATGCACGTTTATTGGGGAAATAAATGGGGGCTTTCCTCTGTTTTTCCGCTGGTGCAGGTCGGGGGTGCGGCGTTGGTGGCTCTCCTTTTGTGGTGTTTGCATCCTGCGGTGCCGTTGGCTGATGTGGCGGCGCGTTGGTGGTTCAATCCGTTGGTCTATATCGTCTTATGGAGTCCGGCATTGGTTGTCTTGTCCGATTTTTGGCGGCAGGGACGGCGTGACTGGACGGTCCTCCTTCCCGTCTTTGTGCTTGCGATGATGTTGATGGGCATGTTTTACGACCGGCGCACGGGATATAATCAGACCCTCTTTTTCTCGGCGGCGGCATTGATTGCTGCTGTGGCGGCACGGCGTTTCCGTCGTCCGCCGCTTTACACATGGTTCTTCTGGCTCTATTTTGTGGTGCTTGCGGTGTCGCTGGTCTGGTCTCCTGAAAAACAGGTCGGGATGAAACTCTTGGAGCAGAGTCTGATGTTCGTCTGTGTTCCCGCGGCGTATTGTTGTTTTCCTTTGTCCGAATCGGACAAATATCTTGTGATGCGCGCCATGGTGTATTCGGCGTTGGGGTTTGTGCTCCTCACGCTTTTGACGATGTTGTATCAGTCGTTGACGCTCTCAATCCCTCTGCAGGATTGGCTGGTGTTTGACAAGCATTTCATTCACGGCACTGACAGTTATGAACTCGTTTACGCTTGGCAGTCTTACCGTCATCCCTCTTATAATGCGCTGGTTCTGGTTGCAGCACTCGTTGCGGCCTTCTGTCTTTGTGCCCGTCGTCTGCTGTCAAAGGGCGGTTTGGTTTGTTTATCGTTGGCCGTTTTCTTCCTGTTGTATATCACGCAGAGTCGGATTGGAGTGATAATGTGGGGATTGGTCTCGTTGCTGGGAGTCTTGTGGATGATTAAGGGGAGGACATGGCGTATTGTGTACAGTCTGTGCTGCCTGTTGCTGTTCGTGGCGTTTGCGCTCTATCTGTGGCTGGGTACATCGCACTTGGGTGTCGAGCCGTTCCGTTTTCAGATTTGGGAAACGGTGGTGAGAGGTATCAAGGCTCATCCTCTCATGGGTTTGGGACTCGGTGGAATGCGTCACATGCCAACATTGGAGGCGCTGACGGAGGATAAGTATTGGGCAGGCGTGTGGTTCCATCTTGGCCCGCACAATCAGTATCTGGGCGATTGGATGCAGAGCGGAGTCTTTGCGTTGGTGGCGCTTCTTCTGATGATGGGGAGTCTCTTGTGGACGGCGGTCAGGCAGCGTAATCTGGCTTTGTTGCTGTTCTGGCTTTGTGTCGCGGTGTTTATGTTGATTGAGATGCCGCTCAATCTGATGCGTGGAATCACGTTGTTCACATGCTTCACCTGCTTTTTTGCAGCCCGTCCTTCGGACAAGTCATAAGCATTGCTGATGGATGGTTACGGATGCAAGGGTATGTCGGTTCCGTTTTCGGGAGCTGTCCATTTCTTTTCAATGGCGGTTAGATTCACACGTTGCATCTTCATGCCGTATTCGCGCATGTCTTGTGCTTTGTCTGGATAGGTTGTCAGCAGGTTCTCCCCGTTTCCGATGTGGTACAGGCATTCTCGTTGCGTCTGCAGGCTGTAGCACCAGAACCATTCTCCGTCTGATACGCCAAGATGGTCGTCGTTTACGAAGTAGGCGTACCGCCGTTCTTCGTTCAGTATGTCCACGCCGGTGCTGTTGTTTTCATAGTCTACGCCCAGCATGCTCAGCACGCTTGGCCAGATGTCTGTTTGCGATGCCGGGCGCGTGATATGTTCCGGTTCAAGCAGGTTGGAGTGGATGAATACGGGGATTCTGTTGTAAGGAAGTGTCATTTCATACGGGGATGGCAGGGGGGCACCGTGGTCTGCCACCAACACGAATAGGGCATTTCGTCCCCAGTCTGTCTGTTGTGCCTTCTCCACAAAGTTTTTGAGTGCATCGTCCGCATAGGCGATAATCTGCTCTTCGCTGGTCTTGCCACGGGTTTTGTAGGCCTCGGGCACGACATAGGGGCCGTGGTTGCTGACGGTCAGAAATGTAGCGAACATCGGTTTTCCTTCCTTGCTCCGTTCTTCTAACTTGTTTAGTCCCCACTCAAACAGGTATCCGTCCTGTACCCCGAAATTGTTTACCGCCTTGTCAGTAGGGTAGTCGTAGAGGGAATAGATATCTTCAATGTGGTTGTCGCGCCAGAACGAGTTCATGTTGTCATATTGCGGGTTGCCCGTGATGAAGCACATGGTCTGATAGCCGTTTTTCCGCAGGTAGTAGGGGAGTCCCGTGTAGCGGTCGGCATTCACGTCCATGCATGTTTTTGCGAAGTTGGGTACAAAGCCATAGTGGACTCCCACAATGCCGTTGTTCGTATGGATGCCCGTTGAGAAGCAGTTTTCCCAATAGATGCATTGATCCCGGAGTTTTCTCAAATAAGGGGTGAGCCATTGTCCGTTGCTTTGGCGCTCCAGATTTTCGGAGGTCATGGACTCCATGAAAATCAGAATGACATGCGGAGTCCCTTGCATGCGCGGATGAATCTTGCCGGGGCGTGTCAGGGGGTGTAGGGTGTCGGCAGGGGTGAACCCGAGTTCGGCCTGTACATAGCGTAGTGCCTCATTTTCATCAATGGCGGCTATCTCTTTGGGGATGTGTACACGGCCGTATTCCGCGCTTTTTATCATGTTGAAAACAGGATTCACACCCAGTTTGTTGTAAAAGGCGTTTGGACTGAAGTAGGCGAAACTCACTTTCAGCGGATAGCGTTGGAAACTGCCGCGCATGCCGCAGAAAGTGGCTCCCCATAACAGGATGCACAGCAGGGATGCGATGATATAACTGCCTTTCTCCCATTTTGTTGCGGAAATGGATTGGGTGTATCGTCTGCTGACAATCCGGAGAAGCGAAGTGTAAAACCCGAAGACAACCAGAGCAATGCCTGTGTAAGCCAGATTGGTAGAATCGCCGAATACAAGACCGACTGTCTCGTGGGCGAAACCGAACCATTCAAAGATGCCGATATGCAGGTGGTTGTTAAAAAAGTGAAAATAGCGTGCGTTGGCAATATGGACGAAAAGCAGGATAGCGTAGGTGACAGTATAGTACCATGTCACACTTCGGACCATGCAGTGCATTCCCCGTTGGTACCAGGGCTGTCGGCAGGTACATAGCATCCATATCGGAAGGACGGCAAACGGAAGGGCGGACAGGTAGCATGCAATCAGATTGTCAAACTTTATGCCGATGAGTAGCGCGGTGGGAAGCAGTTGGAAGTCAATACCCTCTGCCGGCAGGTTGCTGAGAAGGAATACCATCCTGCATAGACTGAGGAAAAACAAGCACAACACATGCACTCCGGCCAGAAAACCGAGTAACTGCAGGAATGGTTTCAAAGACTTGCTCATGTCCTCACTCATGTTTTTTTGCGTTTTTCTTTTTCAATATGTCCACGTTGTAGGCAAGGCCGGCTCTTAACTGGTGGAACGGATAGTCCCGTATGCCGTACTGATAAGCGGCGAAAGGCTCGAAACCGTGAATATGTCCTCTCAGTTCTGCTTTTACTACCATCGGCCGGTCGCCGTTCTTTTGCCAGCCGCTGTATCCCGCCCATGTGAGCCGTGCGCTCACGTATTGCTGTCTGACAAGCATTTGGATGCCATATTGGTATGCATCGTTCTGTCTGGCGGTGGTGGTTTGCCAGCATAGGAATCCGGTCGTGGCAGCCAGTCTCAGTTCCCAATCTTTCTCTGTCTTTTGTTCGGTGGATACCATCGCATCGACACCAATATACATCGACTTCCCGACTGCAATGTCGAAGAAATAGCCGGGGTCGTCATAATGCCTAGCCAATTCATACTGTTCGCCGCTGGCGGTCTTCATGGCGGCCCGTATCGTGATATCCGGCCACCAGCGGCGGGCATAGAGCACTTGGATATCGGTTGATACATATACGTCGCCATAGCCTTTCCCGCGGATGACGGCGGTGTCCTGCAGCATGCATTCGCGTTGTCTTTCGGCAGTCATACGGTACCATTCGCATACCGGCATCCACACGCTCAAATTGACGCGGCGGGTGAACAGCGGAATCTGTATTTTGGCGAAGAAGTCTCC
>Ga0310690_10003068_pt1 | contig 25785 bp, 38 predicted proteins | sample AusTroGonzalo_MG_2_FD_207661 | JGI IMG/M metagenome (GOLD analysis project Ga0310690, IMG submission 207661) | Bovine rumen microbial communities from tropical cattle in Woodstock, Queensland, Australia - Gonzalo_04 (v2) (version 2) | ecosystem: Host-associated > Mammals > Digestive system >... | reverse complement strand
TAGCGAGAGAGAGAGAGAGAGAGAGAAAGAGAGAAGCGTGGGTACGATGGTCTGCTGCGGAGTTTCGCGGAAGTCAGCCCCCGTGGGAGGATTGGCTACCTGAACCCGGCGTGGGTAGAGTGGCTGATGGGGTTCCCAACAGGGTGGACAGACTTAAATGCCTTGGAAACGCAGTAGTCCCGCAGCAGTTCTATCCATTCTTTTACTTCATGAGGCGATTGTTGGAGGAGGAATAAAATGCTATTTGAAGAAACGATTTTCGGCAAGGTCGATAAAGTCCAACGGGCTATCGACATTCTGAAAGCCTTTGAGCCGCCCGAAGGGTATCACCTTGCGTTCAGCGGCGGAAAGGATAGCCAATGCGTGTACCACCTTGCAAAGATGGCTGGGGTCAAATTTGACGCACACTACTCCGTGACTTCGGTTGATCCGCCAGAGCTGGTTATGTTCATCAAAAAGAACTACCCTGACGTTTCTTTCGATCACCATTACTGGAACGACGGCAAGCCGGAGCATTACCATGCCGATGGAACGCCCAAGCCGATTACCATGTGGAGCCTGATTGCAGACCATACGATACCACCCACCCGTCAGGCTCGGTACTGCTGTCAGTCTTTGAAAGAAACATCAGGCAAAGGCAGAATAGTAGTCACCGGCGTCCGATGGGCAGAGAGTCAGAACAGGCGGAAGCTCCACGGCATAGCGGACATTCAGACGCAGAGCAAGAAGCTCCGCAATCAGGCGCTTATCGCAGACCCCACCAACACGAAGATCAACAAGGGCGGTGGTCTGTCTTTCCTGGACGATAACGACAACTCCCGCAAGATGGTGGAGCAGTGCTATCGGAAGAACAAGGTCACGGTCAACCCCATCGTTGACTGGACGGAAGAGGAAGTGTGGGAGTTCTTGAATGAAGTAGCCCGTGTTCCTCACTGTGAGCTTTACGACCAGGGCTTCACCCGCCTTGGCTGTATCGGTTGTCCGTTGCAGGGGCGTGAGGGTATGCTTGCCGACTTTGAGCGCTGGCCAAAGTACAAGGAACTATATATCAAAGCCTTTGACCGCATGATAGCAAACCATCCTGGCGAAATCAAGGTGGCGACAGGCGAGTTAGTTGAAACTAACGGGGGGGGGCATTGCTCTACTTCTGGATCAGGTGGTGCGCCTGATGGCGGCGTAAACGATTCTGTTCATAATTCGTTAAAGCAGAGAGAGAGAGAGAGAGAGAGAGAGAGATTCAGCCTCGCAGAGCAGTGGGCATGGTGGATCGAGTATTCGTGACGACGGACTACTCCAAAGAAACGGCAACGAATCTCCCGCCGAAGTGGTGGCTGACGGCGGATGGGGAGCAGAACCTGATTTACTGGATCGGCAATCAATAAGCGGCGCAGCCGCCACACACACACACACACACACCGGCGGACGCGAAAGCCGTATATGGAACGCAACGGAGCAGAACTATGGCTTCGATGGTGCAGGACACAGTAACGGGGGCAGAATATCTCGCATACTGGCTGTGGAGGTGCCGGAGCAACCAAAAGGATTGGAGCTTGCATCCGATACGAAAGCACAATCCAAACGCTCCAGTGTTCTTGGGAGAGCTTTTAACGCAGACGGAAGAATAGCGGACTTCAAAAATGCAGAAGAAGTGATGGAGTTAATGTATGGCCCAAAGTAAAACCTACAACATGGACTGTCTTGAATATCTGCGCACTGTCCCGGATAAATACTTTGACCTATCCGTTGTAGATCCACCCTACGGCGGGGGCGCTACGGACAATGAGTACAAGGGGGCCGTCGTCGGACGCTTTGGCGGTCGATTTGAAAAGTATCATCTGGGCGAGAGCCGTTCACAAAATGGCAATGTAGAGAGAGAGAGAGAGAGAGAGGCAACCCGGAGATAAAGGTCACTCGGACAGGTGGAACTTGGGCGGCGAAGTACAGCCGTCAAGGAGGTGTCTTTAGCTCGAATGGAGACATACGCCATTGGGACGTTGCTCCACCGCAGGAGTATTTTGACGAACTATTCCGTGTGAGTAAACACGCCATCATCTGGGGCGGGAACTACTTTGACCTACCGCCTACTCGGTGCTTCCTGGTGTGGCGTAAGCTGACGATCAGCGAGAACTTCACCATGGCGATGGCTGAATACGCATGGACGAACTTCAACGAGAACGCCAAGGTCTTTGAGTGTGCGCCGCAGGGCCAGAAGGGAGACCATCGTTTCCATCCGACGCAGAAGCCTATTGCACTGTATGAGTGGGTCTTCCGCTTGTTTGCCAAACCGGGTGACAAGATCCTGGACACACACCTTGGCAGCGGCAGCAGCCGGATAGCAGCATATAACGCTGGTATGGACTTTGTTGGCTGTGAAATTGACCCGGTGTACTTCAGACAGGAAGAAGACCGCTTTGAGAAGTTCGTATCTCAGCGCAGCATCTTCGATGATGACTACGGCATGGCAGAGCAGACAGACCTTTTCGGGGCGTAAAATTTCACAAAAAATCTTTTGAATTTTTTGTAAAGCGCCCCGCCACAGTGTATATAGTGGGAGCCAAATCGACCGATTGAGCTGCACGAAAGTGCGGCTCTTTTTTTATCTTCGCCGGTTGACAATACTGTTACAATAGTTGCGTAAGTTGCGAAAGGAGGTTGCGGCTATCATTACAAGCAAAACGAGGGTTCGGGCGAAGGACATGGTTCCGTACACCTACGGTGAGATCCGTGAGATTTACCGGGGATTCGCCGGGGATAAAGACGAGCTGAGAATCCTTATGGATTTCACGGCGCTGCGGAAAGCAGACGCCAAGTTTCTGCTGGACAATCTGAAAAACGACATTGCAAGGAGGAAAGCATCATGAAGTATCACAACCTGATCTACTGCAAGCACCCGATGTATGACCGTCGGGCGTACCTGTACGAACTGCCCATCGACATGGCCGTGAAGCCCGGTGACAAGCTGTGCGTCCGGGACAGGCGTGGCGAGCACATCGTCACGGCACAGTACGACAACTTCCTGGCCAGTGAGCGCCACGCACAGATGTTCTGCGAAGCCAACGGCGGCTACTATCCGCCCGCCAAGGTCATCGGAACCGTCCAGACCGTCACGGTCAAGCAGGAAATCGTGAACAAGTTCGTAGAAGAGGAGGACTTCCCGTTTTGAAAATCAAGAACCAGACAAAGAAGCACACCTATACCATCGTCATCATCAACGATGACGGCTATGTGGTAGACCGAAAGGTAGTGGAAGCTGAGAGTCCCAGAGAGGCAATCAAGCTGGCGTACAGCAACATCTTCGGTCAGTAAAATCTGCACAACAGTGATGAAGAAAGGAGAGCGATACCATGTTTGAGAAGTACGACACTGCGGTGGATGCGTACATCACCACCATGAAGCGGAATGAAATGTCCAAGGACAGCATCCACAGCTACAGCAAGACCTACCGACTGCTCCGTGAGTCTATGGAGCGCAATGGGTACACCGAGGTGTGTGCCGACGCCGTGTGGAAGTTTGCCGACAACGCCGGAGTCAAGGCCACCTCTCTCGCCCTGTACCTCACCCACATCCGGGCGCTGTCCAACCGGGCGGTGAGCCGGGAGATTGTGGACAAGCCTTTCTTCGATGAGGACATGATGCCCAGCAAGAAGCGGCTGAACACGGAGCGCAACAAGCCCTACGAGCACATCCTCACCGATGTGGATGCGGAGCAGCTTATCGCCTGCGTCAAGCCTGCGTATGGCCGCAAATCTCCCACATGGCTGCGTGAAAAGGCAGAGGTCACTCTCCTGCTCCAGTCCGGGCTTCGCAACTCTGAGATTCGTTCTCTCCGCCCCGTGGATCTGGACTGGGAAAACGGCGTGGCATATCCGCAGGACACCAAGGGTGACAAGCCCAGGGCAGTGGTCTTCTCTCAGGCCGCCCAGGATGCCGTGAGAGCGTACATGGAGAGCGGTCTTCGCCCGGAGTATGTCAGCGACGAGGACTTCCTGTTCGGCTCCGTACATTCCGATGGAACATGGCATCAGATGAGCCGCACGGAGCTGTCCGAGCGCATCAAGTATTACACCAAGGCTGTGCTGGGGGAGGAGAAGTCCGCCCGATCCCACGCCCTGCGCCACTGCTACGCTTCGGTGCTTCTGGAGAACAACGTGCCGATGGAACTGATTGCCGACACGATGGGCCACAGCTCCGTGGCGACCACCAAGATCTACGCCGCCCGCTTCAGCATCAACGCTCCGGCGATGGCGGTGGCCAACGTATTCAATAAGAAAGGATGATATGTAAATGCGCGTTAAAATTTTTGAGAGCAATGAAAGTGAGGAACTGGAAGCAAACGTCAATGAATTTCTGGCATCAGGAGATTTCTACGGCATCCTCGATGTCAAGCTTTCAGAATGCAGTAGTGGGTGGACAGTGTTGGTGCTGTATTATGCAAAAGGAGAAGACTGAAGTGGCAAAGAACGAACGCCTTGAAGATTGCCACCACTGCGGAGGCCCCGGAGAAATTAAGCGGTTCACCGGGATGCTGACCGGGGCGGCGGCGCTGGCGCTGTGGGCCTGTCTGGTTGCGGCATCCAAGGACGATGACACAAACGGGAGGGGCTAATGGCTGAGTATATCGAAAGAGAAGCGACTATTATCGCACTATGCAACAGCGAACCGCACACTTGCGAGAAGGCCACCCATCCCGACGTGGCGGAGAAGCTGCTGGCCGGGATGGAGACGGTGTTGACAAAGATCCTGGAACAGGTGAAAGGAGCACGGGGATGAGCGACATCTATATCAGCCAGGAAAGCGCGATCAAGGCAATTTGCCGTTCTGTCCCGTGCCCTACATCTATATGCACTCATGATTGCTGCGAAGTCGCCGCCGTCCGGGCGATTCCCGCCGCTGATGTGCGGCCCGTGAAACATGGAACGTGGAAACACCTTGGCGGCGACGAGTGGTGTTGTGGCGTTTGCGGTCATGTTATTTCAACCGAAGGAAGCTGGGAAAATCCGTTGCTCGACCATGGAATCCGCTTCTGCGAAAACTGCGGAGCGTCAATGGACGGAGGTGCGGAATGAGCCTGTGCGGTAAAGTGAATCAGATCCACCTGTGCAAATATGCAAGGCTTGTCCATGCGAATGGCGGCTGGTCGTTCTACGGCTGCACACACGAACCTTATCATGGGAAGTGGATTGCTGAAATTGAGGAATGTCCGCTGGGCAAAACGCCGGAAGAGGAAGAAAGGCTCATGAAAGAAAACAAACAGTTGGAGGGGTTAGCATTATGAGCGGTGTTTATATCCAGAACATGGACGTTCCGAAAACTTGCGGAGATTGTCTCAGTGTTGGATGGAATTATGTGTTTGAGTGCAGGATTGACGATGTGGAGGAAAACGAGCGCCTTTCCAGTTGTCCCCTCATCCCCGTCCCGAAGCATGGGCCGCTTGTAGATGTGGATGAGGTCTTGCGTGTGGGACTTGCCGCCGCAAAGTACATCATCCCGGCAGATAAGGAGTGACAAATGATAGACAAGTGGTATCCATCTTCCAAGACCTGTCGATTCTGTGGGGTTGTGAACTCCGAGCTAACTCTGAAAGACCGTGAGTGGACTTGCCCCAGTTGTGGGGCACACATTGACCGCGATTTGAATGCGGCAATCAATATAAGAAATGAGGGTTTGGCTAATGTCAGTTAGCAATAACAATAAGAACCGTGGGGCACACGGGGATAGCTCGTTTATGCTTGGCGGAGTACCGTCATCGAGCGAGAATCCTTCCGACTTCGGTCGTGGGGAGTGTCAAAAAGTCTACATCTTTTCTGACGATGCCCTTGTCACCGTCCTCAATCTGCCCACCAGGTACAAGAACACAGCCAATGCGCTGGGGAGGAAAGCCAATGGATGAAGAATACTATTACGAACCTTCTGCCGCCGATGCCATCATCTGCGAAGCCAAGGAACAGCTCCTGTCTCTTCTGACGGAAGAAGCAAAATCAACGCTGAGTTCGGCGGTCAAAGCCAAAGAAGAACTTCGGAAACTGGACAATGAAATATGTTATGCCAAGCAGCGGCTGAACGACATTGTTTGGCAGCAAAAGCGTGAAGAAGAAAAACTGGCCAACATGAAAAACCACAGTCTTCCCAGAGAGTTTGTCAAGCGTATTGTCACAAACTTAACTGGAGATTATGCCCCCGGTGATACAGTCTTCATTATTGCCAGCCACACACAGTATGACAAATGCCCTATGTGCAACGGAGCGCAAAAGGTATCCGCTATTATTGGTGAAGATCGATACGATGTGCAGTGCCCTCGCTGCAATGGTTACGGTCAAGTCCACACTGATTCGCACCAGGTAGTGGAGAAAAAGGTATCGGAAGTCAGGGTCAAGCTTTGCTTTGAAGCAGACCGTGTAAACCGATGGAGTACAGATTCCGTGTTTCTGAATGGTTGTGATTTTTCGATATCCCCGGAGAATTTGTATAGAACCACGGAGGACGCAGAAAAAGCTATGCTTGAAAAGTACCCGGAGGAAGCCAATGCCAACTGAGTTCTGGCTATTCATGCTGGTGTTCATCGCCATCTGCGTGGTGACCGCCATGCACATCAGGATCAGAGATATGGAGGGAGCGTACTATGACGAAGAAAGCTGTGATGCTGGCGATTCGTCCCGAATGGTGCAGAAGAATCATAAGCGGTGAGAAGACCATAGAGTTCCGCAAGTCTGCGCCGGACATCGAAACGCCCTTCAAGTGCTACATCTACGAAACAAAAGGTGTTCTGAGTACGCCGTGGATGGATGAGGACGGCCACCGCATTTGGCATGGGCTGGGCATGGTCATCGGTGAGTTCACCTGCGTGGGGATGGAGTCGTTTTCAGTCCCGTTTCCGGCATACATGAACGAGATGTCGGACGCCGACAGAAAGTTTCTTGCCGATGCCTGCCTGACCTACATGGATGTCCACCATTATCTCGGACACCGCACTGGCTACGGCTGGCGCATTGCCGATGTGAAAGCATACGCCGATCCGAAGCCCATCACGGAGTTCAAACGGTGGAATCGCACGGAAGAAAACGCTCCCTGCGCCCACACAAAATCGCTCTATGAGCCGTGTGAAACCTGCCGGGAGTGCAACCTAAAACGACCGCCTCAGTCGTATGTATTCGTTGAGGAGAGAGGAGAAGAATCGTGAGAGATGTGACCTTTTGTTCGTCCACCGATTGCCCGTCAAAGGAGTGCCGAATCAAGGTGCTGAACAACAAGTTTGAGCCGGGAGAACTCATCAGCATGGCCGACTTCAGCAACGTGTGCCGCTTCTATGCTGGATGGGTGCTGTGGAAGGAGGAACACGATGGAATATAACGACCTGGTGCGCTCACTGCGTCAATGCGGCAAGTGGCAAGGGGAAGTGCGTTACATTGGCCGCGAAACCCAATGCAAAGGCTGCGCCTACCACGACGCAGTGAAAGATGTCTGCAAGTCGTGGGACTGTAAAACCCATGAAGATCACATCATGCTCGATGCCGCCGATGCCATTGAGGTGTTTGAAAGCAAGGCAATAGAACTGATGGAAACTGCCGCTGAGTGGAACGCCAAATACTACGCCCTCTACGATTCTCAGCCTCAGTGGACGGCGGTTGAGGATGCGCTGCCGGATGAGTCGGGACGGTATCTGGTGTTTCTTGACTACTATTATTTTGAGTCAAAGTTTGGATTCACACCCAAAGATCTAAGTTATGTCACGGAGATGTACTTCGACAAGGCGCAGATGCTTTGGGATGATAACGCAGCGAGCCAATCCTTCAATGCGGTTTTGTCTGCTGTCAGCAGGAATGAAGCCCAGGCGGTAACTCACTGGATGCCACTGCCCGCCCCCCCACAGGAGAATGACATATGACTGAGGAGCTTTGCCCCAAGTGCGGGGCGGTATTGAATGGGTTTGTTATCACGACCATCCCTCCAATTCATGGGGTGAGCTGCCCATCTTGCGGATGGCGGTATGAGGAACCGCAAAAGATAACCTATTCTGTATATCAGGAAAGAAAATCGCAGACCAACTACGACCTCATTATTTCCAAGACTCCGGAGGAGCTGGCGGAGTACATCGACCTGCACACAGCAGAAGCGATGTGGTGCGAATCACCGCCGAAGGATTGCCCACCGCACGAGGAATGTGTGAAGTGTATTTTGGAATGGCTTCGCAGCCCGGTAAAGGAGGGAGAGGGATGAAAGAATTTGGCGAACTCACCCACAAATATGCAAGACGCAATTTGATGGAAGAACTTTCATGGGCGGCAAGCTATACTCGCAAGGGCTACATGACCGCAGAATATGAAGATTACTACCGTTGGCTTGCGTATTCCGCTTATTACCGCATCAAAGAACTTGAGGAGAAGCTGGTAGATAAGGAAGAAACGCACATCATCAAAGAAATCGTTGCCGACAATATAACAGGAGTAAAGATTGACGGGGAGGAGATAGTACGAGTTAATCAAGATTGCTCATGGGAGATCGACAAAGTTCTTACGGATTACTGTTCCTATGATGAGCGTCATGAAATGCTTGTCGTAGCATTCAAAAGAAAAAAGGAGGGACAAAATGGTTGAGATTGCCAACGGCGAGGCAGAAAGCCTTGCGGATTTTCTGGAGTTCTATCTTATTCAGAACATCCGTGATGATGAGGACTTTGACAACATAAACTGCCTTTGCAATCTTGTCCATGTGTATGAGAAGTGCAAGGCTGTGGAGGGAAAAGAAGATGGGGACTAACTACTACCTTGTGAAGAATGGGCCGACTGTCTGTGAGCCTGTCCATATCGGGAAGAGTTCCGCCGGGTGGCTCTTCAGTTTTCAAACGCAGAACCGAAAGTGGGACGAGCCGGAAGTCGTGTGGAATACCTACAACCAGGTCAAGGACACGCTCAAGCGTCTGACCGTGGATTCCAACGACTACGCCATCATCGACGAATACGATGAGGTCATTTCCTATGATGACTTCGTAGCTATGGTCGATGCAAAGCAGAACGATGAGCACAACCGAAGTAACCCGGACAACTTCAACCACTATACGAAAAACGTGGACGGCTACCGATTTTCGGATGAGGAGTTCTGGTGATGGCGAGACCGCTGATTGACCTGACCGGGAAGAGGTTCGGATCGTGGACTGTGCTTTTCCGCCACTCAGAGAACTGCCCAAGCTATCCTCACGGCCCTATGTGGGTCTGCCGCTGTGATTGCGGTGGGGTCTACATTGTCCACGGCCACAACCTGCGCTACGGCCACTCCACTTGCTGCCACAACTGCCGAGATGAAAAGCGAAACGATGGCAGGGATGCTTACTACCGTGCCAAAGCTATGGAGAAAGGAGCCGCAAATGTCTATCCGTAACGTCTACGCCGACTGTGCGGCGTCTGCCCCCATCCTCAAGTGTGCCTGGGATGTGATGTCGCAGGCGTATGCCGAGGGATGGGGAAATCCCAACAGCCTCCATGCGTATGGCCGTGAAGCGAGAAAGAAGCTGGAAGAAGCCCGCGAGATCATAGCGCACTGCATCAACGCCGAGCCGTCCGAGATTGCGTTCACGCCGTCCGCCACAAAAGCCTGTGCCATCGGATTCAATGCGTGTAAGTGTTATATCAGTTCCCCTTATGAGCATAAGGCGGTTTCCGATCTGTACCACTTTATAACCACGACCGGCTACGCCCATATGCTTGCCAACAACGAGACGGGCGAGGTCTACTACGGGAAAGTGCGTGAACTGGCACAAACCTACAGCGTATTCACGGACGCCACCGCCGCCGTGGGGCAGATGCCCGTGGATGTGCAGGATCTGGGCGTTTCAGCCCTCGCCGCAGGTGGACACAAATTTGGAGCGTTTCCCGGCGTGGGATTCGTCTATGTTCGCGGCGGAGTAAAGGACGAGGACACCTTCCCCGGCACTCCGCCCGTGGCCCTTGCTTTGGCAATGGCCTACGCCCTGGAGTACCGCACGGAACACATGGATGAGGCGAATGCGTATCTTGCGGAACAGTATTCCCTTCTGATGGACAGAATAATGGAGATCCCCGGTGCGCAATTCACCGTTGGCAAAGAATCCATTCTGCATCTCGCCAATATCCTCTCCGTCCGCTTTGATGGAGTGAACGCGAGGGAACTTTTGACCATGCTGGACGTGAACGGCGTGTACGCTTCTGCCGGATCTGCCTGCACCGCCGATGAAGATGAGCCGTCCCGTGTTCTCCTCGCCTCCGGGCTGACCGAAGAGCAGGCTCTGTCCACCATCCGTCTGTCCTTCTGCCCGGAAACTACGCCGGATGAGTTCAGTTTCGCCGCAGACACGCTACGAGAAGCCGTAGCGCAACTTCGCAGTCTGTCCGAGTAAACTTACGCAACATACGAAACGCCCCCACAGACGCATTACAGCGCCTCGTGGGGGCATCTTTTCTTTTTCCCTTTGAGTTAGCTTCTGCTAATTACGTTCAGGTGGGGGCCGGGTTATCGGTTACCCAACTCAGCGTCCCCTCACCGCTGCTCACGGTGACTTTCAGGGTATATGTGCCGTTCTCTTCGGGGAACGCAGGCAGCTCCTGACCCTGGCTTCCGGCCACAGCCCAGCCGTTGACTTCATCGTAAACGTAGGTGGTGTCGCTGACCTTGCAGGTGCTGCCCTCGGCCATGCCCTCCAGCCCGGAGATGTCGGACAGGGAATCGGCCTCGATGTCCAGGATGGGTTTGATAGCGGGGTAGGAAACGGATTTGATTTCGTAAGCCATGCTTATCTTCTCCTTTTTATTATAATAGATATATGGTCACCGCTCCGGCTCAAGCCCATCGGGATGAAGCCAAAGCAACGTGCCGGGGATAAGGGGGTCGCTCACATCGTTCAGTTCTGTGAGCAGAGGAACGAGCCGGGGACTGCCGAGGTATTTCTCGGCGATCCCAGTCAGATTATCGCCGCACTGGACGATACAGAAATCTACGCCCTCTTTCATCAGATTGACCTCACGATCCAGATGATGGAGTTTAGGTATTCCATATCGTTCTTGACGAGGGGCTTGACCTTGATGGCCACGCCGTACAGCTCGTTGATTTTCTTCTGCACGGAATCGGGGTCATAGCCTGCCTGACGGAGGCGTTCCGGCCTGCCGTCTGCGTTTGTTCCGTACTGTCCGGCAAGGACATCCGCCACCACCACAGGGTCGGCAGGTTTCAGTTCAGCAGGCGGCTCCGGGCTGTTGCCGCAGAGGGCAATCCAGTCGGCTTTGTTCCCATAGAACTTGTCGAGATCGAGACGGTTGCGCCAGCCGTTGAGGATACCGTTGGAAGTGTACTGCTGCATCTGCCAGCCAGCAAACGGTGCGACACTGCCGTTGTGCCACGGATTCTCAAGGAATCCATGCACCGGGTTCATGTCGGCGTACTGGGCCATCCAGAGGCGATAGCCGTCTTTCGCAATTTCACGAAAATCCTGGCTTTGCGTAACGGACTGTGAGCAGTAGACCAGACACTGTACGCCGGACAGCCGCTTGTACTCATCAAGAAACGTTTTGAGCCACCCCGTCCCGGCCTTGAGTGCGTCCCCCTCATAGTCGGCACAGGGAACAAATTTCCCGGCGTAGCCCTTTACGGCGTTATAGAAGTAGGCGGCTTCTGCCTTGGCGTCTCCGCCGGAGCAGAAATGATATGCGCCCCACAGCTTGCCGTTGGAGTTCAGCCACGCAGACCACTCCTTGAAATAGGGGTTGGTATAGGCGGTTCCCTCTGTTGCCTTGATGATTACCCCATCGAGAGGGTTCTCATCAAACATTGTGGCAAGGTTTATCCCCGTCTGCCACGCACTGATGTCGATAAAATTCATGGAAGATCTCCTTATTGCAGGTGGTGGATCGTGCCGTTCGCGTTGAGGTAGACGTTGCACTCCCTTATCGTGCCGCCGTCATTGATGTACGCCTTTATGATCGGCTTGATCGTGCCGTTGTCATTGACGTAGGCAGGCAGGTTGAAGGTGTATGACACGGAGAAGCTGGTGTTTCTGCTCATGCTTCCAGTATAGTAAACGGTTATCGTATAGGGTGTATTCTGCCCGGGAAGCGCGAGTGTGTTGCTTGTCCCGGAGTTTTGGGCATACCACGGCCCGCCAGTGTCTCCCGCCTTGTTTCTGGAGCCTTTGGCGTTGGTAAAGGTGTACTGGTTGGTGTAAGTCCCATTTACACTCATTTGGACATACCCCGCGTTGTTTCCTTTCCATCGCCAATAGGAGGCATACTTTCCGCCCGGTGCGTACCATTCGGCTTCGGCGTAACCCCAATATTTGAAGTAGAACTCCGCCCCGGTTTCGGTCTGACTGTAATATACTGTCACATCACATTTTGTGTTGCCCCCGGTTTGGGTCGAGAGAGATGTTGAACTCATACAACCACCTCATTAGATTTGGAAGTAAACCTGACCGTTGCTGATGTCCGCAGTCGTGGGCGGGTTCGCTGTGCCATAGCGGAAGCCAACGTCGGACGGCAGAACCGTACTCGCCAGCTTACCCCCGGTCACTGATCCGTCAGCATACTTGTCTGTGGTAACAGACCCATCAATGAGCTGGTTCGTACCAACGGAGTTGTCCGCCATGTTCTCCTGCTGGATGGTGTCGAGGGCCATTTTTGTCCCCGTGACTTGCCGATCCTGCACCATAGCTGTGACAATGCTGTTATTGGGGATGCCGGAGGTGTTGAATGCGTTACCCGTTGCGGTCGTTCCGTCGGAAAAAGTCACAATGGCTCTGGCCGTGGTGGTAGTCACGGCTTCGATGGTGACGGTCTTCACGCCCATAGCCGTGGCCACCCAGTAGGACTGCCAACCGCTCGTGATGCCCGGTTCGATGTTGGAATTGGAAGCCAGCGCCATGAACGATCCGCCGTTGTGGGTTACTGTGTTAAGGGCGACATACTGAGCACTTGAACTCCAGGCGCCTTTGCTCACGATTGCCGCTTGTCCAAGAGGAATCTGTGCCATATTCTTTCTCCTTTAAGCTTTACTCTCAGGGATTCTCTCCGCTGTCAGGGTCGGGAGTGGGTTCGGGTTCGGGTTCAGGCTCATGGTGGATGTACTCCTTGTACCCCTCTACCGCATCCAACTGCTCGTCAGCAATCATGACATAGGCAGACAGGACATCGGGAGCGTTCCAGAGGGTCTGACACAGGCCGTGGAACTGGGTCTTTGCGGATTCGAGAGAAGTAATGCCCTCTGCATGGATGAAGAAGTTTCCGTTGATGACTTTGATAATGGCGTATTTCATTTTCTTATCCTCCTAAGATTAAATGGCGGCTATCTCTGCCGCAACGGTTGTAAGAGATACGTTCGTGCCGACGGTGAGCGTTGCGCCGTTGGCAATGCTGGTTGTTGCCCTGTAGAGCTTTCCGCTGACGATGATGAGGTCGCCGCTGGAGTATGCCCGAGATGCGGTCATGCCAGACTCACGATTCGCCGTGATGATAAGCTCCATCACTGCCTGTGAGTCGGCTATCTTTTTGTCAACATACAGTGAGGGGTCTGCCCGATACTCCACTGTCACATCGCCGGTGTCTGCCCACACGTTATTCTGACCCAGCAAGGTGTTTATGACCCCCTGCTCGGACAGTTGGTAGGTCTGCGGGGTGGTGAGTTTTGCGACAACTGTCACATTATTGGACGATAGCCATGTTTTAAATTCTGCCACAGTCGAACCTTGATTCGGTTCTCCCCAGATAAACCTCAGACCGTCACCGGCATTGTTAATCCAAAAACTGTTTGCCTCTGCATTGTCTTGGTCTGGAGATGACATGGACGTCACCTTAAAACAATTGCACAGCAAGTAGTCTTTTGCTCCACTTGACCACCCAACGAATCCGGAAACGGCAGTCCTGAAACAAGTGCCATTGGGGTTATCGGTCGAATAATTCCCCCACGCTTCTGACCCGTTAAACGTGGTTGCCGCCCTGTCCACCGTCAGCACACCCGTGACCACATCCAGAGTGCCGCCGTAGACCGTACCGGGAGGGGTGGGGATGGTGATGGGGATGGTCGTGCCGGAGTAGGGTTCGTAATCAGCTTCTGCCGTCCCCAAATGAATCATGGGATTCGTTACCGTGATTGTTTCCGTGGTGGCGGTTGAGTTGGTGATTACCAGTGCGACATACGCCGCACCTGCATCCGGGGATAGTGCAAGTTTTCTCGTCTGTGGATTATTGGTGTTGTTGTTCCTTGAAAGCACCTCAAAATCCCTGTCGAGATACAAAAGGCTTGTCCTTGCCGCTGTGCCGCCTGCAATAGTAATGTTGGCGTAATAGTTTTCGCCGTCTTTGAGTGGCATCAGCAAAGTGAAGGTCTGGTTGTTTGCCGTAGACGATACCGTGTATGCTGTGTGGTCAGAGTTGGGGACAAACTGCTTCGCCGTTTCTGCCTTTGTCAGCGTAAGGGTAGAACCAACGGTCGGACTGTAAACACCGCCGTTGTACACAGTCATGTCGAGCAGATTCTTTCCCGTCCTGTACACATTGACCGCCGTATGCCCGGAGATGGGGCAGATGTTTGAGTAGGGAACCCAGCTTGTGATGGTAGACCCAGTTTCAAGTTGCGGTTTTACCTTGATTCCGGAATAGTCATAACCGCTGCTAATGCCGATGCCGTAGTAGACCTCTACATCCTCAGAAATGGTGAACGAATTACCGGAATAGTTGCCAACTACTGTACTATCCGCTCTCTTGTTCAAATAACCACGAACGTAAGCACCCGTATTCAGCGCAGGGGAAAGAATGTATGTACCGGCTTTTAGCGTAAAATACGGGGAAAGTCTTGTGGTTCGCCCACCGCCAGCCGTGGATGTACCGGAAAAAGTAATCTCACCATTTGCAATCGTAGCGGAAACGCCGCTTGAACCGATGGCCTTGTTGGTAACATCGTCAAGCTGTAGCAGATTCTTCCCACCGCCCGCAGGCCACGGGTTGTCGTAGCCGTTCAAATCCTGCACAGGCTCCATGTCAACGGTCAATGCCTTGACGGGGATGCCGTCACCACCATCGGAAAATGATGCGATTGCCCCGCTTGCAGTGTCGGTGGGGAAAGCTTTGAGGATGGTCTCGTTGGCATCGTTCAGACCGTTGCCGATAGTGCCGTCAGAATAGGTTTCATCCGGGTCATATGCCACATCATCGGCATCCAGCGTGACCGCACCCGTTTTTCCGGCTACACTCTGTACGGGGGCGGCGGCGGCAGCTCCTGCGGCATCGACTTTATCCTTTACGGCATCGAACACAGCCCCGGATTCGATAAGATTTGTGCTGTCTTCTGTTACTGTGGAGTCAACGCCAATGTACTTCACGCTCCCATCAGAGTTTACGCCCATGATTTTTCCGGCGTTGCCTGCGCCCTGATTCGCCGCCAGCTTTTCGTTCACCGCCGTGATAAGGGCGTTCAGCGCATCGTCGGGTGTGGCGTCGGAAGACAGCCCCAGCGCCGTGATGGTGGCGGACGCCAAAAGGTTCTCTGCGTTCAACGCAGTGCCGAGAGTGGTAAAGCCGTCGGCGTTGATCCCCGCGAGGTCGATGGGAAAAGTTCCCGCCCGGAGCATGGTCAGCACATCATCCCATGTCGTTCCCGCCGGGATGCTCGACCGCAGATATCGGCTGTTGCCAGTTCCCGCTATGATCGAATCAATCAATGTTTTTCCTCCTTTTAGGCGGAGCCTTCCGCCGAGTAGATTTCATCAGACATAAAGTAAACCACCATCGGAACGCCCTCTGCCACACTATTCGGCAGGTCATTGACGCTTACACAGTTGATGGTCATAGCCCCTGTCTGCCCGATTGGCCTTGAAAATCCAGTGACCAAATGGCGCTCAATAGGGCTTCCCGGCTTGTCGGCTCTCTGCACCGTGATGAGTTCATTCTCTACGATATGGAACATTTGGGTGCAGGAGATGGTCACTTCCTTGGACAGCACCGAATACCGTTTGAGTTGCCAGTCAGCGTAGTCCTGACACATCTGGTCTGAGTAGTAGTTGGACATCTCCAACCGTATGGTTTTCCGCCCGATCCGGCTGATACAGGTGTCCGACTCAGGGTTCGTGTTCTGCGCTCTGCCTTTTGGCGTCTCATTGGTGTCGGATGTAGCGCCGACCACGATAACATCGTTGTAGACTTCGGTTGACTTCGTAGTGTAGTCAGCTCCGAGGAATGTCTTGCTTCCCTCCGTGAACTCCCAAAGGATTGGCTTGTCCGTATCAACGAGGTCATCCTGGGATGGGTTCACTACAAGGCGACCGACCTGGTTATAGCCTATATCCCCGGCGATCATTTCGTTCAGCCCAAGGATTACATCTGCAATAGTCCCGGTGCTTGCTGAGAGGTAGTCATACGGTGCTTCGATAAGGGACACCACCGTGCCGTCCGTCAGCGTCTGTGTCTTGCTGTTGTAGTAATCAGTGAACAGGGGTGACACAGCATCTATGGGATTGTCCCCGGCGTTCTCCATCGTGAAGCGGTCAAGGAGAAGGGTGGCCGCCATAGCAGAAAAGATGTTTGTTCCGGCTTCGACCGAGTACACATCTTCAAGGTTTCCAAAGAGCGTACCATCGAGGTTTGCCCACTTGTCCACAAGGGAGTAGGTGACAATCTTTTTCCCCGGTTTCAGTGCTTCCTTGGGATTCTCCAGCTCAAACACTCCCTGGGGGATGTAGTATTCCGTCCCATCCGGGAGGATCAGCCCCTCAGAGAGCATGATTTCCTGCCCAAACCATATGCGGTTGACGGCAAACTCATACTCATTGTCAAGGTTGGAGAGGGTTACCGTGGCCTGTCTGCGCTTCCCATTGTTGCGGTTGCATGACAGAGAGCCACTTTGCAGAAATGCCCCCGACCGTCTGTTCAGGGCGTTGTTGTCCAAAGAATAGGCTACTGTCCCATCCGGGTTGAGAAATTCCAGCTTGGCAATCTTTGTGAAGTCTCCATCCAAAGATGCCAGATAGTCCTGAAAGAGGTTGCTGCTCATATGCGACCTCCTTATTCAACTTCAGCCGTAACGATCTTCGTTGTGCTGTCCAATGCCATCACCGCCGGGAGGAACGAGCCACTGTCATCCTGCACCAGTGCGCCGTCAGAATTGATGGATAGTACAGAACCCGTTCCCTCATAATCATCCGGCACAGTCCATGTGAGTTCACCTGTATTCGGGTCAATGTGAAGAGTAGTCAGGATGATACGGTCAACGGGGTAGTATTCCCCAGAGGGATACATGATGATGTTTACGCCATCCGTGCTCCCCACTTCCACCCACGAAAGAGTCATCGTCTGCGGCATCGGCTTCTTTTTGAAGTCAATGTCCATTGTGATGGCGGAAGATGTATGGATGCGCAGGAATCTGCCCTTGGGGTCTACGAGGAACAGGGCGTTCTCACTGTTGGACAGGCGGAAGATGGCTTCGCTCTGTGTCACGGTATCAGAGTATTCCTTGATATCGCTTACCGTGCCGATATACCCGCTGACCGATCCAGTAAGGTAATTCGATGTGGTTCCCTGCCTTGTGGGATACTTGGTAAAGTTTTGAGAGATTTGGGGTGAGTTGTTGTTGCTGTACGAACCTACGCTTACGCCGCCTGCGCCGTACTTAAAAATGTACGCCGCCATTGCGGAGTATTCGTTTTTCTTCCCGGTGCTCTGCGCCTCAATGATGGCCCAGAACCAGAACCTAACGTCTACCCGGTCTGTTATCATTGGCTCTGACAGATACGATAGACTGCCAGTGGGAAACACATAATAGATATATGATTGTCCGCTTCTTGTGCTGTAATCCCGGATTTGCGTGGAGGTGGAGGGGAGGTCTGCTATCTTGACAAGCCTGTTTTCGCCAACGGTCTGCCGCATGACGGAATATCCATCCGCTGTTACGACTCGATCCCAGTCTACCCAGACACAGTTCTTGTCCGCCAGTTGGCAGGCTTGGGCAGTGCCGGACGCAGACGGCAGGGAATAGGACACGGTGAATGTTTCCCAACCATCGGTAACTGTCACTCCACTTGCGGTCTCTATGGTGCATTTGACGGCGTATGTGTTCCCCGTGAGGAATCCATCGTAGTCCACCTGAAGCTGACCCGTGCCGTAGATGTTCCCGGTGTCCACGAATGGGTCGTCATGGTCATCATCGTAGGCGATCTGCCAGCGCACCCACTTGATGGGATCGTTCTGCGCCTGCGAATATGTGGCCGTGAAGCTGTATTCTTTGGAGGTCACAGGGTTGTCTATGGCGGTGATTGTCAGGGAAGGGGTTGCCCTCGTGTTGAAGATGGATGCCGTCATCTGCTGCACGGAATCGTTAGCGCTCCACCACTGGGTTATGAGCATCTTGTATTCAAGCCCGTTGCTCATGCCTGCGCCGGACAGCGTGGCGGCGGATATATCCACGGAATAATACTGCACAGCGCCCGTGTAGTCAGTCCCCCAAAACGGAGTACCCAGGCTCACCTTGCCCGTGCTGTAGATAGCGGTGGATGCCACGTTGTTGAGCATGATGTCGATTTTGTAGGCGGTCATGGCGGAATCTCCGCTTACCTGCCAGCTTACCGTCATCCCGGCAGTAACATCCACCGTTCCCGTGTTGTTCAGTTCATCAGGGGTTATGTTTGTAGGCTGATAAAGCATTGCTTCCCCTCCGAGTTTGTTTTGTCATGCGGTTCGCTTCCACATATAAACCGTCAGATATGGCGGCATATTTTTCCCGGTTCCGCTTTCACCTTCGGTGGTTGCGTAAACATTGTCCCATCCGTTATAGCCGCCGCCAAACCACGCGCCCCAGTGTGCGCTGGTACTCTCAGAATATACGGCCCCGGCAGAAAAGAGTCTGGTCGTATCATTTTCACCGCCATAAATTCTATGGTTGTGCGAAACAAGCACTGCGTCAGCAGAACCACCCGTAGTTCCGGCGGAATAATCATCTCCCGCCGCCAAAAGAAACGTATCTTTTAATTGCTCCCATGTTCCTCCAAAAATGGTGGCTGGAGAAACATTGTTTACGCTCATGTATATTGAGCCGATAGGATAGGCGGCAATCCCTCCCCTGTATCCATCCGCATAGTAGTATGCTTTGGCGTTGCTCATGCTTCCCCACCACACAACAAGCACCGAATCGCCAACCGTGGCAGATGCCAGTTCGGAAGAGTACGGGAGGGAAATTTCGTTCGTGCCAAACGGAAGAGTAACGCCGATCTTTGTCCCGTTGGGGGCAGTAGTGACTTCGTACCGCTCACAGCGGAACGTGTTCTTTGTTTCCCTTTGGACAAGCTGCCTTACCTTCCCGGCAATAGCTTCCCAAAAGGAAAGTGCTTCACTCAGCACGGTCTATATCCCTCCCATCAGGAGATTTGCAGTACGCTCAGTTTCTTCGCCAGTTCCGCCACGCTCATGGAGCTTGCCTGCTCCTCAGTCAGCGTGATGTTTCCGAAGGTGTAGTTCACATCATGGCTGTCCGTGGTGGGGATCACCGTGGAGCTGCCCTCTGTGGACTGGAGGAACGATCCAACGCCGTACACGGCGTTCAGCGCACGGGCGAAGTTCTGGAACTCATCCGTCTCCTCTGCCATCAGCGCCACCGCAGACAGGGCGGGGCCGAGAACGATGTCTTCAAGAGCAAGACCTGCATCCTTGGCGTTCTCCAGTTCCTTGATAGCCTGGGACTTCAGTTCCTCGGCGTAGGCATCCTCGGCTTTTGTCAGGCTTTCCTGTGCCTTGGAAACCGTCTTGTTGTCCGACACCCATTCCCACTGCCCGGTAGCGGAGTTATACATCCGCACTGTTCTCTGCCGTTGGGCATTGGCAAGGGCTTCTCGCGCATCGTCCACCGCCTGCTGTTTCTCAGCAAGCTTGTTGGCCATCTCCTGCGCATCGGTGTCAGCCTCAAGAGCCTTGATGAGCTCGTCCCACTTGGACTGGTAAAGGGAAAGCTGTTTGTTGGCGTAGTCGTAGTTCTTGTTGAGCAGGTCAAGGATCTCGTCGGAGTCATCGGCGTATCCGGCGCGGCGATAATCGTCCACCATCTTCTTGATGGCTTCCTGCGCCTGCTCATAGATTTGGACTTCCCTTACATAGTCGCCCTGATTGTTGGCAAGCTTGGCCTGCTTGTCCAGGTTGGAAAGAAGATCTTTGAGGCTTTCCGCCAACTTCGCGGCTTCTTTTTTCGACAGACCGCCACCGCCGCCACCGCTTCCGCTTCCGCTTCCGCTTCCGCCGCCACCGCCGCCAGTTTTGCCTCTTTTGGCGGCATTGCGGTCAACATCTTTCCCTAACGCATCGCCATCACCTTTGAGCTGTCTTTCCCGTTCCGCATCCTTTGCGAGCTGTGCCTGGTTATATGCGATGGCCGCCGCAATGGCAGCGTTCCTTGCTGCCTGCGCCTGCGCCGCCAAGCTCCCAGTTGTGCTTCCTCCCGGTTGACCAAGATATGCCGCGTGAATGGAATTTCCCTTGCTTCCGCCGCGTAGGGCGTCTTTCGTCACGCTGGCGGGGAGTACGATTGCGCCACGGGAAAGGTTTACGATACCGGGTCTTCCGCCGTTTGCGATGTATGCCCTGCCGTTCTCGCTGATAAGCTCCGGGCCGAGTTCGTTGACCAACGTGGGGCCACCGGGAGCGTTGGCTGTACCTGTGGCGAAGCCAAACCCAACTGGCCCAGCGGAGATTCCAGCAGCCGCAGCCGAGGCTGCTTCAAGGGCGCGGGTAAGGGCTTCTGCGCCAGTGATTGCCGCCTCAAAGGATATTCCTTCCGCTTCGGTCGAAACGTCACCAACGCCTGTAAGCATTTGCCCAATTTGGGCTATACTGTCATCCACACCATCTACAATGTCGTCAAAGACCGTGTGGGTATGGAGTGCTTCCTCGTCCAGCGTGTCGGACATTTGGTTGTTTTCTTCAACCGCGTCTTTAATAGGGTGTGGAAGCGCACTCCAAAGATCAACAAGATCTTCTGTCGCGGTGGTAGCGGCTACCGTTGACTCATCAAACGCCCTTATTCTGGCGATGATTTCGCCCTGTTGGTTTACAATGTATTGGTAGCCTTCTCCGGCATCTCGCAAGTCAACGGATGTAGCTTTTGCGGCGATTTCAAGGTCTTCAAAGTCTGTTATGAAGTTCTTCTGCGACTCTGACAGATCCGCCCCGGCATCTCTCCACTGAACAAGGCTGTCATAATAGTCACGGTTCGCCTCAACAGCCTTGCGCATTCTTTCGAGGTATTCATCAGACCCAATGCGTCCCTCACTAAACGCCGCTCCAGCGTTTTGCCACGAAGCCGTCAGCGATTCATACATCGCATCTTCGTAGTACAGAGGTGTGCCATCAGGATTTGTGCCTACTTGTTTTTTGCCGGAGTTTCGTGCTTCAAGATTCGCTTGCGCCGCAGCCTGTTCCAACAGCGCATCGGTTTGTTTCTGAATCCACTGAAGCCTTATTTTTTCTTGGTTGGTAAGCGCTTCGCCTTTAGCTAATAGGGCATCGTACTCCTCCATAAGAGAGGCGTACTTGGACTGCGTTCTTCCTGTGCCAGTTTTGAAGAGCAAATCATCAAGGGTGCTGACAACCTCCGTAAGCCCGGTAATCGCATTTTTGAAGGTGCTTGAATCAACGAAGTCGGCAACGAACTCAGTCCATGTATTTTTGAGAACCTGGGCTTTGCGCTCCCAGCTCTCCATCATCAGAGAGATTTCGCTGTCGGCAGTCCCAGCGCTCCCAGCGATGCGCTCCAGCATCTCGTCAAACAGCTCGTAGTTCTGGACGAGGGCGGTGAGCTGGTTGGTGCGGAGCTTGCCGCCCATGCCGGACAGCAGTTGGAACAGTTCCTGATCGTTCAGATCGGAGTTCGCCATGCCCTCAAAGATGGCTTTGATGGCGGTCATGGGGTTGATGAGTTCGCCGGAAGCCTTGGCCGCTTCAATCTCGGCCTTGGCGTACTTGTTCATCAAGCCCTCCATTGACTTGACGCTTTCCGCAGTTACCTCAAACTCTTCCCCGGTGTCATCGACAAACGTGCCGACCTGTCCCTCAATGTTCAAAATGAGGGCGCGGAGCGCAGTGGCGGCTTTCGTGCCGGATTCCTGCGTAACGGCGGTAATTGTGCCGAGCGCGGCCAGCGTTTCTTCTGCCGACATACCAGCCTGTGCCGCAATAGACGCCACTCTGGGCAAGCCACTGGACAGCTTACCGAGGTCTGTGGCGTAGTTGTTGTTGATGTAGTCCGCCTCGTCAACGATCTGACCAAGGCGTTCCATGTTGCCGCCGAATTTCCAGGCAGCGTTGGCGCTGATAAGGAACTGGGTCGCAACGTCGGCTGTGGTATCGCCGACCAGCATGGTCTTGACCGCCAGTTCGCCCATCGCTTCGGCGCTGTCATTCAGTCCAGCTTTTTGGAATGTGTAAACAGCGGCAAGGTATTCGTCTGCCGCCACGCCGTACTTGCTGGCGGTTTCATAGGCTCTCTCGCCCATGTCCGCCAGCGCCTTGCCCGTGATACCCGAAACCTTACTGATGTTGGTAAGCTGGGTGTCCACCTCTTTCATTTCATTGATGGCTTCGCGGATGCCTTGGGTAATTTTACTTAGCGCGAGATGCACAGCACGAGCAGCGAGGTTGCCCAGCGCAATGGTGAACGCATTAGTAGCCGTAGTTGCGCTGTTTGTTCGTGCCGCAATTTCTTCCATACGGTCTGCGTGGCGTTGAGCTTGAAGATCAGCTCTTTTCAATGCCTGCTCCGTCTTGGAAGCTGCATTTATCTCAGCGGTTGCCCGTCTTTCCTGCGCAGACTGAAGATTCTTCTCGGATGCAATGCGCCGTTGGGTAGCGGCCTCTGCTTCAAGCAACGCGGTTGTTGCTTGTTTTGCCTGCTTAATAACCACATCGCCACCAGTTGTGGTAAAGTTGATAGCAATGGGCTTGCCGCTCATTTTACTGATTTCGGCGTTTATTTTTTCGAGGTCTGGAAGGGCCGTTCCCTTATTGAGTTTTATGGTCAGTTCAATGGTAGTAGCCATCAATCCACCGCCTGTTATATGTTAAAAGAGGACTCCGTATTTTGCTAAATAGTCTTGTAAAATCGCGTCTGCCCGTCCGCTTCCTACAAAAGCGTCCAGCGCCGGGTTCATAAACTCTCGTGGCCCGGGTTGGCGGTAATTATCCCATCCGCCCTCAACCACATCGGATTCGTCTGCCCCACCGGGGTGTTGAAGTTGTGTGACATTGGTTATTCTTATGAAGTCTTCTCCGACTTCTATATCCATGTTGCTTTCCGCACCAATTTGATTTCGTCTGGTTGCCATAGCCCATGCAGACGCACCGTAGGAATACACATTTTCTTCTGCTTTTTTCTTAATCTCATTTAGTAGCCCAGATTTGAGTTCGCCATTCAAAGCGTCCGATATCGCCCTTTGGATGTTCTCCAGTATTTCATTGTAGTCTGTCAGGACACTCATTTTTTCTCATCCTCTCCATTCCCCAAACTCTAAAATTTTTAGGATTTCGGGAATAGATAGGGACAAGCCCCGACCCGGGATGGGCCGGGGCTTGTTTATTGTCAGGACGCGGTGACGGTTACGGGGATGGTGTCTGTATAGGTCACGCCCGTCCGAGCGTTGGTCACGCTCACAGTGACGGTGGTGTTCCCGGCGGAGCCTCCGGCGGTCATCACGTTGCTGTGGCTGTCGGCAAAGCTGACCACGGCGGAAGCAGCGGTGAAGGTCACGGCGCTCATATCCGAAATGGAAGTGAGGATGCCGTTCACGCTGTAGCGCACAGGCAGCGGCATGGACGTGCTCTTTACCAGAGACACGCCAGCGCCCAGACCAACGAAGTAGATGCCGTCAACGGCAGAGGTGGAAGTGGAAGAGCCGATGATTTCGTCCACGACATAGCCGTAGATGCCGCTGGTATCCACATTGCACACGCCCTCTTCGATGGCTTCCTGGTAGGACAGGCAGGTGCCGGAGAGGTTAACAGTGCCAGTGGTGGTCTGCCCCAGGGTGTCCTCCATCGGGTTGGTGAACACATAGTAGGGGAAGACATAGTGGCGGATCATCACGAGACTGGAAGACAGAACATCGTTGCCGCTCTTTTTGGCGTAGCAGTTGACCGCAAAGTGGGCGCGGACAACCTTGGCGGCAAAGAGGGAGGGAACGGTGAGCTGCATGGCGGAAGAGTTCTGGTAGAAATACTTCACACAGTAGGTCTTGCCGCTGATAGCCTCGAAGTCGGCGATGTTGCCGGACACATCGACAGCGTGGGCGATGCCGGACTGGGCTTCCACATCGGCCTTGTCGGAGCCGTTGGAGGTCAGAATGTAGCACACAGCGCCGTTCTGTCCGCCCAGAGGGGCGCAGGCATTGGTCAGACCACCCAGCGTGGTGCTGTTGGCGGTCAGGGCTACGGTGGTCTCCACGACGCCGCTGCCAGTCAGAGTGCCGCCAGCAGCCAGAGCCATATTATTCAGGGCGGAGTCGGCGGTAGTGGCGGTGATGTTCAGGCGGCAGGTGTCGGGGATCATCATGACCAGAGCGTTGCCGGGGCCAGCCTCAACCTCACCGTTGTTCATGGAGCCGGAGGGGTTAAAATCGACAACATACCGGGAGTAGCCCAGCAGATCGTCGGTGGCGGGGTCAAAAAACTCCGCATACACGATACCCTTGGAGAATACTTCCTCGGGCTTGAAGGTATAGGCCATAGTGTTTTTCACTCCTTGTCAGTGATTTGGTTTAAGTTCCTGCGATGAGTCCCTGTGCGCCCTGGTCGATGTCCGCAATCGTGCGGAAGCCAGTGGGCAGTTCGGACTTCGCATTGAATCTCCACGACGGGCAGGGGTTTCCACCCTTGAAAGTAACGTAGCCGCTCTTGTCTGCCAGATTGTAGATCAGGTAGTTCAACTTGCGGTCGATAGCTTCCTGGGTTTTGTGGAACTCCCGCACTGTCCAGTCGTAGACTTCTTTGGGGCGGCAGTTGGCGTTGACTGCTACGGAGTAGACAAGATCTTCAAAAGCATATTCGATCCGTGCGTCATTTCTCCGTGCATTTTCCTGTGAGGCTTGCACCAGTTCCGGGTTCCATTCCTCATTCGGAATTTCATACCCGTTCTGTCCAGCAATTATCTGTCTCACTTCGGACATCTGCCGCATATCGAGCAGAGAGTAGGTTGCCTGTGGGCTGCCCACCATAAACGCGGTCAGTTCCCCGGACTGGGAGAAGACAGGGCGCAGAGGGTAGTCGCCGTTCTCATAAGCATCGAGCCGCAATGCTTTACAAAGGACAAGCATGACTTCGGTCATGAACAGACCGTATTCTCCCGTCTGCTTTTCACACTCTTTGTCCAGTTCCCATAGGCAGGCGCACCACGGCATTCTCGCCAACGCAGGTCTTTTGAGCGAAGACTGCATCAGTTCAAATGCGGGTTTTGCCATGATAAACAGGTGGTAGTCCCTCACCAGCAGAGGGTAGAATGTCAGATCCTCGTAAACTACAGGGGCGTTTTCTCGGAACTGACGCTGGTATTTATCGATGAATGCCATACAAACTCCTTTTTGGCATCGAATCCAAAAGCTTTGAAAAGTGCAACCCAAAGTGCCGTTGCACTATTGAAAAGTGCCGCTATTGCACTTTAAGTAAAGTAGGGGTTGGGGGCGTCGGAACTGAAGTCAACGTAGGTATACATCTTGTAGCCCAGGTTGTACCGCTCATCATCAATCTTCGTGATCCTGCGCACCACCATTGGGCCGATACCTCCGAAGCTCACGCCGGACACGGCTTCCTTGAT
>Ga0310690_10003067_pt1 | contig 25785 bp, 22 predicted proteins | sample AusTroGonzalo_MG_2_FD_207661 | JGI IMG/M metagenome (GOLD analysis project Ga0310690, IMG submission 207661) | Bovine rumen microbial communities from tropical cattle in Woodstock, Queensland, Australia - Gonzalo_04 (v2) (version 2) | ecosystem: Host-associated > Mammals > Digestive system >... | reverse complement strand
AACCGATGTTCACGTAGACGGGATCGCCGTAGCCGTTCATCTCCCAGACACCCGGCAGGACCATCCGGCTCCAGCCCACCTCGGGATATTTGGGGTTCCAGAAGTCTGCGGGCCGCTGGTCGGCACTCCTTACCCAGCGGAAACTCCACTCGCCAGAGAGCGGGATGATTTCGGCCTCGTCGGGCAGGAAGGTGCTGTGCATCGGGAGCCGGTTCACGGCGTTGACGTTGGGGTCCATCCATTCATCGAATCGCTGCGCGCGCAACGGCGTGAGTGCCAGCAGGAACAGGAAAATGAGCAGGAGCGTTTTCTTCATAGGTGCCGAATAATCATACAAATTTAGCATATTTTTGCTAACTTTACCAGTCGTCCGAACGAATCGAAAGAAATTATGTCTGAAGAACTGAATCTGGTGAAAGACCTGGCCATCATCCTCATTTCGGCCGGCCTTTTCACCATCATCTCGAAGGCGCTCAAGCAGCCGCTCATCCTGGGCTACATCGTGGCGGGCTTCATCGTGGGGCCGCACCTCGGGCTGTTCGGCATCTCGAGCACCGAGTCGGTGGAGCAGTGGTCGGAGATCGGCATCATCTTCCTGCTCTTCGCCCTCGGCCTGGAATTCAGTTTCAAGAAATTGCTGAAGGTGGGCAGCAGCGCGCTCATCACGGCGGGCTGCGTATGCGTGGGGATGTTCGTCACGGGCAACATCGTGGGGCACGCCATGGGATGGAGCTCCATGGAAGGCATCTTCCTGGGCGGGCTCATGTCCATGTCGTCGACCACCATCATTATCAAGGCCTTCACCGACCTGGGGCTGAAAAACAAGGCCTACGCGACGCTGGTCTTCGGCACCCTGGTGGTGGAAGACCTCATCGCGGTGGTGCTGATGGTGCTGCTGACCACCATCGCCACGGCCAACCAGTTTGCGGGCGGCGAGATGCTGATGGGCCTGGCCAAGTTGCTGTTCTTCCTGATCCTCTGGTTCCTGGTGGGTATCTATGTGATTCCCTCCTTCCTGAAATGGGCACGCAAATACCTGAACGACGAGATCCTGCTGCTGGTGGCCATCGGCCTGTGCTTCGGCATGGTTTCCCTGGCCGTGTACGCGGGTTTCTCGGCTGCACTCGGTGCGTTCGTCATGGGCTCCATCCTCTCCGAAACGATGGAGGGCGAGCACATCGGCAAGCTGGTGGGCAGCATCAAGGACCTGTTCGGCGCCATCTTCTTCGTGTCGGTGGGCATGCTGGTCGACCCGGCGGTCATCGCCGCGCACTGGCTGCCCATCCTCATCCTGACCCTCGTCACAATCGTGGGGATGACAGTTTTCGGCTCGATGGGCGCCCTGGTGTCGGGCCGCGGCCTGAACACGGCGGTCCACACGGGATTCAGCCTGGCGCAGCTGGGAGAATTTTCCTTCATCATTGCGGGCCTGGGCGTGAGCCTGGGCGTGATGCGGGGCTTCATCTATCCGGTCATCATCGCGGTGTCGGTCATCACGACCTTCACTACGCCTTATATGATCAAAGCCGCCACGCCGGTCTGTAATTTCCTTTACAAGAAGCTGCCGGTCAAGCTCCTGGCCAAACTCGACCCTTCGCCCGACACGGGCCGGACCAGCGCCCAGGAGCAGAGCGAGTGGAAGTCGCTGCTGAAGAATTATTTCTTGCGCGTACTGCTCTACAGCGTGATCCTTCTGGCTATTTTCCTGGGCTCGCGGCTGTATCTCGACAAACTGTTGGTGAAGTTGCTGCCCGATGCAACGCCCGGCCTGCGGAACGCCCTGGCCCTGGCCATCACCCTGCTGGTAATGGCCCCCTTCCTCTACGGCCTGGCCGTCAACGGGCACGACATCAAGCACTCGGCCGTCCTTTTGATGAAAGAAAAGGATGCAAACAAATGGCCGGTGCTCTTCCTCGTGTTCCTGCGCATCTTCATCGCCATCGCCTTCGTGATCGCCGCCATCCTGGTCCACTATTCCCTCTCTTACTGGAGCCTGCTGCTCATCGTACTGGCGGGCGTGGCCTTCTTCATCCTGGCGCGGCGTTCCGTCCACCAGTTCACGGGCCTGGAGGAGCGTTTCATCACCAACCTGAACCAGAAGGAAGAATATGAGCGCATGCGCACGCCCATCGCTTCGGGCGTCCGCTCAAAGATGAAGGGTCACGACGTGGCCGCCGAGAACGTGATCATCCCGCCCGAGTCGCCCTACGCCGGCAAACAGCTGAAGAACATTCCCATCCGGCAGAAATACGGCGTCAACATTGCCAAGGTGGTCCGCGGCACCCGCCGCATCCTCGTCCCCTCACCCGAAGAGTATCTCTATCCCTACGACGAGGTGCTGGCCATCGGCACACGCGACGAGGTCAGGCATTTCGTCGAAGACATGCAGGCCGAGCAGGAGCATCCTGCCGCTTACGAGGCCGACGATTTCGTGCTCGACGCCTTCGAGCTCCAGAAGGGCTGTTACCTCGACGGCAAGATTCTGAAAGACACGAACATGCGGCAGCATGGCTGCATGGTGGTAGGCATCGAGCGCGACGGCATGTCGCTTATGAGTCCAAAGCCGGACTTCCAGTTCCGGGCGGGCGATTTCGTGTGGCTGGCCGGCGAGCGGGTGGAATGCGAAAAGATGGTCCTGGTCAATGGAAATCCGGCTGCTTAACTACCGCGTGGGCCATCTGGTGGCCGACTATCTCGACGCTTCGCCCTGTGCCGTGACGCCGGAGCTGCTTGCGGAGCTGCTGCCGGAAGGGGCGGATGCGGCGACGGAGGAACGGGTCTACGCAGCGCTGCTGAGCGGCTTTTTCGGGCTCGACGGCGAAGCTTCCGCGGAGGACCGCTTCATCGAGGAGCAGTATCTGCGGCCGGGCCTGCGGCGGATGAATCCGGCGGTCTACCGGGAGAATCCCTATTATCGGAACATCCGGATCGAGGAGCAGTGCATCGGGCAGTGGGAGTTGACGCATCAGTCGTATCAGCCCTGCGAGCTGTTCCTGCGCGACGACCTCATCCTGACCGACGACCTGCGACAGATTCCGGCCATCGGTTATTTTCCGGAGGCGTTTTCGTTCCCTTCAGTATTGCAGGAGGGCCGCGAATGGATGTCGATCAAGCCGAGCGAGATCGAGAGTTCGCAGGCGGCGGTCGATGCGGCCTCCGGCCGGGTAGTGACCTTCGGGCTGGGGCTCGGCTATTTCGCCTATCTGGCGGCACGCAAGCCGGAGGTAGCGGAGGTGACGGTCGTGGAGCGGGATCCGGCGGTGATCGCACTCTTCGAGGGGCAGATCCTGCCGCAGTTTGAGTGCCGGCGCAAGGTCCGGGTGGTACAGGCCGATGCGTTTGATTTTCTGGACCGGGACATGGAGGGGCTCCGGCCGGATTTCGTCTTCATGGACATCTGGCACGACATCGGCGACGGGCTCGACCCGTATGTCCGCGCCAAAGGCTACGAGGCCCGCTTCCCTGCCACCCGTTTCCGCTACTGGATCGAGCGTTCCCTCCGCTGCGCCCTCATCGACGTCCTCGAGCATCGCTTCGAATAACCCTACTCTTTCTATACGGCTTGTGCTTTGTCGCTCTGGGAATTGCTTCTCGGACCGACTCGCCAAGGCTCGTCTCCTTCCCAAAATCGGCTACGCCGATTCCGGGCCCCTCCCTCTATCAACCGAGGCCCCAGTAAATCTAAGAGAGATGCTCGATGAGGATTTTGAGGCCGATGGCGATGAGGATGACGCCACCGAGGATTTCGGCACCGGCGTGGAAGCGGGTGCCGACTTTTTTTCCGATGAGCAGGCCGACGGCCGAGAAGGCGAAGGTCGTCAGGCCGATGACCAGGATGGCGCGCCAGAGATTCGTGCCCAGGAAAGCAAAGGAAATGCCCAGCGCCAGCGCATCGATGCTCGTGGCAATCGCCAGCAACAGCATCGTTTTGAAACCGAACGACGCATCCGCCGGCTTGTCGTCGCCCCCTTGCAACGCCTCCCGGATCATGTTTCCCCCGATCAGCAGCAACAGGCCGAAAGCAATCCAGTGATCGATCTTCGTCACCAGGTCGGCAAAACTGATTCCCAGGTAATAGCCGATCACCGGCATCAACGCCTGGAACCCGCCAAACCACAGACCGACCGTCAACGCTTCGCGCCAGGAAACCCGCTTCGCTGACAGGCCTTTCCCGATCGACACCGCAAAGGCATCCATCGAGACACCGACGGCCAGCAGAAAGATCTCCCAGAACGACATCCTATTTCATGATGAAAAGGTACACGAAATACAGCACCTGGACGAGCACCAGCGACACGCCCTCCCAGCGGTCGAGGCTGTTGCGCTTGCCCGTCCACGAGAAGAGCACCAGGCTCATCGCCGTGACAAAGAGCGCCGTGTAGTCGATGAAGGTGATGTTGGCCATGCTCAGCGGATGGATGATGGCTGCACCGCCCAGGATCAGCAATACATTGAAGACGTTGGATCCCAGCACGTTGCCCAACGCCAACTGGCCCTTTCCCTTCGCCGCCGCGATGCAGCTCGTGGCCAGCTCCGGCAGCGATGTACCCGCCGCCAGCACCGTGATGGCGATGAACTTGTCGCTCAGGCCCGCCATCTGTGCGATGATCTGCGCATGATTGACGAAGAGTCGGCCGCCGTAAAGCAGGGCCGCCAGACCCACGACGAGGAACACGATGTCTTTCAGCAGGCTCTTCGGCTTTGCCGCCGCTTCGGCCGTGCCTTCAGCGAGATCCTCGCTGGTCACGCCCTCGACGTCGGGACGATTGTCCTTGTCGTGCAGGAACGAACTGATCATATACCAGACGAAGAGCGCCAGGAAGACGATGCCCTCCACCCGGCTCAGACCGTTTTCGCCAATGCCGAAGAGCGTTTTCTTGAGACCCAGCAGGATGAGCAGGACGGTAATGCCGATGTTGACCGGAATGTCGCGCCGGAGGTTGCCGCGCGTGATGGCGACCGGCGCGATGATGGCCGAAAGGCCGAGGATGAGCGCCGTGTTGAAGATGTTGGAACCGATGATGTTGCCCACGGCCATATCGGAATTCCGTTCGGCCGAGGAGATGAAACTCACCACCATCTCGGGCGCGGACGTGCCGATGGCCACGATGGTCAGGCCAATGATGAATTCACTGATGCCCCATCTCCGGGCCAGACCGGAGGCTCCGTCGACGATGGCCTCGGCTCCGATGAGCACAAGCACCAGGCCGGCAACCAACAGAAGGATTTCAATCGCCATTGTGCTGCAGTTTTCGTTTTGCGCCGCGAAGTTACAAAAACGATTTCAATTCCAAGCTAATGTTTCTTTATCTTGCGCTGCAACGGAAACAACAGATATTCAGCTACTTACAAAATATCGCCCCCTCCTGTAAGAAGGGGGCGATATCGCATAATTAACTGATATACAGATGCGTACATTGCAGCACAATTACACTAGCGCAAGACCAGATGGCCGTCTTCAAAGGTGGCGGTGATGACCTGGTCGCGGGAGAGCGAGCCGTCGAGGAGCTTCTTGGCGAGCTCGTCGATGAGCTCCTTCTGCAGGACCCGCTTCACCGGACGGGCGCCGTAGGCCGGGTCGTAGCCCTTGTTGCTGAGGTAGTCGATGAACTCCTCCGTGAAGCGGAGCGTGATGCCCATCGCGGCCATCTTCTCCTGCAGCTGGCCGATCTGCAGCTCCACAATCTTCCGGATGTCCGCCGGCGTGAGCTCGTGGAAGACGATGATCTCGTCGATACGGTTGATGAACTCCGGACGGAAACTCTCTTTCACCAGTTCGGGCTTCAGGTTCGAGGTCATGATCAGGATGGTGTTCTTGAAGTCGACCGTGCGGCCCTTGTTGTCGGTCAGACGACCGTCGTCGAGCACCTGCAGCAGCACGTTGAACACATCGGGATGCGCTTTCTCGATCTCGTCGAGCAGGATCACCGAGTAGGGCTTGCGCCGCACGGCCTCCGTAAGCTGCCCCCCCTCGTCATACCCCACGTATCCCGGAGGCGCTCCCACCAACCGCGAGACGGTATGCCGCTCCTGGTATTCACTCATGTCGATACGCGTCATCATGTTCTCATCGTTGAACAAATACTCCGCCAACGCCTTGGCCAGCTCCGTCTTGCCGACGCCGGTGGTGCCCAGGAAGAGGAAGCTGCCGATGGGCCTTTTCTCATTCTGCAGGCCGGCCCGGCTGCGCCGGACGGCGTTCGACACGGCCGCAATGGCCTCGTCCTGGCCGATGACCCGCCGGTGGAGCACTTCTTCGATGTGGAGCAGCTTCTCGCGCTCGCTCTGCAGCATCTTGTTGACCGGGATGCCCGTCCACTTGGCCACGACTTCGGCAATGTCCTCGTCGGTGACGGCCTCGTTCATAATCGGGTCGGGATTGTCCGCTTTCTGCTTCTCGAGCTCGTCGATCTGCTTCTGCGCTTCCGCCATTTTGCCGTAACGCAGCTCAGCCACCCGGCCGTAATCGCCGCGACGCTCAGCAGCGTCGGCCTCGATGCGGTAGTCTTCGATGGCCTGCCGGTTCTCCTGGATGGCCTTGAGCAGTCCTTTCTCGCTGTCCCATTGCTTGCCCAGCTTCTCGCGCTCCGTCCGTGCTTTCTCGAGCTCCTCCTCGATCGACTTGAGTTTCGGGGACTCCCCTTCCCGCTTGACGGCCTCGCGTTCGATCTGCAGCTGCTTGATGCGGCGGTCCAGTTCGTCGATGCATTCCGGCACGGAATTCATCTCCAGACGCAGTTTCGAAGCTGCCTCATCGACCAGGTCGATGGCCTTGTCGGGCAGGAAGCGGTTGGTGATGTAGCGGTGCGAGAGCTCCACGGCAGCGATGATGGCGTCGTCTTCGATGCGCACCCTGTGGTGGTTCTCGTACTTTTCTTTCAGGCCGCGCAGGATAGAGATGGACTCGGCTACGGTGGGTTCGTCGACCATCACCATCTGGAAGCGGCGTTCAAGGGCCTTGTCGGTCTCGAAGTATTTCTGGTACTCATCGAGCGTGGTGGAACCTATGGCCCGCAGTTCACCGCGCGCAAGGGCGGGCTTCAGGATGTTGGCGGCATCCATGGCGCCGCTGGAGCGGCCTGCACCAACCAGCGTATGGATTTCGTCGATGAACAGGATGATCTGTCCGTCACTCTCCGTGACGGCCTTGACCACGCCTTTGAGTCGCTCTTCGAATTCGCCCTGATATTTCGCGCCGGCGATGAGGGCGCCCATGTCGAGGGAGTAGATTTCCTTGGTTTTCAGGTTCTCCGGAACGTCGCCGTTGACGATGCGCTGGGCGATGCCTTCGGAGATGGCGGTCTTGCCGACACCGGGTTCACCGACCAGGATCGGGTTGTTCTTGGTGCGTCGGCTCAGGATCTGAAGCACGCGGCGGATTTCTTCGTCGCGGCCGATGACCGGGTCGAGCTTGCCGCTCCGCGCCCGTTCATTCAAATTGATGGCATACTTGCCAAGCAGTTCAAGATTTTCTTTGTTCATATATTATCCTCCTATTTTTTCTATTATATCAATATATTCGGTTATCTTCTGCGGGCTTTGTTCGTCCGGGGACATTGCTCTGAAACCGTCTCGCTTCGCTCGACCCCTCCCAAGCCTTGCTTGGGCCCCTCCCTCTTACAGTGCCGAGGGTGGCATGTGTTTCAGAGCAATATCCCTCTCCCTCACAACGCCCTTACGAAAAGGGCGTCGCAGCGGGTGGTTTTTTGGAGCCGCGAGCATTTTTTCTGCGAGCGGGACAAAAACCAGAGCAGCAAAGCCCGCAGATGGCTATTTCAAAAAGGTTACCAATCCCGGAAATATGACAAAATGTCAGTGTTGGATATGTCGAAAGGATTGGTTATATTTGTAGATTGTAATCAGAGGAATTATTCATTATTATTAAAAAATAAGCATTTATGAAGAAAATCCTGATCCTTGCAGCTGCGCTCGTCAGCCTAACCGCCGTCGCGCAACCCCCTATGGGCCCCATGCCACCCCGCCCGGAAGACAAAGGCGAGAAATTCGAATTCACCGTGGTGAAAGAGAACCCCATCACCTCCGTCAAGAACCAGGCAAGCTCCGGCACCTGCTGGTGCTTCTCCTCCCTCTCGTTCATCGAATCGGAAGCCATCCGCATCAACAAACTCAAAGAAGCCGACTATCCCGACCTTTCCGAGATGTTCGTCGTCTCCCACGCCTACGCCGACAAGGCCAAGAAGTATGTCCGCGTCGACGGCGCCCTGAACTTTGCCCAGGGCAGCTCCTTCGGCGACCTGATCTACGTGCTCCGCGACTACGGCATCGTGCCCAATGAAGTGATGCCCGGCCTGAACTACGGCACCGACCGCCATATGCACGGCGAGCTCGCCGCCGGCCTGAAAGGCTACATGGACGCCATCCTGAAGAACCCCAACCGCAAACTCTCCAGCGCCTGGTATAAAGGCCTCGAGGGCATCCTCGCCGCCTACCTGGGTCCCATCCCCGAGAAATTCACCTATAAAGGAAAGGAATACACCCCGAAGAGCTACTTCGCCAGCTTGAACGTCAACCTCGACGACTACATGGACTTCACCTCCTGGACCCACCTCTCCTACTACGAGAAACACCCCGTGGAAGTGGCCGACAACTGGCGCTGGGAACAGGCCTGGAACGTGCCCATGGACGATATGATGGCCATCATCGACTACGCCATCATGAACGGCTACACCGTGGCCTGGGCCTCCGACGTGAGTGAGCAGGGCTTCACCCGCGACGGCATCGCCGTGGTACCCGACATGGAAGCCATCCAGAAACAGGCCGAGCAGGCCGGAAGCGACCAGGCACGCTGGGTCGGCGCAAACCCGCAGGGCCAGCGTCCGACCTTCAACAAACCCGTTCCCGAACTGACCATCACTCCTGAGATGCGCCAGCAGGGCTACGAGGAGAAAACCACCACCGACGACCACGGCATGCACCTCTACGGCATCGCCAAGGACCAGAACGGCAACAAATACTATATGGTGAAGAACTCCTGGGGCGAGACCGGCAAATACAAAGGCCTGTGGTACGTCTCCGAGGCATACGTGAAATACAAGACCATGGACTTCATGGTCCACAAGGATGCCATCCCCAAGGATATCCAGAAGAAACTCGGCATCAGATAAATGAAACGGATTCTTACGATAGCGTTGGCAGCGGTCCTCAGTACCGCTGCCTTTGCACAGACCCAGACCATATACCGGTTTACGCCCGTCAATGACATTCCTGTCACGACGGTGAAAGACCAGGCCCGCACCGGCACCTGCTGGTGCTTCGCCACCATCTCTTTTCTGGAGGCGGAGCTGATCCGCCAGGGCAAAGGACATTATGACCTGTCCGAGATGTTCGTAGTCCGCAACAATTACAAAGACCGCCTCTTCGACAACTACCTGCGCCGCGGTCACGGCAACATCAACCCCGGTTCCATCGCCCACATGGCCACCAAGGCCATTGAGAAATACGGCATCGTGCCCGAGAGGGTATGCCACGGCATCAACTACGATTCCGAGGGGCACAACCATACCGAACTTTCCTCTTACCTGAAGGCCATTGCCGAAGCCTCCGTCGAGCTCAAGAACCTGAGTCCTGAGTATGATGAGCTCATCGAAAGCCTGTTCGATATTTATTTGGGCAAAGTCCCCGAAACCTTCACCTACGAGGGCAAGGAATACACCCCGAAGAGCTTCGCCAAGATGCTCGGATTCGACGACATGAAAGACTACATCGAACTCACGAGCTTCAGCCATCATCCTTTCTACCAGCAGGTTCCGCTCGAAATTCCCGACAATTGGGACCACGAGAAGCTGTGGAACGTACCCCTTGACGACCTGATGGCCATCATGGACAATGCCTTGATCAATGGTTACACCGTTGCCTGGGACGGCGACCTCACCGCGGGCGAGTTCCAGCACAACCGTGGCATCGCCATCTGCCCGGAGCCTAAAGATTTCGCAGATGCCGTCAAACTGGAGAAAGTGTATCCCGACCGCGTGGTGACGCAGGAGATCCGGCAGAAAGACTTTGAGACCTTCCGGACCGTTGACGACCACCTGATGCACCTGACCGGCCTGTTCCGTGACCAGAACGGCAACCTCTTCTACAAGACCAAGAACTCGTGGGGCGAAGGCCGCAACGAGGAAATGAAGGGCTACCTATACATGTCGCGGGCCTACGTGCAGATGCGCGTGGTCAGCATCATGGTCCACAAAGACGCGATTCCGAAGGATATCCGCAAGAAACTGGGCCTGTGATGAAGAAACACATCCCGAATCTGCTCACCCTATGCAACCTGCTCTCAGGTTGCATAGGGGTTGTCTTTGCGGTGCGGGGCAACTTCGAGGCGGTGCTCATCTGCCTGATGGTGTCGGAGCTCTGCGATTTCAGCGACGGCTTCGCCGCGCGGGCCCTGCACGCCTATTCGGACATTGGCAAGGAGCTCGACTCGCTGGCCGACCTGATCAGTTTCGGCCTCTGCCCGGCCGTTTGCCTTTTCTCCTGGTACAGTATCGCCCAGCCTGACGTCCCCTTCCTGCGCTGGGTCCCCTTCCTGCTGGCCGCCGCATCAGCCCTGCGCCTGGCCAAGTTCAATATCGACACCCGCCAATCCACCAGTTTCCTGGGCCTGGCGACCAGCGGCTGCGCGCTGCTGCTTACCCCCCTGGCCGTCTACTCCTTTTACAGCGACGGCTTCCTGCACACGCTGATGAGTACGGTGTGGTTCATCCCCGTGCTGTCGGTCCTGTTCAGTTTCCTGCTGGTGTGCGAATGGCCGATGTTCTCGCTCAAGAAGATGACGGGCCAACTCAGGGCCTTCATCGTGGGCAGCGTGGTACTGGTGGTCGTGTGCGTGATCCGCGAGATCCACGGGCCCTGGTACAAAACGGTGAGTCTCTGCATTTTCGCCATCCTCACCTTCTACCTGGTACTCAATCTGGCTTTGCTGAGACGGAAATGAGATGCCGGGTCTGGCCCGGCATGACGACCGTTATAGCAACGGCGACAGCAAGCGCGCCAGCGATTCCTTGAATTTCTGCCAGCGGGAGCGCTGCTTCCAGCTTTCCGCGTCGACCACCTCGCAGCTTTCCAGGTCGCGCAGGAAAATCTCCTTCATCTGCCGGGCGACTGCCTCGTCATACATATACGCATCGATCTCGAAATCGAGCGTATAGCTGCGCACGTCGATGTTGGTGGAGCCGATCGAGGCGAAACGGTCGTCGACCACGAGAGTCTTGGCGTGGAGGAAACCTCCTTTGTAGAAACAGATCTTCACGCCCGCCGAAAGCGCCTCGGCCACATACGATCGGGAGGCCAGCGGCACCAACGGTCCCCCGTCCCCTCTCCAGGGGAACATCACCCGCACGTCGACGCCCGCCAGGGCGGCATTCTTGAGCGCCAGCATCACCGTGGCGGTCGGCACCAGATACGGCGACTGCAGGTACGCATATTCGCGCGCCTGGGAAAGCAGCTGCACCTGCGACTGCATGGCGGCATGCCACGGCGCCATGGGCGAAGTGGCCTGTATCTGCACCGTGGTATCCCCTACCGACTGTACGGCCGGGAAATAGCGCGGGGCGCTCAGCAATTCCTTGGAGGAGAAGCGCCAGTCCGAGATGAAGGCCGTCTGCAGCTGCAGTACGGCGGGACCTTCCAGGCGCAGATGCGTATCGCGCCAGGGACCCCACTTCAAACCCTCGCCGTAGCGCAGGGCGATGTTCATGCCTCCTATGTACCCCACCCTGCCGTCGACGACCACCACCTTGCGGTGGTTGCGGAAATTCGAGTCGGCCGACAGGAACGGGAGATTCAGGGCCAGGAAGGGTTCCACCCGGACACCGGCCTGCTTGAGCTCAGCATAGAAACGCTTTCGGCTGAAATTGGCCAGGTCGTCGTACTGCACGCGCACGGCCACGCCTTCGCGGGCTTTCTGCATCAGCACTTCGGCCACGCGGCGTCCCACCGGGTCGTCTTCGAATTTGTAGAACTCAAAATGGATATGGTCGCGGGCCTGCCGCAGGTCGGAGAGCAGGTCGTCGAGCATCGCGTAGAAATCCGTATAGATGCGGGGAACATTGCCCTTGAGGGGGACCGTGCCAGAAACGCTTTCCACCAATGCGGCGAGCTTCCGCTGGTCTTCGGGCACAGTGGCGATACTGGCGGCGGTGGCATCTTCCACGCGCCGTAAGAGGATGTCGCGCTCTTCCGGTGGCATCAGCTGCTGGGTCGTGGGTCGGTGCCCCACCAGAAAATAGAGCACCAACCCCAGCACCGGCAGGAACACGATGACCAGGATCCACGCCAGCGTCTGGGTGGGATGCCTGTTTTCGGCGATGATGAAGACCACCATGCCGATCAGCGCCAGGGCCAGAAGAACGGAGATAACGGAACTCATTTGCCTTTCTTCATCTCCCGGATCAGGCGCTGGGCAAAGAACAGACTGACGATCAAGCCGATGAAGCCGATGGCCCGGAAGACGATGGTCACTGCAGCTGCCCCTTCACCCGTGAAGGCGGAAGTGGTACACAGGAGGGCGCAGGCAATCAGGAGCGCGAAGATGATCATCCCCCGGATCGCATATTTCGTGAAACGGGTGACCGTCTCCAGCGCCTTCTCCTCGAAACTGAAATCGGTACGCACCTTGATCTGCCCCTTCTCCAGCATGTCGAGCGCCTCGGCGGTCTTGGTCGAGGAATCGGTGATGCCCTTGGCGAGCTGCAGCAGTTTCATCGCGATATCCGGATTCAAGTCCTTCAGATGTTCCTTGTCCAGGTTTTCCAGATCGAGATCGAAACCGATGTCCACCTTCGACATGAAGGCGTTCAGGATGTTCACCTTGGAGCTGAGCGTCTTGACGGTTCCCTCCACGGCGATGATGCCGCGCGCCAGGTTGGTGAGGAACGGATCCACATCGTACTGCTGCTCCTGCAGGGAATCGAGGATGCTGTCCATGAGGTCGCCCAGTTCAAAGTCGCCGAAATCCTTGCCGGTGAACTGGCCACACATGTCTTCGCACATCTCGAGGATGGCGCCATGGTCGACGTCGCCCTTGGGCCGGGCGATCTGCATCAGCGTACGCTTGAGTCCGTAGGCGTCGTGCATCACCACGTGGGTAACGATGTCGATGAGGATCTGGCGCTGCTTCGAGCTCAGCGTACCCATCATGCCGAAGTCGATCCATTCGATGCCACCATCCTTGAGCAGCACGTTGCCCGAATGGGGATCGGCATGGTAAAAGCCGTCGGTCAGGACCTGGGTGGCGAAATTCTCGGCGATCAGCGTCGCGATCCGTTCGCGCTCTTCTTCGTTGAGGGTGTCCAGGTAGTCCGTGTCACTGACCTCGGTGCCCGTGACGAAATCTTCGGTCAGGATGGCTTCGCAGGTCAGGTCGCGGTAGCATCGGGGGACCAGGACGTTTTCGCGCCCCTGGTTGGCAGCCCAGAACCGGTCGAGGTTGCCGGCTTCGTTGGTGAGGTAGAGTTCCCGCTTCGAGGTCTTCTCGAGCTCCACGATGAAGGCCTTGAGGTCGAGGCCACCCACCGGTTTCTTGACGAAGATATCCAGGACCTTCTCGATGAGGGCGAAGTCGCGCGTGACCGTGTCGACGATGCCGGGGCGACGGACCTTGACAGCCACCACCGTACCGTCCTTCAGCGTGGCCTTGTGCACCTGCGCGATGGAGGCGGAGCCCAGGGGCTTCGGGTCGAAGGAGGCGAACAGTTCGTCAACGGGTCTTCCCAGATGCTTCTCGATCTGGCTGTAGACGGTCTCGATATCCATCGGGGCCACCTTCGAGCGGAGCGTTGCCAGCGCTTCGCAGTATTCACGGGGAAGATATTCGTTCTGCTGGGATGCGATCTGCCCGATTTTCACATAGGTAGGCCCCAGGTCCTGCAGGATGTTCACGATGATCTCGGGCGTGAAGCCGTCGTCATAATTGTATTTCTTCAGGACAGCGATGATTTCGCGCAGCCGGCCGTTGGTGCTCGGCTCGGCCTTTTTCGCATCTCTGCGCTGCTTGATGAGTGCTGTAACAAAATTGGACATATGCTAAATTAGTTTTAATCAATACAAACTTACATAAAAAATCGCGATTGAAAAAGAATTCGTACATTTACCCATCCGAACGACAAATACCTTCCGTACCATGCAACTCATCGAAGCCATCCATGCCCGCCACTCCGTCCGCAGATACCTCGACCGTCCCCTGGAAGCCGACAAGGTGGCCGCCCTCCGGAAAGCCCTGGAAGAAGCCAATGCCGAAAGCGGGCTGAACATCCAACTGGCCGTGAACGAGCCGAAATCTTTCAACGGTCTGTTCATCAGCACCTACGGTCAGTTCCACGGGGTCAGCAACTATTTCGTGATGGCCGCGCCCAAAGGCAAGGAATGGGAAGAAAAGGTGGGTTACTATGGCGAAAAGCTGGTCCTGCTGGCACAGACCCTCGGCCTGAACACCTGCTGGGTAGGCCTGACCTACAAGAAGAATCCCGCTGTCATCACCCTGCGGGAAGGCGACATCCTCCATTGCCAGATCGCCCTGGGCTACGGCGAAAACCAGGGCCGGCAGCATCCGATGAAGCCGGCGGAGAAATTCTACGAAGCCTCCGGAGAAGTGCCGGACTGGTTCCTCTCCGGACTGCAGGCAGCGCTGCTGGCCCCCACCGCCGTCAATCAGCAGAAATTCAAGTTCTTCCTCCAGGAGGGCAACCGGGTCTCGGCCAAAACCCTCTTCTCCCCCTGGGGCTACACGACCATCGACTTGGGCATCGTCAAATACCACTTCGAAATCGGCGCCGGAAAAGAGCATTTTGCGTGGGCGTAGCGGCCGGACGTTAGTGTTTCAATTGTTTCAGGGCCCGTGCAAGCTGGTCGGGGCAACTGGTCCCGCGACCCCGGCAGTCAATGCCTTCCAGCCGGCCGATGACTTCGTCGACGCGCCGTCCAGCACACAAGGCCGCTACGCCCTGCGTATTGCCGTGACATCCGTCGATATACTGCACCCGCCGAATGAGGTCTCCTTCGAGTTCGATGTCAATCTGTGAGGAGCAGACCACGTCGCAGGTCTGGAACGAGGCTTTGCGGATACCGCTTTCGGTATGGTCGCGGAGCAGGATTACTTCGTACATATCCATCGCGTCAGAACTTTGTCGAAGGCAACGATGATCGCCGCCACCGGAATATAAATCAAAAGCGCCAAGAACGTGAAGAGCGCCCCCAGCGTCCAGAAGGGATAGGAACGCAACCCGTTGACCAGGAAGATACCGCTCGCACCCGCAATCAGTCCAATGGTGGTCAGATAGGCCAGGCAGCATCGCTCAACGAAACCATGTCCCCAAGCGGCGCCGATCAACGTGTAGTTAATGAGACTGCAGGTGTAGATTGGAAGAATCGTCGCATAATCGGGAGCGCCCATGTGGCGTTTGCCATGGATGTATGCCCAGAGGAAAATGAAGATTTCCAGGGCCAGGACGACGACACTGAGTATCTGCAGCATCCGTCTCACCCGTTCCCGGGGCATGCCTCTCATCACAAAGGCACAGACAAGAATAATGGCGATTGCCAGAATGATGGCACCTATGTGGGGCAACGAGAACATCTCTGACTGCAAGTCAGGAAAGGCATCCTTATATCGCCAGAAGTTTATACACATGTTCCATCACCAAGTTTGATGGTACAAAGATATCATTATTTATGGAAAACCCATCGCAGAAAGGTTCTTTCCATTATATTTTGCGAAGTCTTTAAAAAGCAATACCTTTGCAACCTCATTCAAGGCCGGTTCCGTAGCTCAGCTGGATAGAGCAACAGCCTTCTAAGCTGTGGGTCCCGGGTTCGAATCCCGGCGGAATCACCCAAAAGCCGCGCCAGAGAGCTCTCTGGCGCGGCTTGTTCTGCATAGAAAAGTGCCGGCGATGGACCGGCCTTGCGGTGGGATTTGTTATCTGATAAATTCCTTCAAAAGTTTGTGCAGCATCTTGCTGACGTCTTCGACGTCGGTGGGATGTGAATTAAACATCGGAGGGTTCTGTTTCTTGAAATAGACCACACTACGCTCCTGCTTGTCGATGACCACACATAGCATCTCGTTATTGTAGGGAATGCTGGCACTGTAATTCTGGGAGGGGTTGGTAAGGCCCTTTACGCCGGTAAGCTCTTCAGCCACGGCGTCCACTGCACGGCTGATGGCCTTGTCCCGCTTCTCCTTTTCATAAGCTTCCACCGAGGTGACATATCCATAGGTAAAGATGAACACGCCATAGCGGTCTTCACTTTCATTCAACTGCGCTAACAGGGACTTGGGAACGCGAAGGCGGTTGACGTCCTTGGGCTTGGTCTGGGCAAGGACATTGGCCCATTTGAGAGCGTCAGCGTAGGTTTCATCCCTGTAATAATCGATCGGAATCATTTCCGAAAACGGGAAACGTTCCAGGTTGATGATATCGGCCACTATCCCGGCAGCCTTGTCTGTCTGCGGCTGGCTGTAGTAGCCCCCATCCGTATAATACATGTCGATGCAGGCACAGGGCTGGAAAATGGCGAACTCCGGAACGTCCTTGACTTTGAAGCCGGGCCCCGCACTCGCCGGAATAAAGGAGCCGACTGCAAACATTGCTACCAGAGCAAAGACAAACTTTTTCATATGCTTACTTTTTCAGTTTAAACAAATCACGGCAAAACCAGGTCATGGTTTTGGGGAAACGGTCGGTCTATCATCGGGCTACGGCAGGAAGGCTGGGATTTCCCGTGGCTGACAAGGACCGGACGGCAAAGAAATAGTTATCCTTGCTATACGGGCATTGGAAGGCAGGCGCTTCCCCAGCAGCCACCATACCAAGCACTTGCCATTCAGGCTGGTCGGTTTCCCGGAAAAGAATCTCATATGAGACAGAGGGATTGACCGGATCCCACGCAAGGACCGTATGGTTTTCCAACTCCCGTGCATTGGCGATCCGGACATTCTCCGGCCGGGCCGGCGACAGGGCCAGATTCATCACAGTTGCCAAATTGATGCGGATATTCCGCGTCAGCGAGGGAATATCGACACCCGACAGCAGGTCGCCGTAATCGATGCCGTTTTCCGTGCGGACATCCTGGTGCGTCCGGTCGTAATTCTCGCAATATTCACTCATGCGGACTGCCGTGAATCCCTCTCGCAGGAATGGAGTGTGATCGCCGCCTCGTCCGTAGCGGTCAAGGCGATAGATGAGCTTCACTTCCTGGTCCGGCACATAAATACCGGCCGTTTCCTTGATGTAACGGGCCAGCTGGCGCGGATTGCTGTCCTCGCCAATGCGGCTTTCCGAGAAGACGCGCACTTTATGGTCTTCCTTCAGCCCGGTTCCACTAGCCACGGCGTTGCCGATCATGTCGTTGTTAATCATCGCCTCAATCTGCCACCCTTCCGCTTTCGCCCTTGCCGCCATATACCGCGACCCATCGAGTCCCTGCTCCTCACCTGAAACGAACAGACATCTGACCGTCTGCTCCAGCGGAACTCCCGACAGGATGCGTACGACTTCAAGCAGACAGGCCAGTCCGCTGCCGTCATCGTTGGCGCCCGGAGCGAAAGCGGTGGAATCCATCACATCGGATACACGCGTGTCGATGTGTGCGGAGAGCAGGATTTCACGATCTGCTTTCGTACCGGGCAATGTTACCATGACCTGTGGTACCTTCAATACGCGGTCGTAGCGCCCACCTCCTTCGCCCACCGTATAGTAGATGACTTCCACGACGGGAGTTGGGCGTACACCCTCGGAATGCTGTCCCCAGGCCTCGCATCGAGAAGCGATGTATCGCACAGCTGCACCGATGCCACGCCCCGGATCTGTCTGCGTGCTGAGCGTATGCCGGGTATGGAAGGCTACAAGTTCCTCAATCCACGTACGGATGCTGTCGGAACTGACCTGAGCAAGGGCATCGGAGATAACCGGGTCAGCCTTTTGTGCCAGCATGTCTGAATGAACACGGCTCTGGCATGAGACGACCAGGATAAAGATACCGGCGATAAAGAAAGAGATAATTGAATATCGCTTCATAAAGGCATGGGGATTCTACTTTAACAGGTCGTGGATCAATCAAAGAAATTGTAGAAAAGCATCGCAGCGAAGGCCGGATCGATCGAGTCGGGGAATTCAGCGATGGGCGCCGTAGAGCCGGAACTCAACACCTCATAGCGCCGCATGGCGCCGTTGTGCCGTACCGAACCGACCGACAAGCCGTTGGAACCCTTGAAATCAAGCGTCTCGCCCACTTTGTCCACCCGGAATTCATTGCTCCGGCCACGGAAATCGATGGTATAGCCATTGGACGTCTTCCGGATCACGCCGGTCGACATGGAACCGCCCGTACCGTTGTAGATGTAGATATCGCCACCCACGCGGCTCGCACGGCCGATGGCGCGGCGGCTGGCATCCAGGGCACGCACATCGCTGCCCGACACGTCCAGGTAACTGGCACGATGGCCCGAGGCGCTGCCGCCGTCAGACTGAACCGGCCGATTCTGCAATTCCTCGATCTGTTTGCGCCGCTCCGCGATGGCGGCCTCCATCACGGGTTTGTACTTGTCGATGTAGTTCTTGCCCAGCGTCATGTTGTAGCACATGAACGCCAGCACCGCCGGATCCATCGGCTTGCACGCATAGGCCAACTGCTTCGAATAGAAATACAGCCACTTGCGTTCCAGGACATTGCCGATCTCGTCGCCCTCATAGAAAAGCTTGTCATTTTCATCTATTTGAAGTCCTTCCAGGTAGGCGGAATTGAGCACACCGTCCCGGATGACGCCGACCTGCCGGGGATCGCTGCCGTCCGGGTTGAGGAACATCACACGCCCGTCCTCCGGGAAGGAATAGCTCACATAGGCGAATTGGCTTTTGGTCTGTGCGTTCGTGTTGATCATGTCGAACACCCGGGTGTCCGGATGCCAGACCCCGTACTGGGAATTGTCTTCCGGGAACAGGACTTCCACGTCCTTTTCTCCGACCGGAATCGGATGATTCGGATCGGAGGTGACCGTCTGCCCGCGCCGGGTATCCGCAGCACCCTGCTGGACTTTCTCCTTGGCTTTGTTCAACAGATTACCGAATTGGGCGGAGGCGCCGGTGGCAGTACCGGTCAAAAGGGCCATCGCCACCAGAAATCGTACAAAATTCATCTTCATGATTTGGTGTTTTTAGTGTCAGCTGGGCAGTTCGCGGTTTTTCCTGAAAAGCTCGAACATGGCGCCGAAATCGGCTGTGTCGGTGTTATCGCTCAGTTTCGAGGGGTCTTCGGCCATGAGGTAGTCGAAGAGCGCCTGGTAGAGTTCCACCATATGGACCGCCAGGTCGAGGGCGTCTTCGGGATCCATCCCCTCACGGAGCGTCTCGCTGTCCTGACTGTACTGGTCCTTGATCTGGCGGTAGAGCGTACGCATGCGCTCGACATCAGCCGGCGCCCTCCCCTCTTTTTCATCCTGGTCGAGGACCCAGAGGAAATCGTCGATATCCTCGCCTGCGTAGGTGAGGCAGACCGACAGGCGGTCCATCAGCTTGTTCAGGAAATCGTCCATGAATGACCGGTCAATGTTTGGCTTCGATCCGGTCTTCCTCGTCCTCGATGTACTTGCGGAATTCCTTGTAGACACTCTCGGGAACAGTCGGATCGGCCTTCACTTTCTTGCAGATCTGGTAGAGTTCTTCCTCGATCTCCTTGGCTTTCTTCTTCTCTTTGTTTGACAAGGCCTTGTCGTACTGAGTAAGCTTGCCGTACACGCCGTATTTCGACATCAGCGACTTGAAGGTGACAGGCTCGGGCTTGTCGGTCTTTTCGATTTTTGGATCGACTTTCCTGGCAGGGACAGACTCCACCACCTCCGGTTGTGCCATACGGACGTTCATCGCCACCGACTTGGTGCGGTTGATCATATCGACCGCTTCTTTGTCGCTGAAGAACTTGCGGGATTCGGGACTGGCAGAGAAAATGATGATCTTCTCCAGATTTTTCTCGGCATTGTATTTCGGGATGAGATTGGCCAGGTCTTCCGCCACGAGCACAAAGTCCTCGCGGACCTTCATACCCGATTCGTCGAGGAGGACGATTTCGATGTCGGTTTCACCGATAGGTTCTTCCGAGAGCTTCATCAAAGGCACGGTGGCCCGGATCATCCACTGCGCGGCATTGTCGGGGTTTTGAACAGGCACCAGCCGCAGGTCGGCGCCCAGCCGGAACACCTGGAAGCCATTGCCCGTCATCTCGACGTTCTGCTTCGAGACGATGGTCTCGGTGGGCTTCTGGGAAGCGCAGCCCGCTATCAGCGCCAAGACTGCGAGGAGAAAAGCAATTCGTTTCATATCTAAGGAGGTTTTAGGGTTATTCAATACCTTTGAACGCATAGTCCGCATAGCGGTAACCGCGCTCGCCGTAGATGGGCAGCAGGCCTTTCTCGATGCGGCCGACAAATGCGTCGTAGTCTGTACGGCCTTCCGGATTCCAGGCCACTTCGGCCAGGGCGGCCATGCGCGGCAGCACCATGTGCTGCACATGGTCGAAGGTGGCGACGTATTCGGTCCAGAGGTTGGCCTGGATGCCCTTGATGTGGGCTTTCTCATCGTCGTTCAACTGGTCGTAGGGGTCGAAACTGTAGCACTTGCTGAGCGGCAGGTGCCCGCCGATGGCCAGGGGCTCACCGTTCGCCTTCGGATCGCCCGTCTGGTAATAGTCGAGGTAAAAATGGCTATAGGGCGTCATAATCACGTCGTTGCCCATCTTGGCGGCCGCGATGCCGCCCGCCGTACCGCGCCACGACATCACCGTCGCGCTCTGAGAAACACCGCCCTCTAGGATCTCGTCCCAGCCAATGATCTTGCGGCCCTTTTCGGCCAGATACTGCTCGACGGTGGTGATCAGGTAGCTCTGGAGCTCGGCTTCGCGCGTGAAGCCCTTCTCTTTCATCAGGGCCTGGCACTTGGGACATTTCTCCCACTCTTCGCGCGGCGCCTCGTCACCGCCGATGTGGATGTATTCGGAAGGGAAGATGTCGCAGATCTCGTCGAGCACGTTTTCCAGGAAGGTCACAGTCTCGGGGTTGCCGGCGCAGAACACCTCCGGGAAGACGCCCCAGGTAGTTTGGACCTGATAGGGATAATCCTTGCCCCGGCAGCCCAGCTCGGGATAGCTGGCCAGGGCGGCAGAAGCGTGGCCCGGCATCTCGATCTCGGGTACCACGGTAATGAATCGCGCCGCTGCATAGTCCACCACGTCGCGCATCTGGTCCTGGGTATAGAATCCGCCGTACGGCGTGCCGTCGTAGGTATTGCTGCCATAGTGGCCCACGAGCGTTTCCTTGCGCACCGAGCCGACTTCTGTCAGGCGCGGATACTCCTTGATCTCGGCACGCCAGCCCTGGTCCTCGGTGAGGTGCCAGTGGAACACGTTGATCTTGTGGAGCGCGAGGATGTCAATGAAAGCCTTCACCTCGTCGACCGTGAAGAAATGGCGGCAGCAGTCGAGGTGCGCACCGCGATAGCTGAACGTGGGCTTGTCGTGGATCCGCACGCCGGGCAGCACGTCACCGCACTGGGCGGCCATCTGCGCGAGGGTCTGCCGGGCCCAGAACACGCCGGCCTCGGAGCCGGCCGTGATCTCGATGCGGCCCTTGTGGGTGTCGAGATAATATTCTTCCGCGCCCATCTTTTTGTTAATGCGGGTCTTGACGGCGGGATTCTCCTGGATGTTGACAGATTTGCCACAACCCAGCACGGACACGGGGTTCGGCACGATCGACAGGTCGACGGGGTAGGTTTCGCCCACGCCACAAGCGCTAAGGGCCGTCAGTGCGACAGCCGCCAGCAGCGGATAGAATCTTTTCTTCATAGGAATGGTATTATTTTCAAAGGTAGCAATAATCTTTCAATCGGCATTAAACTCCGCCTGTTTTTTTCAGTCAAAAAAATGATAAATCTTTTATTATGTCATTATCCCGTATCCTTTGGGTCCTCCCCCTCCTGCTGACCGCCGTCCTGACGGAAAGCCATGCACAGAATGCCCGGACCTGGACGCTGCGCGACTGCATCGACTACGCGCTCGAACACAACATCCAGATCCAGACCAAGGAGATTACCCACCAGACCAGCGAGGCCTCGCTCGAACAGGCCCGCGCCGCCCAATACCCCACCCTGAATTTTTCGGGCAGTTTCGGCGCCAATTTCCAGAACGTCACCACGTACAACGACTATATGGAAAAGAACAGCGGCTTCGCGGCTTCGAACAACTACGGCCTGAATTCCGGCATGACGCTCTACCAGGGCGGCCGGCTCCGCAATACCGTAAAACAGCAGCAGCTCCAGGCCGAAGCGGCCGGCTACGACGTGGACCAGCAGCGCATCGACCTGGAGATCAGCATCGCCCAGGCCTACATCCAGCTGCTCTACGACAAGGAATCGCTCGACGTCAAGCGCAAGACGGCCGAACTGTCGGAGCACCAGGTGTCGCGCGGCGAACAGCTCCACCTGGCGGGTTCCATCTCCAAGGTAGAACTGGCGCAGCTCCGCTCGCAGCATGCCAGCGACCTCTACCAGATCGTCACGGCCGAGAACGCGCTCGAAACCGACCGGCTGAAACTCAAGCAGCTGTTGGAGCTGGGCCTCGACGACGACTTCGAGCCCGCCATCCCCGAGATCAGCGACGAGCTGGTGGCCGTGCCCCTGCCCGAGCTGGCCGACATCTACGCGGAAGCACTCGCCACGCTGCCCTCGATGCGGAGCGCCGCTCTCGGCGTGGACGCCTCGGAAACGGCTGTGAAGGTGGCCAAGGGCTCCTTCGCCCCGTCGATCAACCTGAGCGCCGGCATCTCCACCGGTTGGAACTCCGCCACCGGCACCACCTACTTCGACCAGCTCGGCAACAAGCTCGGCGAAAGCCTGGGCCTGAGCCTGAGCCTGCCCATCTTCAACGGCAAGCAGGTGCGCACCAGCGTCAAGCGCGCCGAACTTCAGTACCAGTCGCAGCAACTCCAATTCGAGAGCAGCAAGAAACAGTTGCTGGCCACCCTCGAGTCGCTGCGCAACGACGCCGTCTCCGCCCAGGAGCGCTATTTCGCCGCCCAGGAGCAGCGCAAGTCCGCCGAGGAGAGCCTGAAGCTGGTAACCGAGCAGTTCGACGCGGGCATCAAGAACACCGTGGAGCTCCTCACCGAGAAGAACAACTACGTGAGCGCCATCTCCCAGCAGCTGCAGGCCAAGTACCAGGCCGTGCTGGCCGCCAAGGTCCTCGGACGCTACATGGAGCAACCCATCGATCTATAAGATTCCCCATATGAAAAAGACAACGAAAACCATCCTGTGGGTACTCGTGGCCGTGCTGGCCATCGCCGTCGTGCTGCTCCTGCTCAACAAGAAGAAGGACGCCGGGCAGACACTGGTCTACCAGGTCACCACCCTCGAGCCCACCACCATCTCCAGCAGCGTCACCGCCACCGGAACCGTGGAACCCGTCAAGCAAGTGGAAGTCGGCACCCAGGTGTCCGGCATCATTGACAAGATCTACGTGGACTACAATTCCGTGGTGAAGGAAGGCCAGCTCATCGCCGAGCTCGACATGAGCGTGCTGCGCACCGAACTCGAGTCATCGCGGGCCAACCTCAGCGCCGCCAAGGTGGAATACGACTACCAGACCCGCAACTACGAGCGCATCAAGGGCCTCTACGACAAGGAGCTGGTGAGCGCCACCGAATTCGAGCAGGCACAGTACAGCTACGACAAGGCCAAATTCTCGTATTCGCAGGCCCAGTCGAACTACAGCAAGTCGCAGAAGAACATCGGCTACGCCAAGATCTACTCGCCCATCGACGGCGTGGTGCTCTCGCGGGCCGTGGACGAAGGCCAGACCGTCGCTTCGGGCTTCAGCACCCCGACCCTTTTCACCATCGCCAACGACCTGACCCAGATGCGCGTGATTGCCAACGTCGACGAGGCCGACATCGGACAGGTGAAGGAAGGCCAGCGCGTGGACTTCCAGGTGGACGCCTTCCCGGAAGATACCTTCCATGGCAGCGTGACGCAGGTACGCCTGCAGGCCACCACCACCTCGAACGTGGTGACCTACCAGGTGGTGATCGACGCCCCGAACCCCGACCTCAAGCTGATGCCCGGCCTGACGGCCAACATCACCATCTATACCCTTGACAAGCAGAATGTCCTGGCCGTTCCCGTCCGCGCGCTCCGCTTCACCCCGGAAGGCGAGAAGTACCGCGAGAACACCGTGTGGAAGCAGCTGCCCGACGGCAAGCTGGAAGCCACGTCCGTGGTCACCGGCGTGAACAACGGCGTGCAGGTCGAGATTCTCGAAGGCCTGCAGGCGGGCGACCGCGTAGTTACCGGCACGCGCCTTGTGAGCGGCGGCCCCGACAAGGGCGATATGCCCCAGCCCGGCGGCAACAACCCCTTCATGCCCCGTCCCCCGCAGCAACGTGACAACCGCAGAACGGAATAGGCCATGAACGAGATCATCCGACTGGAGCAGATCAAACGCGAGTTTCTTGTCGGCGACGAGGTGGTGAAGGCGCTGCGCGGCGTCTCGTTCACTATCGGCGAGGGCGAGTTCGTGACCATCATGGGCACCAGCGGCTCGGGCAAGAGTACCCTGCTCAACATCCTGGGCTGCCTCGACGTGGCCACCTCGGGCGAATACTACCTTGACGGCATCTCCGTGCGCCAGATGAGCAAGAACGAGCGCGCCACGCTGCGCAACCGCAAGATCGGCTTCATCTTCCAGAACTACAACCTGCTGCCCAAGACCACCTCGATCGAGAACGTGGAGCTTCCGCTCATGTACAACCGCGAGGTGGGTCACGCCGAGCGGCGGCAGCGGGCCATTTCGGCCCTGCAGGAAGTGGGGCTCGGCGACCGTCTCACGCACAAGTCCAACCAGCTCTCCGGCGGCCAGATGCAGCGTGTGGCCATCGCCCGCGCCCTGGTCAACAACCCCGTCATCATCCTGGCCGACGAGGCGACCGGCAACCTGGACTCCCGCACCTCCTACGAGGTGCTGGCCCTCTTCCAGCGGCTCCATCGCGAAGGGCGCACCATCATCTTCGTCACCCACAACCCGGAGCTCGCCCACTTCAGCAGCCGGACCATCACCCTGCGCGACGGACGCATCACCAGCGATACCCGCAACGAACATATAGAATCGGCCGAAGCCGTGCTGGCCTCGCTGCCCCAAGAGGAGGATTAAGCCATGGATATCAGCAATCTGTTCAAAATCTGTATCAAGGCGCTGCTCAACAACAAGATGCGCTGCTTCCTGACGATGCTCGGCATCATCATCGGCGTGGCGGCCGTCATCGCCATGCTAGCCATCGGCAACGGCTCCAAGCAGAGCATCCGCGCCGAGATCGGGCAGATGGGTTCCAATATGATCATGGTGAGCCCGGGCAACGGCCAGTTCGGCGGCGTGCGGCAGAGCGGCTCGAGCATGCAGACCCTCAAGCTGGCCGACTACGAAGCCATCGTCAAGCAGGCCAGCTACGTCGACAAGATCACCCCGACGGTCCAGGCCAGCGGCCAGGCCATCAAGGGTTCCAACAACACCCCGACCACCATCTACGGCGTCAACGACCAGTATCTCGACATCCGCGGCTACAAGATTGCCAGCGGCAGCTGTTTCGACGAGAACGACACCCTGCACGCGGCCAAGGTCTGCGTAGTCGGCCAGACCGTGGTGGACGAGCTCTTCCCCGACGGCCAGGATCCCATCGGACAGACCATCCGTTTCAACCAGATTCCCCTGAAGATCATCGGCGTGCTG
>Ga0310690_10003066_pt1 | contig 25815 bp, 21 predicted proteins | sample AusTroGonzalo_MG_2_FD_207661 | JGI IMG/M metagenome (GOLD analysis project Ga0310690, IMG submission 207661) | Bovine rumen microbial communities from tropical cattle in Woodstock, Queensland, Australia - Gonzalo_04 (v2) (version 2) | ecosystem: Host-associated > Mammals > Digestive system >... | reverse complement strand
ACAGGGTTTCTTCCCTGAGGGCCGATGGCAGTTCGCCGCGGCGGACGGCGGCCTCCACGGCTTTGGGAACATCCTCCGGGACCAATACATCGGAGAGGATCCGGTGCAGCACATTCCCCTTTATGCGGCGGCTGGCCTCCGGGCCGAAAGTGCCGTCCTCACCAAAGTAATCGGCCGCTTCGGGGCTGAATCTGAGGCGGTTCCCCGTCCCGGCCGGATAGGATTCGTAACCAGGTTCCAGCAACTGGGAACTATCGGCCTCCCGCTTCAGGGTCTTTATTGGGTACGGTTCCCCTGTCCGGAAATCCGAACTGCCAACGAAGGCGTACAGGAGGTTGGACAGGCTTCCCCAAGAGGAAACTTCTCCGGTGCCCAGCGCTTTAATCAAAGTCTGTGGGGGTGGTGCAGCTATGACCTTGAGTCCATACTTGGGACGAGTCATCGCCACGTAGAACACATTGATATTGTCTATGGCCTGCAAGCGGCTTTCCTGCAGATAATCGGCCTCGAAAACAGTCCGGGCCGATCCGCTCCCCAACTCTACGAAGAAAAGGTCTTCCCCGGAAGGGCACCAACGGCTGGCCGATTTATAAAGGGTTACTTTATCGGCGAATGGGAAGATGACGAAGGGGAATTCCAGTCCCTTGGCCTTGTGGACGGTCATAATCCGCACGGACTGTCCGGTCCGGGGAGAGGCTATCTTGGGATCGGCCTCTTCCCAGCTCCGCAGAAAAGCGCCCAAGTTGTTTCCGCCGGTAGCTACCCAATCCTTGAGATAGTCCATAAACGACTGGATATAGGGAACTTCGGCCTGGAAACGCTCCGGATCCGCATCCCGCAAATCCCGTAACAAAGCCTCGGCCAAATCCGTGAGCGAGTGGAAATGCTCCGGAATGCTCACCGAGAGCGAACCGGCCAGATAGCCAGCCACAGAGGGCTTTTCAGGAAGGTCCGGCCGCTCGCAGAGGGACATCTGGGAAACCAGGCGGCGCACCGTAACGGAAGTCTTCACAAAAAGGGAGTCATCCGACACCACCGGAATGCCTTCCGCCACCAGGCGGTCGGCTATCTCCGCCCCGGACCGATTGTCCCGCACCAGAATGGCTATGTCGCCCCACTGAGCCCCCTGCTGCTGTAAATCCCGAAGCGAGGAGACGGTTTCGTCCATCTGTTCTACCACAAAGCGGACCTCCACCCAGCCGGGGTTGGGGTCTTTGAACCTGGGCTTCTGGTCCACATCGGCATAGAGAGGACTTATAAACGGATTTCCACCCAAAGCCTGATCCAGTTTCTCAGCAGCAAAAGAGAAGAAGCGGTTATTGAAGTCTACTATGGCGGGGCATGTGCGGTAATTGCTGTCCAGAGCGGTCACGGCTTCTTCCGACAGGCCGAATTCTTCCTGCAGGCGGCTGCCCAAAAGGTCCCAGTCCGAGCCCCTCCAGCGATAGATGGACTGCTTTACGTCTCCCACCACCAGGGAGTCGAAACCGGAAGCATCGGCATTGTGCAGCAGCGGACTGAAGTTCTCCCACTGGATGCGGGAAGTGTCCTGGAATTCGTCCAGCAGGAAATCTTCGAAGCGGATACCCAGCTTTTCGTAAATAAAAGGGGCGTCTGTCCCGTCGATGATGCCATGCAAGATGGAGTTTGAGTCGTCCAGCGACAATACGTTTTTCTCTTTCTGGATTTGCACAAAGGCTTCCCGGAGCTCGCCGGCTACCCCCAGGCTGTATAGCTGACCCTGAATGATACGGGCGGTCTTGTATTCTTTGTAGGGGTCGTCAAAAAGGTTGCAGAATGCATCCAGCGGCCCTTCCAGCAAACCTTCCAGCTTTAAACGCAAGGCATCCTTGGACTTGGCGAACCAGCGGGAGGAATCCGACGCTTTAGCCCGGAAAGCAGACGTCAAGTCCTTGACTTCGGCCCGGGGATCCGGCTTGATATAATTGTAAAGAGCCTTCAGGAAGCCTCCGTTGGTATCGGCCGGAGCTATACCCCGTTCCTCCAATACTTTGAGTACCGCCTGGGCCGATTCTTCCACCTTTTTGGGGAAGCTTTCCCGCAGGGCCTTGCACTGCTTATGGAGGGCTTCCAGCCGGTCCCGGGAGAAGCCGCCATGGCCCTCCGGCAATGCCTGCAGGCTCTTCCCCACTTCTTGCAGCCGCTTTTCCAGCGACAATCCCCTACCGTTCTCCAAATCGTCCTTCACGCCACGGCTAAGCCAGTCCAGAAGGGTATGATCGGCCTCCGTAAGGCCGTCCAGCACGCGATCCACGCTTTCCTCCACCAACGCTTCCCGGTCCAGTTGCACCTGATAGGAAGCATACTGGCCGATCTCCCTCGAGAACGCCCGCAGCGCCTGCTGGAAAAACTTGTCGATGGTGGAAACGGCAAACGAGGAATAGTCGTGAAGAATACCTGAAAGCTGATGCCGGGCCCGTTGCTGCAGGGTTTTTATATCGGCAATGGATTTTAATTCCTCCAGATAGGGCGACTCCTCCGGATTCCTCGCCAACTTCGCCAGCTCTTCCAGAATCCTGCGCTTCATCTCGTCCGTAGCCTTATTGGTAAAGGTTACCGCCAATACGTGCCGATAGGCGTCCGCCTTATCGGATGCCATCAGCAGGCGGATATACTCCTTCGCCAGATTGTATGTTTTGCCGGAGCCGGCCGACGCCTTCAGAATCTTGAGCATGGTTTACAAAGATACGAAAAAAACAGTAATTGTTGAACCTGGCACCTATCTCTCTGTCTGACTGTTAATTCTGTTATCGGACGGTTGGCAATCCGCACCCCGTCCATCATCATAAAAGATTATCAATCAGAAACTTGAATGCCAGGCAGGCCAGTCTCTTAAACGAAGGAATTTTGCTACTTGTCTGGAAGTTGCTTCCGTTTTTGTTTTAAGATAGTTAAAAACCGCCCGTTTGTCTTTATCTGTCAAGCATAGAATGTCATGGATATCGGCCAGGCCATAATCATTTAACAATAGATTTGACATCTGGCTATACACCTTGTCGTCCCAACCAATGAATTCTTCTTTCAATTCATATTCGGAACCTTTTGTATTATGCATGGCCGACAGCATACCGTCCCAGCTTTCAAAATACGCAGCAGCGGATTGAAAATCGATATACTGATATTCAGTGACAATAAAATCCACAAGTTGTTGCTTCTCTTCATGGTTTAAAAAACGAGTCATCCGCTGTAACGCGACATAAGAAAGAGGCTTATCTGCCTTCCGGAATTCTTTGATTTCCTGAACCGCCCGTCTCATCGGCCTTGATGCATACTCCATACGCAGTTTTTCCGAGAAGGGATGATCACTTTTTGCATAAGCTAAAAAAGACCAACGGTATGCTTCTGCAGTGCTGGACAAATGCCGTTCCGGACCATTGTTTCCCAGATAAATCAGATTGGAACGAATGTCCTTGCTCTTTGTCTTCGGAGTACTTCCAAACGGGTTGAACAGAGGGGCGTCCCTGTGACAAGTAACATTGTGTTCCCTGGCAAAGTGACTGGTATAATCCTGAACGTAATCTGTCAAATCTTTCATCCTCTCTGCAACGACACTTCCGTGAAGATGGTCTGGCATCAGTACCTGAGACAGCACCTTGACTGGATGACGCCTGGAAGCCACACTGAGATGGGTATAACAAACCAGATAGTCACTGATACAGTAAAATATCAGGTCGCCATTAATAGTATTCTGATAACAATGATTGACAGAACCCGGCACAAATCTTCTTCTCATTACCCACGACAGCATAAATGATTGCCGAGGTAAAAATAGGGAATAGTTCGCATATTTTTTCCCATCGTAAGAAAGAATTCTGCTATTTTTTACGTTTTTTATGATTGTGACGTTTACACCCAAATTGTCTCCCTGGCACTCAACACCCTGTATTTCAGTCAATTAGACCAACGGAAGGGGTTATCTTTACGCCCCGTCTGATATCGTAAATAATTGTTAATCAAAAACTTAACTGCCAGCGGATTCCAAACACAGCACAGTTTCCTTATATTTTCTGGACACAGGAAGCTGGGCATCCCCAACGGCCACCGTATCGGCATTGAGGAGACGGGCATGGGCGGTGTTCACCAGATAGGAACGGTGAATGCGGAGGAAATCCTCGCCCAGAAGGTTCTCCCACTGGCCGATGCCGGTTTTGTTGCGGTAGGATTCGCCGGAAACCGTGATAAGTCGAACCTCTGTATCGTTGGATTCCACGTAGGCTATATCGGCCAAGGGAAGCGTGACGCTTTTTCGCTCGGAAAAGAAGGTCACACTGCGGTCTTTAGCCTTGAACCGGCGGCCAAGCCATTGGGACCAGTAGTAATCGCCGATGGAGAGGGCTGTTAGAATCAGTCCCAGGAAGGCCGGGTTGATGAGCATGGGGGCCACTTCTTTTTCCGGCAGATGATATCCTCCCTGGGCAAGGGTAGTCCATACAAACTGGTGCAGGATGAGAATCAGCAGAATGACGGCGACCAGAACGGCCAGGGACAGGTAAACCTTATCCATGGGCTTACGGGCCTTGGGCATCAGATACTCCAGAACCAATGCGCAGGGGCAGAAAACAAGGCCGATGAGCACAGCCTGGGCCAAACTGTAGTCCAGGCTCACCAGAATGGCGGCCAGTAAGGCGATGGCGGCCAGCCAGTATGTGATGCGCAAAATGATTCTCACTGCAGTACAAAATTAGATAAAAAGCTGCGCGAAAACAAGCCGAAAAGCCTTACAGTGGGTTTTGACAGGTCTGCGATGGGTTTCTACTTTGGAGAATACGTCCCTCTTACAGTAACTTTGCACCAAATCAAAAAACGTATTGCCATGAAAGAAGAAATCATCTATGTTGTGGATTCCCTGGGTGTGTCCCATCCGGAAACCATCACCCGGCCCGATTTTTCCATCGCCCGGGTTTTCGTCGAAGGCGGTCTCGGCTTTATGATCATCATCACTCTGCTACTGATTGCCATGCTCCTTGCTGCCTGGAAAGCCCCCCGCTGGGTAAAGGAAATCGGCCTTGGAGCACTGGTCGCCGGTATCTTTGCCACCCTGCTGGGCTATGTGCAGGCTTTCGATGCCATCCAAATGTTCGGAGATGTGAGTATGAGCGTCATGTGCGGCGGTTTCAAAGTGGCCATGATTCCCGTCTTGTACGGCCTCATCGTCTATTTCCTATCCTTGATTATTCGTGTGATTCAAAAGCCAAGGATATAAATAATGGAGCCTGGCACACAACTCATTCTATAACAAATAATTACATAAATGGACGGGGCTGATTTCGAACCCCGTCCATTTACGTAATCAATTATCAATCAGCCAATTGAGCGCCAGAGGAACTATTGGCTTTCCGGCCGATACTCTAATATATCGCCGGGCTGGCATTCAAGGGCTTGGCAGATGGCGTCCATCGTGCTCAGGCGGATGGCCTTTGCCTTGCCGCATTTCAGGATAGAAAGGTTGGCTGGGGTGATGCCGACTTTCTCGGCCAGCTCGCCGGAGGACATTTTCCGGCGGGCCAGCATTACATCTATGTTGGTGATGATCGGCATAATCCTTTACTTTTCTTCTGCGGGCTGCTCGTCCGGCTGCGGTTTGCCCTTCAGGTAGGAGGGCAGTTCCATGCCGGCCATCTTGAAGAGTTCGTCCAGCGGAGGTACGCTCTTCATCATCCCGGAAATGAAATTCGAAGTGGCGGTCTTGCCGTCGGTGCCGTTGCCGGTGTCCCAGACGGTTACCTTGTCGATGTTGATGCCCTTCACGGCCTCTACCTGGGTCTTTACCAGTTCGGGCAGTTTGTCGGCAATCATCATCATCACGGCCTTCTGGGCATCGCCCTCGGCGGCGCCTACCAGGTTCTTGAAACCATCGGCCTGCTTGGTTAGGATTTCCAGCATACCCTTTGCCTGGGCGTCCATCTTGGCGAAGATGGCGTCGGCCTCACCCTTGGCCTTGCGGCGGATCTGCTCGGCTTCTGCCTCGGCCTCGATAATCTTCTTCTGCTTGTCGATTTCTGCGGCAACCACGATGTTGGCCTTCTGGGTGGCCTGCTCACGTTCGGCACGGGCCAGTTCGGCGTCGCGCTCACTCTGGTAGGCTTCCTCCAGGGCCTTGGCGGCCTGCACCTTTTCGGCGGCCACAGCCACGCGGTCGGCCTCTGCGGTCTTCTGACGGCGCAGGGCATCGGAATTGGCAATCTCAATCTTGGCGCTGTTCTCACCCTTCACTGCGTCGGCATCGGCGGCGGCCACGTTGATACGGGTGTCCTTGTCGGCCATGGCCTTACCGGTTTCACCGTAACGGTTCTGCTCGGCCACGCTCTTCTTGGCGTCGTTGATGGCCTTGGCGGCAGCTTCCTTACCCAGGGCCTCGATATAGCCGGATTCATCGCGGATATCGGTGACGTTCACGTTGATGAGCTTGAGGCCGATTTTGCGGAGTTCGGCTTCCACGTTGGTGGAAACATTCGCGAGGAACTTGTCACGGTCGGCATTGATTTCCTCGATATCCATGGTGGCAATAACCAGACGCAGCTGGCCGAAGAGGATATCCGTGGCGATGTTCTGGATGCTGTCCACGCTAAGGCCCAGAAGGCGCTCCGCGGCGTTGGTCATGTTCTCCGGCTCGGTGGAGATACCCACGGTGAAGCGGCAGGGAACGTCTACACGGATGTTCTGCTTCGAGAGGGCGTTGGTGAGGTTGCATTCGATGGAGATGGGCTTGAGGTCCAGGAAGGCATAGTCCTGGAACACAGGCCAGATGAAGGCGGCACCGCCGTGGATGCAGCGGGCGCTGGAAATGGAACCGGTAGCGTTCTTGCCGGTCTTACCGTAGATGACAAGGATCTTGTCCGAAGGGCAGCGGCGATAGCGCTTGAGGATGGCCGCCAGGGTGACGAACACCACGGCCACGATGATAAGGATCAAATAAAGCTGGTTCATATCAGATGGTATAAGTATTGGTTTCTTCCACTAAAAGGGTATTGGAGTCGATTACGTCCACCACGCGGATGGAAGTACCGGTCTTAAGGGCTTCTTCGCTCTCCGTGATGGCATCGTATTCGCGTACTGCGCCATTGATGGTGATTTGCACCTTTCCGGAACTGCTCCGGGCTGCAGGGATGGTAAGATAAACTTTACCTTCACAGCCGGCGGCCGATTTCTGCAGGTTGATGTTCCCGCTCTGCTGCATGCCGGCAAGCCACTTGAAGAGCCACATCACGCAGGCTACCAGGGCTATGCCGATAAGTACGGATACCACCACGAGTACGCCGGTGGAGCTGATGCTGTCCTGCAGCAGGATGGCGCTCCAACCGAAACCAAGCAGGAAATTCACGAAGTTGCGGAAGGTGTACAGATTGGAACCGCCTTCTATATTGGAAAGGTCGGCTCCGTCCATGGAGGTGTCCACATCCACGTCGAAGTTAGAATCGGCATCGGCCCCCACGAAGGTCATAATGCTTTGGATGATGAAAATGAGCGAAGCAGCAAGCGTCACTCCCCAAAGGATTTTCATAATAAGGCTGAGTCCAGCCCACCAAGATGCGATCATAGCTGTGTCAATTTTGGTTTCTTGTGCAAAGATAATAACTTTTTATTGAATTGCAATAAATTTTTATAAATTTCGCAAAAAAATTTAGGATGCACTTCGAAGCGCATCCTAAAACTGAATCAACGACCGGGGCGCGCCCCGGCTCAATTGTTAATACCCGAAGATTTCCTCCAGGGAAACCTGCTGCACGGGGCCCAGGGTCTTGAGGAAGTCCATGTCCATATCGGCCGGGTCTCCCAGGATGGCGTACCAGTAGGTGCGATCCTTGATCCAGCGGGCGTGGGTTTCCAGAAGGTCTCCCATGGTGAGGGCGCCCACCTTCTCGAAGACCTGCTTGTCCCGGGACTCGGTGAGGCCCAGTTCCTTGGCATTCAGATAGCTGTTCAGCACGGCCGCACCGGTGGTGCGCTGGGTGCGCAGTTTGCCCAGGATGGAAGTCTTGGCAATCTCCAGGTTCTCCGGAGCCAGCGGCAGGTTCTCGATAATCTCGTCGAAGCCTTCCACGGCCTTGCGGAGCTTGTCGTTCTGCGAGGCGATGGTGGCGCGGAAGCCATAAGTGTCACCCTTATAGGAAGGGCCGCTCAGGAGGGCGCCGGCGCTGTAGGCCAGGGCGCGGGATTCGCGCATCTCCTGGAACACGATGGCGTTCATGCCGCCGCCGTAGTACTCGTTAAACAGGTCGATGTACGGATCCTGGGCCAGATCCAGCTGCTCGCCGCGGTTGGAATACTGCATGTAATTGAACTGACGGGCGGTATAGGGGGCCAGCACCACGCGCTTGTCCGGGGTAATCTTCTTCACGGGATAGGATTTCTCCAGCGGTTCCAGGCCTTCGGTCTTGTGGGAGGCCAGGAGAGCTTTCACCTCATCGGCCGATGCAGGACCGTAATAGAGAATGGTATGCTGCTTCCCGGAAAGGTCACGAAGGGCATCCAGCAGCTGCTGGGAAGTGACGGCCGCCACGGCGGCATTGTCCAGGGTGCGCTTGGCGATATACTCCGGACCATACATCACATAGGTCTGCAGGGCGCTGTTGCAGGCACGCTGGTTCATCTTGGCGTCCAGACGGCTGCGGAGGAGGTCGGCTTTCAGTTCGGAAAGGACTTCCCCATCGGCCTGGGCATTGGCCACCAGGTCTTCTTCGATGGCAAGGGCTTTGCCGATATTTTCGCTGAGACCGCTCACGGACAAAGTGGTGGTGTTGCTGCCCACGCGGACATCGGCGCTGCAGGCCAGGCCATACATCTCGGAGGCGATATCGGCCGCGCTCTTTTCCGGCGTTCCCAGATAAGTGATGTAGCTGGAAGCCAGGCTCAGGAGCGGGTCGTCATCGCTGCCGCGGTCATAGCGGAAGCTAAGTTGGGCGATGTCGTTCTTGTCGTTGTGCTTGTAGAGCAGTTCCAGGTCTCCTGCCTTCAGGACGGACATATCCTTGTCGAAGTCCACGAACACCGGCTCGATGGGAGCGGGTTCATTGGCAGCAATCTCCTGAAGGAAAGCGCTCTGCTTGTCGCGGTTGGTCACGATGGGCGTAATCTTCGGGGCCTCGATCTTTTTCTCGTTGGGGTTCACGCCGTTGTGCTTGTACACGATGGCATAATTATCGGCCTTCAGATAATCATTGGCCCACTTCACAATGTCTTCCTTGGTTAGGGCGGAGATGCGGTCCATCTTCTGAACCTCTGATTCCCAGGTGGTTCCGTTGATAAAGCTGTCCACGAACTTATCGGCCCGGCTGCGGTTGCGGGTTAGGCTCTGCATCTGCTGCAGTTTGTAGTTGGCTTTGGCGGCTTCCAGCAGTTCCTCCGGGAATTCTCCGGCGCGGAGCTTGGCGACTTCGGCCAGGAAAATGTCACGCACCTCTTCCAGGCTCTGGCCCTGCTTGGGCATGGCCTCCACCATCAGTTCACCGTAATCGGCCTGGACATAAGGCATTACCATGCAGTCCAGCAAGGCCTGTTTCTGGATCACATCCAGGTCCACCAGGCCGGCCATGCCGTTGTAGAGGATGCTGCCAACGATATCGGCTGCATCGCTGTCGGTGGTCCAGGCACCGGGAAGACGCCAGCCCATCAGGATGAAATCGGCCTCATTGCCCCAGACTTCCTGCTCGGCGGGACGGGTGAGGTCCACGGCCTGGGCAATGTTCCACTTGGGGAGTTCCGGATTGGGTTTCCACTCGCCGAAGTACTTCTTCACAATCTTCACCACCTGGTCCGGGTCGAAGTCGCCGGAGAGGCAGATGGCCACGTTGTTAGGAACATAATAGGTGTCCTTCTGCTTGCGGATGGCCTTCAGGGAAGGGTTCTTCAGGTGTTCCTGCGTGCCGATGACCGTCTGCGTGCCGTAGGGATGCCCCTGGAAAAGCATGGAATCCAGGGCCTCCATGGCGTTTTCACTGCCGGAAGCCATGCCCATGTTCTTCTCCTCATACACAGCCTCCAGCTCCGTGTGGAATCCGCGGAAGACGCAGTTCATAAAGCGGTCGGCCTCGATGCGGGCCCAGTTTTCCAACTGATTGGAAGGGATTTCCTCCACGTAGCAGGTTACATCCGTGCTGGTGTAGGCATTGGAGCCTTCCGAGCCGATGATGGACATGAGCTTGTCGTACTCGTTGGGAATGGCAATCTTGGAGGCTTCGTAGCTGATGGAGTCTATCTGGTGATAGAGAGCGTTGCGCTCGCCGGGGCCCTTCAGGGTGCGATACACTTCGAATAGGGAGTCAATCTGGTCCAGCATGGGCTTTTCGGCCGCATAGTCCTGGGTGCCGAACTGCTCCGTGCCCTTGAACATCATGTGCTCCAGGTAGTGGGCCAGGCCGGTGTTGTCGGCCGGGTCGTTCTTACCGCCGGAGCGCACCGCGATGTAGGTCTGGATGCGCGGTTCGTCCTTGTTGACTGTCATGTAAATCTTGAGACCGTTGTCCAGGGTGTAGATTTTGGCCTGCAGGGGGTCTCCCTTCACGGTCTGATACTTGTTGCCGCAGGATGCCAGTGCCAGCAGAGCCGCGGCCAGGAACAATAACTTTTTCATCTTCTTTTGATTTGGCCGATAAAGTTACGCAAAAAAACGTTAGGGTGCACCGCGTGGAGCACCCTAATCGTAAAAAAATTTAAAATCGGCTTACTTCTTGCCACCCAGGATACTGCCCAGGATGCTGGTGGCTGCACCCAGAAGGCCGCCGCCGAGGCCGGTGGAAGCCTGCTGCTGCTTCTGGCCGCCGCCCTTCAGGGTGAGGATGATATCGTTCAGGTCCACGTCGCCGTCACCGTCCTGATCCTTGAGGATGCCGCCCAGTTTGCCCATAATGGTAGGAATGAGGCCGGCGAGGATAGGAGCCAAGTTACCCAGATTCAGTTTGGAAAGCACATTGCTGTTGAACAGGCTGCCGGCCAATGCGGTGATGGGGCTGGTGTTGGCGTTGGAAGAACCGGTGAGGAGGCCCTTCACCAAGTCGATGCCGCCGGGTTTGGCCACAGTTTGGGTAAGGCTGCCCAGAATAGAACTGCCAAGGCCGCCCAGGACCTGGTCTTTCACATTGGAGGGGATGTTCACACTGGCGGTCTCTGATTTAACCAGCGAGGAGATGATGTCGGTAATTGATGCCATAATTATAAATATTAGTATTAGTGTACTCTTTCCGAATAGACAAATTTAGAAAAAAAATTTGAATTGTAGGTTTTTTTCCTTAAAATTGCGTCCCCTACCCTTGGGTAGGTCATAATTAATGACATGAACACACACGTAGTAATAATGGCCGGCGGTATCGGCAGCCGCCTGTGGCCCCTTTCCACGCCGGAAGTACCCAAACAATTCATCGACGTACTGGGTGTCGGCCGCAGCCTTATCCAGTTGACGGTGGACCGTTTTGCGCCGGTGTGCGTCCCTGACCACTTCTGGGTAGTGACGGGAGAGAAATATGTCGGCCTGGTGAAGGAGCAGCTTCCCGCCATCCCGGCCGATCAGATACTGGCCGAACCGGAAGGCCGGAACACCGCGCCCTGCATTGCCTATGCCTCCTGGAAAATCCAGCAGAAGGACCCGGAAGCCAATATTGTGGTAACCCCGGCCGATGCCCTTGTGCTGAAGACCGTTGAATTTGCCGACACCATCCGGAAGGCCCTGGCATTCACGGAGAAAAGGGACGTTATCGTTACCGTGGGCATCGCCCCCACCCGTCCGGAAACGGGTTACGGCTACATCCATGCCGCGGAAGCCTTGCACGGACAACTGGTGAAGGTGAGCGAATTCCGGGAGAAACCGGACCTGGACACCGCCATCGGCTATCTGGAAGACGGCCATTATTTCTGGAACGCCGGTATCTTTGTCTGGAACGTGGGCACCATCGTCACGGAACTGAGGGCTTATGCCCCGCAGATTGCCTCTATCATGGACCAATTAGCGCCATCCTTCTTTACGGAGAAGGAAGCATCGGAGCTTTGCCGCCTCTTCCCCACCTGCGAGAAGATCTCCATCGATTATGCCGTAATGGAAAAGAGCCCGCGCATCTATGTGATTGCCGAAGACCTGGCCTGGAGCGACCTGGGTAGCTGGGGTTCCATCAAAACGCGCATGACTCCGGATGTCGACGGGAACTGCGTAGTGGGCGGCGATGTGCGCCTTTTCGGCTGCCAGGACTGCTTTGTTCACACGGCCGATGAGAAACGCGTTGTGGTGGAAGGTCTTGAAGGATACATAGTTTCCGAATCCAAAGACCAGCTCCTGATCTGTCGCCTTTCCCAGGAACAGCACATCAAAGAATACAGTGCTTAAAAATTCTTAAATATTTTTGGGATATTCCAAAAAAGTTTATACCTTTGCAATCCCGTTTCGGAAACGAGGTAATGGAAGACTCGTTAGCTCAGTAGGTAGAGCACAACACTTTTAATGTTGGGGTCTCGGGTTCGAGCCCCGAACGAGTCACAAGAAGCGAGTCTTCTAGTTAGAGAGATACCAGCACTCTTAGCTCAGCTGGTAGAGCAGCTGACTCTTAATCAGCGGGTCTAGGGTTCGAGTCCCTAAGAGTGCACTTTTTGAAAAGCTATGTTGCTGAAAATCAGCAACATAGCTTTTCTCCTTTTAATTTTTGTCGACTTTTTGTCTACTGCCGGACTGTTTATACATACGCTTGGCAAACTTGCCATCGCGTTCATTTTCTTAATTTTCAACTACTGATTCAAATGAATACATATGGGTAAGACCCGATTATCTTTTCTGCACCGCCCGGCCCGTTGATCCAGGACCTGAATAAGAATATCCCTTAGTAGCAATAAGGTTTGTAGGTGACGGACCGACGGCCGTCACAAAATATATCGGCGCTACTGAAGAAGCGCAGCTAGGACTTGAGCCATATCTTGTGTTCCGTCCCTGAGAATGATGGCTCCGGTTTCTCCATCGATGAGTATCATGGTTGGGATGCCGCGGAGGGCATACTCCGTCCACATACTTTCTTCACCCCCGCCAGGATGGACATCCCGTACATTTATCCAGCTCATTCCACTTTCCGGAAGGAAGTTCTTCCAGTTCTTTTCAGTTACGTCTTCCGAAACGGAATAAATCTCAAGTCCCTTGTGGTGATATTCTTTATACAGAACTTGCAGTTTGGGAATGGATTCCCTGCAGGGGCCGCACCAGGTGGCTCAGAAATCCAGGATGATGTATCGGTTAACCGGGTTGTTCACCACGGAACTCAGACTAATCAAGTTACCGTCAATGTCCGGGAACGCCATATCAATGAAACAGTTAGGGCTCTCGCTGCCTTCCGGTGCAGGCTCTGTTCTTGCCCGGCGCGTAAGTATCTCCCGGAATTCGGTCACATAGGGCCTGGCTGCAAGATCCTCCGACAGGCGGTCAAGTACCACCAGTCCCTGTGCAGCCGTGGCGCCGTGGCCGTCAGCCATGTAAAGTGCCAGAATGCCGGTCTCATCGGCCTTGAGAATTTCATCCCGAATTTTTTACAGCCACTCGGATTTGCGCTTGAGACGGACTTAGTCCAGGGCATAAGCGGACGTGGTATCGGACACTTTTGGACGAGGTCTCATTTTACCCCTTGGACTTAGTCCAGCGAGTGTGCCTTCCAGAGGGCTGCCGGCCATAGTCGATGGACTTGGTCCAGCCCCTAAAATTGGACCTGGTCCAAACAGGCAGGGGACCACGTCCAAACAGATGGTGGACCAGGTCCACGGGAGAGGCGGACCGTATAGAGGACCTGCATCAGTCCTATGTTACGGAAAAGGCGTTGTGGCGTGAAATTGACAAAAAACCTTTCCTCGCAACGGGAATAAAGGACACAGAGCTTCCGGAATGGCTCAAAGACGCCATGAGCTTCTGCCGAAGTACGAAACCATGTTGGTAAAGTAGCTATCAACGGGAAAGAATATTACGTAAGGGTTACTGTGTTCATGCAGCCGAACCATGACGGAGTTCATATAATTACCATTATCGCTTGGTGAAATTGCAAACGAAAACAGACCGTCGTTAGGAATATTTTTGTAAATTAGCCTTGCTGAATGCGGCCATTGGTCCGCCCGCGCAAAATAGAGTGTGTCCCGCATAATTTTCCATATTGACGTGAACTCCGCCTTCCTCAGCTGGTCGGCGGTGAAGATGGTGCGTGAAGGCAAGCCGGATATCCGCCTGGTCCCGTCCGTGGTATCCGGAGATCCGTCTGATCGGCGCAGTATCATTACTGCTGCGTCTATCCCTGCGAAGAAGATGGGAATCAAAGTGGCTACGCCGGTGACAATGGCGCTGCGTACCTGCCCGACGCTGGTCATTGTGCGCGGTGATTGGGAATGGTACAAACAGTGTTCGGAGGGCTTTATCTCCATCTGCCGACGCTACTCTCCCGTGCTGCAGCAATTCTCCATCGATGAGTGCTTTATCGACATGACTCTCCGCTGCACGGGCAAGGACCCGGTGGCGGTAGCTACGCAACTGAAGGATGAGATCAAGGCGCAACTGGGCTTCACCGTGAACGTAGGTATCGGCTCGAACAAGCTGCTGGCCAAGATGGCTTCGGACTTCGAGAAGCCCGATAAGGTGCATACCTTGTGGGAGAAAGAGGTCCAGGAAAAGATGTGGCCGCTGCCGGTACGGGAGCTGCTCTGGGTGGGAAAGAAGACGGAGGAAAGGCTGGTTGCCTATGGCATTCGTACTATCGGCGACCTTGCCAGGCTGGGGATGGGTTCGCTTACGCGGCTGGTCGGCCAGAAGTTTGCCCAGCAGCTTCATGAGAATGCCAACGGCCGGGACGATTCACCGGTAGAAACCGAAGTGGCCGAGGCTAAGAGTTATAGCGCCGAGCGGACCTTCGGCAAGGACCTGGTGGATCCAAAGGACATCGACCGGGCATTGTTCAATGTAGCCTGTATTGTGGCGCACCGTATCCGTAGGGACGATTTCCGGGCATCGACCGTATCGATGTTTGTCAAATACAAGGATTTTACCGTGGCGCAGAAGCAGACCTCGCTGGACCAGCCATCAGATGTTACCGCCATCATTCTGAATGCTGCGCGCCGTATGCTCACGGAGGTCTGGGACGGGGTTACGCCCATTCGACAGGTAGGCCTTGGCGTTTCTAAACTGACCCACGAATCGGCCGTGCAGATGTCCCTGTTCGAGGACCCGAAGATGGAGTACTACCGGGAATGGGATCGTCAGTTTGATGAGCAGCGGACGAATTATGAGGATGCAAAGATGCTGGCATACGAACGGAAGTAAAAGGACGATGAACGCAACTACTTCCTCGCGGCTCTTGTATTTATCTTCTTCCCGTCCTTATCCCAGGTATAAATCCAGGCTCCGTTTCTGGAAGTAAAGGTCTCTCCGGAGACGCCAGTTACGTCGCCTACAGTGGAATAGTTGAGTGTCTTGTATTTGCTGCCCTCTGAATCCCAAAGATAAATCCAGGCACCATTCTGGGAAACAAAGAACGTGGCGCTATATCCTTTCACTTCTCCAACAGTGCTGGCGTTGAGCGTCTTATACTTGTGGCCGGTATCATCGTAGAGATATACCCACGCGCCGGCGCTATCAACGCTGGAAATCTTGTGCGCACCGGCGAGCATTGCCAGCGCAACAAGTACAATGTGTAAACACTTTATCATAATCATACGAGTTTAGTGTTTCTACTGCAAAATCTCTGCCCGAGGGTCTGGGTAGTTGAGGAATGGATCGGCCACATAGGGCAGATTCATCAGCCAGCAGGATGGTTTACGCCATTTCCAATTGAACATTAGAATCATAGCACTGGATGTACGCGCCAATCCAAGCAATCGGGACAGGAAACCCAGGATGCCGTCCATCTTTACCTCAGCCCCGCACCGGGGACAGTGTACCGGCGTACTTGCCACCGTGGCGTTGTCCTCAATGTCAAACGCCATGAAGGTGTGTCCGCAGCGGGGACACTTCACTCTTTTTGCACCTCTCAACATAGGCTATCAGTTTTTGATGGCGTAAAAATACGGCTTTAAACTGCCAAACTCCGGCAGCATTAAAAAACACGCCTAATCCGCTCAAAAAGGAGCCGCTCACTCTTGAGTGAGTCAGAAATGACGCCGGATGGGACGAAAACCGCTCTGGCAGGGACGAAAAGCGCCAATCGTCAAAATCATTTTTACATTTCAACCGATACTATCGGAATTCTTTATATATAATTGTAGTCCGGTTTTTCAAACCCGAAAAAACCGGGCATTCTTCACGGTGAAGGATGCAGTATGTTCAACCCATTAACACACTGTATCTATGACAAAGAGTCATTCTTCTTACGGAGCCGGCAGATATGCCTTCCTCCTGTTCGACGCCACATTCAAGGCCGTCATCTGCACCCCCGAAAATGAGAAACTCCTCATCGAAATCCTGGAGCTCCTCATCCCGGGAAAACACATCGCCAGCATCACCTTCATCAACAAAGAACTTCACGGTTTGGTGATTAGTGAAAAAAACGTTAATTTTGACCTGTTGTGCAAAGACAGGGACACCGGGGAGGAATTCCTGGTAGAGGTACAGAACAGAGAACAGAAGAGTTTCAGGGACAGAATGCTGGTGTATGCCACCTACCCCATCCGCGAACAGATGGAGGTGCGTGTCCAGCAAATCCGTGACGGCATTGCAGACCCCATGGACTACAGCCTTAAGCCCGTATATGTGGTGAGCATGGTAAACTTCCCGTTCATCCACGAAAGCGAAGAGGCCGTTGAACATGATTACATCAGTCGCTACGAGATCCGGAACCAGCGGAGCGGAGAACTGATGACACCCAGTCTGAACTTCGTCTATCTGGAACTGGACCGGCTGAAGCTGAAACCCACAGAGCCGGAGAAATGCCGCAACCTGCTGGAACGCTTTGTGTTCTCAATGAAGTATATTCACACGCTGAAGGCCATACCGGAAGTATTTGAAGACGATTTACTTAAGCGATTATTTACAGCAACGGAACTGGCCAGTATGACAGTAACCACAAGACAAAACTACGACAAGATTATGCATAACGAACTGGACAGACTGGCCGAAAATGCATTTGCCAGGGAAAAAGGTTTTGCAGAAGGTGAAGCAAAGAAAAGTGTCGCCATAGCCAAAGCCATGCTGGCCGACAAGATGGACCCGGCCTTAATAGCCAAGTACACCGGCCTCACTAAGGAGAAGGTCCGGTCGCTTCTGTAAGGGGAATAATTATCTCCTTGCGTAGAAGTAGAATAGGTAAGAAAAGCCACCGGGCCGATCGTGGTCCGGTGGCTCATCAATAACCATTTGTTTCCCAGGTTTACTTATGAATACGGGGATTCTTGACCACATTCTTGATGAAGCATAGTCTTGAAAGATTCGGATTCGGTAAGACAACTTTCAAGTCGGGCCTGTTGGTGATGTCTGCCATACAAATAATCCGTATTCTATAAATCTTTGTCTCCCATCATGTGAATGCTGGAGAACTCATTCTTGAAAGGAGCAACATCCTCTTCCGACAAGACACCTTGGTTGTATCTGTGTTTGATTTCACCAACAAAGTCCATATACATTTCATCGTGCTTCATGGAAGCGACAACCTTAGGAATGGCTTTGTGCGCTTCCGGAGAGAAGTCTTCATACCATCTGCCGTGCCGCAAACAGTCCGACACGATTCTCTGGGCGCTTTTGATCTGCCCGGTTTCATACAACTCCGATGCTCTGAGGATATAGGCATTCCAGTCAGTTACGGCAAACATCGAAAGGTTGTTGGTAATGTAACCAATGATATCCGCTGCCTTGGCAGAACGAGCGATGACCCTGCCATTCGGATCCACCAAAACGATATCCGGGTAAGATGTAACCCCCATTTTCCGTTCAATCCCAGCCTGGCCTTTCATCTTTGACACAATCATTAAAGCGCGGCCATAGTCAGGATTGAAATTATTGAAATAAGGTTTCAGCGAATCGGAAAACGTTAACGCGAAATACTCCGGATTTGCCTCCAGACCAGACTGCCCGTCAACAGGCTCGCTATTATATCCGAAATACAGAATTGTGTACAAAACATCGTCATTGGACAGACGGGAAAGCTTACTCTGCCCGCTGACAGGATATCTGATGTCCGGTGCCCTCTCACCAGAGGGCACCTGTGCATTGCCGGTAATCGGGAGAAGGAACAATAATATCGATAGAATCAAATTCTTTCGCATACAAAATCCGTGTTATCGAAAACAAAGATAGAAATTTATGCCGATAAGCCGGGCACGAAAAAAGGTAAAATCGTGCCCGGACCACGAAATAAACGAGGTCCGGGCACGGAAACGGCCTATTTGGTGCCCGGACGAAAGCAGGAGGCTCCCGAGCAGGGCAAAGGTCTGTAGCTACTTCCCGGCCAGCAACTGCTGGAAGGTGGCGGCGAAGATGAGGTAGCCGGTGTTGCCGGCGATGGTGCCCTCGTTCTGACCCCACAGGAACGGCCAGTCGTCGAAGTTCTCGAAGTGGTCCGGATGGCGGAACAGCAGGCCGGGGGCCATATTACCCGGAATGAAGGAGAAATCGGCCCGGTTGTTTCCGTAGAAGACATCCTTCGGACGGGTTGCACCCACGGTGGCTACCCAGGACTTGTTGTGGTAAGGATGGGTACCGTACAGCCAGGCGGGAGCCAGGTAGGCATACTCAATGGGGATGATGTCCGGGAAATAGCGGCAGGCGTTGCACACGGTGGTTCCGAAACTGGTCACCTGACCGCCGCCGGCCCAGTTACCCAGGCCGATGGGAATGCCGTACGGGTTGTCCTCGGCCAGCCCGGCCACATAGTCCTTATACTGCTCGATGTAAGGACGGAGTTTCTCCTTGTAGGCGTCGTCGAAATAAGGGACGGCGTCCAGGGCAACATTGATGGCGAACATGGCATTGCGCTCCAGCGTAGGCCACAGCAGCGACTCGAACTGGTCCAGATACTGCTTTTCACCGGTGGAGACATAGAGCTGCAGCGGGGCGGAGATGTTACCGGTGCCTCCCCTGCCGCGACGTCCGGCATCCGGATTCGCAGTCATCAGGGCCGTAGCCTCTTCCGTGAGCCGCTTGGACTGGAAGAGGGCCCGCTTGGCCAGGTCGTCGTCATAGCCCTTGAGCACGCGGCTGGCGGCGGCGAACACGGTGGCAGCCTGCAGGTCGCGGTTGGGATCCCGGCTGGTGAAAGCCCAGAGGTCATCCGGAGTACCGCTGGACTTGCCGTCGGCCGACTTCTGGTAAGGCTTCAGACGCGGGTCATAATGCAAACCGTCGGTGATGGCGGCGGCATCTCCCAGGTGGTGATAATTGTCCAGGACAGAATTGGAAAGCGTCTGGGACATGTGGCCGATCTGTTCGGCCTGTGCCACCAGGTTCAGCATGCCGTGGATGATGTACTGGATGATATCCGGCACGCCGTCGGGCCGATGCAGGTCTACATAACGCTGCTCCTCGCTCACGAATGTTTCGTCACGCATGGGATGGAACTGCTCCCAGTAGGAGATGAGGTTCTGTACCACGCTGATGTTGGAGCCCGTCTCGATGTCGAAGTCGCCGGCATCGAAATAACCGCCCACATTCAGGCCGGGAATGAGTTCCAGGGCCTTGTACTTGGTGTCGGTGGTGGGACCCTGCCAGTGCAGGTCGAAGTGGTCCGTGCTGGGCGGAGCCTGCAGATAACCTTCCTTGAAGGGTTCTCCGTGCCAGATGCGATAGGCTTCGTTCACCGTCATGTGGTTCATGTGGATAGGAATCCACACATCGCTGGTAGCTACCGTAATCTTGTCATAGACAGAAGGATCTATGATGAAGTTGTTGGTCTCCCAATCCCCGTAACGGATAAAGTACACGCCGGATTCCTTCACGGAAGAGAAGTCGAACTTGGCATAGCGGTATTTATAGTAGGTACCCCATACATTCACCTTGCCGCTGAAAACTTCCTTCACGCTGCCGTCGTCCTCCACCTTCCACAAGGAGGCCGATGATTTTACCTTATCCTGCTTGTCCAGTTCGATGACCGCCACCTTGGGCTGATCCGGTACATAACCTACCTGGGACAGGCCGATATTGGGCTCGCGGATCCAGCCGGGCACGGCATTGGGCTCCACCGTCCAGGAAACCACCTTGCCGGTCTTGCCGGCGGGAAGGACGCTTCGGAGCACCATCCAGCCGTTCTGGGCCAGCATGCGGCCGTCGTACAGGGCCAGTTCCGCATCGGCCGATGAGACCTTCACCATCCGCTCCGGCGTATCGGGAGCCAGGATGAACTCGTGTCCCTGCTCCATCGGCAGCGGCTCTACGAAGCGGCCGGTTCCCCGGTCGTCATAGGTGCGGTAACCCTTGAACTGACGGATCTTCTCTTCGTTGGGACGGGTGCGGGTATCACTCACGGCATAGCGCGGGATACGGTTGGGACGTCCGTCCATCAGGAAAGCCTTGCCCCAGTACTGCGAGGGCAGGAATTCCAGGTTGAAACCGGCCTCACCGGCCAGTTTCTCGGGAACGGGCTTGTCCAGATACACGTCTATATCCACAGCTTTTCCCCGGGCTGTAACAATTACGCGGGAGTCGAAATCGTAGTCTTCATAGCGGAGTCCCACCTCGATGGTCCCCTTCTCCTTATCCACCACACGCGAGGTCATATTGGGCACCAAGTCCCACTGTTCCGGAGTAACACTCAGGCGGACGGCACCGCCCTGAACGGTCCGGACCCCGTGATGGATAATCTCGATACCGGAGTTCTTCTCATCGTTGAATCCTCCGCTGAAAGGATTGCTGAAAACCAGCACATTCACGCCCTGGCGTTCGAAATACTCCAAGTCGTTGAGCTGCAGGTCCGAAGCGGGCTTCGGTTGGCAGGCCACCAGACAGAAAGCCGTGGTTAGTAAGAGAAATGATAATTGCTTCATATGATTGATAATTAACATTGCAAGGTAAGGAAATAAAGCGACAAAAACAATTAAACGCGTATCATTTCCTTATAGAAATCGTCTTTTTCTGGCGTAAAATGTCCTATTTTTACACAAAGAACCGTTTTACCGGCTTCTCAGCGCATGGCCCGAGTTCTTCAAGGACTCCTTGTCCAAAGTCCCGTCACAGAGAACCTCCTTTCCGTTGATGAAGACCCGCCGGATGCCGAAGGCTTTGGGCTGGTCCGGAACGGCTTCCTTCATCTCGGCCTCGTCGAAAACGGTAAGGTCGGCAAAGTATCCCGGCTTTACATTGCCGCGTTCGGGAATGCTGAAACGGTCGGCCACGCCGCCGGTCATCTTCCGGATGGTCCGGGGCATGGTGTCGCCCTCGCCCCGGAGGGAAGCGCGGATGAACTTGGGGAAGCAGTCGTAAATGGCCGGATTCTGGATGCCGAATTCCTCCACCCAGGCGTCCGTCATATACAGGACATCGTCCCGCTTGCTCTGCCATTGAATGATTTCCGGCGTGCTGTAAGGTCCCATGTTCACCCGGCCTTTGAAATTGGACAGTTCGCAGAGGTCCAGATAGGTTTTCATGCCGGACTGCCCCTTTTCTTTGGCAATCTGGGCAACGGTCTTGCCTTCATATTCTTCCAGGCCGGGACCCATGTAGGCAATCTGGATGTCCGGCCAGCCGAAACCCAGCATCTTGAGGGACAGCTCTCCCAGGATGGTGAACCTCCATTCGTTCCAGGGCTTGCGCTTATCTTCCTTTGAGAGTTCCTGGAACCAGTTGGGAATGAACACGGTAATCACGGATACGCCCATCGTCTCGTTGTAGATGTCGAACTGGGCGTCGATGCCATCGGCCTTCATCCTGTCCAGAATCCTGTGCACCTCTTCCTTGCATTTGAAGGTACTCCGGCCCACGAAGATGGCATGGGAATACTGCAGTTTCAAATGCGTACCTTTGGCCATCTCCGCCAGTTCGTCCAGGGCGCGCAGAATGTGGGCCCTGCCGAAGATGGGATAGTCCAGCGACACGGCCGATTCGGCCCTGGGGTGCACCGTGAGCGGACGGTCGTATTTTTCGGCCAGCAGCGCCACTTCACGGGTTTCAGCCACATCGGCAAAACGTCCGGGAAGGTACATCATGCCCAGGGAAAGGCCGCAGGCACCTTCCTGCAGGCCCTGCTCCATGATGGCCAGCATCCTCTTCCGTTCTTCCTCCGTGAGCAGCCGGTTATCCCATCCCGCCACGCTGGAGCGGGCGCTGCAGTGACCCACCAGGACGGCCATGTTGCAGGGGTTCTTCCGGTCGATGGCCTCGAAGAAACTCTTTACGTTGGGATAGACCCCGGTGGTGTCTCCATGATAGCCGAAAAGGCCCGCTCCCACCTTGTCCAGGTTGGGGGTACCGGGCTCAAAACCCACGGCGGAACAGCCGCAATTACCGGTGATAAAGGAAGTGATGCCCTGGCGGATGAAGGGCTCCAGGTATTTCAGGGGCTCTTTCTTGATGGCGAACCAGTCGTTGTGCGAGTGGGCGTCGAAAAAGCCGGAAGAGATGCTGAGGCCACCCAGATCCACAGTCCGGTCTGCCTCCGCCGCAATGTCCGGTCCCACTTCAATGATTCTTTCGTCTTCGACAAGGATGTCACCCGGAAAAGCATCGGCACCCGTGCCGTCATAAATCTTTCCGTTCTTGAGTAGAGTACGCATGAGAGGTTTGGTTTAGTTAGAGACAAATATACTAAAGTATTTGCAAGAATGGAAAGACTGAGCAGGGAAAAGCGACAAAATGTCAGTTCCACCAGTTAGGACCGACTTTTGATAAGAAGAGGGAAAACGGATTCTTTATGGCTTCATTCAAATGGATAGCCGGTTTTCTGGGATGGGTTTCCTGGGGACCTATCGGGGCGCTGCTGGGCTTTCTGGCAGGGTCGGCCGTAGATTCATACATAGACAGGGCGCGCCAGCTGCCGGGAGATGATTCTTCTTCGGCGCAGTCACGGACCAGCACCCGTGGATACACCGCTACAGAGCAGCGCAACAGCTTCCTGGTGAGCCTGCTGGTCCTCTCGGCCGCCGTCATCAAGGCCGATGGAAAAACCCTTCAGGCCGAACTGGACTACGTAAAAGGCTTCGTCCGGAACAACTTCGGAGATGCGGCAGTGCCGGAAGCCACGCGCATGTTGGAACAACTCACCCGCCAGGAAGTGAACATCTATCAAGTGGGGCCGCAGATTGCCCGCTACATGAACTACTCCCAGCGGCTGCAGCTTTTCCACTACCTGGTGCAGATAGCCCTGGCCGACGGAGATTTCTCCAAGAGCGAGAAGTCTGTCCTGGAAGCCATCGGAAGCACCATCGGCCTCTCTAATGCCGATGTGAACTCCGTCATCTCCATGTTCTACAAGGAGACCAACTCGGCATACGCCGTCCTGGAAATCTCTCCCAACGCCACCGACGACGAGGTTCGCACCGCCTACCGGCGGATGGCCATGAAGAACCATCCGGACAAGGTGGCCACCCTGGGACCCGATGTTCAGAAAGCTGCAGCGGAAAAGTTCCGCCAAATCCAGGAGGCCTACGAAACCATCAAGAAAGAGCGGGGGCTCAACTGATTATTTGTGCCAGAAGCGGTCCGTGATGTCTTCCGGACGGCCGTCCAGAATGTGGTAGAGACGCTGGTTGGTGGCGGGGCTGTTCAGCGGGCCGAAAGCGGGCTTGTAGGGACCTAACTTAATGTAGTCAAAGTGGTTCCAGAAGATGTCCTCCACCACTTCCCTGCCGCTGTAAACGGCTGCCTCCAGGCCCAGGGAATGCACATGGTCGGCCAGTTCCAGCAGGGCCTCCGGATCCCGGCCCTCCCCTAAAAACAGGAAACAATTCACCCCGAAATTATCGGCCACCAGGGCATCGATGACATCGGCCGTCAGTTCCCGGCCGATGTTCTTTTTGAGGAACGGGGAATGACAGCCTTCGCAGTTTCCCCGGCAGTTGGAAATATCCACCGCCAGGGAAACCCGGTCCGGAATCTCCTCCAGGACCACGGAAGTCATCTCTGGTACGTACTTAATCAATATAGAACCGCTTTTGCGCTTCTTCCTGACGCATTTCGCTGAAGGAGGAGACTCGCTTGAGATAGCCGATAACGCGGGTGAGGTAGTCCAGGTTGGTACCACCGCACTTGGGACAGACCGAAAGCGTGTCCTTGGAGATATAGCCGCAGTCGTTGCACACGGTGTTGCGGCAGTTGAAGGTGAAGTAATTGGTGCCGTAATGGGCGGCCGTGTTCAGGAGCTGGCGGTACTGGTCCTTGGTAAGATGCTCGGCGATGTTCATGTGCAGGGCGCTCCCGCCGTCCAGATACTTCACGAAATCCTCCCCGTGCAGTTTGAACTTGTCTATCATCGAGAGGCTTTCGTCCTCCGGATTGTAGAAGTACGAACTGTACATGTTGTGCTTCGGGCTCACGAAATAGCCGTCCTTCTTGTCCCACTTGTAGTTCTTGCCGGAAAGGTTCTCGCCGGGCACGAACTCCGTATTGAACATGCAGTCCCGTGTACGGTCCTTCCGGTTGGCCACATTGATGGTTTCCAGCAGGGTGTTCACGAATTCCTTGTAATCGGCATTGGGGGAAATCTTAAGGCCCAGGAACTCCGCAGCGTCCGTGAGGCCGTTCACGCCCACGGTGAGGTACTGCTTGCGCATGTCGATGAAACCGGCGCGGTAAACGTCCAGCATATCGGCCTTGAGGAAGTCCTTAATAATCTCGTTGAAGGCGGTCTGGTACTTGTGCACGCGCACCGTCTGTTCCGTTATGGCATCCGTAATGTACTTGTACAGTACCTCCTTGTCGTAGGAATTGCGCTTCAGGGCCCGGTCCGGAGCGATGGCTTCTCCCTTCTCCTGCTTGAAGTACTTGCGGGCGGCATCCTGGATGAGGCGGTTCAGGTTGATGGTCATCACGCTCTTGGAGCCGGTGGCCACGGAAGCCGTACCCATCGAGTATTGGTGCGTGGTGTGGTTGTGGGACTCGTCATCCAGGTCCTTGAGGGAGTTGCGGAGGCGGCAGCAGCTGCTGAGGCTGTCCGGACTGTTGGAGATGTAGCAGAAGAAACTATGTCCCTTGGCCCACATTTCGGCCGTGAAATCGGCATACTCCTTGTCGGCATAGTCGTCCCCGCCGTCCGTCAGGAGGGCCATCGTCTCCACCGGGAAGGTGAGGATGTAATGGCTGCGCTCTTCGTTGAACCATTCCATGAAATGCTTCTGCAGCCAGGAAAGGGTTTCCCATACGGGGGCCGAGCCGTCCGGGAAGCGGAAGTCCCCGAACACGCCCTCGAAATAGGGCTTGTCAAAATAGCCGATGTTCCAGAAAACCGTCTGGTAACCGCGGTTGCCGGCCGGCATGTTCATGGAGTGAACTACCTGCTGGAAGCAATTGTCTATCACCTTCTTAAGAGTGCGGGCCTTAGCATTTTTCTCCACCACTTCGTCCAGACGGTTCAGGTAATCGTTCCCATAGTCCTTACGGATGAAGTAGTCCAGATACATCAGGAATTCCGGTGTAGCCACCGCGCCCATGAACTGGGAGGAGATGGAATATACCAAGTTGATGAACTCCCCGCAGAAACTCTTGAGGTCCGTAGGAGCGATGGAAACGCCGCCCAGTTCCCTGAGGCCGCTCACCAGGAAGGGATACATGGTGATGGCCACGCAGTAAGGGTAGCCGGGCGTGCCGCTTTCGTCGTGCTTGTACAGCACGTGGGACTCCAGGTCTGCTATGTACTGCTGGGCAAGATTCTTCCCGTACAGGGATTTGATCTTGTCCTGCATGATATAGCGGTTCTGCTTGATATTGTTTTCCTTATAGAGTTC
>Ga0310690_10003064_pt1 | contig 25830 bp, 14 predicted proteins | sample AusTroGonzalo_MG_2_FD_207661 | JGI IMG/M metagenome (GOLD analysis project Ga0310690, IMG submission 207661) | Bovine rumen microbial communities from tropical cattle in Woodstock, Queensland, Australia - Gonzalo_04 (v2) (version 2) | ecosystem: Host-associated > Mammals > Digestive system >... | reverse complement strand
TGATCCTTCATGTGCAATTACAGGGAATAAGATTCCTCAAATAACCCTGTTAACCTTATGGAATAGTGGTAAGGTTGTGAAAGTCAAAGGCGTTTATAAACATCAGGTTTCGGGAACTACCTATAATCGTACTTATAGCTTCGACCAGGCTCTTGACTTTACAGGGATAGAAGGCTTAGAGGCATACGTCATCACGGCGTTTAACCCTGCCAAAGCTACACTCACATTAAGTAAAGTGAAAAAGGTGCCTGCCAACACAGGTCTCTATCTGGTGGGCAAAAGTGGTAAATATGAGATTCCCGCCATAGAAAGCGCTGATGCTATTGGTACCAACCTGCTTCATGCATCAAGCGGTACTGTCGCACTTGAAACGACAGAAGGTTCTTACACCAACCTGATTTTTGGCGGCACAGGCGACAACAGAGGATTCCATCCGCTGAATTCAGCGGGAGTCATTGGCGCCAACAAGGCTTATCTGCAATTGCCTACTGCTCAATTCAACAGCATACCCGCCAATGCTCGCCTGAGTTTTATCTTCGAGGATGAAACGACTGCCATCAAAGCCATGAACGAAGTCAAGGTTACTGATGGTGCATGGTATACAGTAAGTGGCGTGAAGCTCAATGCCAAGCCAATCCAAAAGGGCATCTATATTAACAACGGCAAGAAAATTGCCATTCAGTAATACAATACGCCCCAACACAACTGCTGCAAGCCGCACCAATGGCCTGCAGCAGTTTTTTCATGAAAAAGTTTGGAAGTTTCATTTATAGTTTTAATAGGTGTTATTGCAATATTATTGCTTCTTCTATTAGCATGGATGAAGTATGACGATATACATCCCAGCATAACAGAATAATTCCACTAATATATATAGTTTAAAAAAGAAAAAAAGATGCCCCTCTGCCCCTTTTTTCGATAATCAGCTGTATATTAGAGATTTATTCAGGGGCACTACTGCCAAAAACGGTGCCCCATAGTGCCCCTGAGGTGCCCCACAAGAAAATTCAACAAGAGTTTTTGGGTATACGCAAATGGTCATTTGGGCATACGCAAACAGTTATTTGGGTATACGCGAACAGTCGTTTGGGCGTACGCAAACGGTAATAAGGTGCCGTTAAACTCCCTGTTTCCTGCCCCCTCTCTCCCTGCAACCAGCCTTTAAGCTCCCTGTTACCTCCCTTCAATTTCCCGTTCAAGTAGCGTTTTTTTCAATATTTATTTGGATATTTCGATTATTATTCCTACCTTTGCAGGCAATATAGCATAAAACAACGAAAGAATTCTTTACAACTCTCGACGATAATCTTTATATCGAAACTTATATAAGTAACTAAAATAATGTCATTATGAAAAAACTAAAACTACTATTTGCGGCATGCGCACTGCTCTTAACGGCAGGAGTGCAGGCTCAGTCATGGACAGGAAGTGAAGTAGGTGAAGGCTATGCACTTCTTTACAATGTGGGTACTGGAAAGTACTTAACAAGAGGTAATGGATGGAACACCCAAGCCAGTATTGGTGGTGAGGGTGCTGCTATGACAGTATGCCTGGAAGCACATGATGGAAAGTATAAAATTCGAACTCAACAATCCTTTGGTTTAGAGTGTTTAAGTGGCGGCACTGTTTATACAGACCAATCAAGAAACAAGACAAGTACATGGACATTTGAAGAGATTGACGCAACAAACCATGTCTATAACATTATCTCTGCCGACAATCATGGGGATGGCTCTGGCAAATATCTCACCGCAGAAGGTGGAGAAAGTACCATTGTCGGTCCTGGTAATGATGGAACTAACAATAACGCACAATGGAAAATTTACCTCCATGAGGATCGACCAGCCTCTTTGCTGACTGCTATGAGCAAAGCAACAACAGAGGCCCCAGTAGATGTTACATGTTTTATCAAGGATGCGAACTTTGGTTCCTTCTCCGATATTGCATTTCAATGCTGGACTGTTACTGCAACCAACAGAAACCTTAATGGTGGCAAACTAACCAATCCCTGTGCAGAAACTTATATGAATGGGGGAGGTAAATTCTCTCAGACCATCAAAGTTCCCAATGGAACATATAAGATCAAATGTCAAGGTTTTTACGACCCACGTAACGGCGGTAACACCCCTTCAACTCTTTTTGCCAACGACGAGACAGTAGGATTAAAGAAATTTAATGCCAACGGTGAGGGAACTGTCGCATCTATGGATGGTGCTTCAGATGCCTTCACAGACGGCCACTACGAAAATGAAATTCAAGTAACTGTTACTGGAAAATCTCTGACTATCGGCATCGAAGGTAATGATGGCAACTGGACATGCTTCGACAACTTTAGGCTTATGTATCTTGGCCCATTAGATCTTTCTAAGATTATTGCAGCGTATCAGGCTGCTTTAAATAAAGCTACTGGTATAGATCAAAATTCTATTATGAGTAATAGTGTTCTTACGGCTTTAAGCAATGCTATTACTACCTATTCAGATGTAGACGACACTGATCAAGAAGCTTTAAGTTCTGCGACAATAGCTTTAAATGAAGCAACGGATAATGCCACAACTTCTATCGCCAACTATATTGAAGCAAAAGCAATCCTTGAGGCTGCTAAAGGCTATGATAAAGCAGGACAGGCAAGTTATGCTGCCGATGAAACTATTGCAGCCATTCAGAATGCATACGACAGTAGAACGCTTGAAGCAGTGACTGACGAGCAGAAGGCTGCTGCACAGACTGCCCTTGTTACTGCATGTAAGGCTCAGATAGAGATTGCTGACAATAGTGACATGACTGTCTGCATAGTTAATCCAAACTTCGATTCAAATGCCAACGGATGGACTACTGAAAAGACAGGTAGTGGCTGGTCGGCTGAACCATATAACGGTAACAATCACAATATTGAATACTGGTCACCTTCCGTAATTGACGAGAACGTTTCAACTCGTTTCTTTGACTACTATCAGACAATCACAGGTCTTCCAAACGGTGCCTACACCATCAGCGCAACCATGTTGAACTCTACAAATAATGAAGAGAACGAAGAGGGACATAGTGGTGTTGACTGGAATGGAGGTGGCAACGCCGGTGTCTATGGTAAAACTGCCAACGACGAGCAGATTGCCCTGATTACCATCAATGACCAAACATTCCGTACCTACACTACCGGCGAGATTTTAGTCGTTGACGGTGAACTGCGCATTGGTGTGAAGAACATCAATCCGCTAACTGGCCGCTGGTTTGCTGCCGATAATTTCAAGCTGACCTATGTCCGCCAGCTCAATGAAAAAGAAACAGCACAGATACTATACAATGCCGCTTTTGAAGCTGCCAAGGCTATTGAAGAAGGTTCTATTCCTTCAACTGCATATTCAAACTTGCAGACTGTTATTACTAATAACACGTTAACCGATGGCACATCAAGTGAGTATAATGCTGCCACAACTGCTCTCAGCGAGGCCACAGCTGCTGCCCAGCTACTTATGGATCCTTACGCTGCATGGAAAGCCCTGAAGGCTCAGGCCGACGCTCTTGTAGCTGTTTCAACCAATAACACTAAAGAGAACGCCGGGCTGGCATCTGACATCGACACGCAGAACACAGCTGCCGAGGCCGCTACCACGGTTGATGCAATCGGTAATGCCACTACAACGCTGAAGACCGCTATGGTGACTTACGCCACAACAGCCGAGCCCACCAATGAAGAGTGCTTCGACATCACATTCATGATTGAGAACCCGCACTTCACTGAAGGTGAGGGAGGCTGGGGAAAAGTTGCTTCCGGCTGGACACTCGAAAGCGGTTCCATCACCGAGCACCGTCTCCTAACTCATAACTTTGAGGCATATCACACTCAGTTCAACTTGAGTCAGACCATTTCTGGTCTGCAAAAGGGTACATATAAGGTTACGCTGCAAGGCTTCGCCCGCCATGACAATAATGGTCCGACAGACAAGACCAATCTCTACTGCGGAATTGTTGACCAAAAGATTAAGGATATCAATGACGAATACAGCGAAAATCCGCTCACAAGTGGCAAGCCCGCTATGGGAGACAATAACGGCGAAGCTGGGGCAAATGGCGTATACAGGCCCAATGGAATGTCCGGTTCTTACTATTATTTCCAAGAGATTAATCCTAAAACAAACCAGCCCTTCTACACCAACGAGGTGCAGACCCTTATCACCGAGGCTGGCGACCTGAAGATTGGCTTCAAGTGCGAGACAGGCACCGACTGGGTCATCTGGGATAATTTCCACCTTTACTACTATGGCTCGGCCATTGCTGTAGAGCTTGACGAGGCTACCGGATCTTCCTACACAGAAGATATTGATAATGCCAACGTAACGCTGAAAAAGACCATTTTTGAGGGTTGGAACACCATCACGATTCCATTCGCAGCAAGTGCTGCTGACTTCAAGGGTACTGAATTATATAAGTACACTGGTGATGATGAGACGACCTTGAAATTTGAGCCCGCTAATTCTATCGAACCCAATGTTCCTTATCTGATAAAAGCCACTGAGGCTACTAATGGTGCTGGTACATTTACTTTCAAGGGTATTACCGTTAAGGCTGCCACCGATCTGACAACAGAAGGCTCGAACTACAACTTCTTAGGAACCTATCAGGAGGCAACTGTTGCCGATGGTGACTATATCCTTGGAGAAGACGCTTTCTATCGCTCAAATGGTGGAAACAAGGTGAAGGCTTACCGTGCTTACATTCAGAAAAAAAGTGGTGGAGAAAATGCCCGTCTAACCATCTTCATCGACGGTAAGGCTACTGCCATCGACACTATCGACGGTGAGGCTATTGGCAATGCCGACATCTACAACCTTGCTGGTCAGAAGGTAAAGAATGCCCAGAAGGGTGTCTATATCCAGAATGGCAAGAAGTTCGTAGTGAAATAAGCTGTCATTTACTCTCGTGATGATTTTGAATCTTAATGATAACATTAAACAAAGAACAATTATGAATAAAAGAATATATATCGCGCCGACGATTGAGATTGAAACGGCACTGACAGAATTGTATCTTCTCGCAGGTTCACCCACGCAAACCAATCTTCCTGGACTTGGTGTTAATGATGAGGCTCCTTCAGGTATGGTGGGACGTTCAAGACAAGGCGCTTGGGATTGGGACGATGATGATGATGACTTCTAACCTCATCAAGATGTAACTGACGACACGTCGTCAATGATCATAGCAACTGCTGCAAGCCGCGCGAATGGCTTGCAGCAGTTTTTTCATGAATTGTTTGGATATCTCAATAATAATTGGTATCTTTGCAATCTAATTTGTAACTAAAAACCCAATACACAACATGCACATGCTAAAATCACTATCTTTCTGTCTGCTACTCACGTCGATTGCTATGACGAGTAGAGCACAGATGACATTCACGCTTAATGGTGCTACCTACGCCGACGTAGCCGAGCGTGACAGCAAAGGTTTTACTACCATTACACTGCCTGCAGGCACAGACTTGAGCGGTCTGATTACCAGTGTTAAGGTTGACGGAGCCCCCGTCGCCGCAAGTGATGTGACCCCTAACCCCACTACGACTAAGATCAACTACGACGAGCTGAAGGTCTTTACCTATAACAACAAGGCCTACGGCTTCCGCTTCGTTGAAGACGTTTGGTTCTGTGCCGTGTTCTTCTCCGACTGTCACATCAACCAGGAGAACACCCATGACGGCACCAGTCAAGCTGATATGACCAGCATCATGAACAACATTCTCAACATGAGTCCTAAATCGGGAGCGATCCAATTCTCCACCGAGGGCGCGACTAACCTCACTCCTAAGACCAGCATCGTGTTCTGTCTCGGTGACGTGGATCAGGACAAGGGCGATGACGGTAGCAGCGGCACACACAACAACTTCCTTAGCTGCACCGCCGACCTGGCCAAGACCGCCGGCATACCTTTTATATTTATAGCAGGCAACCACGACATCAGTCCTGATTACTGGAACGACGGATCGAAGGGCGTAACCTACGGCAGCTCTGGTGGCTCCAACGCTGATGACCAGACCATCAATGCCATCAAGGGAAACAACTCCTACTGGAATAATGCAGGCGTCTTTGATGAGAATATCCAGTATTTTACTGGCGACAACGGATCATGGCAGCCAAGCCACTTCACCTTCAAGTTCAAGGACGTGCGTTTCTACTGTTCTAACTGTTATTGGTTCCAAAAACCATACAAAAAACCGGGAATACTCTCGTCTGCTACTTATTATGCTCCCGATGACATCATCTCTGCCCTGAACACTTTCGTGGAAAACCACAAGGACGAGGCCAGCGTTTGGATGCAGCACTATCCATGGTTAGCAGGCTCTGACTGTAACCGCTGGTGGCTCGATCAGAACGGTAGTGGTAATTATATTCCTGCCTCTGGTACTTCGGCTTACGGCTCCTGTGACTCCAATATTCCGCAGAACGACGAGACGACGGCCAACAAGAAGAAAAAAGACCCGCTGTCGGCTATCATGATGAAAACCGCAGGTAAGGTGGATGGCAAGGTGCAGCACTTCTCCGGCCACTATCATCGTTTCGAAGACCAGACTTACACCAGCACCGTGAACAGCGACAATATGGTTCACGACTACACTGTAGCTGCCAACGGCAACAGTAGTCAGAGCAATAATGCCTTTGTCGTACTCTTCAAGCGCGGCGAGGGTGTGAAGGAGGTTATCAAAACACAGTTCTAATAACTCATTTGTCTTATAAGCCGCATAAGTTCCACAATAGAAAAGAATTATGAAAATGAAACGATATATCATCGCAGTCCTCGCGCTTATAGTGTTTGGCGGTTTTACTGCCAAAGCCGACACCAGCAAGCTAACCACCGCTGACGGCTGGACAAAGATTACCACATTGCCCACCGCTGACGACATTGCCAACAACTACTATGTGTTTGTTGATAACTCGAACGACCTGATGCTTGGCGTTGGGAAAGGTGTGAGCCAGAATACAAAATGGTACTCACTGGGACTCTACTACCAAACGAGCGTAGAGCCTGCTTCTGCCGACATCAACGGCAAGACATGGACGCTGGAATCATACGACGATGGCTTTGCCATGCGCAACTTGGAATATCCCGCCCTTGTGTTTCAGACGGAATATGACGCACCATGGAAATGGGACACCAACGATGTGACCACTCCCAACGGATGGGCAAAGATTAATCTTGCATACGCCAATGGCTACTGGACCATTGAGAACGGACATGATGCGGGCAACTACATAGGTCCATGGAATGGAGGTAATTTCACTGATGGTGCAGAGTGTGCTGGCAATAAAAGTGGCAACAATGTCGGAAAGTTCCAGATCTACGCCATCAGCCGCACACGGTTCAAACAGAACCTGCTCGACAATGCATCCAGCAGCAATCCCGTTGACCTTACGCCGTGGTATGTGACCAATGCGACCTTTGACGCTGGCAATCGTACAGGTTGGACGGAAGCAGGTAGCGGTGGCAACAATAATACATCAACCTATGGTGGCGGCTGCGAAATCTGGAATCGCTCCAACTTCAAGATCTATCAGAATCTGACTGTGCCTAACGGCAAATACAAGGTGTCCTTACAGATAGCTGGCACAACGGGAGCCGGCCAGGTTTATGGCACTTCTGGCAGCACAACCAAGACCGTTAGCTCGTCGGCTGCCGCAGGAGATAATTTCCAAGCCACTATCCTGTCAATGATTCAAAACCGTACATACGGCAAGGTGTTGACTGATGAAATAGAAGTATCTAACGGTGCACTCCAGATGGGAATGAAGTGCGAGACAACAAACCAATGGTTAGTCTTCGACAACTTCAAGCTCTACTGTACGGGTGTTGACCTCCAAGCTTACGAGACCCAGCTCTCTGACTTAGTAAGCGAATGTAACGACTTCATTGCTTCCGCCGTCGTTCCCGATGCCTGCGAAAACGCCATCTCGTCTGCCATCTCCACATACAATCAGTCTTATAGCACGGCCAAGAAATACTCCGCTGCTATCATCGCCTTGACTGCAATACTCAACACCTACAGGAACGATACTGAGTTGCAGGCTGCATACGCAAACTACAAGTCCATGCGCTCCAAGGTACAGGAACTGGAGGACTTCAATATCTATCATTATACCGACGGCAACGGGGCCAAGAACACCTTTGACGGAGCCATCTCAGCAGCCAACACAGCTGTAGAGGCTGCAACCACTGCTTCTTCCATCAATACGCAGACAGCCAACATCCGTGCTGCAGCCCTGACCTTTATCAGCAACGTTACCGCCGAGGATGGCAATCCATTCAATTTGACGTTCCTTGCCTCCACGGCTGCCTCCAACTGGCAGACGGCCAATGGTCTGAATGCTGCTGCCACGGCTCCCGCTTGGTCTGTGCCTAAGCCAGACGAAAACATGGCCGACTTCGTGGAGAGCTATACAGAAGCTTCTGGTGGTGAGAGCATCACGGGCAACATTCTCTATCAGACACTTACTGGAATGCCAGCCGGTTATTACACCGTGGCTCTCTATGCCGCCGCATCATACACTCCCAACCGAGGCTCACTGGTTGAGAAATGCACAAACGGACAAGCCAATATCACCTTTGGCTTTGCTGGTGAAAGCACACTCTCGCTACCTGTGGTTCACCGTACACAGCTCACTGCTGCAGACCAGGTGCCAGTGAACCTCTCTGCGCAACTTTCTACTGATGGAAACTTATCCTTCGGCATCAAGAAAACGGCTGCCGGTTCTAACTGGCATGTGGCACAAATCTATACGATCACTTACAGCAAAGCCCCTGACCTTACCATTCTTAAAGCAGACCGCGATGCCCTCGTGGCCGAGGCACAGGGTCTGTTGGCAGGTGCCGATGCCGCTATGCTGACCGAAGCACAGCAGGAAGTCTTGCAGAATGCCATCAACGAAGGCAAAGCTGCTGACGACTTCGACGAGCTGAACACCGTTACCCTGACAATACTGCCCAACGCCATCTACAACGCTAAGCAGCAGGTGGCACAGGTGAAGGCCAACCGCGTGCTGATGCTTGCAGCCTTAGAGCGCTTTGAGAAAGACTATAACCTTGCCGACGGTACTGACTATAGGCGTGTGACGATGAGTGCCGATGCCTGGGCTACATTAATAAATAAGGTGAACGCAGTCACCGCCGCCCTCGACGACGTATCACTCGGTTCTGAGTATGCAACCCGTAAGGATGCCCTCGTCGCCCAGATGGATGCCACCGATGCCTCGCTTCGTCTCTTCAAGAGTTACAAGGCGATGAGTGCCGGTGTTCATGGTGTGGTTGGTGGTTCTGCCGCCGACAGCGAAATGGATTCCGACGCCACCGAAGAGACTACTATTACTACCCTTAACACAGCCTTTGACACTTACGCCCTCAATCAGACTGATGAATTCTCCGTTGGTGCCTTCCTTGGTGACAACCTCGACTTCAGCGCTGCAGCTGGAAGCATTATCAACGGAGAGAACAGCAACACCATCGAGGCTGTCACAGGCTGGGAGGTAGACTATGCCGATGCCGACACTTGGGCTGTGCTTCGGACTGACCATAGTGAAAATCAAAACAAGCTCTATATCCGCAAGAACTGGGGCAGCTCAGCCACCACGCTCACCGCAACCAAGGAGCGAATGCTTCCCGTGGGCAATTATCGCCTGTCGCTCTCTTGGAACAGCGACTTGACAAATATGACGAACCTCTCCCGCTATAAGTTGGGGAACACCAGCACTACTATTGGCAAGGCTACTACTGATGCAGAGACGCTCAACTACGACTTCACTGTCACCGAGCCCACTCCCTTCGACCTCGTTATCGGATTCCAGAAGACAGGCACAGGCAACAGCCCTGCCCAAATGATTGTCGACGACATCGTCCTTACCTACATGCCTTTGGCTATCACACTTGCCGACAATGGTTCCGAGGCCGAAAACAACGCCACCACCATCAGCAACAATGACGGTAAGCGTGGTGTCGTTACCCTGCAAGGTCGCACCCTTGTCAAGGACGACTCATGGAACACGCTCTGTCTGCCCTTCTCGATGACCGAAGAACAGGTATCGGCACAATTGGCACCCGCCGCCCTCATGGAACTTGATACTGAGGGAACCTATGGAGGCCACAAGACCGGTCTCGAAGGAACGACGCTCTACCTCTATTTTAAGAACGCCACCACCATCACTGCAGGTAGGCCCTATATCATCAAGTGGAACAGTGGTGAAAACCGTACTGACCCCGTCTTTAGCGGCGTCACAGTGTCCAGCGGTTCTATCGCTGGAATAAAGAGCGAGGACGGCACCGTTACCTTCCAAGGCACCTTTGCTCCAGCCCCACTCGCTAAGGACGACCCATCGAATCTCTACCTTGGTGCCAGCAACATGCTCTACTGGCCTGCAAACGACAACTTCAAGGTCAATGCCTTCCGTGCCTACTTCAAACTGAGTGATGGTACCAATGCCAGCCGATTCGTACTCAACTTCGACAATGGAGAAAGCACGGCAGTTGATGGCTTACAGTTTACAGTTGATAGCGGTGAGACGCTCTACGACCTGCAGGGCCGCCGAGTGAATGCTTCGCCTAAGAAGGGCATTTACATCAAGCAGGGCCAGAAAATCATTGTTAAGTAACAAGTATATCAGCATCATTGAAAAAGACAAGAAAACATGAAAACTGGAGAGCTATGGTAAAAGTTCAGAAAACCATGCGCCTGACGCTGTCTCTACTCGTCTGGGCAGTATCTACACTGTCGGCCACGGCTGCCGATTATACCACGTACTTGACCACTGGACGTGGTTTTACCGAAGTGACCAGTACCGATGCCATTATCGGCGATGCCGACTACTACTATCTGCTCGTCCCTGCCGAGAGCAAAGAACTTATAGTTGGCGTAGGCAGCTATGAGGCCAAGCCCGACTGGGCCAGCACAGACTCAAAGGCCCTGCGCCTACATTCTGCCGCCACCGACCCTGTGCTCGACCTCTCGAACTTCTTCACTATCGAGAAGAACGGCAGCTACATCGGACTGCGCAACGTGGTCTACAACACCGACTTGTTCCAGACTCACGACAATGCAGGCTATATGTATGTAAACACTTACACCGACAAGACCCTTGACGAGTGGAGCAACCTCATACCCCATTGGCAAAACGGCTACTGGCTCTTCGAGAACGGCAAGTACCCGGCATCCAATACCGAAGGGTGGCGCGGCTACATGGGGTCATGGACTGCCGGACGCATGGCTGTTGACGAGCCGATAGCCCTCAATCGCCTGAACACTGAAGGCGACGCAGCCGGCCACTACCGTCTGTTCCGCATTGCCAAGACCGATCTGATGGCCCTGCGCCTCTATGCCACCGTGCTCACCTCGGCCAACGGTTTTACGGAAGTGACAAGCACCGATGCCTTCGACAATGACCCTCAGTACGTCTACCTCATCACCTCTGCCGAGCAACCCGGTCTCTTTGTCGGCATCGGCAAGTACAAGGAGAAGCCCGACTGGGCCGGCGAGAATACGAAGGCCCTGCGTTATCGTCAGGCTGGCAACCCCGTAGCCGACCTGTCGAACTTCTTTACCATTGAGAAGGACGGCAACTATATCGGCTTCCGCAACGTAGCAGAGTACACCAGTCTCTTCCAGACTCACGACAATGCTGGCTTTATGTATGTGCTCACCTATACCGAGCCGACCATGAGCGACTGGTGCTATCTTTCGCCGACATACCAAAACGGCTATTGGATATTTGAGAACGGCAAGTACCCCATGTCGAGCGATGCCTATTATAAGGGGTATCTCGGCCCATGGAACCATCAGGTAAAAGCAGACGAACCCCTCGCCGCCAACCGTGCCAACACCACTGGAGACGAGGCCGGTCACTACCGTCTCTGGCGCATCAGCCGCACCGACCTGTTTGCACTGCAGCAGGCCATTGGTAATATGGTCGACGGTTCTGCCGCCGACATGACATGGAAAATCACCAACCCCTCCTTCGAGCAGGGTGAGACTGGCTGGACGCTTAACGGCAAGGATGCCAACGGCAACGACGAGTTCACCGCCCGCGACTACAACATGACCGGCAAGGGCGGTTCCAAACTGTTGAACGCCTACCAGTGGTGGGCCTCGTCGCTCAGCGTCAGCCAGGTGGTCGAGAACCTGCCCAGCGGCGTTTACGAATTGTCAGGCACAGTTGCCTCTTGGAAAGACCGTCCCATCACCTTCTCGGCCAATGCCAATACCACAACCGTCAATGGAGTACATGCCGACGGGGGCATCAAGGTGAAAGCCTCCGTCACCATCGGTACCGATGGACAGCTGACCATCAACGCCGGCAGCAACACTGACTGGTGGACAGAAGGACGCACCGTGCTTGAGAACGAGACACAGGGTTTCTTCAAGCTCGACGATGTGCAGCTCCATTGCACCTCGCTATTCCTTGATGCCCAGGCCGTATGTCTGCCCAACAACGAGACGAAGCTCGTGCCCGGCCAGTGGTACTACTACGAGACCGACTATAGTACGGAGTACATCCTCGTGGGCAATCTCACCAATACGGTCTACACCACCAACGGCCAAGTGCCCTGCGGATCGACTGCAGGGGAACCTATCACACGCCAAATGACCCTCCCCGTGGGCCGTACCTATTTTAAGACCACTGCCGAGAACGCCACCCTTGTCATCGCTCCCTACCGCAACGTAGAGGAGGGCACCTTTACCGCCGTAGCCCTGAATGTTGACGGTCTGCCCAATAGTATTGCCACTATTGACCTGAACCCTGACGGTCCAGGAGCCGACGGAACGAAGAAGATCAGTCAGTACCTTGCTTCGAAGAACTACGACTTCATCGGTTGCTCGGAGGACTTCAACTACCACGGATCGCTTATCTCTTCCTTGCAGGACAATTACAGTTGGGGCACCGTGCGTGCCACACTCAGTGTCGGCGACCTGCCGTGGAGTCAGATTATACAGGGCAAATTCCGCTTCGACACCGACGGTCTGAACCTCATCTGGAAGAATACGCTGGCCGCCTCCAACGAGAGCTGGACACAGTGGAAAGACATGGAGAGTACCGACGGCAACCAATACGTAAAGAAGGGCTACCGCCACTATGATATGTGGCTCGGCGGTAATGCCATTATCGATGTCTACATACTCCACATGGATGCTGGCGACACCAACGCCACCTGGTCGAGAGAGTCACAGTGGCGCCAGCTCGCAGATGCCATCAATGATAGCGACCACAGCCGCGCCAAACTGATTATCGGAGATACCAACAGTCGCTACACCCGTGAGGATGTCATCACCAATTTCATCAACCGCCTCAGCAACGACTTCACCATGAGCGATGTCTGGGTGGAATTCTACCGTAACGGCATCTATCCTACCACGGCAATGGACAATCTCACCGACCAGACCGATCCTACAGACTACTCGAAATACGAGATTGTGGACAAGATTATCTACATCAACCCCACGGCCCCCAACACCGTGCGACTCACCCCGCAGGTCTTCCGCATTGAGCAGGACTACACCTACGGCAATGTAGAAGGCAACGATAACACCACGCCGCTGGGCGATCATCGTCCCGTCGTCGTCACGTTCAAGTACCAACTCTCGGGTAACATCACGCCTACAGACATCACTCTCATCGACGATGCTGACAATACTACCGCCATTAGCAATGCCAATGACGTGCTGGCCAATGTCACACTGCAAGGTCGCACGCTTTATAAGGACGACTCGTGGAACACGCTCTGTCTGCCCTTCTCGATGACCGAAGAACAGGTATCGGCACAATTGGCACCCGCCGCCCTCATGGAACTTGATACTGAGGGAACCTATGGAGGCCACAAGACTGGCCTCGAAGGAACGACGCTCTACCTCTATTTTAAGAACGCCAACACCATCACTGCCGGTAGGCCTTATATCATCAAATGGGCAGAAGGTGGTACCGATATCACCAACCCCGTCTTCAACGCCGTCACAATATCCAGTGCTAATTGCGCTGGAATTCCCAGTGCTGACGGCACCGTTACCTTCCAAGGCACCTATGCTCCAGCCCCACTTGCTAAGGACGACCCATCGAATCTCTACCTTGGTGCCAGCAACATGCTCTACTGGCCTGCGGGCGACAACTTCAAGGTCAATCCCTTCCGTGCTTACTTCAAACTGAGTGATGGTACCAATGCCAGCCGATTCGTACTTAACTTCGACAATGGAGAAAGCACGACAGTTGATGGCTTACAGTTTACAGTTGATAGCGGTGAGACGCTCTACGACTTGCAGGGCCGCCGAGTGAATGCTTCGCCTAAGAAGGGCATCTACATTAAGCAGGGTAGAAAAGTTATTATTAAATAATGCAATATAGAATAAACGACATAAAAGTCTACAAATATGAAGAAAACTATAGCTATATTTTGCCTGATGCTGTGCACCATCCATAGTGCAATGGCTCAACGTTTTACCGACAAACTTGACCGTGGACTGGTGGTAGTGCCAACGGGCTCTACCTCAGGCAGTACAACCAACTTCGTGAGCTGGCGACGTCTGGCCGACGAATACTATGGTGTGACGTATAACGTATATAAGGACGGGGCTTTGGTGGCATCCAACCTTGAGAACACCAATTATTCCGGTAGTGGTACGCCATCATCCTCCTATCGGGTGGCGGCTGTCGTTAATGGGGTTGAGCAGGACAAATGCGCAGCAGTAACCCCTTGGTACCAGAATGTTCTTAATACAGCAAGAGGGAGAACGGTGGGAGGCTATATAACAATACCATTAGCTGCTGTCTATGACCGTGATGGCGTTGATGTGACATCTCACTACGAACCCAACGACGCTGAGTTGGCAGACCTCGATGGTGACGGACAACTGGAAATCATTATTAAGAGGCTGAACACGGTGGATGCTGCGGGATACAACAGCGGATTAATAGATGCCAAGGGGAACGCACGCTACATCATATATCCGAAAGAATCCAAGGAGTTTGTCGTACTTGATGCGTACGACGTGAACTGGCAAACGGGTGCCGCCACGCTGAAGTGGCGCATCGACTGCGGCCCCAACATGGTAAGCTCTAACTCTACGGAGATTAACATCATTGCCTACGACTGGGATGAGGATGGTAAGGCGGAGGTAGTACTTCGCGGTGCCGACAACATGATTGTATATGGCAGTAACGGCAAGACACAGCTTTACACTATCGGCGACATGAGTGTAAACACGCGACCAACCTGGTACACATCGAACGAAAAAGGCTCTGCAACAGGAAGTTTAGCTTACACCAACACAGGTGCAGAGTACCTATTGTATCTTAACGGAGAGACAGGAGCACTCTATCAAAAGACCGACTATCCGCTTACCCGTGAGAGTGCTGAAGCATGGGGAGACGGTTCTGGTCACCGTTCGTCAAAGTACTTTTTCGGTGCTCCCTTCCTCGACGGGCGTAAGGCCAGCCTCTTTATGGCACGCGGCATCTATACTCGCCACAAAATGATTGCCATGGACCTGAACCGCAATAGCCACCAGTGGTCTACCCGCTGGACATGGAACTGCAACGACAAAAACAGTCCATGGTACGGCAACGGCTACCACAACTTCGTCATAGCCGACGTGGATGAGGATGGACGCGACGAGATTGTCTACGGCTCGATGGTTATAGATGACAACGGCAAAGGATTGTCAACCACCGGATTAGGACATGGCGATGCACAGCACGTAGGTGACCTTGACCCCTACCGTCCTGGCTTGGAATTCTTCGGCTGTAACGAGGACAAACCCGCCATGAACTATCGTAACGCTACCACCAGCGAAATCTATATACGCAGAACAGCTGCTGATGATGACGGACGTGCACTGATGGATAATTTCTCAAACAGCTATCCAGGTTCGCAGGGGCGGTCAGTCTCCACAGGCATCTTCAGCAGTGTTACCGACCAAGAGATCAATGCGCTGGGAGGTGACGGCTTCATCGCCTGGGGCGACCTCAACTTCCGCATCTACTTCGACGATGATCTCTGCTCAGAGGTTCTCAATAGCCCAGGTACTGCCGGATGGGGTATCGTCCTTAAACCAGGACTTGGTCGCATATATGGATTATATAACAGTAATCAGACGGATGGTGCAGGAATGAACAATGGATCAAAGAATAACCCGTGCTTCCAGGGCGACATCATCGGCGACTGGCGTGAGGAGATTGTAGCACGTTATGGTACCGATATTCGTGTTTACACCACTGCCATAGAAAGCGGCTACTCGATGCCATCGCTATGGTTCGACCACCAGTACCGGCAGGCGATGGTGTGGCAGATGATGGCCTACAACCAGCCACCCCACCTCAGCTATTTCCTTGGCGAGATGGAAGGCATCACCGTTGCTCCCCCACCCCTCACTATGGAAGGACGCACCGAGATTCAGAAGGATGGAACCATCAGCACCGCCCTTAACGGCAAACAGGTGTTGATTTGCGACAACGTCAGCACCGCCAGCAGCTTTACCATCGGCGAAGGGGCACGGCCGGCAGTCATCACGGTGAACACGCCAAAGTGGGTACAGGGTAACAACGACAATAATAATATCACCATCAAAGACGACTATGTTCACACCCTGAAGGGCAATGCCTTGACCGGTACTACCCGGCTGACCAAGCAGGGTGGCGGCACGCTGAGACTCAACAACACTACTCACACCTATACGGGGCCTACCGACGTATGGGGCGGCACACTCAGCTTCGACGGTACTTTGCAAAGCAGTCCATTATGGCTGAACCGTTTCACCCGATTAGACAGCAAGGGCGGCACGTTTGGTGGCGGCATCACTGCCGACTATGGGGCCACGATAGCCCCTGGCGGCGACAATGCCCAGGGCAGCCTCACTACCACCACGCTGACACTGAACTACGGAGCAAGGTTGAAGCTTGATGTATATAGCAATACTGCCACTGCCGACCAGGTGAACGCCTCGACACTGGTCATCAACAAGCAAACTGGTGACGAATGGACTAACTATGGACCGGAATACCTGACTCCTGTCATTGAACTGGTGCCGCAAGGACAGGCCACGATTGCCGACGGCACATACGATTTAGGCACCATCGGCTCCGTCTCTGGACAGCTGAGCGACCTCCGTTTGGAGGCGCCCGAGGGTTCGCCGGCTTCGTCGCTGAAGCAGGAGGACGGACATCTCTACTTAGTAGTGGGCACGGGCATCAGCAACATTTTCCCAAAGGCTACTGTTGCGGAAGCCACCTTCACTCGTACCAGTACCAGCGTGATACCTGAGGCCGTGATTACACCACAAAGCATAGAAGTGGATGGCAACACCGTAACACCCACGCTGACAGCGACCTTTACCGATGAAAACGGCAACGAGACGGTGCTGAAAGACCTCTACAAAACGCTGTATGAGCAGGACTATGAGGGAGAGACCGACATCACTGGTTGGACAAACTCCGGAGCTCCACTTAGTTTAGCTACTGGCGATGCCACTCATGGCAAATATTTCTTGTTAGATCTTGGCAATACCAACACCCGTTATGCCTACCAGAGAATCAGCGGCATCGATGTCTCTGGAGCATCGACCTATACCATCGAGTTTGATTTGGCTATGAGATATGGCAACACCGATCCTATCGAGTTCTGCGTGATGAGCAAAGGCGGCACGAATCCCTCCAACGCCTGGGATAACTATGCCTACATTAATGGCAATGCCAACATGCTTTTCGACCTAACTGCCCCAAAGAGCTCTACGACATTTAACGTTAACGGCACAGCAACGACGACGACCTTAAATGCCGACACATGGTATCACTACACATTGGAAGTAGACCAAACGGCGAGAACTGTGAAATGGAGCATATCAAATGGCAGCAGCGGCACCTTCGCTTTGCCAACGGGCACCAGCACTGAGTTCGACGGGTTCTATCTCGTAGCAGGGCGCTACTACTCTCTGTTCAGACTTGACAACATCCGCATCTACGCCACTGACAAGATGACCTTTACGTTCGACAAAGCCGGTACACTCAGCGTGATGTCGTCGTACAAGGGCTTTGTCTCGTCTGTCACAACGATTACCTCTGGTCCTATAGCTATTGGCGATGCCAACTGCGACGGCAATGTCTCGGTGACAGATATTGCAGTCATTGTAAACCATATACTACAATTGGGCAATGACCAATTCAATAAGTACAGTGCCGATGCCAACGGCGACAATGATGTGACAGTAACGGACATTGGCATCATCGTTGACATAATTCTCGGCAAGAACACTCCTTCCATTAAGATGATAGGAAATACCAACATAGAGATGGGAGGCCAGGGACGCCAAGATGACGAGGCGCAAAGCCGTGGTAGCAATTGGCTGGACCCTGACTAAGGAACTGGTGAGTCACACCTAAAACAGAGGGCTTCCGCATGCGGAAGCCCTCTGTTTTGTTGATCTATAAGACTCTGCCGATGTATTAAGCAGGAAGAGAGATAGCCTCTGACGGGCAAACTGAAGCGCAAGTACCGCACTCAGTGCAAGCGTCAGCGTCAATTACATACTTCTCACCCTCAGAGATAGCCTCAACGGGGCACTCACCTGCACATGTTCCACATGCGATGCAGTCGTCACCAATTACATATGCCATAATCGTTCTGTTTTGTTAATGAGTTAATAATTACTTAGAAATTGTGATGCAAAGGTAAGTAATATTTTTGATATATACCTAACTTTTGGTATCTTTTTTTGTAATTTATACGACGTCGAAATTGACGCCGACATAATAATCAGCCTGTTTCCACGTTTATAATAATAATGAATCGTATTCTCACCTTATTATATATACTGGCGGTGGCACTGACGGTTAGTGCCCAGGAGCGTCGTCCGCAGAACAAGCCTTACATCGATCTGCGACCGATGCACTTTGGCATCAGCGTGGGTTTCCACATGCAGGACATTGAGCTGCAGAACGTGGGACCGCAGGTGATTGTCAACGAAGACGGTACGGAGACAACGGAGACAGTGGTGTGCGACCAGGACAACTGGAACCCAGGCTTCAGCGTCGGCGTGCTGGCCGACCAGCGGTTGTCGAAGCATCTGTCGATACGTCTCTGTCCTACGATGCACTTCGGTGCCAAGCACTTGGTGTTCCGCCACCTGAACCGCTTAGCCCCCGAGGGTCACATCATGACGGCAACGCAGGACATGAAGAACACGTATATTGCCTTCCCCATCAACCTGAAGTTCTCGGCCGAGCGTTTCAACAACTACCGTCCCTACATCATCGGAGGCGTTAACCCGCTGATTAACCTGACAGCAAAGTCACAGGACTATATCCAGCTGAAACGTTACGACACGATGGTGGAGCTTGGCTTGGGTTGCGACTTCTACCTGCCGTTCTTCAAGCTCATACCCGAACTGAAGTTCAGCTTCAGCCTGATGGATGCCTTGGACAAGGGACATGCCGACGAGCTGACTGACGCCAATGCCCGCATCTACACCAACAGCGTGACGGCAGGCCACGCCAAGATGGTTACGCTAACGTTCTACTTTGAATAACGTCCCCCTACCCTCTATTTCCTACTTCTTGTCAAGGGTAAGCACCAGTTTACCAATGAAGGCTCCATGCTTGCCGTTCTGGTCAACGGGAACGGAACGGCCCTGTTTGTCGGTCACATGCTCCAGGGCCGACATATAGGTATGGCTGTGACCGCCGAGCACAAGGTCGCAGCCCTCGGTGAGGCTAATCATTTTCTCGTCGGAATAGGTCGAGCCCCATCCGAGGTGACTGATACAAATCACAAGGTCACACTTCTCCTGATAACGCAGCAGGTCGATATACTTCTGAGCCGTCTCAGCAGGATCCAGATAGGTAAGACCCTCGCAGTTGCCATCGAACACAAGACCTTTCAAGGCCGGTGAAAGGGCGAACACGCCTATCTTCACACCTCCACGTTTGAGCGTGACGTAGGGTTTCACCAGCCCTTCAAGCACGGTTCCCGTGCAGTCGTAGTTGGAGCAGACAATCGGGAACTTGGCCATACGGAACAAGCGGGCCATGTTGTCGAGTCCGAAGTCGAACTCATGGTTGCCGATGGTGGCAGCGTCGTAGCCCATCTCGTTCATCAGCCCAATCTCCACCTCGCCCTTGAACAGCGTGTAATAGCCAGAGCCCTGTGAAAAGTCGCCACTATCGAAGAGCAGTAAATCCGGGTACTGCTGCCGCTGTTGCTTCACTACGCTGACACGACGGAGGAACCCACCACGACCTGCCACCTCCTTATCATCGAGATTCGGGTTGAGCGGCATAATTGTTGAATGCGTATCGTTGGTATGTAGTATCACCAACTGTTTCTGCTTCTTGGCACTGACCGACAGTCCTGTCATCAGTGCAACTATTATAATAAGGTACGCGCGATTCATAAGCCTATTCACTTTTCACTCTTCACTTTAATTCTCCCTTCCACTTTCGCATCAATCACCTCGCCCTTAGCATTCTTTTCCTTAAAATACTTCATAATCAGGAAACGGGAATTGTTGCTGGCCTCCTCGGGAGCCACCTTGTTGGTACCCTTGCGGAAAGCCATCATCTTGTCATTACCCTCCAAAAGATAGTTGATAGTGGTCACGCGGTACTCGGCCTCAGGATCAATCTCCTTGCCATGAAGACGTGCGGAGACAAGCTTACGGTCTGGAGTAATCACCAGCTCTGTACCTCGGCTGACGCCCTCGCCACCTGTAAACGCTATCTGGCTGAAGAGCTCAATCAATACCGTTCCGCTGAGGGTCACAAAGCAAATCTTATTCTCGAAGGGTGCCACATCGAGCACATCGCCATAGGTCACCTCACCCTCGGTCAGGTCAGCCCTAATGCCACCCATGTTATAGACGGCCAGCACGGGCTGCTCGCCATAGTCCTTTGCCGCCCACACCAAGATATCGGCCAGCAGGTTCGACAGGTCACTCTCTGGCCTTTCCGAATGCATGTTGTGCGCCACCCGTCCCATAACAGGCCCCATGATGCTGTCGTTGACACGCTTGAAAGGTTCCAAGAACTTCGTAGCGGCCTCGTCAGGCTGCTGGTCATAGCGGCTGTCGACGATGATGCGTGTTCGTTCTACCCCCGATAACTGGTAGTGCGAACGGCAGGCCGAAACTATCGTCACCACAGCCAGAATAGCTAAAGAATAATGTATTTTCTTCATGCCAAATAGTATTTACGGTGCAAATATACAAAAAAAACGACAAAAAAACATGCAGCGGAAGCAAATTTTTCACTTTTCACTTTCCACTTTCCACTTTTTTTGTACCTTTGAAACTACGTTTCGAATGTACTTTCGTTCGAAAAAACAAAAAAAATGCCATTTTATTTGGTTTTTTGCTCACTTATTCGTACCTTTGCACCCGCTTTCCGCGTAATCGCTGGCAGGAAGTATCGAGAGGCCTGTTATGTTGCGTAGGAACGATACAGCAAAATTAAGAATTTAAAAATTAAAAAATTAAAGCAATGGATTTAATTAAAGTTGCTGAAGAAGCATTTGCAACCGGCAAGAAGTTCCCAGAGTTCAAGGCTGGTGACACTATCACTGTCGCTTACAAAATTATCGAGGGCTCCAAGGAGCGTATCCAGCTCTACCGTGGCGTAGTCATCAAGATCTGTGGCCATGGTGACAAGAAGCGTTTCACCGTCCGCAAGATGTCGGGCACCGTGGGTGTTGAGCGTATCTTCCCCATCGAGTCACCGAACATCGACTCTATCGAGGTGAACAAGGTTGGTAAGGTTCGTCGCGCTAAGCTTTACTATCTGCGCAAGCTCACTGGTAAGGCTGCCCGTATCAAGGAGAAGCGTCGTCCCGTTGCTGCCGCTGAATAATTCGGTAAGAAACAAAAAGGCTCAACCCTCGGTTGAGTCTTTTTTTATGCTATAATTCTCGCCAGCACTCACATCACCGTGCAGCGCATCCTGGAACGAGTCCCAGTCCTGGAACCCCGCCAGCAGCGACAATCTGTCAAGCGTCTTACGGTCAGGCTTATGCAACAGCTCCTTCAGCTGCGGCAAAGCCACTTCATCAGTTACCTTCTCCACTGCCGCCAGCAGTTTCTTTAAGGCTAAATATCTCTTCTCCATCTTCTTCTGAAATTTACTGCAAAAGTAATCAGAATTTCCCATCCGTGCAAGCATATCCCCAACTTTTTTGCTATGGCCTACATAGATAAATATTTCAAGCTCCATTCTCCAAAAAAAATAAAAAAAGCTTATCACTTGTCACCTTTTGACGTAAGACTTTGTATCTTAATGTATTACGGGTGATAACGTATATCGTAGCTTATCACCTCTTGTCACCTTTTTGCCCAAATTTACCGCTAAAAATGAAAAAGTGGGGCATTTGAAGGTGCTAACTAGGCCAGTTAGTGGTGTTAAGTGGCCCAGTTTACCCTGCTAAGAGACCCACTTATCAGGGTGATAAGAGGTGACAAGCTACGACACCAGTTGTCACCCATTAAATATCTGTAGTTCAGATAGATAAGTATCAAAGGTGACAAGTGATAAGTATTTTCAAGATTTTTTGAAAAAATCGCAAAGAATGCATACTTATTCATAGAATGTATAAACATACGCACCAACACCACTCTCAAAGTTTAGTCGGAGTAAACTGGGAGTTTGCCCGGACTAAACTCCGAGTTTACTCCGACTAAACTTCCCGCTTACTCCGACCATCCGATCAATGCATGAATATGCAAAACCCGACCACCATTTAAATGGAGCCTAGTGAGGGATGTGGTGACAAGAAGAAACGTAAAAAGAAATCCGAGCCACGATTGCAGTTCGGATTTCTTTGTATAACCTGTGAAGACTAATTGAAGGGAAATTCATCTTCAATTACTTCTACATCTCCAAGATAAGGCTTTTCCCCCCTGGCAATGTATAGCTAACCCTAACCACAGGATTCCATTGAGCATTCACCGCGACAACGTTCAGCAACGCCACAACAAGCGATAATAGCAGCTTCTTCATATAGTATACAGTTTTAGGTTTCGTTAAAAAATGGTCTTAGTTGTATTAATTTGCTGCAAATTTAAGAAAAAATGTCCAATTGAGTATAATTTTCACCCACTTTTTTACCAAAGCGACGGTTAAAAAAGATTAATTCAGGTTTTTGTCTGCTGGATAAGGCATCAAAAAAAGCGCTGTGAACTTTTTTGTCCACAGCGCTTAGATATAAGAAATCAACGATTAGCACTGAGCGAGCTTGCCGTCAGAACCGAGGACGTTGACAATCTTGTGGATGTACATCTTCTTCATGTTCTCACGAGCGGGCTTCAGATACTGACGAGGATCGAAGTCTCCAGGATGTTCAGCCAGATGCTTGCGGATGGCAGCAGTCATAGCCAGACGAGAGTCGGAGTCGATGTTGATCTTGCAGACGGCGCTCTTAGAGGCCTTGCGGAGCTGCTCCTCGGGAATACCGATAGCGGCATCGAGCTTGCCACCGAACTGGTTGATGGTGTTGACCTCGTCCATGGGCACTGAAGAAGAGCCGTGGAGCACGATGGGGAAGCCGGGGAGCTTCTTCTCGATCTCGGCGAGAATGTCGAATGCCAAGGGAGGCGGAACGAGTACACCGTTAACGAGTGTGCACTGCTCGGGAGTGAACTTGTGGGCACCGTGAGAGGTACCGATAGAGATAGCCAGCGAGTCGCAACCTGTACGGGTAGCGAAGTCGATAACCTCCTCGGGCTTGGTGTAGTGAGACTCAGCAGCGCTGACTTCGTCCTCAACACCAGCGAGTACGCCGAGCTCAGCCTCGACAGTCACGTCGAACTGGTGAGCATACTCAACAACTTTCTTAGCCAGGGCAACGTTCTCCTCGTAGGGGAGGTGAGAACCGTCAATCATGACTGAAGAGAAGCCCATGTCGATGCAGTCCTTGCAGAGCTCGAAGGTATCACCGTGGTCGAGGTGCAGCACGATTTCAGGATGCTCACAGCCGAGCTCCTTGGCATAAGCCACAGCACCCTCAGCCATGTAGCGGAGAATGGTAGCGTTTGCATAGTTACGTGCACCCTTTGACACCTGCATGATGACGGGTGACTTTGTCTCAACGGCAGCCATAACGATGGCCTGCATCTGCTCCATTGTGTTGAAGTTGAAAGCGGGGATAGCATAGCCACCGGCTACTGCTCTCTTAAACATCTCGCGTGTATTGACGAGACCTAAATCCTTGTAATTTACCATGATAATGTTTTGTTATGAAATAAGAATTTTGAATTTAGTGTGTGCAAAGTTAGTAATAATTTTGGAAATGGCGAAATATTGGTGAGGTTTTTTTGCAAATTTCGGAATAATTAATTACCTTTGCACCGCTATCATCTAACGTTTACACCTATTTTATATATATGTCGTTATACAATCTATTACAAAAACTAATTGTATGGATCCTCTTGCTAAGTGCTGTTGAAGCAGTAGCCAAGCCAAATGTTGACAAACAGAAAGTCTACCATATAGTATGCACGCTGTATGCCAACGGATGCGTAGTGGATGGCAGTGAGGCCAGTGCTTCGACCCCATTGTCGTATCTGTCAACGGCTACTACTGCTTCGGGCACCTATTGGATTATAGAGGAACAACAGGATGAGTTGTATACTATCCGTAACGTCGCAACGCAGAAGTATATCACCTACGACGGACAACGCACGGACGGTAATTACACACGGCGCTATGTGGATATGACCAGCGAGACTAATGGTCTTTACTCGCTATGGAGCTTTGTATATCAGGGGGACGGTGTATATGCCATCCGCAACGCCGCCCAGACCGACCATATCTGGGATGTCCGAGAAGGTTCCATGGTTGTCGGCACCTATTCGAACACCAATAACGGCAACGCCAACCAGTTGTTCAGCCTCTACGACGCTAACGGCAACCAAGTAACTGAGGCCTCGACGACACCCGAGACACCAGAGGTAAAGCCAGGTATCGACGTGTCGTCGTGGATTGATGCGAAGACCGAGTCTGAGACAGGCTGGAACAACCAAGGTGAATGGAAACAGTCGCCGAGCGGCAACTACGTGAACGGCAGCGCTTCAGTGGTACACCCCTTCATGGAAAGTTGGCATGACAGCTGGTATGGTGGTCTGGCCAATAGCACCCTAAGTCAGACAATGAATACCCTACCCGCCGGCGAATACACCCTTGAGGTTGACATGATAGCCGTAAGGCAGGGAAATGGCAATGGTACGCCTGCCACGGGTGTCACTTTCTTTATTGGAAATGCTACGACCAGTGCCAGTACCTACAATAATCGGCCAGTGCATTATGTCCTGACATTTACTTTGTCTTCCACTCAGTCTGTTACTTTGGGCGTAAGGTTGGAAAACACGACAGCCAACTGGGTGGCTCTCGACAATCTGAAGTTAACCTTCCACGGCACCAACCAGCAGCTGATTGCCGGTGAGCGCATCAAACTGCAGGCAGAACTGACCGACCGTCTGGGCGACGAGGAGGCGGCAGAACGCATGAAGAATGCCGGTAGCACCTTTGAACAGATGGAGACGCTGCGCAAGCAGATAGCCTCGATGCCTGTAGCTGACCCTATTTCCAAGGCAGCCAAGAACCTGAGCATTGGTGGTCACCCCGTGATTTATGTCGAATCGACTGACATCTACCTCTGTCCCATACCAAAAAGCCAGTTCGGCAAGAACCTGTCAGCTACCATCAGTTACACCAAAAGCAGCAGCTTCGGCAACTTAACGATTGACGGTCAGGAGCAGGCTCCTGGCTCAAGTCACTCCTTTGCCAGCGTGGCAGGTGGCAAAAACTATATTCTGAGCGTCACCAGCGGCAATGGCAC
>Ga0310690_10003063_pt1 | contig 25841 bp, 31 predicted proteins | sample AusTroGonzalo_MG_2_FD_207661 | JGI IMG/M metagenome (GOLD analysis project Ga0310690, IMG submission 207661) | Bovine rumen microbial communities from tropical cattle in Woodstock, Queensland, Australia - Gonzalo_04 (v2) (version 2) | ecosystem: Host-associated > Mammals > Digestive system >... | reverse complement strand
ACCGTTTAATCTTTTGGATGGTTACATAACAGCCCGTAACGAGCATCGAGAATGCCTCTTCAAAGGTCAATTTCACGCCTGTTACATTCTCAAATATCTTTTGAGCGAGCTTTGTAAACGCAATTACAAGAACAGGAATAAGAATGGGCGGTTTCAATAACATTCCAACAAGGGCTTTTGTGGCGGTCCACGCAAGTTTCCCAATCATCTTTAACTTTTGACCAAGCAATGTAAACGCATCGGAAACTTTCATTGTTAGCGAGAATTTAATCGTTGCCGCTTGCGCGGCTTTCAATTTCTTTCGATAATCAATCAGGCCTTTGATTATTCCGCCAATATCAAAGCCGAGGAATTTAAAGGCCATTCCTAACCCCTTCATCCCGACTTTGGCAGTGGCCACAACGGCCATTGTTCCTGCAATAGCACCTCTGACCGCAAGGAATAGCTTAATATTGCGGATAACCTCGCCAGACGGATCAAGCCACCATTGATAGAGTTTTACACCGAACTCGAATATCTTTGTTGTCAGGAATGCAACAGCTTTTGCAATTGCTGCAATCTGGCGGGCAAAGATCTCAAAGTTTGCTTTGAACTCGTCCGATGTCACAAGAGCGTGAATTTGATCAATATACGGCCCCATGATATTGATCCAGATTTTCTTATACTTGCTTATCATGTTTTCGAGCGTTGACGAAATCTGCTGTAACTTCTTTTGCGGGGTGTTGGCGAGTTTGGCCGCCGCCTCGTTCGTCATGCCGTATTTGTCCATGAGCTTTTGCAGTTTTTCAAGACCTCGGTCAATGTTGCCGTGCGCAAAGTCACGACCAATCCGCAGTCTCTTTATCTGCCTCTCAACACCTGCACCGCCTCCAAAGAACTGTGCAAGCCCCTCGGCAGACCCGGACTTGATCGCATCCTGAATGGCCGACGAAATACCCTCAAAGCCTTGTTCAGGCAGGAAGTCAGCGAGCTTGTTGGAAATATCCATGATCTTTGTAATGTTGCCGCCGCCGACACCCAGTTTACGCAAGTTTGTACTTGCATTCAGGATTTCATTTGCGGACCGTCCCCATTGTTCGGCCATTGCTTTTGCGTACCCGGTCATGGCCTTTGCACCTTCTTCCCCAAAGAAGAACGCACGTCTGGCCGCTGCCTGCGCCTCTTCAAACTTCTCCGCGTATTCGTCAACCTTCTCTTTTAACGCCTGCAATTTGTCGATGAACTGGTTTGCAGTCTTAACCATGCCGACAAATCCCAGAATAAAGGCTTTTGCTTTGAAGAATTTAGAAACGATCGAGAATATATTTTTGATATTACTTTTAATAAATCCAAATACACTCTTTGCAAGCGCTTTGACGGTTGACCAGAATATGATTGCATATACAACCATTTTCTTTCCGAACAATGTAGCTTTGAACGCCTGCCAACCTAATTTCATTTTTGCAATGGTGTTAAGCGTAAAGAGTTTGATTGCAGTCCACTTCGCCGCCCAATTTGCCATAAAGCCATTGAGGCCACCTTTTATCTTGTTGAAAAACAGCTTTGCCCCAGTCCACATCCATGAGAATTGAGAGCCAAAATCAAAAGCCGCTTTTTTAAGACGTCTGAATGTCTGAGACGCAACACTTTTAATTTCGCCAAACCCTTTTTTGAATACAGCTTTGACCGCAATCCACTTATTCAACATACTTCCCTGCGTATAAAGCCACTGCATACGCATGTCGTCAAACACTTCACGGGCTTTTTTCTTTAGCGGCCAGAGCGCCCATGATATTTTTGCACCTGCATCAAATAGTTTTTTCCGGGCAACTTTTGCAACTTCATCAATCTTGGATCGGAATTTGTCATATAGAGGGAATTGTTTTCTTAATGCCGCATCCTGTTCCTTAATCTTGTTTGTTATAGTCTCATAGGTCTTTGTGGCTGTCTGTTTAAAGCTAATCCACTTATTCATTAGATCGCCTTTAAGATACAACCCCTGCATTCTTATATCATCTTTGATTTCGGCGAATTTCTTTTTTATTGGCCATAATGCCCATGACGCTTTTGCCCCCATGTCAAATAACGCCTTTTTGGCAACGCCAACAGCCTTTGGAAAAACGTTTTGTAATAGTTTTACAATCTTATATAAGGCGACGCCGACACCGGCCAGCGCCGCCAACTTTAGGACGCCCTCTACAATCTTTCCGGCCGTCGAATCGTGGAACTTCTTTAAGGCTATGAAGAAGCCTACAATCTTATCTGTAAATCGACCTATCTTTTCAATTTTACCCATGTAGAGCTGAATGAATCCCTGACCGTTTCCAAGAATGTCTATAATATCATCCAAAATATATACAAACGGTTTCAAGAATGGGAATCGGTCTGTGAGCGAATCCACAAGGTCGCGGAATATGGTCACTTTGTCTGCGGCAAACTGCATCGTACCGCACATCTTTTCCGCCTGACGTCCTAACCCCGTGACAGGTGCCTGACTGCCGCCCAGATTCTTGTATGCCATTGCGGCATTGAGCGCCGCCCCCGAAGACATACTCATTCCCTTCGTCGCCAAGCTCAGCTTATCCGTGAAGCTCAACGTCGAACGACTCGACTGGTTCATTTCCGCATTGTATTTATTCACGGTCGGCGAAAACTTATCCTGCACCGTGATAACACTATTAAGCATCGGCATGGCGTTACCCCTTTATAAAAAGGGCCCCTTTCGGGGCTTTGTGTTATTTTTCGTTCTTCATCTTGTCGAAGTTCTTTTTCTCTAATTCGGCAAAGGCGAATAGAAGCGCCTTCTCCCTCGAATCCATTTCTACAACTTGTGATGGCAGGATGTGATGGTTGATAAATAGATAATATGCGAGGCAGGTGTCAAAGTCGTCTTCATCTTCGAGTATTTCCTTTGCCCGGTCTATTAGTTTTTTGTAACTTCGCCCAGATCAATGTCACTGCTTTCAAGCCCGTTCAACTCAATAAAGGCGCGGCCCAGTTTCTCATATTCCCTGACAAGAAGCATCTTTTGCGGCAGGTCATACGGATCCTCGGTGCCGTAGGCGTGGCAGAGTTCAACGTCTTTAAAGTCCGGCTGTACACACGATTCAACCAGACAACGCGAAATAAACAAGTCCTGATCCATCTCGTTGACCTTTTTACCGTTGACATACTTCTCACGGTATGAGCGTTTAGAGATGCCCTTCATTTGGGTCTGGGAAAGCGTTTTGAGCTTGAAGGGAAGCGGTTTACCCTCTTCATCCACAAAGCGATCGGAAATGATGATCTCTTTTGTTTCTTCGGTGTAGAGCGGTTTCAAAAATCCGGCTAAATTTGACATGACAGACTCCAGTTTATTTGGGTTAAAGAAGCGGCCAAATTTTGCCGTCTAACGAACGTTTTGTGTTTTTGGTGTGCTAGGCTGTCCACCGGGCTAAACGTTCAACAGACGGCAAAAACGGCCTATTTGTGAACGGTATTAGTTGGCGCCCAACTGAGCAGGTGCGTTGAACGAATCAATGATCTCGAAGTGCGTGAAGCTGAATGCGACCGTCTCGGTCAGGATGTCAGTTTCGGCATCGAGCATGGCCAGCGGTAGGCTTTGCACTTTGACGTTGTAGAGAATGATGGTCTGACGGCCAACGCTCGTAGCAGGGTCGTCGTTCGTGATTTGGATCGTGAAGTAAGGCATCGCACCCGTCTTGCGATAGTTATAGACCATCTGACGGAACTGGGGCGTGCCGTAGTAGAGATCCATTGAGCCGCTGAATGTGATGCCCGTTGTCTTTTTCTGCACCAGACGGGTTCCAACGACTTTCATGTCGGCCTCTTCCAGGGACGAATCGACCTGAATTTTTTTCATAGAAAACATCTCAACCTGCTGGCCGTTGATCGTGCAGAATGCCCGGCCCTCTTTCCCGTTGAGGGTGTCGCGTTCGAGTAAATATGCCATTGCTTACCTCCAATTAGGAAATGGTGATGTTGACGTAGATCTTTTCGATGCTATCGACCGGCTGACAATAGACCTCAATCACAACAGCGTCGGAATCGATGCCCTTGATGACAGTCACGTCGTCCGGGTTGACATTCTGCAGGGCGCGGTTTCCCTCGTAACGGCTCATAAGGTCGAGAATCTCACCCTTGAGAGCTGCGCGGCCATCGTCGTTGTTGTCGGTAACGCCGATGTGGTAGAGGGCGAACGTTTTGTAAATGTCATTGCACAGACCGAAGACGGTACGGACAACGCGGTTTTTGCGGAATGCACGGCCTTTGTTCGTCGAGAACGAAGTAAAGGTGTTGATGTCCGTAAGAACCTGAATCTTGCCAAACTGGCTAATGAAAGCGATGTGGCCGCTATTTATTGCCGATTCCTGCTGTGAAGCGGTGAGTTTCGGTGTAACGTCCACAGCGTCCGGATGCGAGGCGTAAGTAAGCGATTCGTTTACGTTCGCACCGGCAGAGGCGCCACCAACCCACCAGGTCAGTTTCTGGCTGTCGAGTTCGGTGCCGTCATTGAGGGTAACGGACTGGCTGTAAACAGAAATGACGCACTCGGAATCGTTGGCCAGATTGGAAACGACCGCCTGACAACGCTGTCCCTCATCGTTTGAGAGACGTTTTACAAAGTCGCAGTAAGAGGCTTTGATCGAAGCATCCGAACTGTCACAAATAACGACATCGAACTTCTCAGGCTCCAGAGCGGCGAGGAAAGAAGCGTATTCCGAAGAAGCAGCCGTGCCATTCGATCCGCCTGTAAGGGCAGTGAGAACACCGGGACCAAATGTTGCCGACCCAGACCCCGCATCCTCGCCGCCCGAAAGCTGTATCACAATGGGATTTTCGGAATCATATTCGGATGTTACTGTAATATCGCCTGTAAATAATACAAAATCCGTTATGGCGACGTCGTCGTGTGTGCCATCATCCGTCAATTCGTTCAATGTATCAGCAACGACATACGTCCCGTCTTCGCCACCTCCCGCACCAAAATGCGAAGAAAAAACTTCTTCCGCCCCGTTATAAATGTCAACAATAATGGCTGAACCGTTGTCATAAATTTCTACCTTAAGGCCATTTCCTGCGCTTCCGGCATCAGCGGCCTCAATTATCAGGTCTGCCGGCACTTTCGCGAATGTCCCTGTGGCTTTTGCCGACGCACTGCCGCCGGAAAGGTGAATTGTGAGTGGGTCGGCATCATATTCCGGAACGCTCGCCGGATCTAATACACCGCTGAACGTCATATAATTTGTGATGGGGTTATTCCCATCATCGTGAAATGCGTTCAATTTTTCCGCTGTAACGGGCTCATCTGCGCTCAAGTTTCCTGCGGATGAAGTCACATATAGATTCCCATTCTTGTCATAAGCAGAAAAGTCAATATAAGAATCTCCATAATGCGGATTTGACTTCTGAAACGTTACATATATTTCATCCCCGTCTACACCCGCTTCGGCCGCTTCTATGGATAAAACGGGGTACTGCCCATGCGCTTTCGTGGGGGCACCGCCTCCACTTTCCGCAGAAAAGTCCACATAGTCGTTAGACACAAGGTCGCTCACTTGGGACGCCTGCTGAGCATCAACCTCGGTGCCTTTAAGGAACGTATGAACGGTATAAGGGGAAGCCGATCCCGTTACACTGACGGAGAGGTTGTTGCCAAATGCACCGTTGTTTTTGGCCGTAGCAACGACACCGCCCGTTGTAGCCGTAGCTTTAGCCGCACCCGTTCCTGCAAGCGTATAAACGAGAATCTTACTTGCGCCTGCCGTGCGGTTGGTGCCTTTAAGGATCTGACGAACGAAAAGCATCTCATCATCGCTGATAGCGTGACCTAACTTTTCGCAATCAGATACGTCTTCGATAATATAGAATTTATTAGTTTCTACCCAGTCGCTTAACCACGCTATCGCAACCGTTCCACGTTCGCCCATCTGAGCAAGCGACGCAGGTTTTGATTTGTAATTGATGTAAACGCCCGGCCTGACCTTATTCTGGTCGATCCAAGTTCCACCTGCCATAATACCTCCTTATGTTTTGACAATAGCCTTGATGGCCTGTCATATTCGGTTTTTGAATGTTTGGGATTGATTATATATGCTTTCAACAAACTTTTGAATACAATTTTAGTGTGTATTCAATGATTTATACACGTTTTTCAATGTGGATCGCTCCCCATTACAAACTCGCTGTAAATTGTGACTGCTCCCTCCGGCATAATGAACGTGTTGTCCGTAACCGGGATATTCCGCGCCCCACACATGACCCGAATCGTCTGGAGCATATAGTCTTTATCCGGGTAGGCTGTGACCGTGACAACCCTGTCTTTCTGTGCTTTCGCCCTATCCGTCTCAACATGGCCATTCTCAGACGGTTCCACTGTAATGTCATAGAAGGGCGGTTCGGGCGGCTGATTCTTCAGGAAGACAGCCAAATCATCAATGACCTGCATCTTTGTTTCCGGCTCTTCCGTCTCACTCACGCGGAATTTGAGCGTTACAGAATAACAAAGACAGTCTAATTTCAGTTGCCACGAACGATCTATGCAGTGCGTTTTAAACTGGGTGCCGTAAATTGTCAGGTATTTGAGTTCTGTATTAAGAGCATCGGCCACCGTGCTATATGAATCGAATGTGCGCGGCATGTTCAATTCTAACATGTAATACAGGTCGATCCCGTATGTTAGCCACGCACGCTTGTCCAAATCGCGTGTAATGGTCACGGGGTCACGATGGACAATAAACCACGCTGGGAGCTTTGTTCCCTGCTGGTTCGGGTTGTCATAGATATGCGCACCCGGTGTAACCTTGTTAATTACATCCGAAAAACTTTTGTGTACGAGCGGCGTATCTAATACAACTCCCATTGTAATTTACCCCAAACATGATTATTGTTCCGACACTCCAAACTTTGCGTTTGTCTGCACCATGAGGATTTCTAATGCTTCTGCAAATCGTTCTTGTGCCTTTTCTACCATATTTGCAGGCGGAACGTACTTTGTTTTTGTACCCACAACCAAACCAAATAACTGTTCCCCACTTATTGGTGTATATCTGGATATAAGGCCGGAAGAATCAATATAGAGCCACGGAACAAAGTGTTTTTTCATTGTATGCCCGTCATTCACAAATGACGCATACTGCATATTGTTCATTAAATGAACTACCGTGTCTCCGTTCTCTAACTCTTCAATATACGATTCCCAATGGTCTGCAAGGGCGCCTGTTACTGCATTTGTTCCACGCGGCGCGCCCATTGGCGGCGTCGTTTCCTTCGCCCGCAATACCATTTCTTTTGCCGCATCTTTGATATTCTGCCGCACCTCGTCTTCATAGGATATACATTCCTGATTGACTTCTTTGGCGAATTCTTCGGCATTTGTTTCGGATCGCTTGGCCATTATTCAACTCTCTGCTCGTTGTATAGTGCAACCTGTATATGCTCAATATCACACCATACTCCGCCGAACGGCATTCGATATTCGTTCGGACGGCCCGCGAAATAGCGCGTATCAATTGGGGTTGGATCGCCATTGTTCCCATAGCGATGAACTATAATTTCATCCCCTGCCCTTATATCCAGTCCAATATCACAGCAAAGCGTATTCCCGCCGCTCGTTGTTGCGGCCTGCTCGCTCATTTGGATGTCAGGGGTCGGGTTATTGTATGCGCGACAAGGTATACCCTTTAATACCTGCTGTCGTGTGTGTTTTGTGATTCCACCGTCCAAAGTCTCTACAACGCGGTATGAATCGAATGTGTCTGTATAGGTGTAGTGTGATGGCCAATGGAACATAGAAGCCTCCTAAATCACGTATGCCCCACCTATGCAGTAAATGCGTGCTAATGAAGCGTATTGTTGGCCGTATGAGGTCAAATTGAATTGGCCCCAGTTCTGGGTCGCCTGTGTGACGTTCGATGTGTCGTAGGATACAGACGCGTCGCCGAGGGTAGCGCTGGAGACGATGCCTAACAGCGCCCCGGAGTCTGCAACCTGCGCCGCAGACTTCGACCCGTCAACGTTCCCCCGGCTTTGACGCAGATACGCAGTGACATAGTGGGCGACAAAGAGACCACACGCAAAGCGCCACATCTCCTCCCAACGAGCCTGTGAAACTGTCTGATTGCACATGGCAATAAACATATTCATAAGCGTCGCAGGGACGAAACCTTCACTTTCGGTATTCTCTTTTTTGAACTGCGGAAAGTCCTCGTAGAACATTGCCAAGGTATAAGCACCTGGCTCCCCTTCAACAATGTTCGAGGCGAGTGCCTTGTAATGCGCAGCTTCTATTTCGCCATTGCCCCACATAACCTGCACCAATGCTACTTCTTGTTGTTTTTCTTTGACTGTTCGTCTTTCGCAACGGCAACATCGACACTCTTGTTGTCAATGTGGGCCGTGACAAGTCCGGCATCGCAAAGAGCTTTGAAGAACTCATCGTGTTCAACCCACTCGGGCGGGCAGCCGATGAAGCCGTTGTCTGCGTGGTACTTTTCGCCATCTTTGCTGGTGAGCGTGAATGCCTGTTTGGAATAGATAATCATGCTGTTCACCCTTATTAGATACCATCGACGAGAAGGACGGTCTGGTTATAGAAAAGTTCGACCTCGGAAATGTTGGCCGTGTAAACCGAATCATAGGAGAGGGTCTGAACGTTGGGCTGGGTCATGGAACGGGCAAGAGGTACAAGCTCCTCGACCGAAAGGAAGCGCTCATTGTGAACATAAACGGCCATACGGGCAACGCCGCCAACACCGGCAGTCTTGCACCACGGGCACGGAGCGATTACGAGTTCATAGCCATTGAGTTTGGTCACATTGTTTTCGAGCAGGTAGGTGAGGATCGACTTGTCAGCGTACTGGCTCACTTTCTGCGTTGCGATATAAGCGAAATGCTCGTGAGGAATGATGACGTGGTTAGGAATGGCTGAGGCATCGTTGCCGCAGGCTTCCCAAACGGTATTGATGGCATCATTGATGTCGTTCAGGATTTCGTCCGGAGTTTTATGTTTCCAGTCGCGGGCAGTACCACCGGCATTAAGAGCAGCATTCTGGACGGTGATGTTTGGGTTATTGAGAAGGCCGTGGGTGCCATAGGAGGCAATACCCATATAGACGTTACGATCCATGTGTTTGTCATAAGACAGACGAACACCATCGGTCAGAAGAGCGTCAAGGGACTTGCCGGTCAACTGCTGGCGCTGCATATCAATGAACGGAACGCGAAGAATCGTCGAAAAGACGTGCGCCGAGAACGTGTCTTTTTCGAGATTCATCTGGATGACAGGAATGCCATTAGCGCCGGAAGCGGTCACAGCACCGTCGCCCGATCCACCGGTCGAACCGAAGTCAATGTTCATGGCCGACACGTATTCAACCCAACCACCGCCAACTTTAATGGGAATATCACGGGTGTAAGTTACACTCGTTAAGGGCTGACGAATGATCTGATCGCGTTTCTCAAGCTCGCTCTGGAGATAAACGCCGCCATTGGCGATAGCGCTATCTTTGAACGTGCGAACGGTGCGTGAATCGTTAAAGCGGGCAATGCCATTACGACCAGCCCCGCCGTGCCGGGAAACAACGCCGCCATCAAAAGTTCCTAAATTCCTCATATTACCTCCTATTTACTTGAACTGCCTCGTTACGCATTTGCAACTTTGGCGTGTGTACTTTCGTAAATCGCCTGTCCTTCTTTGAGTTTTGCAAGGATCTTATCCTGGAATGTTCGAGCAAGGCTGATACTGGCCTGCATTTTTTTCGATATTGCAATCAGTAAAACAATATTGGCCATAGTCTTTTCGGGCTTGTCGGCAATCTTGCTTATACGTTGTATATCTTTTTCAACTGAACCTTTTAGGATTTTGATCATCTTTTCTACCATAACAATTGACGCTTTTCTAATCTTTTCTAAAGCAGACCTGCTTTTTTCTTTAAGTTTTTCCATTGCATCATCGTTATGTTTTTTGCACCTGAGCTGTGTTCTTTTAACATCGGCATCAATGCGTTTTAAAACCTCTCGGCTGTCTCGAATATATGATCTCATCTTGCAAACTCCTTATCTTGTGCCCGTGATTGCAGTCCACGGTTTACGGGCGTTTTTCATTTTTTCGCCAAAGTGTTCAGCCGCCTCTCTGTCTATGTCTTTTGCCTCTTTAAACAAATCACGCCCCTTTGCCATGAAGCCACTTGCACCTTTGAGCTGTATTTTTTCAAGCAACCATGTCAAACCAGCGCAAAGTTTTTCGAGCAGGAATAAACCAAGCTGTGCCTCACGACATGCAAGCCAGCACCTGAAATAAATGTATTCTTTCGGTAAGAATGTAATTGTGTCGAAGGCAACAACAGCCAGTTTTCTTAAGATGTCGAAGCACAACTTTAAAAGTTTGCCGATCGCACTGGCAATCTTTCCGACCAACCCCTTTGCTTCAGCGACATTACCATCCGCATCAAGATGACGACAGCGCCGCCTCATACTTTTGAGATATTCATCATATCCGTCGCAACAATACATATTCACCCCACTTTAACGATCTGCCAATTTGTTTGCAGTGTTATTTATTGCTGATACAGCAGTTTTAATTGCCATCGCAGAAAGTGCAATAGCCACAGCCCACTTAAGGGCACTGACTAGGAATAACCCCACCTTTACAAGTGCGCTTGTATTAGGAGCCTCACCTTTTGCCGTCGCTTTTGAAATTTCAACTTTTGCTTTTTCTGCCGCTTTGGTTGCGTCGTTTATATCTTTCTGGAGATGGTTCAAATTGTTATTGAGATCTTTTTGTAAACCTTCAACCTTCTTTTGTTGGCCGGAATCGTTAGAAATAGCGGCTTTTGCCTTCTCAGCTTTCAGCTCTTTGGCCATTCTTTTTACATCTATGAGGCGCTTTCGGCACTTATTCACAAGGTCAATCTGATCCTGAGATTCTGCGTGTTCTTCGAGCTTATCAAGCATGGTCTCAGTCTCTTTAATAACCTTCGGATTCTTTTCAAGCCACACTTTCAGTTCTTCTTTTGATTTCGGAAATTTGGCAAGGATCGTTACAAGTTTCTTTTTTACATTCATTTCAATTTCCTGTGATTTCTTTGGTATAACTGAAAGTGCGTTTGATTTCTTTGGAACTACGGCCAGAGCTGTTGACTTGTCCGGCTGTTTTTCTTTTTTGTCACCACCGAAATTAAGAAGCCCCTGCGCCGGGTTCGGCTCTTCTTTTTTCCGCCTTCGTGCATCTGTATGAAGGCTTGTAAGCATGTCGCGTTTGCGCTCTATGCGGCGCATTATCTTACGTCTGATTGAATCGTATCTCATTTGCTTACAACCTCCAGTATCTCATTTGCTTACAACCTCCAGTGGAGTTTTGCGCGGACGGCCTACCGGGTTCTTTGGTGGCTGTGGCTTCTTCATGTAGTCAGGAAGAGGTGGACGGCCTACGGGTCGTTTCGGCATACTGTATTTATAGGCGTTTTCTTCACGCTTACGGAGTTCAGCGGATATACGCCGGATCTTGTCAATGTTTGTGATTACAAGGGAAATGAAGGTCAGAACAGCACCAATAACAATCAATACTTTCTTTACGGTGTCGCTCTTAAACGTATTAATGAACTTTTGGAAATACGTTTTGTTGTTGCCCGCTTCGATGCGCGCCTGCTGTAATTTCTCGCGGCTCTCGCGGTTCTTTTCGGCCACATTCTCACGCGAATGAGCGGCAATCTTTGCCGCCTTAATCTTTGCTTTTGCCTTTACTTTCTCAGCCTTTAATTTAGAATTTGCAATTCGTTCATTACTCTTGGTGCGCATTGCAATCGCTTCAAGATTTTTCCCTAAATTCTCAATGCCGACTTTTACATTCTCTGCAACACCCTTAATCTTTTCGCAGGTCTCTTCATTCTTTTTCAGCTGCTCAATCTTTTTCTCAGACTGCTTTTGCTCTTCCGGCGTCGCTTCTTTTTTCTTTTTCGCGTCGTACATGCGTTTAATTGCAATTCTGCTTTTTATTCTATCATACATGGCCACACCACTACTTCAACAGTTTTGCAATTCCGGAGACTGCCTTGTTACACGCATTGAGCGGGACAAAGATTAATTTCATTTTCGTCAAAAGAGCATTGAGCTTTGATCCCATTGCGTCCGGGTCTTTTTCTTTCTCAATCTCTTCAGAAATCTTTGTGGCCGCTTTAGCAGTCAAAACGAGTTTGTTTGCCTGGCCTGTGATAATTTCCCACAGGCCGTCGCAATGGCGAATACAGGCATCCCGCTTTCTTTTGATCTTGTTACGAATCATTGTTTTTCTATTCATAATCCCCTCCAGAAAACGGGATGCAGTTTATTAGGCGTTGACCGCGCTAAGGATAACGAGTTCAACGATGTTGTTGGTGTCTTTCGCACCGCCCCACTGGCAGTTAGAGAGCTTGATCGTATCAGTGTTAAGGGTGCCTTCGGTAGCCGTGAAATCGCCAATTTCAACGCCCGTAGAGGCTTTGATTGCAACGTACACATTGCCATAGAGGGCAGGCGTACCAGTCTTGCACTCGACATTAATGCGGCCGCGCTGAAAGACGGAAACGGGAGCATTGGGGGCATACTCGCCGGCGTCATTCTGGGCGAGGTAGGACAGCTGGGTCTTCACTTCACGGGCAGCCACACCGGCGAACGTCGCGGCAGTGATAGAAGCCGTGGGAAGAGCAACGCCGCCCGACGCGGTCATAAGAGCATGACCGAACGGGATATTGGCGGACGCTTCTTTGTTGGGGCGGGTGTTAATGATCATATCAGGCTGACGGGCATAGGAACCAGCGAAGCCATTATTCAGATCGTAACCAATTGTTTTTCCACTCATGAGTGTTACCTCCTATTAAATATTTTCCCGTTAGAATTACACAGTCGAAGTACGAATTAAATTCTTTGCGTCATTATCCGCATCGGTAATGACCTGGCGGAATGTCAAAAGTTTCTGAGCCATGCGAATGAACTTCGCATTATCAACCATTTTCTGATTCTCGGTGGTTAAAGCGCTCACGCCAGCGCGAAGGATTCCAATGAGTTTGACGTATTTCCCAACGATCTTAGAAAGAGCTTTAGGGTCTAACTCGGCGTCACTGTGTTTTTTTCTTGTAACTCTTGTTTTCATATTACGACCCTCCTACTACCATTTCTTAATTTCCTTGCAACCTTCAAGGAAGAGTCCATTCAAATATTTCAGGAATTTCAAAAGTGCCCTGCGAGCCCCGTTCAGTCCGCTTAAATCACCTTTGCCAATTGCGCCATTAGCGATGAAGAGGCACTTCATCATTTCACCAAGAACTTTCACCATCTTGTTTTTGTCGGCAACTTTCTTTTTGGTTTTTGCCAAGTCATCTGCCGGCGATTTGTATCCAGGAAGGTCGTCAAGGTACTTTTTCAACCATCGTTTTGTACTTGCTCTCATACTCACCTCATTATGTTGTGGCCACTGCGGCCTCGTAATTGGGTTGATCCTGCGGGAACAATTCTTTTGAAATGTTCAGCAATTCTTTTGCTGTACTGTTTCTCAAGGTGTCCCCAATAACAAAAATCTGACGGGCACAGTCAACAAGCGTCCCCTTGTCCCGAGAGAATTTAATTCTGCGAATCATGGCCATTACAGCCTTGCCGCATTTAATAAGGTCACGAACAACAGGCTCGGTCAGTTTGATTACATATTTCAGAAATGCAATCTTTGCCTTTACAAGATCGAGCTTATTGTTAATGAAATTGGAAATGCCTTCGGCTGAAATGTCACCATAACGGCGATAGCGCCGAAGGCGATTTGTCCGTCTGCGAACTGGAAGTGTGTGTTTCATACTAACCCCGCCGCTGTGAGTTTCTTGTCAGCCTGCACCATCAGCTGCATCATGCGTTCACAAAGCCCTTTGACGATCGCGGCATCGGTTGCAATCTTATTGCAGTCACCGGATTCGACTATTGCTTTCACACGGTTCAGCTTGCTGAAGTACGGCTTTGCCTTTTTGTAATATTCAAGGAAAGCGGTGATTTCCTTCTGCACTACATCATAGGCATCTGGCCCGCTTTTCTTACCTAATCCAAAGAGGTCGTTGTGTTTACGTGTCTTTGAACGCATGATCTACCTCGTTAAACTTTGTTTTTCAAAGCGTTAAACATGGTTTTTGCGCCTGAGTGCACAACACCATACTGAGTTTCTATCTTTCTACAGAAATCGACGATGTTTACCAGATCCCTTATTTTCTGTGACTTCATGGTCATAGTAAGAAGCATAGCCAACATCTTAGTAATTTTAGAAGCCTGTTCACCTACGACCTTTGCCAAGAGAAATGGGTCTTCGTCTCTACGTCTGCGGCTTTTCAACCTTATTCCATTTCGCATACTATTTCACCCCATCATTTATGAGCCTTGCTCGTACAACTCTTTGTTTTTCTGTATTACATAGAGATACAGATTTTTGAGATTGAAAATACTAGGCTTGAGCGCTTCAACGAGTTTAATAAGTTTGATCGCCCCTTCCTTATTATCTGCGTGAATAATCGCCTTCATAACGCTTTCGTTGGCCAGTATGGCGTCCTTGATAGCTTTAACAATTTCAAATCTTCTATCTCTTTTCTCTTCGTCGCGCCGTCTGCGACGTCTTTTAATTGGCTTTGTATCAAGGTCTGCCCATCTCATAGGTGGTCTCCTTATTCAATAACTTTCTTTTCTGCGTTGGATACGGCATTTGAGATCTTGGATATTGCAGATTCAATATCTTTAATCGCTTTATTGGCATTCGTGATTGATCCTCGATCAACTATCACATTACAGGCACCATTCAACTGTCCGATTGCCTTTGTGATTTTAGCAATCTCAGCCATGATGGTTTTTGATTCCTGCTTTGTTGCGGACGCGCTCTTAATGCGGTTTCTTATGCCATTAAACAGGTCTGTGTAGCGGTGCCGTCTAGCGTCGGCATAACGCCGGCGCTTATTGGCCGTATCAATCCATCCAATCATCGTTTTCCTCCTTTTTTATGGGGGTTAAACCGATCATAAGTCTTCTGAAGGGCAACGGTGTTAATATTGCCGTTCATGCTATCACGACGTTTCTTATTATTGCGAATCTGCTTCATAACGTCGTTCATCTGGGAGCCTTTACCGGAAACTGCCCAAAGGATGGCATCCTGAACGCGCTGGCGGTCGCGTTTGTTGCGGATCTGCATTGCGGCTGCGCTAATCTTACGAATGGCTGAATCACCAAGAGCAGTGGCAGGCTCTTCTTCGTCAGCGGCAATCAGATCATCATCGCCGAACTCTTCGTCAAGGATGTCTTCGTCCATGAGGTCTTCATCGAACTCATCGCCGAAATCTTCATCTTTGCAGGCGTCCTCAAAGTCTTCGTCGGAGATTTCGTCTTCGTCGCCGAACTCATCATCCCCGAAGTCTTCGTCTGCAATTTCATCTTCGTCGCCGAAATCTTCGTCTTCCAGTTCGTCAACGAGATCATCATCAACAACATCTTCATCTTCGAGGGCTTCATCAATGAAATCATCATCAATTACATCCTCGTCCATGACGTCATCTTCGTCTTCAACTTCGTCTTCGTCATCTTCATCCATGACCTCATCTTCATCAGCGAGATCATCTTCATCCATGACTTCATCCTCGTCAGCGGCGAGTTCGTCTTCGTCAACAACCTCATCCTCGTCGACTACAACATCGGCCTCATCAGAGAGTTCATCGGCGGCATCAAGAAAGATGCGGTCAATGTTACGACCGTTGGCGGCCAAAAGACGTTTTGCAACTTTGCGGGCAATCGCCTGTTTACGTGCTGTACTGCGCATTTTTAACTCCTTCTTAACTGTTTGTGAGTCGCGGATTGCAACGGAGGCACCTGCCCGTCCGTTATCCACTACCGCGACATGGTTTCCACGGATTCTTGTCTGGCATACTCTGCCATGATCATCTTCACAGTCTTCAGCGTAATAACCCGCCGAAACCTCACGCTTTCCATTCTGAATTGCGTGGATTAAATCTCTGTCTGTAATATACAGGTCGGCTATGATCTTATTGGCATCATCGCCAGTACCTGCACGCACGTGTTGAACGTGCCCTTTTTGATAAATGTTGTAATTGTCCGGCGTGACATCCTCGTCCGGGTGTCCATTCGTTACCGGCTTACCCTCAAAAGATGCAAGTGTTGCCTGCGAAAACACCTCCTTTTGGGGCCTGTAAACATTGATAACCTTATGACTATCACCATCTTCATATAGTTCTGATTCTAAATAATGCTGATAGCCTGTACGGGCAATGGGTACACCTTTACAGATTAAAAAACCTTCAGGCGTCATTGCCATATGAGGCGAGATCTTGTCGCCATAATAACAGATTTGTGTCATGGGATACCTCCCTATGGATTTGCGATTCATATTTAAAGAATTTTTCTTTGTGCGTCAATTATTTAAACACCAATTCCAAAAATAATTAAAGACTTTTTTTATTGACGGTAAAACGATGGGATTGTTTTTTTATAAGGTGCGCGGCCCTGTCGGACCGCGCCGCATCGGGCTATCGGTCTTTGACCGATACGCCCGATGGGTCGGGCTATGGCTGCGCCATACGCCCGACGAGTCGTCCCAGTAGTTGTCCGCGGGGAAGCATTTGGGGCGCGTATCCCGCAGGGATAGCGCCCCGGCCGTGCGTATCCCGTAGGGATAGCGCGGCCTTCAAAAAAAATGAAAAAAATACTTGACGGGGGGAACGCAAAATCGTAAAAGCCCCATCCGTCCGATGGATAACGCCAAAGGATGGTGTTCCGGAATAGCTCAGTTGGTTAGAGCGGGTGACTGTTAATCACTAGGTCGGGAGTTCAAGTCTCTCTTCCGGAGTCCAAATCTTTGACAATTTAATCGTGTGTGTTCCGGAATAGCTCAGTTGGTTAGAGCGGGTGACTGTTAATCACTAGGTCGGGAGTTCAAGTCTCTCTTCCGGAGTTTTAAAAAGCCTCCGAAATTATTCGGAGGCTTTTTTTGTATCTTTTTTGCGCCAAAATCTTAATGGTTCTCATTACGCATCCATTCTGCCTCTATTTTACATCCACTCACTACTTCCCAATCCCAATTTCCCAGCGCCATGATTCTCACAAAACAGCAGCTTTCCTTTATAAAAGATGCCCTGGAGTCCGTCACTAACCAATATTATAAGCAGGAACTCGACCAGGACACAGATGATACTCTGCTCTGTGCTTTCAGGAACGACACACACGTCGATTATCTCATCCATATTATCCGTCTTTCTTACAATTCTTATCAGGTCTGTCTTGCCCAGCAACGTTGGCGAAACATCATCACTCGTTATGATCACGCCCTGTCCCCCGTCGAAATGGATCGCTTTTTTTCTGACCCGCGACAGTTTATATGCTATTGGATCGGACAAATTCTCGATACATGATGGCCGGACAGTAAAAACAACTCTTGCAGTTCGACGCTTTTTCCTCTAAACATCCCGCCACGACGGAAAATCGGCCGCCGCTTATACAACAAATCAAAAGGGGGATATATCCGGGGGAAAAAGGTTGATACTCAAATGAACAACATAGACAACGCCCGTTGTTACGCTCCAGCAATAGACGCACTGAACGACAAGCAAGTTCTCCATTTCGCCGCCCTTGCAGATACGCCCATAGTCCTGCGACAATACCTTGTATGTGCCTTTTACCGTTCCAATGACATCTTTATACTTTGCCCGCAGTTCCTTCATTGCGAACCGCAAATTGCTCTGATGCTTCGCCGCTTTGAGAAGTTCGGAACTGGGCAGTTCATCCAGATGCTTACCTATCTCTTCGCGATCAATCCCGGGATAATCGGCACTTACAATGGTGATTAACTTCGGCGAGCAAATTCGCTTCCAAAAGAAGTCAAGCGTCGTCAGATCGGTCAGATAGTCTTTGTACGTCATCAAGGCATAGTTATAGTATTCTGTATCCGGCTCAGGTGGCGGCCCTATGCGTGCAAGGATCTCATTGAGCGGTGGAATTTCCTTCCTATATGTACTTTTGATATATCTTTTCTTTTCTGCATATCTTGCCTTTATTCGTTTGAACTTGTCTGGTGGTATTTTGGCCTCGTTACAAGCCCTTTCGTTCCATGCCTTCATCCCCCCTCGTTTCTCACTCATCGGGCTCCACTCCTTTCCATACCTGCATGTGCGTCAATGCTTTTTGCACTTCTCTTGCCAGTTTCGGCGTGTAAATGTAATGGTTTGCAATATCTACACACGCCATTGCCGCCGATCCGTATCCATTCATGGCTAAATGAAAGCGGAGTCCTTCGGGCAGCTCTTCAGCCGTTTTCCAGTAATGCGGGAGGCAGGCATTAAAAAGCCTGTACGCTCTTTGTTCCATCTCCGGTGGAATATTCTGTTTTTTTCCCATGCCTCAATCCTTTCTTGTTATTGTTCCGGGTATTCCGGATATAACTTTGACATTCCTTTTACAGTCTGGGCAAGTGCGTATGCCGCAGGACGTTTAATCTTAACAACGGAGAAGTCCATGCCCTTATGGTATTTTGTAGCCCGTTTAAGATTGTGACCGCCTGCGTTATATGCAGCAATAGCCCAGCGATGGTCGCCGTCAAATACATCTAAAAGGTGTCGTATATATTTGGCGGCGGCACGTGTTGACTTCTCGACGTCGAATCGGTCTGCGGGTGTCAAACCATAGTTGTTTGCCGTGTGCGGCATTAACTGCCACAACCCGGCGGCCCCCGCTTTGGATATATTGTCAGGATCCCCACCCGATTCAGCGAGGCACAGAAAGATAAACTCTCTTGGCACCTGCTCCTCATCAAGTATGCGAAGGATCGTATCTTTATAGGGTTCCACGCGCTCCATATATACTTCGACGGATGATTTACTTTCCCCGGCATAAGCAGTGGAACTTTTACCAAACCATCCAATAAAGACTATGAATAATATAAGGAGCGCTATGGCAATAATTGTTTTCATGCGTACCTCTATTTGGAGGCCGCTTTTTCAGCCTCCTCGTATCTTTTTTCGAGTGTCAGATACCAGTCATCTTTATTTACGTAGTGTGGGTGAAATGTTACCCACGATCCCATCTCTTTAACTGGTATATATTGCATAAACTCTCTATACCGCCTTATAGATTCCTGTTCAAGCCCTTTTAAACGTTCACGCTCCTTATAAGCGTCAACCTGCGCTTTTGTACGTGGATCGACATCAAAAGACGCATTGGACTTTTTGCGCATCTCTTCTATTTGTTTCGGAGTGCGGGCGCGTTCAACATACTTGGCCAGCGTATGCCTGCAATTTGGATGAATGTTAAGATAGGTATTTGTAAGATCGTCGGCGCCATTCTTGTCTATCTTTCCAAATGCTTTTGAGAGTGGCGGGTAGTTTGGGTTTGTGCCTGACCGGGAATAGACACGCCCCTCGTACTTTGAACAAATCGGACAGTTGGAATGATTATCCACTACAATATACAAATCATGCTCAGGATCGTCGAATAATTCACCTAAATTTGCAGATTGTTTGGCGGTAGTTCGGACGGCCATATTGCAATAATTGCCGAGCGTCCACTTCTTTCCCGCCCGGTCAACAAAGGCTGTAATGCCGTTATTCATAAGATTGGTGATTAGGTCTTTCTGCGCATTGTAATAGCCACTCCCTGTTGCTTCCTGTTTGGCTACAGCCCTCAGCGTTTCGCGCCTAACGGTATCAGCCTCGCGGCGCCCCAAGACGTAGCTATTTCGGAAAAACTGTATTTTGCCATAGGCCTTTTTGGCGATCTCTTTTGCCGCCTGTACCGGGTTCTTGTCTAGCAGCTCTTGAAGGCGCTTTGAGATGGGCTTTTCGTCGGTTTCCTGCACGTTCGCATTCTGTTTCTGGCCTTCTAACGTCGGGAACGTGACTTGTGCAAGGGCACCTTCTGGAATATCTTTTGACGTCTGCGCTTTGACGCAGGCCGCTTGCACCTGTTGGTGGATCGAATCACGGGCAGAGTCTGCGGCTGTAAAAATATTCCCGCACATCTGGTCAACGAGGCGCTGGACACGTTCGGTGTCTGCATCCTGCAAATCGAAGGCTGTGATAAGGTCTTTCTGGCCGCTTTTTTGTCTGGAAACAATCTTGCCCGTAATCAGGTTCGCCCGCACCGATGTGCGAGCCTCTCTCGATGCCCGTTCCTTTACCCCCGCGAGGATCTTATCGACACGGGAAAGGGCGGCCTCGGTGTGATATTTCACAAGATCGGCATTCGTGAGTCGGGCAAGCTCCCTTGTGATTTCCCGTTGTGCCTGCTCAAATGTGTGGATCATCGTGGCCTGCGAGAGGTCACTAGAACAACGTAAAAGCGTCATGGATGCTCTTACGCCGTCCGGTGAACCTACAGCCATTGCGACTCTGGCCGCGTCTGCGATTTGTCCGGAGTTCATGGGTTATGCCTTCTGGATTGGTTCTGGATTGGTTCGCCCACTTCGGGTAGCTTTGAGGGCTTGGTTTTCTTTGGCTTTTGCGGCGTCTTTGCAGTTTTTGTATCTTCTGTCTCTTCGGTTTCTGTGGGCTGTGAGTTAGTTGGGAGATCAGCGCGCCGCTTCTCTTCTGCCTGTTCCGCTTGTTTTCTTTTCTCAGCAATCTTTTCTTTGATTGCAGCCTTTCGTTCGGCCTCGTCCGGTCTGTCTTCGTCGTGCGAATTGTCGGCCTCTTCTGCGGGCTGTTCGGTTTCTGGTTCGGAGTTCTCTTCGGGGGATTGTTCGGTTTCTTCTGCGGGTTCGTCTGCGGGCGCCCCTGTTTCGTCCGTCTCGGTTGCACCTGATTCGGGGGCCAGTCCGCCGTATGGGTCGCCGTCCTTCTCCATGTCTTTCATGTACTTGCCCCTCACTTTGTCGATGATGGCATCGGTGAAGGGTGATGTGAACTCCTGATCGCGTTGTGCAATGCGGACACCTTCAAGCACCGCATCCGCCGGAATGATGTTCGCCTGGAAAAGTCGTTCAAGCAGCTGTGACTGTTGATCGACCATCTGATATTTTTCAGACTGAGTGGACTCTAACAAGGTCGGGAGCCGCCATTCGATTCCGTTCGGCACTTTTCCCCAGACCGATTTACAAATGACGGGCATGAGTTTATCGAGGGCGGGCATAACGGACGTGGCCCGCGTCTGCTCAAGTGTCAAGCGGTAGTTTTTGGCGTCGCTTTCACCCGTGGAGTTCATGCCGGCAGGGGCTCGGCCAAAGAGACGGGTCGCGGGGATCTTGGTTGCGCCTGCCACTTCCAACATGAAGAGATCAAGGACTTCGGGTAAACCACTGAATGAATACTGGAGTTGCTGAACACTGTCGCCCTTATTTACGAGCCTTACACCCAGGTTCGACTCCATGATCGACATCGCCTCAATCATCGCATACATACGCTTTTGGGCGTTTGATGATGCTGACGCATAAATCTGATCTAGGCCGTCAATCTCGAAAACTGAAAGGCAAGCCTTGAAGGTCAGGTTTGCAATATTGAAGAAAACATTGTCGTGGCCCACCACCGAGTCATAGAGCGCTTCAATGGATGATGTGCCCCATCCCTGCTCGGTCAGTGTCTCGTAATAGGGTTGTTGTTCACCAATAAAGCGGATAACGCGGCTATGATGCACGCGGTATTTGACGACGCCTGATTCATCCCGTACTTCATAGTAGCGTGGCAGGCCATAGTCTGGAGATCGGCGATTCTCTACGAGTTCGAGAGAAGGATAGATGCCAGACCAACGGTCAACAACGAACAGACCACGGAAGGCGCCGTGAACGATGTCACGAATGGAGAGAGGCGTGGACATATCATCATCCTGCCCGTCCACCATGATGATTGCGGCAGCACCGCCGAAAAGACGCGCCCACTTCATGGCCTCGATAATGGATTGGCGGAGCTTTGACTTCTCAATCACGCGCCGCATCTCCATCTGCATTTCGTTCGTGATCTTGGGGCCTTCAATGGCAATGTCTGTCAGGCAGTCCTCGGGAATCACGGAACAAACCTGCTGTATGATCCACGAGGAACGGTATAAAGACATGAGCAAATTCCAATTCTGCGTTAGCCGCGTCATTGGATACTCGGTCATATTGAGTAGGTTCGGCTGGCCATATCCTGTACGGGCGCCGGGGTTTGAGAATGAGTCTTTGTGTGTGTACGATGTATTATGGTTGCTGTGAACGTTATTCACTGTATTCTGGAGATCGTTTTGCTCTTTGTCGTCCGTCTCTTGTAAGAATACAGATCGGTGAGTGCTTCTATTATATCGTCTTGCCATTCTTAAACCCCTTATATGTTTGGATGTCCCTATGTATTTGTTATGCCCATTTCCATTAAATCGTAAACGGAAAGTGCGGTCATGCAGTAGTAACGGAGCGCATCGGGCGCGTGGTCGTTTGTTTTGAGCGGCTTCTCTTCCCCGCGCATTGCCGCCTTGTCGTCCCAGATATACATTTCGAGTTCGGATATGAGCCCGGTACAAGATTCGTGAATACGGAGGCGATTAAGTCCAAATAGAGATGATACACGCCTGATTCCGGGTAATACGTCGTTTGTTCCCTCCCGCACCATATAGCCTTCGAGTTTGAGAGCTGTAATAAATGACGTGGCCGAAGGATCGACAATAATAATTGCGTCGGCCTGATCGGGCGGTCCGATAAAGTCACGCATATCGGAAACATATTGTTCATCGGTCTTTTGTACCATCTCTTTACGAGCATCCCAGCGCTTTTCCCTGAGTACATAGACATAGCCGTCAGACGACATCTGGCACTCTAGGAAAACACATGGGTTTACTGTTCCGTAGTCACATGCAACATACTTTTGATGCTCAAATATAACATTTTTTGGGAGCCGTGAATATACCATCGTGTTACGGTCAAAGTTATCATAGATCACACCCTCGGCGGCGGCTCTGAGCCCAAGTATGTTCATAACTTTGAATCGCCCGCTGTACTGCCGGGAAAGCTCTTCTTTTCGTTCCTTTGTGAGAGCGAGATTGTCGTCGAGCGTGAAGTGATAGCGACGGTATCCGGGTGTGCCCTCCCATGTGTCGGTGAACTCTCTATATATATAATGAGAGGGGACAACGGGGTTCAATGTCCAAAAGAGGCGGCGGTCGGTCGATGCAATCGTTCGGTTCATGGCTTCGACGATGAACGATTCCGGGTGGGTTGCGGCCTCGTCTGCGTACCAACCGCCTACGGTCAACCCCTTGATTCGTTTATAGTCTGAGTCGTCATGGGCGCCGAACAGATAGATCTTTTTATCCATTATAAATAGACAGTTGGCGCCGGCCGAATCCTTCTTCATTACGAGATCGCCACCGCACATGTTGAGCAGGCCAAACTCGCCATCAAGAGTATTGTGGACAAGGGAGGCAAATGTGTTGCCAGACATAACGAACTGTTTTTCTGGAGATGCCAGCACATACCGCATCCAGGCGATAAGGGAAGCTACGGTCTTACCGGAACGGACGGCCCCCTCCCATACAGTCATCCAGCCATCGGCCATGATAGAGGCGCGTGCTTTCGGGGAGAGGGGTTTCAGTTTTTTGAGCAGATCAGGATCGAGCATATCTATATATAATGATAGAGTGAGTTGTTCGGAAAGACCGAACTACTCATCGTCGTCTTTATCCTTCTTTATTGTGACCGTCTGGACTGAGGCCGGGGGCGGTGCGAGGAAGTCGTCTGGGTTTTCCTGAATGTCTCCCACGGCATTGAGAAGAGCAACCATGAGGGAAGCGTCGCGGTTGTCTTTTTGAGTGGGAGGTGGTGCCCACGGCAGCACCTGCATATAGGCGAGGTTTAAGGCTTTGAGAGCGCCGGATGAGAAATAGCTGTTTTTAAGGATGGCCGTTTCATCCGTCTTCATCATCTTTTCGATGACGCGCTTACGTTCCTGTATCTCTTTAAATGCGAGAGAGAATAGAACGCGGCCAGTTCCCCAGATCATAATGCCTGGGACATTCTCTTTATCGGATACTGGACCAGAAGGTGATATTGCTTTTTGCCACTCTGCCAACATCTCCGGCTCGGGTGTAATATCATTCTCTAATATTTTTTCATCCCGGTCGGTTTGCTTCATTAATTCTTTGAATCGTTTTTCAGCCGCTTTCTTTTCCTTCTCGTTTTCTTTTTCGGCTCTTTCACGCTCTCTGTCGCCGACTTTCCCTTCTATTTCAAGAAGGGCTGCCCGCATACGGTTTGTGGCGAAGAATCTTTCCATGCGTTTCTTTATAGTAGATGGACGCATGTTTCTTAAATCCTGTTTTGACAACATAACTTCTTTATACGCAGTAGATTTCGGTTTTCCGATGCGTATGAGCTGAAGTATTTGTTCTTCTTGTTTTGAGTATTTCATAAAACCCACGCCTGATATGAATGACATTTCGCACAAAATGATTTATATATCTAATACTCTTTTGTGCATGGAGTTCAATAAAATAGCGATCTTTCGTCTAATAAAAGGATGAATGTATGGCTACATTCTAAACTGTTTCCCGGAGGTTAATATGTCTGCGAAAAAGAGTAAAGAAGTATGTTTTGAGATGCGGAATGTGGATGATTTAATTCCGTATGCGAGGAATGCTAGAACGCATAGTGCTGAACAAGTGGCTCGTATTGCAGGAAGCATAAAAGAGTTTGGCTTTATGAATCCTGTAATAATAAGTCAGGATGGTGGCATTTTGGCGGGTCATGGTCGTGTTTTAGCGGCGAAGAAGCTGAACCTTGCGAAGGTTCCATGTGTAGTTGAAACGCACCTGACGGAGGCGCAGAGGCGGGCCTATATTTTAGCCGACAACAAGCTCGCATTGGATGCCGGATGGGATAATGATATGTTACGGGTCGAATTACAAGAATTAAAAGACTTGGATTTCGATTTAGGGCTGACTGGCTTTGACGATCTGGAGATTACAAACATCTTTGGGGAATCATCGGAAAGTAAGAGTAAAGAGCGTTCGCCGCAACCTACGAGTGATCCAGAAAGCTTTGATAAGTTTGAGCCGGTAGTTAAAAAGGGCGAAGTCTGGCATTTGGGAGATCATAGGCTGATTTGTGGGAGCTGTGAGGATGAGGAGACGGTGAATAGGCTATTAGAGGAGGGTAGACCGAATCTGATGGTTACGGATCCTCCGTATGGGGTAAAGATCGCACCAAAAGAAACAAAAGATAGATTAAAAGATTATGTCACGGGTGGAGCAAGATGCGGAAATGGAAGACTTGGAAGCGTTCCAAATGACGACAAATCGGACTGGGAGACGGCTTATAAACTGTTTCCGGGTAACGTTGCGTATATCTGGCACCCGCATCTTGGTGAAATGCAGTTTGTTAAAGACATACAGGCGTGTGGGTTTAAGGTCTTGTCGCTGATTATATGGAACAAGGGGCACTTTGCTTTGTCGCATGGTAATTATCACTGGAAGCACGAGGCATGTATTTATGCGGTGAGGGAAGGTGAGAAAACGAACTGGCAGGGGGCTAGAGATCAGTGTACGGTTTGGGATATAAAGAACATCAATAATTTACAGGAGGGAGCCTGGGGACATGGTAGCCAGAAACCGATTGAGTGTATGTTAAGACCGATGCTCAATAACAGCGCTGAGGGGGAATGGGTCTATGATCCGTTTTTGGGCAGTGGCACGACGATCATTGCGGGGGAGACGTGTGGCCGGAGGGTTATGGGATGTGAGCTATCGGAGAAGTATGCGGATACGATTATTCGGCGCTTTGAGATGGTGACGGGAACAAAGTGTGTAAGGTCGGACGGGGTATTATATGATGATTTGGTAAGAGAGAGCGGACAGAAGTGGAATCCGGAGGAATGGTGTGATAAGATGCGGATGTTTCGGCGCGGGATAGCTGC